>Ga0315291_10000708_pt1 | contig 44390 bp, 39 predicted proteins | sample YL17G12_20_MG_FD_203070 | JGI IMG/M metagenome (GOLD analysis project Ga0315291, IMG submission 203070) | Sediment microbial communities from Yellowstone Lake, YNP, Wyoming, USA - YL17G12_20 | ecosystem: Environmental > Aquatic > Freshwater > Lake > Sediment | place: USA: Wyoming | collected...
TTTGACTGTTTCTGGCGCGGTGATTCCTCGCGTAAGGACATCGGCCTTCACTGCGGCCTGGGCCTGGCCTTGGTTCAGAGGCTCGTGAGAGCGCTGGGTGGTTCCGTCGCGGTTCAACTACATCCTAAGAGGATCTTCGCCGTGCGGATAAACATCCGCGACGATTCACCTGACCCTGCGTGACTGCCAGGTACCGCAGACGGGTCGCCTATCCGGATAATCGTCAGTGGATAATTGTTGGTCGTTAGCCGTCTTAACTAACAACCAACGATTATTCTGATGGCCGGCTACGTGAGCAATTTCACGGCGGCCTCGGACTGGACATGGGCTTGGACCTGCCATGCCTGTTCCGGGTTGCCCGCGAGCTCGCTTTCTACCCAAGCCGCGAGATCACTCAACAGGCCGGGCTTGAGATCCTCGATTTCCATCTCGATGGGCCTATGGTTCAAATACGCTCTGAAGTTCTCCTGCGATGGCCCCGTGATTTCGACGAATCCCTCGCTGCAGAGAACTTGTCTGACCGCCTCCCTGGCGGACGCCAAGGCGCCGACATCCAGAGGATCGGTGGACCCTCGCGCGATGCCGTTGGCTCGGGATGCCAGCAGTGCGCCGTCACGTCCGAGAATTGCGCGGACCATCCCCGCCGCGTTCGTGGAGCTTTCGACCCCGTTCATACTCTTGCCTCTACGAATGCGCGTTCACTTGGTTGTTTGTCAGGGCCCCCCGGAGGTGCCCTCCGTTTCGCAAAATATACAAAAGAATTCCCCGTGCAGCAAAGGAGAATCGAGCGTTTATCGTCTATACTTGATCGCCGCGGGGAAAGCGGTATAATAGCGGCCTATTCTGAGCCCTTTGAGCCTATGGAGGCAATGCAGGTATGGCAAAACTGACAAAACTTGACGACATTGTATCGCTGTGTAAGCGGCGCGGGTTCATATTCCAGTCGAGCGAGATCTACGGCGGTCTGGCAAGCTGCTACGATTACGGCCCGTTGGGCGTCGAGCTCAAGAACAATATCAAAAGGGCGTGGTGGAAACACGTCGTCCAGATGCGGGATGACGTGGTCGGCCTCGACGCCAGCATTTTCATGCACCCGCTGGTCTGGAAAGCCTCCGGGCACGCGGACAAGTTCGCCGACCTCGTCTCCGAGTGCAAGAAATGCCACACGCGGACCCGCGTGGACCACCTCGAAGACGCCAATACCAAGAAGGCGGAGGAACACACCGAGCATATCGACATCGAGGCAGAGGAGGCCAAACCACACGACCTGAGCAACAAGGTCTGCCCGAACTGCGGGACGGTCGGCCAGTTCACCGACCCCATGCCCTTTCGGCTCATGTTCGAGACCCAGATGGGCGCCAACGTCGATGATTCGATGGTCATCTACCTGCGGCCGGAAACCGCCCAGGGCATCTTCGCCAACTTCCGCAACGTGCTCGACACGACGCGCATCAAAATCCCCTTCGGCATCGCCCAGATCGGCAAGAGCTTCCGCAACGAGGTCACCACGAAGGCCTTCATCTTCCGCACCCGCGAGTTCGAGCAGGCGGAGCTCGAGTTCTTCTGCGAGCCGGGCACCGACGACCACTGGTACGAGCACTGGAAAGAGCAACGCTTCAACTGGTATCTCAACCTCGGCATCAAGAGAGAGAACCTGCGCTTCCGCGAGCACGAGCGGGATGAGCTGGCCCACTACGCCAAGGCGTGCGTGGACGTCGAGTACCGCTTCCCGTTCGGCAGCGGCGATTGGCAGGAGCTCGAAGGCATCGCCAACCGCACAGACTTCGACCTGCGCCAGCATCAGCGCGGCATGCGGACCATCAACCGATGGTTCGAAAATGGCAAAGACCTCACGAAGATTCAACTGGCGGAGGAGGCCGAAGATTATCAATCGGGCCCGCTGTCCTATTTCGACGACGAAAAGAAGCAGCGGTACATCCCCTACGTCATCGAGCCCAGCGCCGGCATGGACCGCAGCACGCTGGCATTCTTAGTGGACGCCTATGACGAAGAAGAAGTCCGTGGCGAGACGCGGAACCTCCTGCGCTTCCACCCGGCTCTGGCGCCGACCAAAGCGGCGGTCTTCCCGCTGGTCAAGAAAGAGGGCATGCCGGAGATCGCCCGCAATATCTACGATGACCTGAAGAAGCGTTTCAACTGCTTCTACGACGAGAAGGCGGCCGTCGGCCGGCGCTACCGCCGCCAGGACGAGGCGGGCACGCCCTTTTGCATCACCGTCGACGGCCAGACCCTCCAGGACCAGACCGTCACCGTCCGCGAGCGCGACTCCATGGAGCAAATCCGCATCGCCACCACCCAGCTCCGCACCTACCTCTGCGACAAACTGGACATATAAACGATGATTGTTGACCGCGTCGAGAATGCTCGTCTCTATGTGCCGCTGCACAAGCGGTTCCAGAAGGCCTTTGCGGTCCTGGCGGACCCGGCCCTCGCACAGAAGCCCGACGGGCGCTACAGCATCGACGGCGAGGACCTGTATTACATCGTCCAGCATTACACGACCAAGCCGGTCGATCAGGCTAAGTTCGAATCGCACAAGAAGTACATCGACATTCAGGTCTTGCTCGCGGGCCAGGAGATATTGGGCTACTCCCCGACGGCGGGCCTGGAAATCACCCAGCCGTACGACGAGCAGAAGGACATCATGTTCTACCGCGTGGGCACGATGACCGCCCAGACCAGACTGGAGCCGGGGATTTTCTGCATCCTGTTCCCCCACGACGCCCACCTGCCTTCGTGCCAGCTTGCCTGCCCCGCCGAAGTCCACAAGGTCGTGTTCAAAATCCGGCTCGGCGGGTAAGGGTGCTGCGCATTATGCCTGGTCGTCGCGAGATCGGAAAGCCTGTGGACCAGGTCGCCGCCGTCTGTTACCGGCGTGTGGGCGGGTCGGTGGAGTTCAAGCTGGTTCGTACAAGAGCCGGACGCTGGACGTTCCCAAAAGGTCATATCGAGATGACCGAGGAACCGTGGCGGGCGGCGGAAAGGGAGGCCCTGGAAGAAGCCGGCGTACGCGGCCGGATCCTGTCGGAACCGTTCGCCATCTTCCCGCACGAGAAGCACACCTCAGACGGCCGACGTGTGGAGCTGACGGTCGCCGCCTACCTGCTGGAGGTGACATCCGATGATGACACGCCCGAACCGGGGCGCGACCCAACCTGGTTCCCGCCGGAGCAAGCCCGACAAAAACTCGCCGAGAAGCGACCTCCCCGATATCAACAAGCCTACGCCCGCGTGATCGACGAAGCCTGCCAGAAACTGGCCGGTCCGGGCGGGGAGGAACAGCGGCTTTGAAGAAAGCCACCCTCTCGGGCGTCTCTATTTGAGGTAGAATCGAACTGGAGATGCAGATATGTCTGATCAGAATGGCAATAGTGACCATTCTCAAACCACCGGCCGCAGAAAGCGCGTGTGGCTTATCCCGATTGCCATCGCCCTTCTCGCAATTGTCGCCGGCTTTCTCTGGACAGGCGCCTCTTGGTGGGACCCCCGCTGGCCGGACGAGCGTCTCGCCCAGATCGAAGCCGCCCGCGTGATCCCCGCCTCCGAAAACGCCGCTACCATCTACAACGAATTGATGAGGGACCCGAACGGCGTACCGCAGATGCAGGGGGTGTCCACGCTCTCCAACGAGCAGACTCATGAGCGAGTGCTTTACGAGGCCTGGCTCACCAAAGATTATCCTGAGCTTGCTGCCTGGGTCGAGAAGCAGCAGTTCATCATAGACAGGCTCATGAACGCCTCCAAGTATGAGAAGTGCCGATTTTCCGTCTCCATCGACGCCTATGACACCAAGAAGATAGAGCGGCTGGTCGCGATGTATGTGTGGGCAGAACTACTGGGTATGGCTGCCAACAACGATGTTGCCGAAGGCCGGATCGATGCCGCTATCACAAAATGGCGGTGTCTCCTGCAATTGGCGAATCACCTCAGGCAACAGTCATTGCTTCTGGACCATCTCACTGCGAACGGCGTCCCGCAATTGGCGTGGCCCGCTATTGCCCGGCTCGTTGTAGAGGGGAATTTGACGGAGACGCAGCTTCTGGCCATCGAGGCGTTGCCGCAGCCGTTGACGGATATTTGGGCCCGGTATCTGCAGGAGATTCACGCCGTGGAGAACTTGCAGGAGCGGAAGTTGCTGATACAGTACCGTCCTTTGCAGCGCGTCAGATTCCGCCTAAGTTCGTGGTCCGACCACATCACCGGCAAAGGCACGCAGGAGACTTGCGACGAGGCAGCCACGTTGTACCTCAGCGACATCGTCATGGCCCGCACCACGCGCATCTTCGCTGCTTTGAGGCGCTACAAGAATGCGACGGGCCATTGGCCGGAAAGCCTCGATGACATCAAGGCATCGCTGCCCGCAGAGGTCCTGCTGGACCCCTTCAATGAGAGCCCTTTCATCTACAGGCCACAGGCCGGCTCCTTCCGCCTGTACTCCACGGGCTGGAATAGAATCGACGAGAGCAGCCAAAGGGACTCTGAGGCCGGTGATGACTGGCCGATCTGGCCGATGCCAAAACGGGAAACGGAGAAGAACCATGGCTTATCAAAGTCGGAGCAGTGACAATCACCGAAGCACCGCGCGGCGCAAACGCGTGTGGCTTATCCCGATTGCCATCGCCCTTCTCGCAATTGTCGCCGGCTTTCTGTGGATAGCCGGCTTCGGGCGGGACCGCCGCAGCGCGGACGAGCGTCTGGCCGAGATCGAGGCCGCCCGTGCCATTCCCGACTCCGAAAACGCCGCGATGATCTACGACTACTTGTTCCAAGACCCGAAAGCCACGTCGCTGTCAAACGCCTGTTCTCGGACTGGGGAGCCGCTGCTCTCCTATCGCGTGCTCCACTGGCCCTGGTTAAGCAAGGACCAGCCCGAAGTGGATGCCTGGATCAAGGAGCACCAGTACATTATCGACCGACTCCTCGCGGCCGCACGATTTGAGAAGTGCTGGTTCCCCATCAGCATCGATATCATGGACACCGCCCAGATAGCGCGCGGGGCGCCGATGCGCCAGTGGGCATTCCTGCTGCGCTCGGCGGCCAACAACGATATCGCCCAGGGTCGTCTCGATGACGCCCTGGCGAAATGGCGATGCCTCCTCCAGATGGGAAATCACCTGTGCCAGCAACCTCTGCGCATCGATCAACTCGTGGGGATGGCGGTTGAGAAGCTCGCGTTGGAAGCTATGATCTTGTTTATCATGACAGACGCGGCCACGGGGATGCATCTCCAGAACATCGAGGCAATGCCTCTGCCGCTCGCCGAGAGTGACCGGACGGAGCTTCTCAAGACCATCCATTTGGTCGAAGACCTGTCCGTGCGGAAACTGCTGGAGCCGCTTGGCCCCCTGGATCGCCTCAGATTCCATTTTGAATTCCGCCGCATGATGTCTGCGGCTAAAGACGCGACAGATAGAGAGGATGCAGACCCTGATGAGCGTATGAACCATCTGCACTTGCGAAAAGTGGCCATTGCCCGAGGCGTCCGGATTCTCACGGCATTGCGCCGATATCGCAATGCGACCGGTCGCTGGCCGGAAAGCCTCGATGAGATCAGATCTTCGCTGCCCGAGGAAATCCTGACGGACCTCTTCAATAAAGACTCCTTCTTTTACCAAACGACGGCGGACGGGTTCCGGCTGTATTCGCGGGGCAAGAACAACGTTGACGACAGCGGCAAGTGGGACCCCGATGCCGGGCCGGACGACTGGCCGATCTGGCCGCCGCGGTGGAGAAATGCGGAGCCGAAAGAGGAAAATGCTGATGGCGTATAGTCTCACGGGTGAATAACATTGAGAAAGAGGTGAACGATGAAACGGCTGCATTTATCGAGGAAGAACAAGAAGATTTTCGGCGTTTGCGGCGGAATCGGCGAGACCTACGACGTCGATCCGAACCTGATTCGGATTCTCGTCGTTTTTCTGGCCTTGGCGACGGGCCTGCTTCCGATGATCCTGACCTATATCATTGCCCGGCTGATCCTGCCCAAGCCGGAACAGGTCTAATCGGCCCGGCCGGACTCGGTGCGCGACAGCGGCTGCAGGGAGGATCGATCACTTTTGATCAGGATGCTTTTTCGAGTCGCTCGGCGACCCAGACTTTGATGATGGATTGCCGGGGCACGCCCAGACGTTTCGCTTCCTTGTCCAGCAGGCGGACCATCCACAGGGGAAAATCCACATTGACTCTCTTTTGTTCCTGTCCGGGCCTTCGCGCCTCTGCCGTATCGAGGTATTTGGAGATATCCTCGCCTTCATCAAACCGCTTGTCGATTTCACGCGCCTTCATAAATGTCGATCTCCTCTTGCCTTGCACGCCGCACCGATATCATCCTGATTCTATCAGCCCTATATGTGATCACTCCTGCCCAATGTTTCCCGGAGATTTTTCCGATCACCAGAAATCTCGCCTCATCCTCGGTCTTCACGGGAACCTCGACCAAGTCGGGATCGTTCCACAACCCCTGCGCCTCGATGAAGTCAATCCCGTGCTTCTTCTTGTTACTGTCGCTCTTGTTGGCGTCAAACTCGAAGTCCATGTATAATATCTATACTTTAATTATACCTTCTGTCAAGCGCATAAGTTCTGTTTTGGTCCGGCATGGCTTTCGGCTACGACCAGAATGCTCACCAGAACCATAGGATGTTGCACCCTTGCAAGCACGACGCGGCCGTGCGATGACCAGGGGCTTTCGCCGAACCCGCTGATCGTATATAGTTAGGGGCGGACAAGCGCGGCGCGGGTGGATGGCGCGCGGGTCCTGCTGATTGGCCCGGCGGTTCGGCCGGCTTGTCGTGTTGAGCCCAATGCCAGTGAGGAACCAGAGAAATGACCAGTAGTGATGCCGTTTATATCAACCAGTTGAAGGACAAGGTCGGGCAGGAGGTAACGCTGGAGGGCTGGCTGTACAACAGCCGGGCCAGCGGGAAGATTCAATTCCTGATCGTGCGCGATGGAACGGGGCTGTGCCAGTGCATCGTGGAGAAGGGCAAGGTTCCCGACGAGTTGTTCGAGCAACTGCGACGGCTGGGCCAGGAATCTTCGCTGTCGGTAACGGGCACTGTCCGTGCCGATGAGCGGAGCGTCGGCGGGTACGAACTGGCCGTGACCGGCGCCCGGATCATCGGGCCGGCCGAGGGCTATCCGATCACGCCCAAGCCGCACGGCGTGGATTTCCTCATGAAGCATCGCCATCTGCACTTGCGCTCGCAGCGGCAGTGGGCCATCGGCAAGGTCCGCCACACCGTAATCGACGCCATCCGGCGTTTCTTCAACGATAACGGCTTTATCCTCGTTGACACGCCGATCTTCACGACCATCGTCGGCGAGGACCAGACTTCACTGTTCGAAGTGGACTACTTCGGCCGGCCGCTGCACCTCACGCAGACCGGGCAGCTCTATCTCGAATCCGCTGCGATGGCCTACGGCCGGGTCTACTGTTTCGGGCCCACGTTCCGGGCCGAGAAGAGCAAGACCCGCCGGCACCTGACCGAGTTCTGGATGGTCGAGCCCGAGGTCGCCTTTATCGACTTGGACGGCCTGCTCAAGCTGGCGGAAGGCCTCGTCTCGTCCATCGCCGAGCGGGTCCTGGCGGACAATCGCAGCGAATTGCAGACTCTCGGAGCCGATATCCCCGCGCTCGAGCGGGTCAAGCCGCCCTTCTATCGGCTGACCTATACCGAGGCCGTGGAGATTCTCCGGGGCCCGAAGACCAGAGAGTTCCTCGCCCGCGAGCTGAACGACTTGCAGAACCAGAAGCAGCAGATGGAAAGCCGGATTGCCGAGCTCGAAAAGCAGCAGGCCGGCCAGATCAAGGAATGGCAGAAGGACAAGATCGCCGCCGAGCTGATTGAGCTGCGCAGCAATCTGGAGGAGGTCGCCACGAGGATCGAGAACAATCCCAAGCACGCCCAACTGGCGGCCGAGTTCCGCTGGGGCAAGGACCTGGGCGGGTCCGACGAGACCATCATCTCCGAGATGCACGACAAGCCGGTGTTCGTGACGCACTACCCGAAAGAGGCCAAGGCGTTCTACATGAAGACCGACCGGGCCAACGAGAAGGTCGTGGAGAACTTCGACCTGCTGGCTCCGGCCGGCTTCGGCGAAATCATCGGCGGCTCGGTCCGCGAGGACGACTACGACCGCCTGCTGGCCCGCATCAAAGACCAGGGCCTGAACCCGGAAACCTACGACTGGTATCTGGACCTGCGCAAGTACGGCTCCGTCCCGCACGGCGGCTTCGGCCTCGGCGTCGAGCGCACCGTCGCCTGGCTCATCACCGAACGCCACATCCGCCAGTGCATCCCCTTCCCCCGCCTCATGGACAAGGTCTACATCTGAGCAGAGCACCGGTGCAGGATACCCCCGGTGGCAGTCTCAAGAGGCTGCCCTAAGCAAAGTCGAATAGGCCAAAGGCCTTGGGGATGGCTTTTCCCGCACAGAGTCAAGGCGAATTCGAGCCTGTCTCAAAACCCGCTATTCACCGTCTTCCTGCAGAAGTTGAGTCCGTGTCACATCTCGGGTTGAGCGAGAATCCATTGAAATGCTCGACTGGGGGTGTAGAATGTCGGTTTGTTTATCATCAGGGCCGGCGCCCTGACATAAGGAGACTCAAATGGCCAATGGACCGGATGGCATAAGCAAGATAGCGGTTCGCGGCTTCAAGTCCATCTCTGACGAACAGCAGATCGAACTACGCCCCTTGACGCTGCTTGCCGGGGCAAACAGCTCGGGCAAATCCAGCATTATGCAACCCATTCTGCTGCTGAAACAGACCCTTGAGGCACCGAGTGACCCAGGCGCTCTGCTCTTGGACGGCCCCAACGTTCGCTTCACGTCGACAGAACAACTCCTCAGCCAAATCCCAGGTAGGGCAAGGAATTCCGAATTCGCCGTGCGGATTGAACTGTCGAGTGGTCGCCGCCTTGAGGCCGTCTTCAAGCGTGAGAAGGGTGTAGGGTTCGAAGTGGCTCAGATGTGCTGCTCCGATGATGGGGAGACGCTCCGGATTGTGCCCGAGATGTCTCACGATGAGATTCGCAGGACTCTGGTGGACTTCCTGGCAATCTCGCTCGCCACCATCGCGAAAGTGGAGGCGGGGCGAACTTGGTCCGTCTACCCTGAACGATGCTTCCTTTCTTTGAGGCTGCGTAGCAAAAAGACGGGACTACCTCAAGTTCCATTCATACCCACTCTGCCTCTGAGCGAGACATTTGTTCCACGTCTCCAGGCCCTGATCCATCTGCCTGGATTGCGAGGCAATCCGCGGCGCACATACCCCAAAAGTGCTGCTGGACCACTATTCCCGGGGACCTTTGAGAGCTATGTTGCCAGCATTATTGCACAGTGGCAATCCAAAGGTGACCCCCGTTTGCTCCAGCTTGGATTGGCGCTTGGAGACATGGGCCTGACATGGAAGGTCAAGGCTGAGCCAGTGGATGACACACAAGTTGAGCTTCGTGTCGGACGTTTGACGCACAGTAAGCGAGGTGGCGCCCACGACCTTGTCAGCATAGCTGATGTTGGCGTTGGTGTGTCACAGTCGTTGCCTGTCGTGGTCGCTCTGATTGTGGCAGAGCCCGGACAAGTCGTCTATCTTGAGCAACCCGAGATCCACCTACATCCGCGAGCGCAGCGGCGCCTGGCACATGTTTTGGCTGATGCGGCCAATCGGGGCGTCATCGTTGTTGCTGAAACGCATAGTGCATTGCTTCTGAGAGAAGTCCAGACGCTTGTCGTAACGAGCAGGCTATCCACAGACAAGGTCAAGTTGCACTGGTTCCAGCGGCAAGACGATGGGCGTACGATTGTCTCGCCGGCGGATTTGGATGAGAATGGGGCTTATGGCAATTGGCCGGAGGATTTCGACGAAGTCGAACTCGACGCGGAGAAAGACTATCTCGACGCCGTCGAAGGCAAAGGGGCCGGCGAATGAAAGCCAAGCGATCCATGCTTCTGGTTGTTGATGCGTCGGTGGCTCGTTCGGCCGGTGAAACCGAGCACCCCGTGTCATCCTGCTGCCGCAGTGTCCTCGTCTCAATTCGTGACATCTGTCATCGTGTCATCATGACAGAGGCAATCCAAGAGGAATGGCATCATCACGCGAGCAACTTCACCAGAAGGTGGCTTGTGAGCATGTACGCCAGGAGGAAAGTACATAGATGCGAGGGAATGCACTTGAGCCATCTGGATCAAGCCTGTGAGGGGCTTTCCGCTGGCGAGCAAGATGGACTCAGAAAAGACCTCTGCCTGGTCGAAGCTGCATGTGCGGGGGATGGGATCATTGTCACGCGGGATGACGCGATTCGAGGGATATGGCACAAATGTCATGATCGACTCGTCCTCGCCAAGCCTGTCAAGTGGATCAACCCGGTGACTGATGGCATCCAACCTTTGGAATGCCTTTAGCTCAGGCAACATCAGGGACAGACATCGATTTCCGGAGTCGCGTGTACGAATAATAGATGGCTGTCCTTAGTTTCCGGGTAGGGCCGAGAGATTTTGAGTCTCCTGCTCCCATGAAGTAAGGGCCTCCGGCAACGGCGGGTTCTTCTGCGAGAGAAGACCGGCGCGGGCGACAAGAACGCCAACACCAGGTAGCAAGCCAGAGCCCACCTCATGGGCACTCTCGGGATTTGCTTTACAGGACGGGCTTTTTCGGCGATATTGAGAATGGCGAATCACTGGAAACGCCGTGGCAATGGGGTCAGGGCATGGTCAGCCGGAGCATTGACATTCCGATGGACAGAATTGAGGAGTTCTGCCGGCGCTGGAAGATCAGGGACTTCTCCCTGTTCGGGTCCCACCTGCGCGAGGACTTCCGGCCGGATAGCGACGTGGATGTGCTGGTGAGTTTCGAGCCGGAGGCCGAATGGGTAGAAGCGTAAATATGTGTAGGGGGCGGAGATCCGTGACCATTCCTGGCAGTCCGCAGTGAACGTCAGCCGGCCCAGGCGAGGGAGTCAACGAGCGACTGAGGCAATACGATCGGCGAGAACAGACTTGCGGGATACAAATAGTCCTCGCCGGATTCATCCACGATCCGAATCATGCTATGCGCCTCGGCCTCGGCGTCGGGGATGACCTCGTAGATCTTTCGCGGCTCCAAAGACGCTTCATACCCCTCATTTCTCAGGCATACGACAAAACGCGATTGATCGTGCTTGCGTTCCATGACTCTCACTCGAACCGAAGAATGTACTCTACCTTGTTCTACGCGATAGGGCATCCGGAGTCAATTCTGATTGTGTTGCCATTCCTCGCCACCCGTCGCTGGTGCCTCGCGGGCCGTCATGGCTGCCCCCGTTCGACTACGGTCAGGACAGGCTTCGCGAGAATGGCAGGGTCGAATCCGTGTGAGTCCGCGTAAATCCGTTTGCAACAAGGCTTTATGGATGTTTATGGAAGAGGGCAGGCACGGGGGCCTGCCCCTACAGAAATCCTATGGGCACAGAATGACTGGCAGAATTTCACTTGACGGAAAACATGGGCACTTGTATTATACTGGCAAAACTATTAGACAATAGGCGCAATCGAATCGTGAATCGCAGATGGCAGATTCGGAGGTTATGGCGATGGCCGCCACAGTGCAAATCCCTGGCGACCGGCGGAAGGTTGAGAAGACCACGGGCCCGTGCTCAATCATACAAAGCAAAGGCAATTCTCGACGTCGGGATTGCTTCGTCGCTGCGCTGCTCGCAATGACAGGAGTAGATACAACGATTAGTCCCCCTGCCGGCGGGGAGGCATGGAGCCGATGATCGAATTGTGCAAAACAAAGCCAATTCCTGAAAGGCAAGATGAATGCCAAGTCCTTTTCAGAAAAGAGGTTATAGGAATCGTGCCCGGCTTCTTGATTATGCAAAACAAAGCCAATTTCTCCGGTCTCGCTTGTAGTGTGCCCGTCAGGGCATCTGTAGAGACGCAAGATTTTGCGTCTCCACGGCGCCAGTGCGGACAGAGGCTGCGTGCAAAACAAAGCCAATTTCGGGAGGTCTCGAATGGGGGCTAAGTGCAGTGCATAAAAGAGGTTACAATGAAGATCGTGGATGATGGCTGGGCAGAAAACAAAGCCAATTCTCCTATCCGTCGAGAGAAACGCCTTACGGCGTCACTACAAGCCCGAATTTCTTTGGCCTGTGGGCGAGGCTGTTGTATCCTCTGCTTCGATAGCAGGACGGAGTTCTATGGAAATCAGGATCGAGAGTCTCATCGAGGGTGCCACGCGGGCCCGGGGAACCGCGGTGATTGTGGACGTCCTGCGGGCTTTCACGAGCGCCGCCGTCGCCCTGTCACAAGGGGCGGCGCGGATCATCATGGTCGCCGAGCCCGAAGAGGCCTTGTGGCTGCGGGCCAGGGGCTTTGGGGACCTGTGCGTGGGAGAGGTGAACGGCAGACGCCCCAAGGGCTTCGATTTCGGCAATTCGCCCTACGAGATGACGCAGGCTTCGCTGACGGATAAGGTCATCATTCAGTCCACCCGCGCGGGAACCGTCGGGGTCGCCGCGGCGAAGCACGCCGATGCGGTGTATGCGGGCTCGTTCGTCGTGGCCGATGCCACCGCACGAGCAATCCTGCACGACGATCCGGCCCATGTGACGATCGTGGCGATGGGATACAATGCCCTGGTGCGCACGGATGAAGATGAGCTGTGCGCCCTCTACCTGCGGAATCTGCTGGAGGGCCGCCGCCCGGATACGGATGCACTTCGCAGACTGGTTCTCGCCAGCGGTGAGATCGCCAAGTTCCATGACCCGGACCAGCCGCATTTTCATTCCGAGGATTACGAGATCGCCTTCGAGATCGATAAGTACGATTTTGCCATCCGCATTTCCAAAGAGGACCATCTCCTGGTAGCGAGACGATACGAATGGAAGAATGGACGATTCAAAAACTCCTGAACTGGATTACCGAGTACCTGACGCAGCGGGACGTGGATGCGCCGCGGCTCAGTGCGGAGCTGTTGCTGTCGAGCGTCCTGGGGCTCAAGCGCATCGAGCTCTACACCCAGTACAATAAGCCCGTGGCCCCGGAGCAGTTGGAGCAGTTGCGCGGCCTGGTCAAGCGTGCCGGCCGGCACGAGCCGGTCGCCTACCTGGTCGGCAAAACGGAGTTTTATTCGCTCGAATTTGACGTTACGCCCGACTGCCTGATCCCCCGGCCGGAAACGGAGCTGCTCGCCCAGCGGGCGATTGAATTCCTCCGACAGCGGAGCGGCCCTCAGTCCGTCTGCGATCTGGGCACCGGCTGCGGCATCCTGGCCGTCACCATCGCCCGCAACGTCCCCGACGCCAAGGTCGTGGCGACGGACCTCTCCGAGCCCGCTTTGGCCGTGGCGGCCCGGAACATCGAAAAACATCAGTTGCAGGACCGGATCGAGCTGCGCCACGGGGACCTCTTCGAGCCGCTGGTCGCGAAGCTGGATCAATTCGATCTGCTCGTCAGCAATCCGCCCTACGTCAGCGCGGCGGAATACGCGGCGCTCGACAAGAATGTGAAGGACTACGAGCCGCGCCTCGCGCTCTACGCCGGCGCGGACGGACTGGACGTCTACCGAAGAATCAGCGAGAAGGCGGAGCAGTTCCTCAAGCCGGACGGACTGCTGCTGCTGGAGATCGGCTACACGCAGGGCGACGCCGTCCGGGCCCTGCTGGAGCACGCCGGCACATTCACCGATATCAAAGTCGAGAAAGACCTTAATCGGAACGACCGCATTGTGATTGGAAGAAGGAAATAGAACCGTTGCGAAAGAACGATGTCGAATGTTGCCTTGGCTCGCCAGTATGCTATAGTGGCAGACTAACCAGTCGCGAATGTAGCTAACAGCTATTCGGAGAAAACCCATGCTAAAGCGGTTCCGGGTCAACAACTTCAGGAGTCTGCTGAACGTCGAGTTCCGGCCCGTCGGAGTCAACGTGCTGATCGGTCCGAACAACGCAGGCAAAACCAACCTTTGTTCCGCGATCCGATTTCTCGGGCTGACCGCCAGCCAGTCCTTGGAAGACGCCATCCGAGCCTCCGTGGGAGAGACATGGAACATTCGGAATGTCTACACCCCGGAAGAGAATGTTGAGATCGAAGTTGAATGCTCTCTAATGCACGAACGTATCGTAATCGATTTCGACTATTCCCTAAGCCTCGGCGTCCAGACCAAGTCGTCGGCTTATGGACAGGTGCTCTCTGTGTCCAGGGAAATACTCAAAGCCACGGGAGCTGGCTTTGCTCAGACGCCTCTTCTGGAAAATACTGGCGGGGAGGTCAGATTGGCCTCCGAAGAATGGTCCGGGAAACCGGGGGCTCATCCCAAAGGCTTTGTGTTTGGCCACTTTACAGAGCCTCTGCCTACTGGCACGACCGCGCTCTGCCAATTACACCCTGGCACGGAGGGACTTGCCAGCCTCTTCAGACGATACCTCCTGAATTGGAGTTACTATGCTTTCAGTCCATACGCTCTCCGGTCTCCCGCCGTTGTACGAGAATCACCTGTACTATTCCCCGACGGCAAGAACTTGACGCGTACCTATTTCTCCCTGCACAACGAGAAGCCTCGCACAGAGAGGCAACTGATCGAAATCATCAGAACGCTGGAACCCAGGCTCGATCTTTTCACGTATGCGTCTCCCGATCCCGAATCGGTATTCTTGTTCATGGAGGATCAGAAGGGCAACCGCTTTAGTGTTCAGAGTATCTCCGATGGGACTCTTCGTTTCATGGCGATGGCCTATCTCGTCCTTGCTGGTGAAGATTCCAGGCCAGACTCGGTGCCGGGGCTTACGATCATCGAGGAGCCGGAGAACGGACTCTATGTTGGCCATCTTAAGCCACTATTCGAGCGGCTGGTCGCGCCTGGGCACAAGGACCAATTTATCTTCACGACCCATAGTCCCTACTTCATCGACCTCTTCGATAGCTGCCTGGAAGGGGTCCATCTGGTGAAGCCCGGCGTGCCTTCTTCGGAAATCAAAAAACTGGATACCGAGAAGACCCGAAAACTGTTGGAGGAAATGTCTCTGGGCGAGATGCATTTCAGGGAGATGCTGGGATGAAGATCGGTTACTGCGTCGAGGGAAGTACCGACAGGGCAACACTCCGTGGGCTCCGGCAGCGCTGGTGTCCGCAGGCCGAACTGATCGAGGGATCGTTTCGTGGCACATCGGGGCAAAGCCAGCGCCGCGAGATACGTAACGTGTGCATTGAGCTGACTACCAAAGGCGCGGAGTTGATCGTCTTCCTGCGTGATGCCAACACTGAGCATAGGAAATGGCGAAAGATTCTCAAAGCGTATGAAGAGGACTGCCCACCCAAGCACAAGCATCTGACCATCTTTGGCGTGTGCGACCGCAACGTGGAGTGCTGGCTCTGTGCTGACGCGGACTGGATTGGAAAAGAGACGGGGCATCAAGCGGATGAATTCCGCGTGCCCGATCCCAAAGGTCCTTTCGAGGAAGCGATTGGGATCACAGGATTCGACAAGAAAGAACAGGAGATCGCCGCGCTAGTTCTGCGGGCCCCCTTGAAGGATTGGCTCACAAACCGGTCATTTAGAGAGTTCTACGAAAAGTTGCGGGACAAGAGCCAGGAAATGGGGTGCAAGATGGAGAACCTTTTGGATAGCCGATGGATTGTTCCCCCCTGCGGCATGTCCCCCAGTTGCGGAAGCCAAGGGATACGCGCCAATGAGCGAATCAGTAGGAGATGACCGCATGGACTGCGTATCCGGCCAGGCGCTCGCGGCCGTGCAGGTCGGTCAGCTCAATCAGGAAGGCGATGCCGACGACCTGGCCGCCCACTTTCTCGACGAGCTGGCACGCCGCCCGCATCGTGCCGCCGGTCGCCAGGAGATCGTCCACCATGAGGACTTTCGCCCCCACCGGCACGGCGTCGAGGTGCATCTCGACACAATCGGTCCCGTATTCGAGATCGTACGTGATCCTCTCGGTCTGGAACGGGAGTTTGCCCTTCTTGCGAATCGGGATGAACCCCGCGCCGAGCTGCGCGGCGACGGCGGCCCCGAAGATGAACCCGCGTGCCTCCACGGCCGCGACGTATTCGACGCCGGCGTGGCGCCAGGGCTCGCACAGAGCCGCCACGGCCGCCGGAAAGGCCTGCGGATTAGCCAACAGTGGTGTGATGTCCCGAAACAGAATCCCCTTCCTCGGCCAGTCAGGGATGTCCCGGATGTACTGTGCCAGAGCGATCCGTTCCTTCGCCATCTGCCCTCCGTGATGCAGGATTTACGATTGACGATTGCCTATTTACGATTTGCTCTCATGCCGCGAGCATGCCTCCCGCGAGGCAGTATGACAGCTCTCGCGGCCACGCCGTCCCATCGTAAGTCGCAAACCGCAAATAGTAAATCCCAATCTTACTCGGCTTCCATGTACTCGTACAGACTGGTCAGGGCGTCGCGCCGGATCTGGCGAATCCGCTCCCGCGTCAGGCCCATCTTCTTGCCGATCTCCTTGAGGGTCAAAGGCCGTTGTCCGCCGATACCGTAGTGCAGTCTCAGCACCTCCGCCGCCCGCGGATCAAGCTCGTCCAGCAGCCGCAGCGCCTTGGCCTTCTCCTCATCCTCGACCAGGCCGTCTTCCGGCCGGCCGGCGTTCTCATCCTCCAGCGTCGATTCCAACGCCTGGCTGTCCTCCTCGTCGTCCCCATTGAGGCTTTCGCCGGCATTGGCCAAGACCTCGACGATCCGATGGATGATCTTGGCCTTGCGAACCGGCAGGTGCATCAGGTCGGCCATCTCCTCCAGGGGCAGTTTCCTTCCCACCCGGCCTTCGACTTCCGTGGCGGCATGACGCCACTGGCTGATCAGGGTCACCATGTACGTGGGCACGTGCACCGGCTGGACATTCTCCAGCAGGGCCCGCTTGATGCTCTGCTTGATCCACCAAGCCGCGTAGGTGCTGAAGCGCGTCCCGCGATCCGGATCAAAATAGTCCACCGCCTTGATCAGGCCGAGGTTGCCCTCCTCGATCAAGTCGCCGAGGCTCATCCCCCGCCCGCCGTATTTCTTGGCGATGTTGACCACGAGACGCAGATTGCTCCGCACGAGCTGCTCGCGCGCCCGCGGATCATTCTCCTCCACGATCCGCTTGCCGTACTCGTACTCCTCCTCGCCCGTCAGCAGCGAGGCCTCATCGATTTCCTCCAGGTAATCTTTTAGTGTGATGTCGAATACGATGGTACCCTCCCGCCCGACTGAAAGCCTCTCGACTCCAGCCATCAAGGGCCAAATTCCTCGTTCGTTGTTGGTCGTTCGTCCTTCGCGCCAATCACCGACCTCCGGCGACCAGCCAACTCTTCTATTGTCCTATCGACCAGACAGCCGGGAGGATTGAGTCGTGCCGTGCTGGAATCTCCCCCTACGAGCGGGACCGGCGGAAAAACGCGCAGACAGCCGCCGGAATGCGCAACAATGATGTGTCAGGGACGATAAGCAAAAGAAATTCGGACCTTCCCGGCTTCTCCAGGCTTGGTTGAACTGAAGCTCTCCTGAGAAAACGGGGAGGTGGGAGACTGTCAAGGAGCGGACTTTTACGGGCGAAGCAGCGCACTTGCGGCCTGCCATCGTCTGCCCCACATCAACAAAGAATCGGGGCCTGTGCCCAACGGACACAGGCCCCGTGCGATTCCATCATCAATCACTGGTCGGCAAAGACGCAAGACTTTGCGTCTCCACGCGCGAACGACCAGTTATTAAGCACTCTCCATCAAGGCTTCACTACCCGGATATCATCAATGTAGATGCGGCCGCTGCCGTCCGCCGCCGGATCGGCCCGATCGCCGACACCGATGTACAGCTTCTTAACCTTGGCCAGATTCACCCCGGCCAAATCGCTGAGCGGAATCTTCCACTCGGTCCACTCGGTCACATTGACCGCCGCCGCATCCGGATGCGCAATGACCTTGGACTTGCCGGCACTGTCTTCCACCACCAGATACAAGCTCTGGGGACTGTTGGCCGGTTCCGGATCATCGCCGACCGCGGCCACCTGCCACGGGCCGGTGCCGCCGGCTGTGATGTTCGAGAAGGCCGCCGTCGTAACCAAAGCGGCATCGTGGCTGGTCAGGCACAGACCAATATACACAGTGCCCGTCAGCGTCACCGAAACCGGTGTACCGTCGGCTTTCGGCAGATCGGTCCAGGCCTTGCCGTCGGCGGAGTACTGGGCCGTGAAGACATCGCCCTTACGGGTCAGCTTCACCCACTGCGGAGCCGTAATGCTGGTCTTGTTGACCTGCTCGGGGGTGTTGTCCGCGAATGTACGCCAGCCGAAGGATACACCATTGCCCGGGGTTACGACCATGTATACCATCTTGGAGCCGCCCTCGAGCGTTTCACGAATCATCACGCCCGCTTTGGCCCAGGCGTTGGTATTCGCGACGCTGTCGACCTTGACCACAATCGAGCCGTCGCCGCTGAGCCGCTTGTAGGCGAAGCGGCAATCATCCGCCTCATCCCAGATGTCGTGGCCGGAGCCGCTCATGGTAATAGCACCATCGGCACCTTGGACGAAGGCTGCCGGCCGGCCCCGGAACCACAAGCTCAGGTCCGTGACTCCGCCGACCGTCCAGTTCGGAACCGGTGCGAACTCGCGCTCGGCCTCGGCATAATAAGGCGAGTTGATGTTGTTGTAGTCCATCGGCATCGACTGGCGACCGCCGTGAATGATCGTCTGCTCGGCAAAGGGCGGGTCCCAGTTGCCGACCGTCGCAGTCGTGGTGTTGGTCTGACCGTCAATCCAGGTTTCGTAGATGCGCGTGCCTTTATCGACCTCATCATCGTAGCTCTCGAAATCATCGACCGGAATGAAATTGGCCGTGCTGAAGCTCCACACCCGACCTTTCCACGGGCTGTCGGCCTCGCCTTCGTTGATCTCGTCGATTCGCCAGTAGTAGGTCTTACCCCACTCCAGTTCGCCGACATTGTAGCTCGTGCCGGCCTGCCGACCTTTGCACAGGTCGCTGGCGCTATCGGCCGCCGCCACGGCATTGGCATCATCCCCGAAGTAAACGTCATGCTGCAGAGCTTTCTCGCCGGCATTCCAGCTCAGGGTGATGGCCTGAACGGTATTGACCGCACCATCCGCCGGCAGCGGCGAGTACGCCCGCAGAGGCAGGAATGGCGTGGGGCCGACGCCACCGGCGCCGATGACCTGCTGACTGATGCCCGGACCTTGCCAAGCCACGGCGATGTTGTCACCGCCGCTGCCTTCTTTCTGCAGGGCCTCAATATAGTACCGCTGCCCCGCTTCCAATTTGATCGCACTGGACCGCTGGTTGACTTCCTTGGTCCATTCCCGCGAGGTGGTCCAGGTGGCCACGGTGGCAATGAGCTTCTTGTTGGCCGGGTCGGCATCGGTGCTCAGCCACAGCTCGCCGCCGTCATCGCTGGCAATCCAGAAGGTGTAATCGCCGGATTGCGGCGGGTACAGCCAGCCGTACAGACGCGTGCCGTAGTTGTCCGCCCAATCGACCGGTCCTTCCAGCGACGGCACAAACTCCGTGCCGGTGGGATTGTCGGGGAAGTCCGGATTGCCCGTCAGATCCGCCACCGTCGTGCCGGCGCCGCTATTCGACCACCACTGGCGGATCGCTCCGACCGGTCCGGCCAGCACGGTGGTAAAGCTCCAGACTTCGCCGGTTTCGACTTTGTCGCCGGCGCCGGTCTCATCGACCCGCCAGTAATAGGCCGTGTCCGGCTTGAGAGCTTCGGCGACTTTGTACGAGGTCTCGGTGGCCGCCAACGCGCCTTTGTCCGTTCCGGCCGCTCCCTCCTGAACCGCATTGCGGTCGGTGCCAAAGTACACGTGGTGGCCCATAGCCGCCTGGCCTGCCGCCCAGCTCAGGGTCGGACTCAGCGTGACATTGGTCGCTTCATTGCCCGGCTGGGGCAGATAGGCGGTCAGAGGCATCGCGGTGAAGCTCCAGACATCACCCGTGTAAACTGTGCCGGCGGGCTCGATTTCATCGATCCGCCAGTAATACGTGACGCCCGGGGTGATCCCGGCGACGTGGTAATACATGGCGAAAGGCTGGTGAGTCGCCTTCAGGTCGGCCGCCGTCAGGTCCGGGCTGGTGCCCAGATAGACGTCGTGGAACACGGCCGTCTCGCCCTTAGTCCACTGAAGCAGTGCCATCGTCACGCCGACAGCCCCGTCAGTGGGAGTCGGCTTATAGGCCTTCAGCTTGGGCGGAACCATAGCCTTCACTTCGGCGGCCGACAACGACCGGTTGAAGATCCGGACGTCGTCCACGATGCCCCTTAAGAATCTGCCCCCCAGCGGATCCTGACCAATCGCGAGCGTGCCGTCGAATTCCTCGATATCGTGAGTCACCGTATTCACGGCACTCTGCTTGTTCAGATAGACGGTGGCCCTGGTGGGTTCAACCACCACCGCCGTAAAGAACCATTCCTGGTCCGGCATCGGGAGCCCGGAGACCCAGCCCCAAGTGACGTCATTCCAATTGTAGCGCAACTCTCCGGCGGGACCATAGTGCAAGCCGCAGATCGTAGAGCCCGCCCGGCTGACCACGATGCCCGACCACTCGGATTGGCGGCCATTCAGTTTGACCCACGCGGTGATGGTCACGTGATTGGAGCGCAGATTCAATGGAGTACTCACCTCCACGTAATCATTGACGCCATCCAAAAGGAGCCCCCCGTCCAAAAATCCTTGGACCCACGACGGATCGCCTCTCAGCGTACCATTGTAGCCCCGGCCGGAGGAATCTGCGGCGACACTGCCGGAAGCGTCATCGAGCTTCCACCACGCGACGAGATTCGGATCGGTGTTGGGATCGAATGCGCTCGCCGCGTGCACGAGCCCGCACAACAGAAGAAAACACGTGAATCGCGCTGCCCTGTTACCCATGGTGGTCCTCCTTTGCGAAGTTGGAAACGTTCATGTCCCGGCCACACACCGGAACGCCCCGGGTCCACCAGCGTGACGGGTGGACCGCGCGGGTTCGATTCAACTGCACCTTGCCGACCATGATCCCGGAGTCAGGAGATGCACTCTCGTCCGACTGAGCATCTGAAGCATGAAAATACACAGGCTGATATACTCCGTTTATACAAAGTCGCACGGTTAGTCCGCAACCAGTATTTGGAGTTCCATAATCGCGGTTGTTCGGCGGCGCGCCGAGGCTACCGGTCATAAGTGCACCAGGCAAACGACATTGCGCGATGCCCCACCTTGTCCCTTCAGGGGAAAGCGACATCGCAGTCCCACGGACTCTTAGGATATTCGATAATCAAAGGTCGGGACCTGTGCTCGAAAGGCACAGGCCCCGACTTCTGCTGTTCGCAAGCAGAGATACAGCCAACTGTCTGCCGGAGTTGTCTGCGTCACACCTACGGCTTGGTCACGCGGATATCATCGACGTAGATGCGGCCGCTGCCGTCCGCCGCCGGATTGGCCCGGTCGCCCACACCGATGTACAGCTTCTTGACCTTGGCCAGATTTACGCCGGCCAGATCACCCAGCGGAATCTTCCACTCGGTCCACTCGGTCACATTGACCGCACCCGCGTCCGGATGTGTGATGACCTTGGACTTGCCGGTACTGTCTTCCACGACCAGATAGAGGCTCTGCGGACTGTTGGCCGGCTCCGGATCATCGCCGACCGCCGCCACCTGCCAGGCGCCGGTGCCGCCGGCCGTGATATTCGAGAAGGTAGCCGTCGTAACCAAAGCCGCATCGTGGCTGGTCAGGCACAGACCGATATAGACGCTGCCCGTCAGCAATACCGAAACCGGTGTGCCATCCGCTTTCGGCAGATCGGTCCAGGCTTTGCCGTCGGCGGAGTACTGGGCCGTGAAGACGTCGCCCTTGCGCGTCAGCTTCACCCACTGCGGAGCGGTGATGCCGGTCTTGTTAACCTGCTCGGGGGTGTTGTCCGCGAAGGTACGCCAGCCGAAGGATACGCCATTGCCCGGGGTTACGACCAGGTACACCATCTTGGAGCCGCCCTCGAGCGTTTCACGGACCATTACACCGGCCTTGGCCCAGGAGTTGGTATTCGCAACGCTATCGACGCGGGCTACAATCGAGCCATCGCCGCTGAGTCGCTTATAGGCGAGGCGACAATCATCGGCCTCATCCCAGATGTCATGGCCGGAGCCGCTCATGGTAATGATACCATCGGCACCTTCCACGAAGGCCGCAGGCCGGCCCCGGAAGAACAAGGTCAGATCAGTCACGTCGCCGACCGTCCAGTTCTGCAGAGGCGAGAACTCCCGCTCGGCCTCGGCATAGTAAGGCGAATTGACATTATTGTAGTCCATCGGCATCGACTGACGACCACCATGGACAATCGTCTGCTCGGCAAAGGGCGGGTCCCAGTTGCCGACCGTCGCAGTGGTGGTGTTGGTCTGACCATCGATCCACGTCTCGTAGATGCGCGTGCCTTTATCCACCTCATCGTTGTAACTCTCGAAATCATCCACCACGATGAAATCGGCCGTGGTGAAGCTCCAGACCGCACCCTTCCACGGACTATCGGTCGCGGCATCATTGACCTCGTCCACTCTCCAGTAGTACGTCTTATTCCACTCCAGAGAGCCGGGGCTGAAGCTGGTCGCATCCAGAGCCTGCTCGCCCTTGTAGATACCCGCACTGTCCGGCGTGGCATTGGCGACGGCCTCCGCATCCTCACCAAAGTAGACTTGGTGCTGGAGGGCTTTTTCGCCGACACCCCACATCAGTGTCACCTCCTGCGGGATGTTGACATCCCCGTTCGCCGGGTAGAGTGCGCGGGCCCGGACCGGCGGCTGAAGCGGACCGGCGGGAATGATCTGACGCGCCATGGTCGGGCTCTGCCAGGACAGGCGAGCCACGGCCCCACCGGTGTTCTCATAGTACTCCATCCGCAGCGGGTAGATACCCGGTTTCAGAGCAATCGGCTGACTGAAAACGTCCGTGGTACCTTGGTCTACCCACTGATTGATGATCTGCTCATCGTTCAGCCACAGCCGGACACCGTCATCGGTGCTCGTGATGAAGGTGTAGGCATCGGCCACGGCAATCTCCAGGTCCGCCGTCCAGCGGGCGGAGAAGTTGTCGACGCCAATCGGCGTACCCGGACCACCGGGATCCCCCCAACTGAAATCGATGGCCGGGTCGGTGCGGGACAGCGCCGGCACCCCCGCGGGGGTCATGCCGTTGAAGTATTCGCCTTTGACACCGCCGCCCGGGGTAATCGTCGTGAAGCTCCAGAGGTCTCCGACGTTCTTCGTGCCCGTACCGGTGATTTCATCCACGGCCCAGTAGTACGTCGTGTTCTCACTGAGGGCGCCCGGCGTGTAGCTCGGGGCCACCTGCTTGCCTTTGAACGCACTGGCATCACGGCTGGCCACAGCGTCTTTATCGGTGCCAAAGTACACCTCGTGCGAAGCCGCCCCCTGTCCCGCCTGCCAAGCCAGAACAATATCCGTGGCCACCCATTTATCCCCATTGCGGGGCGTGGGCGCGTAGGCCGTGGCCGGCGCCGCGGTAAAGCTCCAGACATCGCCGGCTTGCACGGTGCCGCTGGCCTCGATTTCATCGATCCGCCAGTAATACGTGACGCCGGGCGTAAACCCGAGCACGTGGAAATACATCGGGAACGGCTGATGAGGCGAGACGAGGTTGGCCGCCGTCAGGTCCGGGCTGGTGCCCAGGTAGATGTCATGGAACACGGCCGTATCGCCCTTGGTCCACTGCAGCAGTGCCATCGTCACGCCGGTGGCGCCATTCGCCGGGTTCGGCTTGCGGGCCTTGACCTTGGGCGGCGACATCGCCCTGATCTCCGTGGCGGTCAGGACCGTATCAAAGATCTTCACCTCGTCAAGTTGTCCGGCAAAGTACCGCCCGTCGAGCGTGTTGCCGCCGATGGCCAGAACGGTCTGCGCGTCGAGCGGCCCGGTGTTCGAGTGGCCGACACTGTTATCCAGCTTGCCGTCAATATACACGGCGATCATTTTCGCCTTCGTATCGCGGACCGCCGCGATATGCATCCATTCGCCGGTGACGATGTCGCCGTTAGAGTTCACCGACGTATCGGGGTTTCCCACGAAGAACGACAGCTTCGTGGCGAGAGCAGCTACAACAAAGTCGTTGGCCACGCCGCCGACATCGGACCAGAACAGGCCGCTGCCCTCATAGGCTTGCGCGCCGCCGCGGCCGGGCCTGTCCGCCTTGACCCAGGCCGTGATGGTGAAGTCATTCGTGATCGGTCTTTCGAGCTGGACATAGCCGTTGCTGCCGTTGAACTCGAAGCACTTGCCAAAACGTCCGTTGTCGTTGAGCGTCACGCCCCCATTGGGTGTCCCGTTGAAGCCGTGGCCGGACAGATCCATAATGGTGGGACTGAGCTCATCGAACGAGTAGTAGACGATGGGCTCCGCCGCCCGCGCTGCCGGCGCGGTGAGCACGGCCATCGACACTACCACACAGAGGGAGATGGTTCTTGCCGACATGTGCTTGCCTCCTTCATAAAAGCAGATAGTGGATAAGATGGGAGATGATTAACCGTTAGCGAACAGTGGTCTGCAACCGCTACAACCACGGGTTGGATCTCCTCACGTCGAACCCACACTCCGGTCCTCACGCCCATCCGGCGACATTGTATCCACCATTATGCCACATCCGGACCCGAAAAAGCAACCCCCTTGTGCAGGAAACTGTCCCGTACGTGGAGGTTGTCACCACGGCGGTGCTCTATGTCCCGGACACGGGCTGGCAGCCTCAAGGCCGAAGGCCTTGGGGATGGTTCTTTCGCGGCAGGGGAACCATCGGCAAAGTTGCCCTTGGCGCGGCCGCTGGCCCCTGTGCTTGCGGCTCGTCTTTGTCCCTCGTTGGTCCCCTTTCTTGCTTGCCGTCGGGCCGGAGCCCCGCTATGATGCGTCTTATTTTCTTCAGGAGAAACACCATGACTGACAATGTGCCCGCGCCGTTCACACCACAATACCTCAAGCAGGCCCTAAAGGCGTTCAAGAAGCGTCTGAAGCTGACGCGTCTGGACGAGGAGTCCGGCCTCGGGGGCCGACGGCTGAGCAGCGGGCGCGACTCCGGCATCGTCGCCATTCAGCCGCCCAGCCAGTATCCGCGCGAGGTGTGGGACAAGCTCGTCGAACAAGGCAGACTCCGCCGGGCCGGGTCCGGACTCTACGAGCTGGTCCAAGACCCCAATGCCCCCCGTGACTGGGACTAAAAGGCATTTTTCAGACACAGTTTGTCCCGGCAACGTCCTGTCGGCGCGAGCGCCGACCTACGACGACAACGGCAATCTCGCCTCCGATGGGCAGTTCCATTACTATCACGACTGCGAAAACCGCCTGACCGATGTGAACGACGCCAACGACAGCCCGGTGGCCTCGTATGCCTACGATTACCTGGGCCGGCGGGTCTCCAGGACCGTCTACGGTTCGCCCAACGTGGTCACGAAGTACGCCTACGACGGCGACCAGATCATTGCCGAGTACGACGGCAGCGGCACACTCCGGCGGAAATTCATTTATGGCCCCGGCATGGATGAGCCGATATGTCTGATAGAGGTCGCTGATAACAACGCGGTGTACTATTACCACTTGGATGGCTTGGGCAGCGTTGTCGCTCTTTCCCATGTGAATAGGGTTCTGGTCGAGCGGTACACGTACGACGTTTTCGGCCGGCCGACGATCCGCGACGCCAACGGCACCGAGAGCGAGGACAGTGCCTTCGGCAATCCGTACCGGTTCACCGGCCGGGCCTACGACGCCGAGACGGCCCTGTACTACTACCGCGCCCGCTACTACGACTACGCCACCGCCCGCTTCCTCCAGCCCGACCCGATGGGGTACGGCGATGGACTGAACCTGTATACTTACGTCGGCAACAATCCGATGAATTGGACCGATCCCTACGGCCTGTGCAAGGATGGCAACTGGATTGATTGGCTGCAGGGCGGTTTGGACGTCGTAGGCATCTTCGACCCCAGCGGGTTCTCGGATGCGTTGAACGCACTGATCTACGTTGGGCGGGGCCAGTTTGGCAATGCCACCATTTCCGCAATTGCGATAATTCCTTACGTCGGCGATCTCGGAAAAGCAGGCAAGTACGGCAACAAAGCACTGAAAGCCGCGGACAAGGTCAATGATGCAAGGCGGGCACTCAGGCGATCAGATGATGCTCTGAGATTAGCTAGGTTCGGAGATGACCAAGCGGCATTGATAGAGTTGGCGAAAGAGGCTAAGCGTACGGGCGGTGTTTCAAGTGAGAGCGCAGACATCCTTCTGAAGTGGGGGGATGAGTATAAGGTACCGGCGAGGGGACCTGAGGTGCACCCGGGAAGACCATTTGGTCAGGATCCTCACATCCATATTGGTCCCGTTAATCATATTCCTGTAAAGGAGTGAACCGACCTGCGGATTTCGGCAAAAGGCAGTTATGGAAACTAAGACGTATACTATTGCACACCCACTACCCAGCAAGCTCTACGGGGATATTCTCGATTACGCAATTGGCAAAAGCACAACATTCCTGCTCGTGGTGCGCGATTGGCTCGGCCTATCATCACGCGCGACTGAGCTGCTGGAGCGTCTGCGGAGCTTTCTGGTGAAGGACCACCGCGCTAGCAGATGGCCTGGCACGGAACTAATCAAGGGGACGGCGAGAATAGTTGAATACACTTACACGCACGAATCCGAGGACATCCTTAAACAAGTGGCAAAGGGTCTCTATGATTGGAAACAACCAGATTTACCCGAAGACCTCTGCCTGTTGAGACCCTCGGGCGATGTTTGGATGGCCACAATCAGCCATGAGAGGGATGCTTTCTTTGAAATGCAGACCGAGGAACTGAGAGTCATGCTGAAGCACATACCTGATTTAGCTGACTACCTGAAAGAGGAAGGAAGGAAATAGGGTCAGTCCTTGAAACAAGCCTCGGGCAAAGGCTGACATAGCGGCTCGATAGACGTGGCTCTTTGACATGTGAATAGTCCATTTATGGCCCCGGCATTGATGAGCCGATATGTCTGATTGAGGTCGCTGATAACAACGCGGTGTACTACTACCACTTGGATGGCTTGGGCAGCGTTGTCGCTCTTTCCAATGTGAATAGGGTTCTGGTCGAGCGCTACACGTACGACGTTTTCGGCCGGCCGACGATCCGCGACGCCAACGGCACCGAGATCGAGGACAGTGCCTTCGGCAATCCGTACCGGTTCACCGGCCGGGCCTACGACGCCGAGACGGCCCTGTACTACTACCGCGCCCGCTATTACGACTACGCCACCGCCCGTTTCCTCCAGCCCGACCCGACTGGATACACGGATGGCCCGAATGTCTATAGCTATTGTGGGAACAATTCAATCAACTATGTGGATCCACGAGGACTTAAGTTAGCCTTCTCCAGCACAATGACGCCGGAAGAGCGCCAGGCTTTCTACGATGCAGGAAGCCACTTGATGCAATCACAGCAGTTCAGGATAATATATAATACTCTTAATGAATCTCCAGAAACATACCTTGTTGTAGCAAGCACGGATCTGCGGAACGGTTACAGCGCTGCCGAACGGACTATAAGCTGGGATCCAAGTTCGGCCCTGTTGCTTTCGAATGGCGGAACTCAGTCACCAGCCATGGGCCTGGCTCATGAAATGACGCACGCGTATCACCACGACACGGTGGGCAGCTTGGACAATACGCAAACGAATGACGCTTACGGCACCATCGAGGAGGCGCTTACCATCCCCTCATGGGAAACGTGGATGGCACGCGAATTGGGTGAAGGTACGCGGAGCGATCGTTTGGGGATACCATTCCCAACAACCGGGGTCACAGGGCGGACTTTCGATCTTAATGGTAGTCGCGATGCCTGGCGCCTATTCTGGCGGCAGTTGACGAGCCAGTGGCTCAATGAAAAAGGATGTGCTGACGGCTGGGTTGACTTTCACTGATAGGTCTACGTATTTGGAGACTACCAATGGCGTCATTAGCGACGAGACTGGGGCAAACTGCGTTCTTTGGGTTTATGCGAGCCACTGAGTTCTTTCGGAGCAAGCGGTTCTACCTGTGTCTTCTTGTGCCCATAGCGGCTCTCGGGCTTGCTGGTGCACTCACTGCTAAGCCCGGCGCGTCCTCTGCGAAGGCGGCCATCGAATACTTCCAGCAGAAAGCGGCCGATCGAGCAATACGCCGTGTGGAGGTTTACTATCATAATTGGGGTAGTTTCATGCTCCCTCTCCCAGAGGATGTTCTTCGAGACTCCGCGTGGACCTGCAAATCAATCGTCAAGTTCCCGATTCTCACGCCCTTGGCAAGCGAGGAACTGGCCAAGATGGGAGAGGAACTGGTCACGATGGCATCGGAGCCTGTGAAAGTGCCTGTCGAGGACTTCCGCCTCGTCTGCGTTATCACCATCAGCGAAGATGAAAAGCCCTTCGTCCTATCATTCTCAAAATATCCCCTGTCCGCTTGCGTGAATGGTGAAGCCTTTAAGCCGTCATGGAAACTGTTCGTCGGCGCATCGCAATTCCTGCCAGGCGCCGCACGTTCTCAGTTGCTTGCGAGTGTTCGTGAGGACTGGGCGCGTCAGGGATATCCGAAGATACCGGAGGATGGAGAGGTGGGTGAACCGAGCCAGCCAGTAAAATAGACGCTCAGCCGACAGGGACAGAATCTCATGCTCTTCGGCAGGTAAATACTTCATTTTTGACCGCGGCATTGATGAGGCCCGTTCGACTTCGCTCAGAGCAGGCTTAATGTCTGATTCAGGTCGCTGACAACAACGCGATGTACTCTACCACTTGGATGGCTTGGGCAGCGTCGTGGTTCTTTCCGATGTGCAATCATAGCGTACAGTTTGAGTATTGTTGGGGAACGTGAGAGACGGCGAAGGAATCACTGGGTTCGCGAGATGTGGCGCGGGGCGGGGTGCGTCGATGACCTGCTCTGCGCCGATAGTGCGCGCCTTAGACATGGCGGGATTAGGGCGAGTTCGGGGTCTGCGGGCCGGGGAGGTCTGAGGTCATGGCAGCCACGGAGGCCGGCGTGATGCGGATGGCGAAAAAGGCGATAGCGATGGGCCTGCTCCTGACGGTGACGGCCGGGGCGGTGGCGGTGGCCCGGTGGTTGGGGATGCGGCCGGACCCGCGCATGGCGCAGGTCCTGGAAGCCCCCGGCGCCCTGGAGCAATTGGCCGGCCGCTCGGAGCGTGAGGGAAGTGCGAACGCCAAGGAATTGAAGCCGCTGCTGGTGGCCCAGGCGGAAGCCTTTGCGTTGTGCCTGAATCCCCCGAAGCCGCCCCAGCGTACCGCGCCTGTGCCCCGCCCGCGCATAGCCCGCCCGGAGGTCAAGCCCGCCGCAGCGCCGCCTCCCTTGCGGCTGATGGGCATAAGCTACCACCGCGCGAACCCGGCCGAATCCCGAGCCCTGGTAAGCGTCTCCGACGGCGGCTGCCGCTGGGCCGGTGTCGGTCCTCTGTCCTCTGTTTTCTGTCCTCCCTCCCCTTTCCTGCATGCCGGCTGCGGCTAAGTCGGCCAGGCGAGACACGCCTCTGACCAATCCCGTTAGTCCCCGTCACAGGGCAGCTATCGGCGATATTATGGGGATTTCCCCGGCGTGACAATGACCCCGATGCCCCGGCCAACAACGGCCAAGAATTTTGCTGGAAAAACGGCCGGGCGTGGGTTAAAAGGGAGGCTCGAAATGGCCCTGGGTGGGTCGGTTGTCACTGGTCGCCGGCTGTGAGTCACGGGCGACTGATTCCCGACGCCCGGCGACGGTTCTGAAAGGTGGGTTGAAGATGCTGACGAGCACGCACGTATCAAAAAGTTGTCCGTCCTCCGTGGCCAGCCTTCCCTTCTTCCCGGCCCGGCCCCTGCCCTGGAGGCCGGCAGCCCGAACCTTCCTGGTGCTGCTGGCTTTGTGCCTTTTGCCGGCCGGACTGGGGGCCAGGGAGGCGAAGAAGAATGTGAACATCGAGGTCGAGTCGTTTGGGAACATGCCCGACGGTCAGGCGGTCCGGCTCTACAAGCTCACCAACGCCAACGGGCTCAAGGCCGCCGTGATGACCTACGGGGCGACGGTCGTCTCGCTGGAGGTCCCGGACAAGAACGGCAAGCTGGACGACATCGTCCTCGGATACGACAATCTGCAGGAGTACATCAAGAACAGCCCCTATTTCGGTGCGATCGTGGGCCGCTACGGCAACCGGATCGCCAAGGGCCGCTTCACGCTCGACGGCGTCGAGTACAACAAGCTGGCCATCAACAACGGCGAGAACCACCTGCACGGCGGGCTCAAAGGCTTCGATAAGGTCGTATGGGACGATGAGCCCGTCTGGCGGCCGAACGGCGTCGGGGTCAAGCTCCGCTATCTGAGCAAAGACGGCGAAGAAGGCTATCCGGGCAATCTCCAGGCTGCCGTGACGTACATCCTCACGAACGCCAATGAGCTGCGGATCGAATACGAGGCCACGACGGATAAGCCCACGCCCGTCAACCTGACGCACCACGGCTATTTCAATCTTACCGGGGGCGAGCGCGACATTCTCGGCCACGTGCTGGCGCTCAATGCGGACGAGTTCACGCCCGTCGATAAGGGCCTGATCCCGACCGGCGAGCGGCCGTCGGTCAAGGGGACCCCGATGGACTTCCTGAAACCTGTCGCGATCGGGGCGAGAATCAACCAGGACTACGAGCAGCTCAGGTTCGGCGGCGGGTACGACCACAACTGGATCCTGAAGAGGGAGGGCAAGGGCATGACGGTCGCCGCCAGGGTCTACGAGCCGACGACCGGACGACTCATGGAGGTCTTCACCACCGAGCCGGGAATCCAGTTCTATTCGGGCAACTTCCTCGATGGCACGATTACCGGCAAAGAGAACAAGGTCTATAAGCACCGCTGGGGCTTCTGCCTGGAGACGCAGCACTATCCGGACTCGCCGAACCACGCGCATTTCCCGTCCACCATTCTGCGGCCGGGCGAGGTTTATACGACGACGACGGTCTATCGCTTCTCGACGAAATAAAATTTTCAGTTGTCGGTTATCGGTTTTGTGCGAACCGCTGACGACTGGCCACTGATTTTGCGGGGTTTCTTATGCACATGACACACTTGGTGATGGGGCAGGGCATCTTCGGGGTCTTGGACTGGCTTGCGATTACCGGCTATTTTGGCATTCTGCTGGGCATGGCCTCGTGGGTCGTCCTCAAGACGAAAGACACGGCCGACGACTACTTCCTGGCCGGCCGTGACCTCGGCTGGTTCATCGTAGGTGCATCAATTTTCGCCTCAAACATCGGCAGCGAGCACATCGTCGGGCTGGCGGGGTCGGGGGCGACGGATGGGGTGGCGATGGCGCACTATGAGCTGCATGCGTGGTGCCTGCTGGTGCTGGCGTGGGTTTTCGTGCCCTTCTACATGCGCGCGCGGGTTTTCACCATGCCGGAGTTTCTGGAGCGGCGTTTCTCCGAGCCCAGCCGCTGGGTGCTCTCGCTGATTTCCCTGGTGGCGTACGTGCTGACCAAGATCGCGGTGGGTATCTTTGCCGGCGGGATCGTCTTCGGGGCCCTGCTGCCGGAGATGCATTTGAACCTCGGATTCGTCGAGCTCGACAGCTTCTGGATCGGCTCATTTCTCGTCATCATCTTCACGGGTCTTTATACGATTCTCGGGGGTTTGCGGGCGGTCGCCTATACGGAAGCCTTGCAGACGATCATCCTGGTGATGGGCTCGGCCCTGGTGACCTGGTTTGGGATCAAGGCGCTGGGCGGCTGGCACGAGCTGCGGGCGGTCGCCGGTTCGGAGATGTTCAATCTGTGGAAGCCCCTGGTGCCGGCGGGCGTCGAGGGCACATGGGCCCCGGTCCGCGAGAGCGGCCGCATGGCCTGGTACTTCAACGACAATTATCCCTGGATCGGCATGCTGTTCTGCGCCCCGATCATCGGACTGTGGTATTGGTGCACGGACCAGTACATCGTCCAGCGTGTGCTGGGCGCCCCCAACGAGCGTCAGGCCCGGCGGGGCTCGATCTGTGCGGCGTTCTTCAAGCTGCTGCCGGTCTTCATCTTCATCATTCCCGGGATCATCGCTTTCGCGCTGGCCAAGAGCGGCAAGGTGCCGGCGATGACGGAAGGTCTGTTCAATGCGCAGGGCGAGATGGTTCGCGAGCAAGGGCAGAAAGCGTTCCCGCTGCTGGTGGCGACGATCCTGCCGGTGGGGATTCGAGGGGTGGTGGTGGCGGGCCTGCTGGCAGCGCTGATGAGCTCGCTGGCGGGCGTGTTCAACGCCTCCGCCACGCTCTTTACCATGGACTTCTACGACAAGCTGCGGCCCGGGGCTTCGCAGCACCAGTTGGTCTGGATGGGACGCGTCGCCACGGCGGTCATGGTCGTCATCGGCCTGTTGTGGATTCCGGTGATCCGGGGCGGCAAGGGACTCTACGACTATTTGCAGGGCGTGCAGGCGTACCTGGCCCCGCCCATCTTCGTGGTTTTCTTCCTCGGCGTCTTCCTCAAGCGCGTCAACGGCAAGGGCTGTCTGGCGGCCCTGATCGTGGGCTTCGCCATGGGTCTGTTCCGGCTGGCGGTCGATACCCCGGTCAAGCTGTTCAAGGACAAGGGCTTCGCGTATGCCGAGGGCTCGTTCCTCTGGATCGTCAACAATATCTTTTTCCAGTATTACAGTCTGCTGATCTTCCTGGTTTGCATTGGCGTAATGATCGCGGTCAGCTACCTGACCGCGCCGCCGAGCTACGAGAAAATCCAAGGCCTGACTTATGCCACGCTGACGGCGGAGGACCGCCGCCGCTCGCGGGCCAGTTGGACGTATGGCGACGCGATTTTCTCGGCGGTGGTTCTGGCGATCATCGCCGCCGCCTACATCTACTTCTCCGGCTGACAAAGAGATAAGCGATAAGTGACAAGCAAGAACCGGCCGGGTGTGTATAGCGCATGCCCGGCCGTTGCCGTTGGGACGCTGCCCGCCATTCCCCCAAAGACAAGTTCCTCTTTTTGGCCACAGAGGGCACAGAGAACACAGAGATTCACACCTTGGGACCAGGATGAACGCCCACAACGACGCTGTCATTCCTGGGCAGGCAGGAATCCAGATCTCTTTCACCGCGAAGTACGCGAACCACGCGAACTTTGAACCACGAAATGCACGAAGGACACGAGTATTCGTGTGATGGGTGTGATTCGTTCTTAACCACCGATGTCCCCGGCGCCCGGCCGGCCTTCCACACCCTTCTCACTTTTCACACTTTTCTCACCCTTCACACTCCGGCCCCCTGGCCGAGTCTCCCTTCGCACCCTTCACACCTTCTTATTCTTCCCCTCCCGCCCCCCCGCCCCGCTGTCCGAAGCAGTCTGGCGTCGCCGGAATTCCCTAATTTATCTTTTAAGGGCTGACCCCGCCTCCGTACTCGGCAGGCATTACGTTCGGACCGGTCATGTGAATCGACTGCGGGCCACCTATAATCGCAAGGGCGGCGTACGCCACCTGTTCGCGGCGTACGATATGGAATCGGATACACTGATCGGCTCATTCGCAGCCCAGAAGAACTGGACGACGTTCCTGCCGTTCCTCAAGCGACTGCGCCGGCGGTACCGGCGTCAGGAAACCCTGCACATCGTGCTGGACAATGCCAGGTACCATCTCAAGGCCGAGGTGCAGCAGTACGCTGCCGCACACAACATCCGCCTCTATTGGACGCCCACGAGTGCCTCATGGCTCAATCGGATTGAATCGCACCTGACGGCCCTCAGGAAGTTTGCTTTGGACAACACGGACTACCGCAGCCATGATGAGCAGCAAGAAGCGATTGAAAGCTACCTCCGTTGGCGTAACGGTGAACGACCCCTGAGCATCCTCGATTGGGAGACCTACTGTTGACAAGCGAAGAAGACCGGCTGACCGGGTGTGACAAGACACGAAACTGTCTTACTGGAAACGGCACTAGCGTCGTGAGGATCGATAGGAGCAGCCCAGCCCCGAGTACGCCGAGAATCGACGATCCGCATTTCATAGCACGTCCTCATAGAGAATGATGTTCGGCCCAGAGGTGTGCATGGCAAAGAGAATCGACAGCTGCTATTGTAGCGTCGCGATGTGAAAGCAACAACTGCCCTGATGGCCGGCGAGGCGCCCGCATAGCAAAAAGACCGGCGAGGCCCCGGTTGACCTCGCCGGCCGCTCATCCTGCTGTTGTCGGAGTCAATGCCTGTCCCAGCCGGAACTATCGCGTCTCGACCCCGGGTAACGCATCACGACCCCGAGCCAAAGCGGCGATAGCAACAGCGAATGCATACAGCCCGCCGCCGCCAAAGCAAGCGCCTCAACCAGGAAATGGCGTAGGCATTGCCCGAACTCGATTGTTACGAGTGGTTCGATTGCCAGCGCCGATACCTATCCATAGGGCATATGACAATCCGCTCCTTCGACGCATCCAGCCGAAGGCTATTCCTTTGCCCCGTGCTTAAGCAAGAGTTCAACCATCTCCTTTTGTCCCCATTGTTTCGCAAGCGCCAACGGACTTTCCCCACTATCATCTTTCGCGTTAACATCGGCGCTTCTGGCAATGAGCAACTCCACCACGTTGGCGTGCCCGGCGCGGGCCGCATAGTGGAGACCCGTCCGGCCACCATCATCCTGTGCGCTGAGGTCGGCGCCCCTGGCCAGAAGCATCTCGATCACGTGTGCATGCCCTTTTTGAGCGGCCCACATGAGCGGTGCCTCGCCCCATGCGTACCTGGAGTTGACATTGGCTCCGGCTTTGCTGAGGATCTCTACTAGATCCCTGTGACCGTGCCAAGCCGCACTATCCAGGGGCGTCCAGCCATACTTGTCCTTGGCGTTAACATCGGCTTCCTGGGCGATAAGGAATTCCACCACGTCTCTATACCCTCCTGCGGCCGCGTAGTGTAGTGGGACGAATTCCTTCGTATCTTTCGCGTTGACGGAGATCCCTCGTTCGACAAAACTTCTGACCTCGGGCAGATGTCCCTGGTACGCGGCAAATTGTATGCAGGAGAGTTTCGCGCCCTTTGCAATGAGAAGGTCAAGCGTCTCCTTGTTGTCTTCCCACAAGGCAATATGCGCAGGCGTATCGTTGTTCTTGTTTCTCGCATTCACATCCGCCCCTTTGGCAATTAGGAGCTCAGCCACCTCCTTGTGACCGTACCGGGCCGCGTAGTGCAGCGCCGTATCGCCCGCAGAGCTTCTCTCGTTGAGATCTGCGCCCCTGTCAATATGCAGCCTGACCTGCGTCAGGTCGCCCCGCGCCGCCGCCTGAGCAAGTGTCATCGTGGGTCGGACAGGCTCCGGCTCAGCGGGAGACACCGCTTTGACCTCGAAGAAATCAAATGAGGCGTCGATCTGCGGCGCCCCATCGCGCGAGCCGTTGTTCGCGAAAAGCCCAATGTGTTTTACCGTTCCGTCGCCCCAAACGAGATGTGGCTCACCCTCAGGAAAAAGAAGGGGTGTCCCATAACGCAGTACAATAGTTTCCAACGGAACGAAGGATTTGCCATCTGTGCTCGTCTGAAATGTGTACTTATTCCCGCGTTTGGTCACGCGCAGCCAGACCTTCTCCAATTGCTGGTCGGCACGAAAGGACGTGGTGCGAAAGAGTACTCCTCCACTGTCTTGCGTTTCGGCCCCCACGGTAAAGATGCGTTGGGGCGGTGTCTCGGGGTTTCCTCCAAGGGTGTGCCACTCATAATCAAGTTTCAGATTGTTGTCTTCGTCGTTCCAGCAAATGAGGCCCGCCTCATTCCATTCTGCTGCCGGGTTGAAGGATAAGATACATGTGGTAACCTGAAAATCCTGTCCCCATGCGGTCGGACAGTCTATCAAAAACAGGTTCTTGTAATCGCTGCGGCTTCTATGGAAGGTCCCGTCCTGAGTAGTGATGGTGAGTGTGCCTGGCTTCTTGGACAATGACCAATGTGTGGGATCGACATGCAGTATACTCCAGTTGAGTTTCAGCCCACCATCAAAATCGTCGAAAGCGACTACTGTCCCTTCCGCCCCTGTGATCATTCTATCTGTTTCGCTGGGCGTCTTCGACTCTGCGCCCGCCGCAGGTACAGTCGCTGCCTGGGTCGTCAGGACCAGTGCAGTTGGAACTGTCAATAGCCCCACGAACAAAATGGCAACTGCCCCCAACAGATTTGCGCGGCGGTAGAATTTTTTCCCTGGTCTTGACATGGCTCTTATCCTTTCCTCGATGTCTTTGATGGGACCGGCTACGGCCAACGAGGGAACCGGCCGGAGCGATTCATGCTCACAGATTATCGCTTTTACAATCGCGGCACTGTACTCTTTGGCTTTCGTTCCCAAATGGGCAATGGCCATCTCGTCGCAGCACTTCTCCCTCTCCATACGAATCTTCTGGTTGGCCCACCACACAAAGGGATGAAACCAGAAGATCACCTGCGCCAGCACCTGCAGCGAATTGACGGCGGCATCCAGCCGCAGAATGTGACACACCTCATGGCCCAGGATATTCCTGCGGTGTGCAGTATTGTCGATCTTAAGGTAGTCGGCAGGCAGGTAGATATCCCCGCGCACCAGGCCCCAGACAAAAGGCTGCCCTATGCCGTCCAGCAGCCAAACCTTTGGAGGCGCTTTCATTTTGAAGTCTGAGAGGAGTTGTCCAACACGGGTCCGTAGGTCGTCTGGCGGCGGCTTTCGTTGCCGCCGTAGTCGAAGGCTGCTCCGCACCACCTTCGCCACGGCGACACCGCCGTAGACGGCCACTCCTATAATCCAGACAGCGCCGAGCACCTCGCGGCCGGAGGGTATTGAGAATCCACTTGTCCTCTTCGGCGGCACCGTATGCTTCTGCGTCGCTACTGCAGGCATCGCGATAGAACGATCACCGACCGCATCGGGAACCTCAACCGCGAGGGCCTGTACAACGGGCAAGGGCGCCAGCGGCTCGACCCTCTGTGCAGGCGGCAGGATCGCCACAGGCACGGTAAGGAACGGCGGTACCAAGCATTTGGCCAGAACGATGAGCCAGAGCAGATACCGAACGTGAGCGCTTCGGTTTCTCAGGATCCACGAGAGCGCCGCCACGGCCACAATCAAAACAGCCAACTGCCAGCTTTGCCGCCACAGATAGTGGGTGATTCCGGCTAAATGATTGCTCATAGCAGATCCTCCACAGAGCATTGCAGGCTATTCATCTTCAACCAGATCCATGAGCTTCCTGATGTCTTCCGTGGTCAGCTTGCCGTGCTTAGCCAGATGCAGCATCAGCGGAACGGGGTCGCCCCCGAAGACTCTCTCAAGAAAGTCGTTCACCGTCTCTTTCAGAACCGATTCCATGTTGACGGTGGTGTGGTAGATATTGGCGTTGCCCCGCGCCGTGTGTTTGAGGTAGCCTTTCTTTTCCAGCCGGCGCAACAGCGTTTGGACCGTCGCGAAACTGACCCTTCGTTTTCTGGGAAAGGCGTCAAAGACCTCCTGGACGGCCGCCTTCTCAAGCTGCCAGACGAGGCGGAGGATTTCGGTTTCGGTTCGGCTCAAAGGGACAAGTTCCTGTTTGGGCATCGGGAAATCTCCATACATATATCTAATACAATTGTACTATACACCATTAGCAGTACCCGGCGCCCCGGTCAATAGAAATTTCAGAAATTTCTGGAAAAATCCGCGCCAAGGCCGTTCTTGCCTCCAAAAAGCCGGAAACATGTCAAGAAATGTGCGTCCGCCGCCGATAGCCGACCTTTGCCGTCGATCGGATTTCCACGCGGAAAGCCTAGTGTAGTGTTTGACACAGATGCGACATTAAGCATGTACCGCCCGGTTCGCCGGTGGACGGCAATTCTCGCGGTCGTTCGTATGGCCCTCATCCTTTCCTGGCCTAAACGAGGGCGAATGTAATTACAGGTATTTCTCAAACACTACACTAGTGCTCCATTACTCTTCGATTGATGGATAGAGCCGCCTCAGTTTTGTTCTGGCATCTGCCGTGGTGAACTGCCAGTTCACTTTGACCTGGGTTTGGTTGCGGTTTTTCGCCCAGGCTTTCGCCTGCCGCCGCAGGTCCTTGAGGTTGTCGATTCGTTGCGACAGGCACTGCCGACCCAGGATGCCCAGTTCGATCTCTGCCATGTCCAGCCAACTGCCGTGCTTGGGCGTGTAGTGGAACTCAAACCGCTGTGCCAGCCGCTGGGCCTCAGGCGGCGCAAACGCCTCATACAGGGAGGCAGGCGAATGCGTATTGAGGTTGTCCTGCACCAACACAATTCGCTCGGCATCCGGGTATCTCTCGTCCGAGAGCTGGCGAAGGCATTGGGCATAATCCCTCTTCGTCCGTCGCTCCGTCACGGCCACGTCCCGCTGACCCGCCAACGGTTCAAAGATCATGAACAGGTGGGCCACACCCCGGCGAACATACTCACAGTCATAGCGAGCCACCTGGCCCACCGCGGCCGGGACCGGCGTGCGGACCTCGCCGATCAATTGCTTGCTCGTCTCGTCCAGGCACACCAGCGGACGTTGGGGATCATACGGCCGCTGGTACACTTCCAGCACGTCCTCCATCTTCCAGACGAACTCGGCGTTGGCTTGGGGAGGAATACACCATTGTTTGCTCAACCAAGGTTTAAGTTCGTTTTTTTCAGCGTCCGACGTACCGTCTGGTAGGAAAGCTGATCGACATACTCTAACTGGACCATGCGGTCCGCCAATAACTGCAAGGTCCAGCGGCGGCGACCGGCCGGGGGCTTCTGGCAGGCCAGGGCCACCAGATGAGCTTCGCCGTCTCCATCGAGCTTCCGCCGGTACTGACGACGAGGCGGGCGACGTTCCAGAGCCGCTTCCAGACCTCCTTCCACCAACGCCTTACGGACCCGCTCGACCGTGGCACGTCCGACCTCCAGCGCTTCGGCGATGGTCTCGTCGCTCCAGGCGGGACGGTCGGCAGCGACATCGGCCTTCAGAAGAATCCGCGCGTGTGCCAGCTTTCGCGCGGCCGCCTTGCCGCGTGAAAGCATCTCTTGCAACCTCTGTCGTTCCTCTTCCGTCAGCGTCACGATATACTTCTTCTTCATCGTAGGTCTCCTTACCTGCATCTGCTTATCCCATCGGCAAAGAGACCAAAGAATATGCATCAAATCACGAGTAACGGAGCACTAGCGAGAAAATTTGCGCAGGAAAACAAGATTTGAACAAGTAGTAATACGAATCAGGAGGGCTCTCGGGTCGGATTCGTGGGATCGGTGTCATTCGTGGTTAAGCCCCTCCGCGTCGCCTCGCCCGAAGGCGGATTGATCCGCAGATTACACAGATTTCACAGATTGAGAATCGGTAAATCTGCGTTAATCGGCGAAATCTGCGGATGATGTCCTGGTCGTTTATGGACAAGTCCGGCCCGCCGGCGCGTACGAGGCGGTAGCTATGTCATGTCCCCGGCCAGATCCCTCGACTGCGCTCGGGATGACAAAGGGGGCGTCGTGCGGGGACGCGCGACCTGCAGGCCCACAGACTACAGCTTGCACGCTCTTCTTCGTGCCCTTCGTGATCTTCGTGGTGAAAAGGATCTGGATTCCCGCCTTCGCGGGAATGACAGAGTCGTGGTGGGTGCTCAGTCCGACTCCGGGGGAGTCCGTCTCCGTGTGCTCCGTGTTCTCCGTGGTGAAAGAAACAGGACTTTTTGCAGAATTTCTTTAGAGCCTTGTGGCGTAAGGAGTTGCGCGAAGGCACGCCGGGCATTTTGTGGTTTACAAATACATATGGTTGATTTACCATATAAGAAAGTTTGAAGTTTGGGGTTTGAAGTGTGAAGTCTGAAGGGAGAGAAGAGAGGTTTGATGTTTGAAGGGGAAGAGCGGGATGGGGCGAAAAATGGGCGAGCAGAGTTGTCGGAATTGCGTGTTTGCGGGGCCGCTGCGGTTCGGGAGGCGGAAGGTTCTGGTGTGCGCGAATCGGCCGGAAAAGCCGGGGGACCTGACGGTCGTCGAGGGCAAGGATTGCTGCCGGAGCTTTCGGGCCAGGCGGGGACCCGTGGTCCGGGTGGAACCGCCCGAGCCGCCGAATGATAAGATCAAGTATATCCCGCTGACCAAGGGCAAATTCGCGATCGTGGATGCGGCGGACTATCCGGCCCTCAGCAAGTATAAGTGGCACGCGCTGGAGGTGGCCGGCGGGTTCTATGCGGCCCGGCATGAAAGGGGCAAGATGGTCCTCATGCACCGCGTGATCATGCAGCCGCCGGAGGGGATGGTCGTGGACCATATCGACCGCAATCGGGCGAACAACCGCCGGAGCAATCTGCGGGTCTGCACGCAAAGGCAGAACCGCTGCAACAGCCGGCCCTGCGGCGGGCGTTCGGGCTTCAAAGGCGTCTCACCTCAGGGGCACAAATGGGTGTCCCAACTCAAGTATCGGGGCAAGTCCTATCGCGCGGGGGTCTTCGCGGACCCGGTGGACGCGGCCCGGGCCCGTGACCTGCTGGCCGTCGATGTGCTCGGAGAGTACGCCTGGCTCAACCTGCCGGAGGAGATTCGGGTCCGCATCCGCAATCTCGCGGGCACGGTCCACGTCCGGTCCGGGGCGCGGGCGCGCTTGCGGGTCGTGGGCAAAGACGGCCCCCGGCGCTAGCGCAAACCGGCACGTTTCTATTGGTTCGGCCCCTGCAAGCTCACCGTAACCGGCCACCACCTTGTTGCACTTCGCATGTTCATGTGCCGTCTGGGGTGAGCATCGCCGTCGGGTTCTTTTACCAGCCGTTCGCGGACGCCGGCGTGAGCGATGCCGTCGCCACCGGCGGAACGGGCTCAACTACAAAGGTGGCCGCGCAGACCTCCGAGAGGTTGCCCTTGATGTCCTGGGCGATCCACTTGATCGTGGTCGTCTCGTCGAACAGAAACACCCGGCCCGGCTGTCGCGGCCCCGTCGCGTTCCACGTAGTGGAGGAGGTCGTGGGCGTCGAGCCGTCGAGCGTGTAATAGATGACCGAGGGCTCGTTGCCATACTGGAAGGTCGCGCGGATGGGCGTCTGGGAGACCCCGCCGTCCGGCACGATGTTCGCCACCGGCGGCTCGGTATCGCAAGCGTACTGGAGGGCCGCTTCGAACAAGCCGTAGTTGCCCGAGGCGAACTCCAGCACCTCGTAGCGACCCTCCGCCGCGAATTCCGGCTGGAAGCCGACGGCCATCAGTTGCAGGCCCCACGGGGTCGAGACGAAGCGGTCCGCGCCCGTCTCGAAGGCATAGGAGATGATCCCCTTGCGGTACCACTGGTCGTCGGCGCTGCTGCCCGCCGCCGAGTACATCACATCCGTGACCGGACCGGTGCACTCCGGGAAGATGACCGTCCCGCGCTCCTCCTTGATCCGGTTCAGAATCAGGTCTGCGCCCGAGAAGAAATAGGCTTCGATGCCGATGTTCGGCGCCGGGAGCGTGACGCGTCCGGCCAGGATGTAGGCGCCCGGGGCCCACATGAAGTAGCCGCCGTAACTGTGGATGTTGTTGGAGAACCTGATGTTCGCGTACGTGTCAACGACCCACATTTCGTTCCTGGTCTCCGGCTCGGAAGCCTCGGCAGGTCCCGCGTAAAGCGGGTCCAAGGGGTCCGTCGAGGCGCCCTCGTAGCCGTCGTAGACGGAGCCGACCGTGCTGTTGCGGTTGAGGTCGACGCCCCAGGAGCCGCGATACGGCGGCATGCCGGCCAGGGTCGTCGGGGGACAGTAGCAGGTCAGGTTCTTGCGCTGCATGCTGTAGTCGTAGAATGAGTAAAGCGAGCCGTCCGGGTTCGACGTCGGCAGCAGGAAGATATCGACATTGTCCACGATGGACCTGGTCGTCGGGTCAATCGCGTAGTTGCGCAGCAGCCGCTCGGCCGTCTCGAGGCAGACGAGCGGGGTCGTCCACTCGCGGGCGTGCTGCTCGCCGAAGATGAATACACCGACTGTGGAGCCGTCGCGATGCTTGCCGATCCGGATCATCTGCTCCTGAAACGGCCCGCGGGGAACGCTCGCCGGCGCGCGGAGAAAGTCGGAGAGGTTCACCAGGGTCCTCGGCGGCACGATGCCGTCCCCGGCATCGCCGGCCCAGGTGTACGCGGTCACGAGGGCAGCGGCGGCGGGGTCGTTGTTGATCGCGTCCCGGACCTGTGCGGCCGTGCTGGCCAGGGCGCCTGTGGAATCGGCGGCCAGCCGGACCGTAATCCGGCTGCCGACTACCGAGACGGCGAGCGGGGAGTCGGCGGCGTTGGGGTCGAGGAACTCAACCTGGACATCGTTGCCCCCCTCGTGGCCCCAGGCCCCGGTGAACAGCACCACGGCCTGCGGTAGTTGCTCGGTGCGCGGCAGGCTGCCGATCCCGGTCGTCCCGGCCATGGTCGCCATGGACTTACGCTGGTAGCCGTTCGTCAGGTAAGGCAGATTGATGATCTCGGCCAGGTCCGGGAATTCCGCCGCGAGGGCGTTGATACGCTGCCTGGCCTCGATTGGGTCCATGTAGTGCGTGACGAACCCCTTCAGGTAGCCGTCGGCCACCGGCGGCAGGCCGCCCCCGACCCACGGATTCACTTGCCCCTCGGCGACGGAACCGGTGCTCGAGGCGACACGGACCGTGGTCGGCGGGGCCCCATTGAGTGCACCGACCCGCACGAGCAGGCGGTGGTACAGGTACTGGCCGGCGTCGGCGTACTTCGCCATCGTGAAGGCCATGCCGTAGTTCCCGCCCGGCTCCTTCCAGGCCATGGCGAGGGTCGGTCCGCCCGTACTCGTGCCGAGCGAGGTCCGCGCCGCGACCGAAAGGAACTCACCGGCATAGTTCGTGAAATAGTCGGCGCGCAGGATCATGACCTCGCCTCCGGAGTCGAATCCCGCCGCGCTTAGGTCTCCCGGGCGCCGGCCGGGCGTGGTGGCGGCAGATGCGGCGGTGCCTTGCTCGGCAGCGTCCCGAGAGCGCTTCTCGGCCGCGATCGTGGCCGCGCGCTCCGCCTTCGCGGCCTCCCAAGTCGAGCCGTCCTCGATCGTGGCTCCGGCTTGAAAGCCCAACGATTCATAGTAGGCGCGCAGGCCCGGCGTGACCAGCGCGTGGACCGTCACACTGCCGTCCTCATTCTCGCGCAGGTATTCGGCGAGGTCGGCACCGACAGCCGCCAACAGGCCGACGGCCTCGCGGTTCGGCAAACGGAACTCGACCACGGCCTCATCGGGTGGCTGGGGGGGGACGCCGGGCGCAGAGTCGTCGCCAATTGATGCAGCGACAACCGGCGCAACAACCAAAGCCAGCGGCAACAGCCACACGGTCAGCCGCCATGCCCGCTTCGGATACATAACCCACGTCCCCGGACCTGTCTGGCGATTGGGTCTGGCTTGCAGTTGCATCATGATGTTCTCTCCTCCGGAAAACAGGAACCGTCAGCTATTCTAATTCATTTCCATCTTATTTGTCGTGTCTCTCGCAATTCCAGATACATGACACTCACTTCAACCTGTCGAAATCTCCGCCCCGCCATACGAATCTCGGATTCTCAGGGCTCGAACCAACAGACCGCAATTTCGCTATGAAGCATTATGGCAAAGATCGCCCAGAAGGGCAAGGAAAAAGGGCCGCTATTGGGACTGTAGGCATCGGGGCCGAGGCTGGAGAGCGGCGGAAGTTAGGTGCGGATTCGGATGCGCTCGCGCTCAACAATCCACAACTGGCGGCGACAGTCCTCCGTTTTCAGCACTTCCAACAAGCGGCGAATGACACGCGTGACCTCGGGGACGCTCTGCCTGGGCAGGCGCAGAACGAGCAGCCCCGGATAGTCGGCGGGCCGGTAGGTGCGGATATCGGAAAAATCGCTGTCGAGAGTGACGAAGGCCCGGTTTTCCTGCTTGCAGATCGAGGCAATCCTGCTATCCGGCCGCCCGGCCAGCGCCTGGTCGAAGACGCTGCGTGCGTCGTGGCCGGCGGCACGCAAGAGGTCCACGGCCTCCAACGGAATGTTCTCATCCGTCTTGAACTTCATGGATCGATCTCTATGCCGGCAGGCCGAGGATTCGCTCGTGGGACAGTTCGGCTGCGTAGGCGATGGCAGCGCGCACGGCCTCCGGCGTCAGGCCCGGATAGTTGGCGACGATTTGCTCAACGCTCAGTCCGTCCGCCAGGTTATCCAGAATGACCGAGACCATGATCCGTGTTCCCTCAATACACGCCTTGCCGTGGCATACCTGGGGATCTACCGTGATGTAATCTGACCATTCCATACTTCCAGCTTACAGGAAAGCCCCACACAAGTAAAGCCGAATGCTCTCCGGCATCTCTGCGCGAGCCCATTCACCACGTATTCGTACCACTACTTGTTCAAATCTTGTTTTCCTGCGCAAATTTTCGCGCCAGGATGACATAAAGCCTGGAAGCACAAACGATTATGTCTCTCGCAAAG
>Ga0315291_10000710_pt1 | contig 44360 bp, 63 predicted proteins | sample YL17G12_20_MG_FD_203070 | JGI IMG/M metagenome (GOLD analysis project Ga0315291, IMG submission 203070) | Sediment microbial communities from Yellowstone Lake, YNP, Wyoming, USA - YL17G12_20 | ecosystem: Environmental > Aquatic > Freshwater > Lake > Sediment | place: USA: Wyoming | collected...
ATATCTTTATTAAATTATCAATTATGTCAACAATACCTGCTATAATGACAATGATTATACTGATGATACCACAAAGTACAATTAAACCAAGTACAAACCAAAAAGGGCTTGTCAGTATGATTGTAAGCCACATCAACCAATTCATTTCGGTGACACCTCAACAACTTTGTTGTTGTCGTCACATAAACGCCGTTCCCATTCTTCAAGCGTTGTGTTGATATTGACATTGACATTGGTGCTCTCAACCCTGATTTTTTCACCAAAATGTATTTTATTCCAATCATTAATGCGTTGAGTATATAGATTAATCTGACCCACGTTGTTGCTCTTGATGGCAATATCACGCATGACTTTTAATGTTTCAAGAATATCAAGTGCTGCATACTTATGGTCTGTCATCATCTTGTATAGGCGTTCTGCCTCTTCATCATTCAATTCACCTTTTACTTTTAGCCATTGCAGTCTAGCAGCTACAGATTTCAAAGCTGGGTCACCAGCTAAACCACCCAATCTTCCGTATTCTTGTATGGTCGTACCATTGGCAATCGCAGTTTCCTTAATACTTCTCAGACCATTGGGTGCTTTTGTACCCTTAGTAAATTTACCATCAGATGTTCTTTTTATACGTTGTTCGGTTTTTGGTACATCAACAACAATCGGCTTAGAACTCAAATCAACAGGCATACCCTTCATTGCTCCTTTGTTAGTGAATTGTTCCATCTTATAAATTATTTATAAGCTGCCATATATATTTATCGTTTTAAATGCTTTTATGCACAGATAGTTCGGAAAGTCTGTAAAGCGTGATATTTCTATCCTATCCCAAAAAAGTATTTCTACTACTACTACTAAATAATTTTAATTATAGGCGTATAGGAGTAAAAAGGTCAGATTTCCAGACTTTCCGAACTTTTTTAACATACACATTACACAATTTCGGTATAAAATATCATATATAGGCTTTAAAAAGCTCTAAAAAAAGTTTTCAAAATCGATATTGATTGCATGCTTTTTTTTGTACTTTCCGAGCTTTTATGATATATGCCTCAATCTATCACATCATATGTTTTCTTATAAGTTCTTTATTGTTAAATCGAAAGTTTTATATACTAGCGAGAAAATATTTTTCTTATGACAGAGTTTTTTATAAGAAAAAAAGTTGGTGTGAAGGGTGATGCACTTGGGGTTACGTTTCCACTAGATGTATTGGCGTTTATGGATGTGAAAAACCAAGATTTCGTCAAACTCATTCCGTGGGTCGATGAAAATGGAAAACATAAATTGGTTATTGAAAAAGATACCGAGCCAATTAAACAACCTTGATACAAGGTTCATAAAACTGGCGAGGCTGGACAAACGCCCAATTGAAGAGGGGTGGCAGATAGACAGCAAGAGATATACTCATCTTGAGGATGGCTCTTGGAAAAACAAGAAAACAAAGGAGTTTCATCGTGTCAAAGCTGGTAGCGTTATATATAAGGGCACAGCAAACAATTATTCTATCAATGATACAGAGTTCATTGAACACATTCAAGCAGGTGGTAATTATGGAATAGCAACAGGTTTCAACAATCTCGTTGTCATAGACTTTGACAACGTAGGCTGGTATGATAAATTTAAACCACTATTGCCCAACACATTTATTGTCAAGACCAAAAACGGCTTTCACTACTATTATCATATGACAGATGATGCCACGAGCTTTAAAATTCTAGATGCTGATAAAATTACAGTGATGGATATACAAGGCGAATCCAAACAGGTTGTTGGTCCAAACAATCCAATATATTATGACAAAGAAAACATAACACACACAAGAGAGCCTATAAACGATGAGAGTATATCAATATGGTCTATGGCAGAACTTAAAGCAGCGATGTTGAGTGTTTTTCCAGAGAACTGGTTGCCGAAGGAAAACCAATATCAGACAGGCTTTTATGAGAGCAATCCAATCATTGCAGCAATTAAATCGGCTCTGCCAGTATCAACATACTTAAAAAGCATAGGTGTCAATACAGCAATCAATCCAACCAAGTGCCCATTTCACGACAGCAAGGGTGGTAAGTGTTTAGGCTTTGACGATACACGAGGCATTTGGCATTGTTTCCATTGTGGTGAAAAAGGCACTGTCGTCAAACTGCATCAATTACAACATAGTTCAAGTTTCAGAAATTCTGTCAAGGCATTATGCCAACAATTAAATATATCCATAAGCCCACTCGTCGACCTACGAGGTGAGGTGCTCGATTGTCTTTGTAGTAAGCCAATACGCCGAAATGATGCAATCGAGTGCCTCACGTTATTTTTCCTTAAACATAATACAGTATACACCACACGTCTAGATGAGAAAAGTGAAATGTGGATATACAAGGATGGCATATACACTCCTCAAGGGCGTACATATGTTCAAGAGTTCTGCCGTGAAGTGCTTGAAGCAGGTTATACAACACAGATGTATGGACTGTGTGTTGCTAAAATCGAGGCTGATACATATATTGAAACTGAAGAGTTTTTCCGTCAAAGCAATCCATACAACATAGCAGTACAAAACGGCGTACTAGATGTCACTACAGGCACACTCGAGCCTTTCAACCCTCGATTTAGGTTTTTCAACAAACTGCCTATGGAATATGATGCTCGCATCAAACCAGAGGCAACATTGGCATTCTTCAATGGTATATTCTATGAAAAAGACGTGCCGTTGGTACAAGAATTGTTTGCAACATTTCTCATCAAAGAGTTTGTTATAAAAAAAGCCATAATGCTTACAGGCTCTGGTGATAATGGTAAATCAAAGTTTATTGAATTGATTAAACGATTTGTCGGTCTTGACAATGTAGCATGTATAGCATTACAAGATTTTGGTAAAGACCAATGGAGTGCTGGTGAATTATTTGGTAAGCTCGTCAATATTGGAGCTGATATACCATCAACGCCAATCGATGAATCGTCAGTGTTTAAATCATTAGTGGGCAATGACCCAATATCAGCACAACGAAAGTTCTTAACAAGACTAATATTTACCAACTACGCAAAAATGGTTTTCTGTGCCAATCAGTTACCAATAATCAAAGATGACCACGAGGCTTTTTTCAATAGGTGGACATTATTGACATGCCCATATACCTTCAAATTTAAGACCGAATATGACTTGGCAATTGATAAGACCAATACAAAGGTTGCAGACGGAGAAATCATTGAAAAAATCAGCACTATGACTGAGCTGGTAGGTCTTTTGAATTGGGCTCTAGAGGCAGTGCCTAGAGTTCTGAAACAAAAAGAGTTTTCATACAGTGAGAGTAATGCCAAGGTCAGAGAACAATGGAATATTAAAAGCAATAGTGCCATAGCATTCTACAATACAGAGATTGTTAAAAAACCAGGAGTTTACATCAAAAAAGATGACTTTTTGAATGCTTACTTTGAATATACTATGCAACATAATGTTAAACCTATGTTGAGAAAAGATGTTATTGATACATTAGAGCAAAAGTTTGGATTGTATATAAAACGCCTTGTTATTGAGGGGTATCAAGAGGCGTGTGTCATGAACGTCATGTTTAAAAACATGAAAGGTGAAATGCTTTGAATAATGATATATTTTGCATTTTATCGTGGCATACTACAGCATCAAACCGAAAGATATATAAAGAACTTATAACTTACTTATTTCATTGTCGATAAAATGATTGACAAGATAAGATGTAAGTTGTAAGATTAAAGGTGAAAAAATGGTGAACGAAAAAACATTAAAAGAGTGCATTAAGACTTTGAACTTTAATATCAAAGTGGTGCAAAATGAATATGGGATAAAAAGAGCAGTTGCAAAAAAACTTGTTATTGCAACATGTGATTACAATGTTTCAAGTATAAGGACTATGCTTGACATTATTGAGCACGAATTTAAATATGTGCCAGTATTTCTAAAGAAAAAAGTGGTGCCACAATGAAATTCGACCTCAATCAAACAGCAACGCCTGAAAGACTAAAAGAATTTGCTGTCAAGCTACAAGAACTTTCTGATAAAATTGGTTTCAAAGTATCGGCTCGAGGCTGGTGCTATCAGTTGGAAGTCGAAAGGCTTATCAACAAGGATGAGTTTGACAAGGTTGAGAATTGGATAAATGCCTGCAGAAAAAAGGGTATATTGCCAATTGATTTCACTGCTGAAGAGGAAGGACGACAATTCAGTGGTGTCGAATATAAATCATGGGGTACGCCTGTACAGACTATGGAATCATATTTAAAAGCCGTTCTTGAGGCTGAAGATTACTACACACCAGATTGGTGGGAAAATGAAGAATACTACATACAAATGCTTGTCGAAAAAATAGACCTTAAAACATTATTTGAGCCAGTATGCAGGAGATTTCATATACCAATAGCAACAAGCAAAGGTTGGTCTAGCATGTTACAAAGAGCAGTTTATGCCAAGAGATTTAAACAAGCTGAAGACAAGGGCTTGAAAGTAGTGTTGCTATATTGTGGTGACCATGACCCAGACGGCTTGAGGATTTCTGATTTTATCATGAAAAACCTTGAAGACATTAAGGATATTACATGGGAAGATGGCACTGAGGGTTATGACCCAGCAGGGCTTAAAATTGTCAGGTTTGGCTTAAATTCCGACTTTATTGAAGAGCATCACATAACATGGATTGATAACTTGATAACAGGCTCTGGTAAGAATTTAGCATCAGCAAATCACAAAAACAACGCCTTGAAATACGTCAAAGACTACATCAAGACCTACGGCGTTAAAAAGTGCGAGGCAAATGCAATTGTACCAATGCCAAAGATAGCAAGAGAGCTTGTTGAAGAGGCTATTAAAGAGTTTGTTGGTGAAGATGCTGAAGACCGATTTCAAGAAAAGCGAGATGCCGTCAAAGAAGTTCTTGACGAGTTCAGAGAACGAACAGGCATCAATGAGAGTGTCAAAGTAGCTCTAAAAATAATCAAAAAGGAGAATGACAAAGATGACTAAACATTTTGTATCAACCAACATACATGCTGAAGAAGACAGGCAATATAACAAAGACGTTGCCAAGCTAAAAGCCAAAGGCATAATGCCACCAGACATTGGCTTTCCTAATTGGTTTAAAGCAAAAAGGAGTGATAGAATATGAATCAAAAAGCAGTTGACAAGATAATGACCAAGGTCAAAAAAGAGTGGGTTAAAAGGTTTGCTGGCATTGATATGCATTATAGCATTGACATGATGAGCAAGTTCTTGCTAGGCTGCCCAGACAATGATGGCATGAAAAGAGTAGAATATGAGGGCAAAATCTATCTTGTGCCTTATGAGGATATCATCTTAAACGGCTTAAAAGCCACAGATATACCAACAAAATACAAGGTGGGCAAATGAGCGTAGATGAAGACCACATGCGTCAAACACTACAACGATTTTGTGATGAGTTTTTACCAGCTCTTGATTGTGATGGTTGTACAAGGTTTGTGGCATTTATGCTAGAGAACAAGGGCATACCATTCGAGATATACACGGGTGGATTTCACGAGATAATGAATCCAAAAAATAGTTTCAACCCTCATTATTGGATTGTGACAAAGCAAGGCACTATACTCGATTTTAAGACAGAGAAATGGATTGGTGTCAAAAGCATAGATGTATCATATACCAACATAAGATTGGTTGACAAGGCAGAGTTTTTAAGCGTTGGTGGTTCACGTGAACTTGTGTTGGGAGTTATATTATCATGTGGTGTTACAGCACCATTTATCATTCATGGTCAAATCTTGACACAAAAGTCAGATGACAGAGGTAAGAACAATGGCAGATGAAAAAGTAGATAACACACCAGTAGTAGATTATGACAGTGTATTCAAGCCAGAGAATGCATTGAAAAGTAACTGGGCGAAATGGGACAAAATTGGCAAAAAAGTAGCTGGAAAACTTGTCAAGCTCTATGAAAAAGAGGGTGACGATGTATTCGAGGCTCAGATGATATATGTGCTTGAGCAAGCAGATGGAACACTTATCAACGTGGGGATAAAAAGGAGCAACACATATATTACTAACGGCATCAGGGAAAGTCACTTGGGTTCAATAGTTGGATTTGAGTATGAAAAGGACATCCCACCAACAGTAAAAGGCATGAATGCTGCCAAAAGCATTAAAGCGTATTACAAATAAACATGGAGGAGAACAAAATGGAAATAAAAGGATATTGCCACAAGTGCAAAAGTAGTCAAGAAATGCTAGAGGTTGTTGAATCACTGACAAAGACAGGTGTACCAATGAAAAAAGGTAAATGTGCTGTCTGTCAGACAACAGTGGTAACAATTGGTCCAAAACCAAAAGTTGCTAAGCCTGCAAAAGTGCCAAAAGTCAAAGCAGAAAAGCCTGCAAAAAAGGCTAAAAAAGCACCAATAGCAGTTGTTGAAGATGAAGCAACAGAGGATGACGAGTAAATCGTCATCTTTATTTTTTTTTTATTTTTTTTATGAAATTTGTGCTAAGGCACAAAGAGATGGGATGAGGTAACAAAAAATGAAAATACAAAAATCGAAATTCTTAAAATTATTGACAAAGATACACTGTAATGGGTTAATACACGAGGGCATCATAAACTTTGAGCCTAAGCAAATCAGCTGCCTTGTCAAAGAAACAAGCAATATTGGTATGGCATCAGTGAAAGCACCAACATCACTGGCAACAGAATATGAAGCATTTGGTGAAATAGGCGTCACTAACTTTGGCGACCTTATCAAGCTGGTATCAAGATTCAACGAGGCAATCGAGATAACAAAGCATGAAAACCTGTTGGTCTTGAAAGATGCTAAAAAAGAGCTAGAGCTTGTGTTGCCAGACCCAGAGTATTTGAGGGGAGAAATCAGTATGGACAAGATTATGACAGTGGTATTCCCTGTTGATATAGACGTTGAAAGCTCTGTATTTAAAGACAGTGTTGTCAATGCTGAAATCTTAAAGTGTGGCACAATGTTTATCAACATAAATAACAATATTCTAGCAGTAACCACTGGTGACGACAACAAGTTTACTGAAAAATTGTCAGTTGTAGCACCAAATCAGAAAAGCAAGTATGGTGACCTTTTGAAACATATTGTTGTCGGCTGCCCTGAGAGAATACACATTAAATTTGGACAAGATTTGCCAATCATGGTAAGTTATGTCGATGAGGAAGTCAGTGCGTTGTATGTTGTTGCACCATTGGCAATAACGGAGGAATAAAATGAACTGCGAAACTTGCAAGGATGAGAAACAAGTACAATGTGATAATTGTAGTGGTGTTGGTGAGGAAGAGTGCACACAATGTGGCACGATGGTTGAGTGCTCAAATTGTGATGGCACAGGGCAGGTTGATTGCCCAGACTGTGGTGATATTGATGTCATTGACTAAGGAATCATGGATTGAAAAATATAGACCTAAGATGTTTGATGAATACGTTGGTCAAGATACAGAAGTCATCAGAAAGATGCTTAAAACACCAAGAGAAATGCCACATTTACTCTTTGTTGGCAAGACACCAGGAACAGGTAAAACAAGCCTCGCAAAGATTATTGTCAAAGAGCTTGGAGCAGACAGCATAACAATTAATTCATCGAAAGACCGAACACTTGAGGTCATTAGAGAAAAGATTGTCAAGTTCAGCAGCTCTATGTCTAGCAAAAGAGGTATACCAAGAGTGGTCATCATGGATGAAATTGACGGCATGCCCAAGATGTCGCAAGAGAGCCTAAGAAATGTCATGGAGGAATTCAGTGCTGGGTGTAAGTTTATACTTACTGGGAACAACATAGCTAAAATTCACACCGCAATCCAATCTAGGTGCGTAAAGATTGATTTTAAATCTCCTCCCAAGGACTTAATTGCCCAAAGGTTGAAGTTTGTTATAACGCAGGAAAAATTGGTAATAGAGCAAACTGCCATAGATATGATTATTGCAAACAACTATCCATCTATGCGTAACATGATTGGTGAGTTACAACTCTTGTCACTAAGACACAAAGAGATAAAAGCAGAGCATATTGTCAAGGCTCAGAACAAGGAGCAACAAATATGGGCACTAATTAAAGCCAAAAAAGTACACGATGTGAGAAAACTTGTCATTGAAGAGGGCTTGAATGTTGAAGAGCTTGTCAATGCTCTTTTCGTCATTGAAGAGCACAGCCCAGCAGTGATTAAGGTCTTTGCTCTATATGCATACAGGCTTGCAGTTGGTGCTGACCCAGAAATAACATTTGCAGGATTGGCAACAGAACTTGGTGAGGTGTTGTGAAATGGATTGGACTGATTTATGGCTCTTAACACAAATAACATTTTATTGTCTAATGTACGCATCTATTATTGCATTTTATACATTTGTAATAGTTTGCATCGTGCATTTTGGCATAAAGTATTGGTGATAAAATGAGCTTTGAAGCATTGAACACGTTGTTCTATAAAGATGGCAAAGAGGTTGAGGATTTTCAACCATTCCTTGTCAATAGGTTTGTCAGCTTTATAGACTTACCTGTGGCAGAGTATTTGAATGCGTATACATTCCAACTTGACACAGACGTTCAGTTTAAATTGTTTGATAGTGTCATAAAAAAGGGCAAAGTGCCATTTTATCGGTACATCAAAAAGGTTGAACCAAAAGAACTCGAGCTGCAGTTTTTGTACGATAACATCAGAAAGTATTACAATATGTCTGACAAGGATTTCGCAGCCAATGTCAAGATATATGAAGAACTATTTAAAGACAAGGGAGTGATGGAACAATATTTCAGGTTTTTTGGTGTAGACCGAAAACGATTTGATGAATATGGTTTCACATTTAATAAGATAAAAAAGCAAACTTGGTGGTAAATATGAATGAATTTTTTGGCAATACATCGATAGATTTTAAACAAAAGCAATATGAAAAAATAAAGGCTCAACTGATAGCAACAGGCACAGACCCAAAGGTTGCAGAGTACAAAGCAAAGGAAAAAATATTTACTCCTGACAAGCTCGAAAAAATCTACATCAAGACCGAAGTTGAGAACAACAATGTTACATTCTATTTCAAGAACAAAGATGACCTTGAGCTTGTCTGTAAACACTTCAAATTGAGTGGTTATAACGGCTACAACACTGACAAGGTTGAGTTGTTAGTAAGTCTGTTGAAGTCTTATGAAAAAGGCACATTGACAGGCAGCTCTAAGGTTATCAACGCATTTGAGGGTGTACACCTTGAATCTAGAGATGATGTTGTTGATGAGCCTGAAACAGAGCCTGTTGAAGACTATGCCGAAATAGAGCCTGTGCCAATACAAAAACCTGTGATGCCGTCTGATGGGAAGTGGTTTTAATGGCAAATATAACAGATGTGGCATTACAATTTGTCAACAATAACAAGAGCATGGAGTGTGACAAGGATTTTTACAGCTCACCAAGGATATCAAGTGAGTTTCCAGATTGCGCATTGCCGTTGACGTATGACGGCTACTCATACTGCAGTTTCGGATGTTTATATTGCTTCAGTTATAACTTTAAGACCAACAACCCTAGTCACGCAGGCAATCTTAAATTGAAGTCAACTAATGTCAAGCACGTGATAGATTTGTTTGAGGGTAAATCACCAAACAATCCATATTACAAGCATTTCTTGTCAAAGAGATTTGTATTCCACATTGGTGGTATGGCTGACATATATTGCAACTTTGAAAAGAAAAACAAGAAACAACTGCCACTGATTCAGTATTTAGCTGACAAGAAATATCCAACAAAAATATCAACAAAGGGAGATATTATGTCATTCCCTGAGCATAAGCAAATTTACGAGAAATTTGCTCACAACAAAAACTTCGCATTTCAATACAGCATCATAACCAGTGATGAAGAAATAGCAAAACAACTAGAGATTGGAGTGCCAACAGTAGCCAAGAGATTTGAAAACCTTAAATGGTTGGCAGGTCTTGGTTATTATACTGCATTAAGATTGCGACCATTCATTATTGGTATTAGTGACAAAAACTTGCAACAAACGTTGCAAGCAGCAAAGGACAGTGGTATAAAAGCCGTATCAATGGAGTTCTTTGCACAGGATATGCGATGCAATGAGGGTATGGAAATCAGGTATGGTGAGATTAATCGCCTGACAGGTTTCAATATGACAAAGTTCTTGAGAGCAACGTCACCAATGGAACGTGGTACATACAGACGTAGCAACAGGGATGTCAAAGAGGAGTATGTCAAGCAAGTTTATATTTTTTGTAAAAAGAACAACATACTGTTTAGTTGCTCTGACCCAGATTTTAAAGAGCTTAATGGCTCGAGCTGTTGTTGTGGTCTGCCAGACTTAAAAGACAATACATACAATCCAGAGTTGTCAAACTTCAGCAAAAACCAACTAACACACAAACTAAGATTGATGGGTGAGGTATACAGAAAAACTGGTGAAAAGCAACAAGTACGATTCAGTGAGATGTTTGATGACCCAGATTTCTTGGGCTTTTGGGATGACAATAAACTGATGAGTGATTCAGTTTTAAAGAGCCAGTGGCAAGCAGGTAAGGTACAAACACACAGCTACAAAAAGAGCTATCGTGATTTGTGGAACAACATAGAGAGCCCAAAAAATCCATTCAATTATTTCCACGGAAAACTTTTTCCGTTGAAAAAAGATGAAAACGGAGACATTGTGTATGAATACAGACCTACTGGTTATGAAGAGAGATGGAAAAAAGAGGGTGTTTTTGATGATAAACAATAAAGGCTCAAATAATCCATTTTTTGGCAAACATCATACCAAAGAAGTGAGAGAAATAATATCAAAACGCTTTAAGGGTAAACATTTGAGTGAGCAACATAAACGACATATCAGTGCAGGCAATAGGGGCAATTTAAAATTGATGCAATCACTCAAAGGTCAAAGACATTCAATAGCAACAGAATTTAAAAAAGGTGATAAATTGTCTGAAGAGCATAAGAAAAAATTATTGGCTTGTCATTTGGGTAAACATATATCAGAACGACATAAACAAATTTTGAAAAATGCAAGATTGAAAACAATTTTACCTGTTAAGGATACAAAGATTGAGATGAAAATTCAAACTTTTTTGCAACAATCGAACATCATATTTTTAACCCATAGATATATGCGTATACCTCATGCATACCAATGTGATATATTTATACCATCTTTAAATATGGTTATTGAATGTGATGGAGATTATTGGCATGGAAATAATCAAATGTTCTCAGACGACGAATTGACTGAAAAAATTATAAACCATAGACGTATAGACGATTTAAGAACTATTGAATTGACAAATAAAGGATACAAAGTAATGAGGTTGTGGGAACATGATATAAAATGTATGACATTAGAACAATTCAAAGAGGGGGTATTTAAATGAAACTCAAAGTATATCTTGGTACCAGTGGTGCAGGTAAGACAACTCTCATTGAGAAAACGTATGACCTCACTGATATGAAGGATGTGACAATAAGTAACATGAGATGTTGTTCAGGTGGTCACAATCTGTTTATTGGGTGGTATAAAATCGCTGCTAGATGCCGTGGGTGCGATACACTTAGCATGACAATAATTGATGAGCTTATCAAATTCCTTGACAAGCAGATTAAAGACAATGTCTTTGAAACCATTGTCATGGACGGCGACAGAGTGAACAACATGAAGATGTTGTTGTTCCTAGAGCAACATAAAGACAAAGTTGAGATTATTTTTGTCAATACGAGCCTCGATACCATATACAAACGCAGACCTGATTGCAATAAAGTTTTTATACAGACAACACAGACCAAAACACACAACATGATATCAGAGTACAAAAAGCGAGGCTTTAAAGTGACAACAATAGATGAAGAAAAACAGGGGTGGTTTTAATGTGTGGAATACTTGGTGTTGTCATGAAACAATATGACCCAAAGATTTTGCACGTTATTAATCAACTCAAAATCAGAGGCACTCATGCATATGGTATAGCATATGTTGAATCAAATGAAATCAAAAGATGCAAATCAAATTGTATAGAATTTGTATGCGCACAAATAGATAGATTAAAATTGACAACATTTATTTTCCACAACAGATACTCAACCAGTGGTGACTACAAAGATGACAATAATAATCAACCAATCATTGTTGGTGATACAGCTATGGTGTTTAATGGCGTCATCTCGATGAAAACCAAGCCTGAGATGGAGCAAGAGTTTGACATCAAGATGTCAACTGATAATGACGGCGAAATAATGCTGCTGAAACCAAATGAATTTTATAACCCCTCTGCCTCATTCGCAGGTGTGTTCCTTACCAAATCTAAGTGCTACGGAGTGCGAAATAATAAACGTCCCATGTATTTATACCAAGATGAAAATCTTCAAATCCTAGTGTCTACAATTGATACTCTCAAAAGAGCTGGTTTTGATTGCACTAAGGCTCGAATTGTGAAACCCTTTGAATTGGTGGTGTTAAAATGACAATGAAAGACAAAAAACACTCTGAGTATACTAGGAGATTAATGTCATTTCAACGAAAAGGTATACCACACTCCGAACAACATAACATCAACATATCAAAATCAAAGATTGGAAAAAAAATGCCAGAGAGTGTCAAAATAGCTTTATTGAAAGCCAATAAAGGAAAAATAGTATCAACAAAAACTCGAATGAAATTGTCAATAAGTCATATGCATAAAACTCCTTGGAATAAAGGATTAACAAATATTTTTTCTCATGAGGCACTTAATAAAATATCTGAGACATCAAAAAAATTAAGAAAAACCCAAGTGTTACCTGTCAAGGATACATCAATTGAAATAAAAATACAAACATTTTTGCAGCAATTAAATATTTCTTTTCTTCCTCATAAACACATAAATATCAAACATTGTTTTCAATGTGATGTTTTTATAGAGCCTAATATCGTCATTGAATGTGATGGGGATTATTGGCATAATTATCCAAATGGTAATGACAAAGATGCTGTAAGAACAAAAGAGATGCAACAAATTGGTTTAAAAGTTATCAGATTATGGGAAAGAGATATAAATGCAATGAGTTTGAACGATTTTGTAATGGTGTTGAAAAATGGATAAACGTCAACAATTTAAAGATTTTTATAAAATGTTCAGGGAAAGTGGAGATTGTGACACTGCCTATCCGTGTATGAACTACATAGCAGATAGATTAGAACTCAACAAAGAACAGCGTTATTGGTTAACATTATTGTATGGTTGTACATACTCAGCTCCGACAGCATACTACATTTTAAACGAGTTTCCAGACTTTGAGAATGTTGATGAAAACAGACTTCAACGATGGTGGAACGACAACAAAGAAAAACTTTTATTTCAGACTGATAGAGCCAAAGTCAAGAACTTTGACAAGTTTGTTGCCATATTCAAATCATACAAGGCTCTGATAGGCAACAACACCCAAGAGGTTGTTTTTAAAAATATAGTTGGTTATGATAAAACTGCAAGATACAAAAATGTTTACAATTTTGCAATCAACATCTATTACTTTGGCAGATTCAGTTTATTTAACTATCTCGAGGCTTTGCATGAACTAACAGGTCTTGACATAGAGCCTGATACGTTAGATTTTAAAGAGGCTCACAGCTGCCGAGATGGTATGCTGTATGTGCTTGACATATACGAACTCAATACCGAGCAAGTTGTTGAAAGAGTTGGGTATGCACATCTTCAACAAGAGTTACTATCACTCCGAAGTGAACTTTCAACGGAATACCCTGACCTTGACGTCAACTTTTGGAACATAGAAACCTGCCTGTGTGCCTTTAAGAAGTTGTTTTGGGGTAAACGATACTTAGGATACTACATTGATAGGCAACAGGATGAAATCAGCATAATGCAACATAACGTGCCAGAGGGTGTTGATTGGTCTATCCTGTGGGATTTCCGTCAAGAGTTCTTTAATCCATATTGGCTTGGCGAGAACAATAAATGGTGTGGTGTGAGAAAAATGAGGCTGACACAATTCAAAACCACAGGCAGCCATTTCACGTATTTTGAAACTGCACCAACACTAAGATTTAAATATAAGGTCGTTTTTACTACAATAGGGGATGTATATGAATAAAGACGTTTTGATATATGATACTGAAAATAGAGTGCTCAACAATAAAATTAGTTCCAAGACTGATATGTTGAGAGTGTTCGGTGCATATAGCTTAAAGTATGACAAGTATTTCTGTTTCTTTGACCCAGAGAATATGATGGATATTCAAGAATTGTTTGCTGACCATAAAATACTTGTTGGTTTTAACAACAAAGATTATGACAACGAAATTCTAAAAAGGTGTGGTGTAGACTTTGAATACAAAATCATGATTGACTTACTTCAAATAATTAATGTCAAGGAATGGCGTGGTAAAGGGCGTGGCTCGATTATTATTGTTGATGATAAAAATATGAAAGACACACTTGATAGTTATTCAATGTCAAGCGTTGCAAAATGGTTGAACTTGTCAGAGCTAAAAGATGACACATTTGATTATGACGTGTTACAAAAACCAATATTCAGCGATGAGGATAAAAAATACATATGGAATTACTTACAGCAAGACCTCAAGACCACAAAAGCTATTTTTGAATTCCTTGACAATTACTTCTTAGGTTTAAAGCCGTTCTTGTCGCTGAAAGACCAAGCGAAATTTGAGTACGTGAGAACAACAACTGCAGTTTATGCATATAAGGTTATTTGTAACAAGACAGGTATGGTTGAGGAATACGCACAGGGTGTTGAGCAAGAGTTTCCTGGTGCATATGTTTCAGAGCCTAGTGGCGAGGAATACAAAGACGATTGTTACTGTCTGGATTTCTCGAGCCTATACCCTCACATCTTCATTCAGTGTAATTTATTCTCACCGAGTGACACTGATAGTTGGTTTGGTGATGGCAAATTCTTTGTCAGTGGTAGATACAATAAACTTCAACAGGGTAAGATTGAACAGGTTTTACAGAGCCTTTACAATGAAAGGCTTGTCTATAAAGCTGCAAAAGACCCACGTGAGTATGGTCTGAAAATCTTCATGAACTCATTGTATGGCTGTGTCGGCAATCCAGTGTTTAAAAACGTACATAATTATGTTGCTGCTGAAGATTGTACACAGCTTGGTCAGCAATGGATTAAATTGGCAAGAAAACGATTTGAAGAGGCAGGATACATATTTATCTATACTGACACTGATAGCGTTTATTTGAAAGACCCATTTGCTGATGAGAAAAAACTTTTGGACGTCAAGGATTTAATAATCAAAGAGATTAAAGAGAGTGTGCCATTCCCATCAAAGACTTTTGACATGAGTATTGATGCTAGAATCAAATACATCAAGTTCTTCAAAGGAGACAACGGCAAATTCAAAAAGAAAAACTATTTGTATGTCACTAATTCAGGTAAACTTAAAATCAAAGGTTTGCAGATTATCAAGAGTAATACATCTAAATTGTCAAAGAATATATTTGACAAGCACATTAAACCTATCATCATAAACGAATTGAGGTGTGAGCTTGACAAGTGTGTAATATCAAAGATTGTCAATGACGAGATTAAAAAAGACCTAAGCCTTGTTGCTATTCCGTACAAAGTGAAGACAGTAGACAACTATAAAAATCAGACCTCTATACAATGGCAAATCAGCAATGCATATGGTGCTGGTAAACATCTATTGATTAAAAACAAAAAGTTTGGTGTTGGTAAGGATGCCAAATATTGTAAGATTGATGAGTATAAATCTGACATACGTGACCTTGTTCTTGACAATGTATTTGACACAGAGCTTGGTGATTTTATAGGCGAAACAAAGACAAAGAAGTGGTTTTAATGGAATTATACAAACATCAACAAGAAATTGTAACCCTCAACCCTAGCAAGCATGGATTGTTCTGGGAGACAGGAACAGGCAAAACGCTTGCAGCCATAAAGTTATGTTCAACAGGCACAACTCTTGTTGTATGTCCAAAGAGCCTTAAAGATAAATGGGCTGATGATATACTCCAATCTGCCGACAACAGTGTTGATTTTATGGTTGTCAGTAAAGAGGAATTTAAGAAAAAACACTTGACACTAAGATGTGACAATCTTATCATTGACGAAATACATTACTTCTTGGGGTATACCAGTGCAATGTTTAAGAATACTATTGCTTTCCTCAACAGAGTAAAACCGACAAGGTTTTACGGATTGTCAGCTACTCCATACAGAAGTACACCATTTAATGTCTATTGCTTGGCGAGGCTCTTTGGTAAGGATTGGGGTTGGTTTGCATTTAAAAAGCACTTCTTTTATGACATACCAATGGGCAGAATAAAAGTGCCACAGCAAAAACCAAATACTGATGGCGAACTTCAAAAGATTATTCAAGGCTTTGGCTCTTTTGTTAAACTAAATGATTGTGTTGATATTCCAGAGCCTGTTTTTGAAACCGAACTTTTTGATGTTACCAAAGAGCAAATGAAAGGTTTTGATGAACACTTTGACGTTTTACCCATTGTCAGATACACCAAAGAACACCAAATTTGTGGTGGAATCTTAAAAGATGAAGGATATGGTGAGCAGCGTTATAAAAGCGAGAAATTTGCACGATTATTGGATTTAATCAAAGAGAATAAAAAGGTTGTTGTTGTGTGTCGATATAACGCTGAACTTGATATGATATACAAAGCAATCCATGACGGCAAAAGATTTATATACATAATCAATGGCGAAACACCAAATAAACAAAGCGTTATTGACATAGCAAACTCCAAAGATGATGCCATTATGTTGATAAACGCATCCTGTTCGGTGGGATATGAATTACCAACATTCCCTGCCATTATTTTTTATTCACTAAGTTTCAGCTTTGTTGATTATGTTCAAATGCTTGGTCGTATACAACGTATCAACAAAATTCAGAAGTGTTTTTACTTACATCTAGTGGTAAAGGGCACAGTGGATTATGACATCTTTGAAAGAATCACTGTTGACCGAAAAGACTTTCAAGCCGATTTATACGGCGAAAAGACATGGGAGGATGAACAATGATTGAAAAAGATTTCCAACGAGAATTTCATAAATGGTGCAAGTACAATTGGCACGTAACATCAGCATTTGAATTAAAGCTCTGCAAAGAAAAGAGCCTACCATTTGCTGAGGTCAAGCCACATCAAGTGCTGGCATTATACAATGCAAAGCATAACAGGATTTTTTACAAGATACCTGATGACAGCATTGGGCAAAAGCCTTTTGATTGTTTTATGTTGGAACAATGTCAAGCCTATATTGTGATAATGTATTATGAACTAGGTCAAAAAGAGTTTGTCATGATAGACATAGATGACTATATTCGTGTATCAGCAGTGCTCACTCGTAGGTCACTAACAAGGGAATGTGCTTATGCGATTGGAAATGTTTACAAATTAGGGGAAAAACTTCAAATTAGGGTGGCATAGCATGTGTCCAAATCGAAACATTAATATGTATCAATCGCTTTATTGTATTTAGTGTCAATGAATTACAATTGACGCAAAAGGTGGCGAACATGAAAAAAACAATAAATAAAAAAAGCGAAATAGAGCATGTGGACAATGTAAGTCCAACAACTGGATACAACCAATTGACAACAATAATTGGTGAGATAATGGCAGCACAGACATTTCCAATGTGGAATTTTACCAACAATGTTTTGAGCTGTGACAAAATTCTAGGCGATTTTAACCTGTGGTTTCACTGGGGACATCTGTTGATAGTGAACAAAGCTGATAGATATAAAACACCAGCTTTGACTGCAGCAGAATGTGAAAGACTTGATGACTGGAACACAGAGGCAGACGGCACAATAACATTGATAGGAAAGAGGTGGACAGAATGAACAACCTCTCTCATTCAGATATTATTGCCCTAATTGACAGAATTAGGGTTGACAAGGATATAACAGCGTACAACGAATTGGTAGAATGGTACAATGAGAAAAAAGACACCATGTTGCCAAGCGTTGCACAAGACCTAGCAAGAGCCATTCAGCATGGCAAAAAGTTGGTGTCACAATGAACACACGCTGGACAGGTCAATGTTTGATATTGAGTTTTGATAGTACAACAAGAACAGTGTCATTAAATATCGAGGAAACAAAAGAGTTTCAAGAATGGGTTTTAAAGAGGTGCAAAAATGAATAATTACAACAAGTGGGTAATCGAACTTGCCAATCAAGAATACAATGGCAGCATATCAGCAGTATTGAGAGCAATCTCAATATTAGGGGGGTGTTAAAATGTCAAATATGTCATATTGTAGATTTCAAAATACAGCAAACGATTTGAGAGATTGTGCAGAAAACATTGACAGTACACAACTTTCTGAAGATGAATTTGATGCCAGACAAAAATTAATCCGAGCATGCAAAGACATTGTTGAACAATGTTATGATGACGAGGGTGAACCAACAGGCACATGGAATGATGAATATGTAAAGAATGATGATGAGGATGAAGAACAATGAGAACTGATTTGGGAGCAACAGTGCGGGAATTGATGGATGTAACACCATCAGACAACAAGGATGAAGCAATGAATGATTTTCTCAGGATTTACAATAGTTATGACAGCTGCCGTAACATGAGAGGCGAGGAATATTTCATCAAGATGGATGAAAAACTGACACATGCTTACAAAGTAGCCACCAAAGAGGTGACAGAATGAGCCAAGAAGTCAGATGTAATGGTGCAGGAGAAATGCCAGGGCATGAGGGTGAAGACCGAGCCAAAGAGCATTTTATTGCATGGGTTGACTGTAATCAAAACAGAATTGTTGAGCAGTATAAAGAATCAATTGAAGATGTTGATGATGTTCCTGAAGACTTCATCAATGATATGTATGAAAATAGCTTTGAGGGGGATGAATACAATGAGTGAATCAATGAGCGTAAACGAACAAGTAAAGGAAATGAGGATGAAACAGATTGAGGATGAAATAACTCTTTTTGAGCTCAAGACCTTAATTTCAGACATGGATACGGACAAATTAAATGCGATTTCGGCAGAGCTTAATGAACTGGGCAAACCTTTATTCAGTAACGAAACTAAGCGTGAAATAGAGCTTAAAATCAGGCTTAAAAGCAATACCGAGTATCAAGCATTAGTAATTGAGCGTAAAGCACTAGAAAAGCAAATTAAAGAAAACGCTGTGAAGATTGATTTTTTAATCTTTGAAATGAAGTTGTCTATGTCAGACAAAAGCACCAGTGATGCAATAGACCGATTGACAACACAATTGGTGCGTGGTATAAGGATACAAGAATAACAATCACACATTTCGATGTGTGGGGGTGGGGTTGGTCACCTCTTTTCCTCACCCCTTTTACTTTTTCTCGATTTTCAACTTCAAGACCTATTCCTGAACACTCAAGGAACAAAATAGGTGCGATTTCAGCAAATATTAATGAGATACTGAGTATTTAGTTGCGCAAAGTAAATAAAGTGCTTAGAATTGTTTTAAACGCAAATCATGTAATATCTTAAAAAATAAAAAAAAAATCCCACCAAGAGTGAGATTGTCGTGTGAGGGGGTGGTATATTCAAATACCTAAGAAACACCCTTGGTGAGTTTTATTCGTTATGCCAAAACTCAATAGCCTTACAGATTGCACTGCCTAATGCTCCTGCTAATGCAGTACTTATCAAGTTCTTTGTTGCTAATTCCATTGCTATTGCTGGAACTAAAACATACAAGCTGTTCTTGATAGCAGATATTAAGTTTGTTGATATCTTAAATCCTGCCCATGTATTTTTCTCACTAACATCTATCACTGCATCCTCTGTCACTTCAATATCGACTTTTTGTTTTTTAGCCATTTAAATCATCTCCATTATTTACATCACAATCTGTCCTATACGGACATACTACGCCACAATAATTTTCTCTGAAACTTTGGGCGTAACGCTTGATATACTTTATCAAATTATTGTCAGTCACTTCATTGCCGTTATGAACAATTTGACTTTTTAAAAACATCAATTCATCGGTCAAAATCTCCTCAAGATGATTGCAACCTGCCGTTTCAATTCTTTGTTGTATCAAATTCTTTACCGATGTGCTCTGTTATGTTCACTTTCACTTTATTCTTGTCACCATACTTTTTTTCAAGTAATTGGTTCAATTCTGTAAAATATCTTGGTTTTTCTGTTTCTCTGTCAAGTTTTTTGCTTGATAGACCTAGACCTATATTGTCAGTGCCATAATCATGCTCGACAATAATCCTCAATATTTCACCTTGTTCGTACATTTCTTTTATTGTATATTTCATCAAAAATCCTCCTCCTTAGTTGTCAAGATTGTGTTTCATTTTAACAATTGCTTGAATATAGTCTGCACTTGCACTGCTTGGGTCAACACGAACTCTCCAAAGTCCTGCAGCATCAGGATAAACTCCACCATTGCTGATATCAACATCCGTGTCAAGTGTTTTTCCAGTATTCAATATGCTGTGCTTATTCACCCAAGCTACGCCACTCCAAAAATCAAGATAAATACTCACTTGTGTTGAATTCACACCAGCTGCATCACTAACATCATCACCAATAGTTAAACTACTCAAATCTGAAGCATTTATATCATAAGTCCCATCACTATGTAGATGATTAGCAGCAGAGTATGTCCCATCGCTATGTAAATGACTAGCTGCCGCATATGTTCCATCAGAGTGTGAATGACTGGCTGCTGCATAAGTTCCATCAGTGTGGTCGTGGTTTGCTGCTGCAAGACTTCCATCATTATGTGTATGTTTGCTGATTACTTGGTAATTCCAAGTAACTTCATAACCCATATCACCACTCTCAGTTTGTGCATAAGCGACAATATCATCTGCAGCTAAATTTGCAGGGCATAATATTGGTATTGTTGCAAAATCACCAGCATTGATTTCAGTCCAAGTTCCTGAACTATTCGGATAATAAGTTCCACCAATATAAACTCTAAGGCGTACAACTCTTGAATTTGCAAGATTAGTATTTTTAAATGTTGCGAAATAAAAAACAAGGTCTGATGATACGTTTACAGCTGAAGTGTCTGTTATTGTTGTCCATGAACTATCTGTCAAAGTTCCACTGCCTGTGCTACTAGAATTTCCAGAATTACTTGAACTCCAAGCTGAATCAGCACTGTCAGACGTTGTCCCAGTGACAGCTGGTTGAGTACTCCCTGAATCATTTACAACATCTGGTCCTGTGCTCCCTGAACTATTCACAACATCTGGTCCTGTGTTACCTGAATCATTTACAACATCTGGTTGAGTATTCGCACTAGAATTTTGAACTTGTGGGTCACTACCAGTGAAAGATGCAGCACCACCTTTTTTATATGGGTCAACATCATAATCAACAGTGAAAGTTTCAACCCTTATTTTACCTGCAACGTCAGTTATAAATGCTGCTGGTATTTGAAATGGTTGTGACAATGGGTAATTTAATTTTGCATTTATTCCATGTCCCCAAGTTAATATGTTACTACCACCTTGCATCTGTGTTGACTCTTGGAGTGATTGCCTCGTGATGTCTGATAAATATCTATCTCTCAATTTCAACATTTTGCCATATCCTGCATTTGCCATTTGTAGCTCGAGAAATTCCTTGTCAGCATTCACACCTCTATGTACTTGTGTTATCCTGACATCCTCACTGCTTATACCTAAGTCTGCCGCATTGACAGTTATGATATCCCCAGCGACAATTGCTGTGTTTATATCAACAACATTAAATGAATATATCTTGATTGGGTCTTTTGTCAATATAACCTCTTTATCAGCCAAACTATCAGCCTCAGCTGTACTGATAACATTTCTGTTGATAACAGGTCTATAAATCGTGCCATAAGCAGCAATGCTTGTTGCATCCTGTCCATGATGAGATTTACTCTTTATTTGATTGCTACCATCACCCTTACCCCAGACAGTGACTGAGTTTCCTGATGGGTATCCTTGAGTGTATTTTGGATTGTTTAATTCAAAACCATTATTCATGACGATAGAGCTTGTTGATGCACCTTTGTGATTGACAACACTGATTTCAATATCAGCAATGTTGGAATAATCAACAGATATATCTTGACCTGTTTTTCTGCATATCATACCAAGAGTATTCCATAAAGTGTCAGATTGCTCAACCCTCAAATCAATTGATAATCCTGCTGCAGTTGTGCCTTTACTTAAATGAGTGCTCTCACCAATAACTGACGTTGCTATTGTTGCACTTGCTGTTGCTACCCAAGGACTGTTTGTATATACTCTTGGCTCTTTTGTCAACCAACACTCATACCCACTAACATGAACGCTGATACCACCTGCTGTAACATTGTCAATAGAATCAATAAACCCATAGAACGCATTGACAGCGTTTCGTGTAATAAGGACTGTTGCTCCCATTGTTATTAAGCCTCGTGTTATTGTATTAAGGCTTGAAAACTTCATATCAGCCTCATTCAATTCATTTAAGTTTTCTGTGTATGAAAATCCAATATCTGGCTTGACTGAGCCTGAGTTTGTTCCATTATTGACGACAATTATGTACTCACTCACATGAACCACGCATCCCTGAATGTTTTTACAATTGTTATTGCATTTGTTAGTGTGACGCTTGTTATGTTTGCACCAGCTGCCAATGTTATTATTCCTGTGCCAGCAGTTGTTGTTACTCTGCGAGTTTTAGTGCCGTTTATTGTCACATTTCTATATTCTGATGTGTATATACCATTACCACTTGTAATCATTGTAATAAGTTTCATGACAATAACATCGCCTGCAGTCAATGCTGCACCATCAATCTTAAAACTATTTGTGCCGTCAGTCATCGTGATATCAACGCCTGTAACATTGACAACGCATGTTATTTCTTCAACAAACGTGCTCGCATTACCACCATTTGTTCCAGTAGTAGCTTGAGTGCTTTTAAACAATAATCCAATCGGACTGACAAAACTAGCAACATAATCAATAAACATAGTTCTTTCACCAGTATTCACTTGTTTGCATTGTTTACCGACAACGATTGCAAATTTATCATTCTCAAAGAATAATTTTTTTAATTTGGTAGTTTGACCAATATGTTTTGCTAAGCCTCTGAAATCTGAAAATCTATTGGTGCCACTTGTGTGACCACTCAATATAAACATTCTTGGGCTTATACCCTCACCAGAAATTAATATATGTTTCTTGTCAAACGGCACTTCAACTATACTGTGATTGCTGTCAAGGGTTGTTTCATAGATTTGAGGATTATATGTGAATGTATATAAATCTGCTGAACCCTCATAATTGTCTATTGTCATCAATACCATTTTTTATTCACCCTGTGCTATTGAAATATGTGTTGTTTTGTCCCAACACAATATTCCTTATTGCTAAGTCTTGATTTTGAAAAACAAGCCAAGTCATTGCATGTTGAAGTATTCTTTTTTCAACGTCAACATTACTGACAAGTCTACCAGTCGCTGGGTCAATCTCTGGCGTCATCATACCACCTGCACTATCTAGGCTGCCACCATACCTCTCTTGTAAATCCAATGATTCAACAAGTCCAGCATTTGCTATCTGTTTTTGTGCTACATCACCAATTGGTACAGGTGTTGCTGTTCCACCCATTGCTGTTATACCATTCATTATACCCATTGCGGCAACTATTCCTAGTGTTGCAAGAACAGTGCCTGCTGCAACTGGTGCTAAAAAAGGTGCAAGTGCTGTTGCTGCAACTGCCATTGCTGGACCAAGACCTAATAATTTCAATAATACTCCAACTCCAGTCATTGCTGTAATTGTTGCTGCTCCACCTATTACTGCTGCGAATATATCAGGATGTGCCTCAGCCCAATTTGCAACGCCGTCTAAAATACCAGAAACTTTTGCAAAAACAGGCTCTAAGCCAACACCAAGTGCACGTATTGTTCTATCCCAAGCAACTCCAATTCTTGCCATATCACCTGCTAATGCTGGTGCTTTTGCCATAGCAGCACCAATCATACCAGTAGCAGCAACTCCAACAGCAATAAAAGTTCGCCCTAGAGCCTTACCAATAATATCCATTTTGGTAAGGTCTGTCTGAGTGCTCTGGCTCTCTTTTCTAGCATTGATAAAACCAACTTTTACCTTGGCAAAACCATTCTCAATATCCTTGGTGTCAATAGTTCCACGTATATGTAGCTTTCCGACACCAACGCCTGCATTTGCCATTTTATCTCCCTGTGCTTATTTTTGCAATCATTTCATTCACCTTATGAGTTCTTTGAGCTTTGTTGTGTATCGCATTGTCGATATCAATCATGTTATGTATATCTCTCAATTCCTCTTGTTTGAATTGTTGAGCTGTTATGCCTTTCCTCCAATACAGATATTGCCACCATATTAGTGCCTCTTTTTCACCTGATAACGTGAAACCAGCATCAACATTACAATTGTTAATGTTTGAAATTAAGTTTTTTTTTCCACTGAGCTGTCGTCATAACCATCTATGGCTTTGATTATTTGTGCGAATATTGATGGTTTTAGTCTTGCAAACAATTCCCAGCGTTCTTCAATTGTCATAACACTCCAAGTCTTGTCGATGCCTGTTACTTCTTTAATCAATTCTGATGGGTATGGAACTTCAACAACATTTTGTAATTTGCACTTGTTACCCTCACCTAAGTCTTGAACGACAACACCATTTACTATTTTAGTGTATCTGTTCAACCATTCGTTTTCCTCACCAGCAGTGACAGGTCTATACTTGAAAATCTTGCCATCTACATCTAGTGTCACAATCTCTCTTTTTACAAAATCGTTGCTTAGTTCTCCCATTGTTTAATCACCCTCAATATGTTGCTATTGCATCAGTTGCTACAAGAGCACTGAATGTTTCTGCACTGAATGAAATATCTTTGTTGGTAACACCCTCTGGCTGTGTTGTTGGATATACCTCGTGCAGTCTTAAATTAGTCATTGTTGCCGATATATTATCACTTGCACCTCTGATAAACTCAAGTTTGTTGGTTCCACCAACGGCTGCTGCTGCATTCCAAAATGCCATGTAAGTGTTGTCTTTCATGTTGACGTTGAACACTCCTGTTATTCTGTGCACTTTTGGTATTGGTTCACCAATAGTTCTGTCAAGAGTTGAGTTGCAATATCTGCTGTCATTCTCATCAATACCTTGTTCTATGATTAGTGTTCCGTTGTTGATTTCAGTTACTTCTGCTGTGTTTATTGTCAACTTTGAATGTCGCCATTGGAATGGTGCTGTTGTTATGTTGCTCACTGTTGATACTGCAGCTCCAATTGAATAATTTTGTGCCACACATTCAAGTGTAACTCTGACAAAACCCTCTGCACCCTCACCAGTAGCCTTTTGATAATTTATGGTTGTTTTCTTGACAACATTCCCTGTTAATGTTAATACAACAGGTGTTGTGTGCCTCATTGCCCACTCGAGCTTAAAGCTCTGAATTGCATTTGACAATGCAAATGTATGTGTATATGGGGCAGGAGCAACTGAATCAGTAAAAGAATATCCTGCATACTTTAAAAATTTCCAATTGACGATTGTGAATGTCAACGTATATGGCAATTGAAGTGGTCCTGCAACACGGCTCTGCACTGTTCTATTGTCTGCACCAGCTTGTAATATCTCTTGCCAAGCCTGATTAAATTGTGGTGTTATTATTGCATCTAAGCCGACAACTTCACCACTCGTCATTGTTCCACCACTACCGTATGCTGTCTCAGCAATCCATGTTAATCTTTCCCTTTTTCCTAGTAGGAATTCATTGAATACCATTTTGTTTCACTCTCCTTTAAATTTGTCCTATGTTTATGCTTTTTAAACTTATCTCACATACTTTGTGATGTGCTTGAAATATCTCATCAAATGGCAAATCTCTGACAGTCTGATTTGGTGAATAATTGTACATCGCAGGATGCAAATCACTCTCATAACTTATGAAAGCCGTATTTATCTGCATTGCCAAATAATTTAGCAATTCCTCACCATAATATGTTAAGCCACTGATTGTGAATTGTTGACCATCGCCTTTTTCCTTTGCCCATAAATCAACTGAGAAAAGTATTGTTGTCTCAATTGGTGCTTGATAATTTCCAAGCCTTATTCCTGGCGATGACAATACTTGTAAACCAATTCTTGGATATTGATTGGCATTAAGTTTTTCAAGAACTTTGCCAGTGTGTATCCAATTAGTGCCATATTTATAGACAATAACAACACTATCAGCCACTGTCAAGCCTGTAAAGAATGTAATGCCACCAGCTCTTGTTGAAGGATAATAATCAACCCATTTTGTTTTAGCAACAGAGTTTACAGTGACTGAGGTTACTGCCGACAATGCACCAGTTGGTGGTGTTAGAACAAACACAGTTTGACCTGCTGTTGCTATTAGTGTTTCAGTATTCGAGCTAATCCTTGCACGTGGGTCTGTAAGACGTACACGTAAGAAGTCCATTAACATATATGTTGGGTTTAAATATTCTGTCATTGTGTTCCTCGCCTCTTGGCAGTTATTCTTTCATATACATGGGTAGCCAAACAGTGTTGACTTCATGCAATGCTGGTCTGAAAAATGGTTGTGCCATTTGACCACCCTTGGTGATACCAAGTTCTTTTTTCTTTGCTTTGGTTAATTTTTGATTGTGAAATCGTGTTCCGTATTCAACATAAACACCATAAAATACACCATCAGTCAAATCATATACGTCACTTCCTGGCATAATCGGTGTTAGGGTAATACTATTCTTCAACATACCTGTATCGACTGGACAGTATGTTGCTGCTAAATTCATCATTTTGTTCATTGCTTTATACAAAACATTGTTGCTATTTTTAACTATTTGTTTTTGTATTCTCAACATTTCATCATCCGTACTCATGGTAAGTTTCATCATATTAGTTTCAACAATGTTTTAATATAGATTTGGTCTGTGCCAATATGTTGTGAGTGAATAACTCTTTGCACTCTGTATGTATTTGCTGATGAGGTTATTAAATCACCCTCAGCCACTACGTATGTCACTGATAAGTATGTGTATGATGGTCGAAAGTATCCAATACTCTCACCAGATATGGCTTGACCATACTCCTCTAAATGCCTTGTTTTGTCATTCATTGGCATTATTCTGCATGTTATTGGGACACTTACTGATGCTCCGTCAGTTATCATGCCAGTGCCATCGGTTGTTGTCGTTTTTCTTGTTAATGTGACGTTTTCTATCAATAAACTATTATACGTGCTTTGTAACGCTGCGATGTTTATACCGTCAATACCTGATACAACACTTGCCATTTAGTCACCCAAACACTGGATATATTTTCACCATACTAGCAACAATGTTATCATATTCTTCCTTGATGGTTTCAAGTGAACTTCTGATGTTGATGTAAGCCTGACCGACTGATACGTTTAAATCGCCTAGAGTCACTGTTGATGGGTCATCGAATGTTCCACCCATTTGTTGACCAAGGATTTGGAATGATGCCTGTAATTCAACAAGCCTTTTTACCTCTTGAGGTAAATAATCAACACCATACCAATATGATATGGCAACTTCTTGAGGGTATGTATTGTCAAAACTTTGAGCTTGACTTGTGCTAGACAATCTGATTTGTCCTTTTTTCTCGTATAAGTATAAAGTTGAGGGGGTGACGCTCACGGGAGAAGTGTATCCTATTGATAAGGTTTCAATTTTTTTCACTGGATAATACGGTAAGTATAGATAAGCCAAGCCGTTCCCATCGTATGAATCTACACAATTAGGATTGAAATCTGCTGGCACGTAAAAGACCTTGAATAAACTTGCAGCAGCAGGGTTTGTGGTTGTCCAATCTCTATCAACAGTGATAGTATCAATTGTGTTTGAAAGAATTTTTCGCAATTGAGTGCTGCCTGTGCCAGAATACACCCAAACATACAGACCTGCCAAATCATTGACAGTCCAACCTGAACCTGTTTTAGTTATTGTGTTAATTGTTCCACTTGTTGCTGTTTGTTTATCATATGCAATCTTCCAATATATGTTCTTTGTCAGTCTGCAAATTGCGTTCTCGGCTCTAAGAATATGTGTTGATACGTCTGCTGAACTAATCTCAGTGCTTGTTATTCCTGATGTCCTGTATACGTCACCTGTTGATACGTATCCATAACCTGAAACGATTGTTGAGGAAAGGTCTGATGTGAAATATCTTAGAGAAAAAACATCAGAATCCCAAACATTGACAATAAACGTGATAACACTGCCTGTAATGGTATAGTCTTGAGTTTGATGTAATGGTGCTCCTTGTTTTAGAAATTCAATGACGCTGTAGAAATTAGCATTGGTGAGAGTATATGTTCTATTAGCAGTGCCATCCGTTCCAGAGCAACTAGCACCAGTGATGCTCTCATACCTTGGTGTTAAATCTGTCATGTGTTTACCCTATTCTTTGAAGTATTTAAATATTATTTAATGAACATCTTATCTGCCAAAAATCCAACAGCAAAAACAAGGAAACTCATTAAAGCATATTGTACCTTTTGATGAAATCTGAATCTAGCAACAGATGTTTTTAAAATCTCTGTGTTTTCAAATATACACTTCATCTGTTTCTTTGATGGTAATCGTTCAAATTCGTCCAAACATATTGTTATTCCATTGCTCATTGTGTGTCCTCAGTTTATTGGTGTGCATTTTTTCTGGTCACAACTATACTTTAAAGCCGTTGATTTAATTGCATTGTTTGGGATAGTTATTGTATCAGCAATAACCAATGCCCATCCTTGCGAGCAATCTTTGTATCCTGTTGATATTACAGGTTGAGGGTAACATCTTACTCCTGTTGATGAAAACCTATCACATTGTGAGCTTATATTTTTTTCTACACAATAATAGTGAGTGCCGTCAAATAGATTTGCACCAAATAGTGTCAATAAAATAATTCCTATACCACCAAGGGCACTGTATGTTATTGTTTTCTTTTCCATTGTTAAACCTCAACTACATGTTGTATTTCTGTATACACTATTGTCGGTTGAATTAATACATAAGTATTTACCTGTTCCACTGATACCAACTAAATACAATTTATTTGATATATTGACACTACCTCTGACATCAAGTTCTTGTGTTGGTGTAGATGTTCCAATACCAAGTTTTGCTCCCAACAATCTCATGGTTTCAACAAATATACCATTCAAATCTTTTGTAAAAAATTGTAAAAATCCAGTTGTATTGTATTGAGTTGAATTAGTCATACCAACACCATAAACGATTGGTGAATATGTGGTATTTCCTGTTATATTCACTTGAAACATCTTTTGATTTCCTGGCACTGGTGCTGTTAAAATAATGCCATTTTTTGTATTGTTATACCATTCAGTCCAATTCAGTCCATTATTGAGTGAATATCGTGCAGCCACGTTTGCATCAGAGGCTGACAAATTAAGTACTATGTATGTATAATTACCGGCGACTGAGTCATTCATTTTTGAATAAAACATATTCTGTGCAGGATTATAAGTATTGAAATCCCAACTTGATTTAGAATAATTAAAAACTGCAAGTTCATCAATAGTTGCTGTTCCAGAATCTCCAAACGCACCATCACCCAAAACTGCGTTATCACTATCTCTTGAAGTGCTACCTGTTATGTTTGAACCAGCAGTCCAAGTTGTTACTGTCGTGAAATTAGTTAATACACCATTTACATAACAATATGTTCCTGTAGCGTTTTGACCTATAGCGACATGAAACCAAGTTTGACTGCTAACTGTATAATTACAATCAACACCATCACCAGCAGCATTGTTTCCTGAAGATTCCCATTGTAATCTACCAGCAGAAGTTGTATGCAATTGGAAACCATTTTTTGCTCCACCAAGATATGGATACCAATTAGTTATTGATGTCGCTGTCGATGAACTCGTGACTTTCGCCCACATCTCTGTTGTTCTTGGTGCAGGACCAAAGAATTCATCTCCTCCTGCAGTCATAACATATTTTAACAAATCAGTATTACCTGCAGTGTTATTTCTACCGTCTTTATATTTACCTGTAGTGTTATATGTTGTTGATGCTGTTAAAACAATAGTGCCTGATGGTGTTCCAGCGACGTTTGTTATTGAACCACTATCAAAGTGAAATAAACTCCATAAACCAGTTTCTGTTCCTTTGTATGGTAACATATAATTTAATGTCAAAGTTCCATCAGAATTAATACTCACTGTCGAACTCCCATTATTAATTAATTGCCAATACGTTTGGTTATAATCTGTATTTGTTGTTGAATTCCACCATGGGTCTAGTAAATAGAAATTCCCTGCTGCAATAGCTTGAGCAAAAGTTTGGGCACTCGGCTTGACTGCAATATCATATTTACCATAAGTGTTAGTGTTGACAAAAACGTAAAACTTCACAAAGTAGGTTTTATTGGCAACAACTGCTAAATTCCTTGCATAACTCCAAGTTGTTTTATCATCATACGTATAATTAATACTTGAAAGATTATATGACACCCACGTTGGTTTTGTCGTTCCATTGATATCTGTTACATTTTTCCACAACTGTGCATTTATCATTTGAGCATTTGTATTATTTATACCAAATGCAAAATCTACATCAAGACTTGCTGCTTTTACAGTGAAATTAACATCAACATAACCACTTTGTGTTATTGTTGAAGGACATGCTGAAATGTATACTTTTGCATCATCGATAGTTTCACAAGCAGCTGATACAAAACTAATTGACAATAACATCATAATCACAAACAATATTTTTTTTAACATATCATACCACCATTTCCATAGCTCATACATCCTGTCGTACTAACATTCAAAGTTGTTGACGTTGTTGTTGACGTGTTTGTCCAACCACCACCATTTCCACCACTAGTGCCGTTGGCTGCTGTACATGTTATTGCATCGCCTATCTCTGACACGAAAGTGCCTGCTGGACAAGCAACAGGATAATTCTGAAGTTGTGTCCAATTTATTGCCGAGCCTATTGTTGCATATGAAGACTTATCAAGTGACCAGTTACCAACAGAGTTTACAAGGTCAGTATAAGGAACATATGATGGTTTATCAAGTGACCAGTTACCAACCGATGTTAGTGATGCAGTTGTTGCATATGAAGACTTATCAAGTGACCAGTTACCAACCGATGTTAGTGATGCAGTTGTTGCATATGAAGACTTATCAAGTGACCAGTTACCAACAGAGTTTACAAGGTCAGTGTAAGGAACATATGATGGTTTATCAAGTGACCAGTTACCAATACTTTGTACGTATGTTATTAGTGCATATGAAGACTTATCGAGTGACCAGTTACCAACAGAGTTTACAAGGTCAGTATAAGGAACATATGATGGTTTATCAAGTGACCAGTTACCAACGCCTGCAACCACTTCTGACATCGATAGATTGTTGTAAACTGGCAAACTTGTGGTATTGGTGTATGATGATTTGTCAAGTGACCAGTTACCGATATTTGATGCAACTACTGTCATATTCACGTCTATTGTTCCTGTTGATGTTATTGCACCACCTGTCGTGAAAACGCCTGAGTTAATTTGTGTTACTGTACCACCACCAGCTGGTGCTATACATTGAACACCACTTAATGTTGTATTTGCTACAAACTCACCTGCAGGACAATTACCTGTTCTTGCTAGTGTCGAATTGCCCAAACTTGTTAAATCTGTGCTGCTTGCAAATCCAGTATGTCCAGAGCTTGCATAATCCAAATTCGTCAAAACTGCGTGATTACTATTGCTAGTAGATGGTGCTCCACCTGATGATGTAGTCTTTCCTCTGATGTCTTTGAATAAATTGCCATCAGTAAATGCTTGAAGTGTACCTGTTCCACCACCACCTGTTCTGTATAAAACGATTGTTCTTGCTATTGGCACAAACACTTCTTTCACTTGAGCATCACTTGGATAGTAGTTTGTCATTTCATACAAATCCTGCTCTGCAAGAGCTGCTGAATTGTACTCTGTTCCTGGCTTGGATTGATATATTGCAACCAATTTTGGCACAGTTGGTAATGTTCCACTTGTTGTCGTGCTTGTTGGAACTATACCCCACACTACGTTGATATATCTGTTGTCAGCGACACTTTCACCTGTTTGATATTGATTAAATGTGTTACTATCAAAAGTTGTAGCCGATATAAAACTGCCTGTTGAATTGATACGATAAAAGCCATCCGTTGATGAATTTAATGAAACATTCGTGTACATCTGAAATATACCATTATAGAAGTATCCTGTTGCTATTTTGATGTTTTTTGTTGCAGTCGTTGTTGTAAATCCACTCTTGTATGCTGCACCCATATCTTCAAATCTTCCCAACACTCTGTTGACGAATGTATCAACTTCACTTCGTGACCTAGAATATGAGTATATTGTGTATGTGCTACCACTTACTGTACCAACTGAAAACTCAGCAACTGGTATAGTGCCTGTTGCTCCTGCACTTTCTGCTGTTTTCATTGTTGGTATACCACCAACTAATTCCCAATAAACATAATTATGTTTTGGATTGGCATCCGTTCCATTAAGAAGTGATATTGTGGCGTTTGTAACACATCCTGTTCCGGATGATGGATATAACACACCACCAAAATTAAATTGCCCACAACCATAAAATGCAATAAGCGTGTAGTTTAATACACCACCTGATGCACTTAATGTTAACCTTGATTTATCAAGTAATGTATCCGTCATCATTTCTTGTGTGTGCTCAACAAAATTATTTAATGTGACATTTGCACCTTTTGTGTTCATTATCTCAAAGGTTTGATTGTTTAAATATACTCTCTGTGTTGCTCCATTGTATGGCACAAAAGATGCAGTATCATTTGCCCAATCAGCACTTATATTGTTGTATGATGATTTGTCAGCAGACCAATTGCCAACAGAAGTTATCATTATTGTGTCGTTATATCTTTGGTCAGTAGCATCAAGTTTTGATAGGTTTAATGTATCTACTCTTGCTGTCTCATTGTATCTTTGGTCAGTAGCATCAAGTTTTGATAGGTTTAATGTATCTACTCTTGCTGTCTCATTGTATCTTTGGTCAATTTTATCGAGCTTTAAATCAATTGCCGCACTGTCATTATATCGTGATAATGAGCCACCACTATCATTTATCCATCCATTCACTGTCAAATTACCACCAACCAATAAACTGACAAGTGTTTCTTGAACGCTTGTACAAGTTATTGTGTCACCAACTTGTGTCATAAAATTGTTGGCAGGACATGCAACAGGATAACCTGTTAAATTTGTCCACTCAATTTGGTCATCAATACTTCTCTTTGAAAGATTTAATGCATCAACTCTTGCTGTCTCATTATATCTTTGGTCAGTTTTATCCAAATACTTGTTGTCGGATGTAGTTTTATTGTAGTATAACAAATCTGTTTGGGTCTGATTCAAAAAGCCTAGAGCATTACCAATTCCATAGTATAATGTATCAAACCAATTTTTAAGTTCTGAACTTAGATTAAACCCTAAGCCCTTAATATTATTGCTTGTATTAACACTCTGAATGAGCAGGGTATCGTTATATCTCTGGTCACTGCTATCTAGCTTGGATAAATTTAAAGCATCTATTCTTTGGGAATCGTTGTATCTTTGGTCATCCTTAAATAAGTATGTGTTATTTGTGAAAGTTGAGTTTACAAAATCCATATTGTTTGTGAAGTTTGATAGGTATAATGGCACTCCTGTGATAGATGAATATGGAAATGTAGAATTTGATGTCAATACCCTCGAGCCGTTTTCATATATTCTTGTGCCGTTTATAGATGTGAAATTGAGAATAGAATATACATTTTTGCCAACAATATTGCCTGTTGGAACAAAGTCAACAGCTGACACTAATGGAATGATTACCATCAGTATCAGTGTTATAAAAAAAAGTTTTTTCATTTTTTCTTTGCCACGATTTTTGGTGCTACAACTGCCACAACTGGCTTTTTGACTTCAACAGGTGCTTCAGCAGCAACTTTTGCTGCTACCTTGTTGAAATACAACCCATTTGGGTGTGTATACTCATCAAAAATCCAAGCGACAACGCCGTGTTCATCATTTATACTTCTCATGGGTTTACACCACTTGTGCCGACTATCATGAAAAATCTTGGGTCATTGTTGGTTACTGCAGGTACAGTGATTGTCAAAACCCCTGCTGTTACTGATGTTGTTGGAAATTCAATGACGCTTACTGAATTATCAGTTGTGTGTTTCCATCCATACACTCCAATCAAGCCTTTTGCTGAAATGCCAAGTTTTGAAAGGGTGTATACCAAATAATCACTTCCGTCAACAGTGTTATTGGTGCAGACCATCTGCATAACAACCTTGTTTGTGTTGACAAAAAAATCCGTGTTTAATACTAATGCTGCCATTTTTCAGTCCTCCTATGGATTCAAGCTGTGACCATAGACAATGATATGTCGTCTATCGTCATTTGTTCCAGCTGCTATTGTTATTGTCAATACGCCTGTGGTTGTATTAACTGCTGTTGTGTCTGCCTCTTGTGCAAAGACAGAATCATCGGTTGTTTCTGAAAATGCAATTATGCCAATAAAACCTTTTGGTCCAATGCCAAAGTTTGTCAATGTTATCGGTATTGTGTCAGTTGCGTCCACTGTTGCCAATGTTCTGACAAGTAATTGTGTGATACCATTGCTTTGGGTGACTCTTTTTATGACATAATCTGTTCCTTCTACTAATGCGTTTGCCATTTTTTAGTCCTCCTTATCTATTCTTGGTTGGTCCAAGAAATATCAAATAATGTCTTGTCAGATTGTCTGCACCTGCTCCACCAATTGTTATTGTTAGTGTGCTGCCTGACATTGTTGTTGTTGGTTGTTCTTGTATCACAATGCTATTCTCTGTTGAGTGGATGAATCCTATGATACCACACATTGAACCCCAGCCGTATTTTGCTAGGTCTATTGCGATTGTATCACCACTATCAACAGTGTTTATACATGAAACCACCATTGTTGACATACCTCTGTTTGGTAAGCCTTGATTGATAAAAAAATCTGTATCCAATACTCTTGCTGTTGCCATTTTTCATTACCTCACTTGTAGATGATAAGCCCTTTAACATCTGTGCCTGTTGCACTTGTAAGGGTTATCACGTTTGCTGCTATTGTGTTCGGCTCTGCTACTCCAGTTGCTTTTATCTGCAAAAGAGCTGTATCAACATAGGATGCATTTGTTATTGTCAATGTATCGTTGATTGCTGTTTTTGTGCCTGTTTCGAGCCATCCCAACTTATAACCACCTAGTGTTGCTCCACCAAGTGGGGTTATTTCAACCACTGCTATTTTTCTTGCTGTTGCCATTTTGTTTTACCTCATTTATATATCAATAACCCTTGAACAGTACCTGTTGTGACTGCTGTTGTTAAGGTTATGACATTTGTTGCTAATGTATTTGCTTCAGACACGCCGTCAGCAGTTAGTTGTAAGAAAGCCGTATTGACACTTGATGCGTTTGTAATTGTAATCGTATCATCTGGTGCTGCTTTCGCTGTTGCTACTAACCAGCCGAGTTTGTAACCTGCAAGCGTTGCTCCAGCGAGTGGGGCAATTTCTTTTACTACTGCATTCACGTTTGCTGCTACCATGTTATGTTCCTCCTATCATTGTTGATAAAAAGTAAAAAAAAAAATAAAAAAAGTGCCTAAGCACTTATTGCTGTTACTGATGAGCAAAAGTTTGTATTCTTGATTATCAATACTTCATAGATTTTCAAGAAAAACTTGTCACTATCATTGACCTTTGCTAGTTTTTCGTAGGTCAAGTCCTGTAACACTCTCATCTCAACAACACTTAGGTCAAGGAAGTATATTGCCTTGCTACCTGTGGTATTTGACAAGAACATGCTTGGTACAATTGGGATTTCTCCAACCATACTTCTGTATGTTACTGATGTCATACCCCAGAATACTGCTTTTTCAGATTGAAGGTATCCTAGTTTTGTCTGTATTAAGCCTAAGATGTCGGTGTATACAGATGATGCACAGAATGCAACATTTGGTCTACCACCATCGTCAAATGCGTATTGTATTGCAGTGTTCAAGTCTGCTAATGACAATGCAGTTGTTCCTTTTGCAACAGTGTTAGTTGTTGACATTGTTGTTACAATTCCATTAAACTCAGTTCCGTCTGGGTTTCCTGTTATTGCTGATGTGGTTGCATTACCATTGAAAATCAAGTTTTCTTCAAGCTCTTTCATTTCTCTTGTTTTTGCAAGTACTTCTAGTTGCATTGCATTTGGTGCTGCTGAATTGCCAAATTGTCCCTCTGGATTTCCACCTGATGCTGTTATGCCCATCAACATAAATGATGGCACTGCTGCTAGGGTTTGACCAGTTACTCTGCCAACTGCATATAGATACTTGATTACTTTGCTGTTTCTTGTATATGTGTCGTTTACTTCTGCTAGGGCTGCATCTTCAACTGCTGTAAAAGCTGCTCCTTTTGTCAAGGTTGTCCATTCTGCAGTTACTCCCATGTTGCTTACTCTTGGGATTATTTCGACTGCTGGTGTAAACTTCCTTGATATGTCTATAATCTGTGGGTCAAGGTAGATTGGTATAATTGCCTTGTCAGTTGTACCTGCTCCCATGCCTGATACATTCATTGCTTTCAATCCTGCTTGGTAAGCATTCTGAAGTGAACCACCTGCTGCACGTAAGTCGATTTTGTTGTCAATATCGTAATAACGTGACCCAGCTTTCAAGTTCCCAAAAGACTGCTCATAAGCACCTTGGACGTCGATTTGTCCTACATTTCCTGTTCCTGCCATTTTTTTCTCCTCCTTATCTTACTAATTTTAATGGTGATACCATTTGTACCACTGGTTTTTCTGTTGGCATTGCTGTTTCAACAATTGCCTTCATAACTGGCTTTGCCAGTTCTGCTTTCATAGTTGCCATTTCTGCTCTTATTGTTTCCATCTCAGCATCATGTTTCTCTTTCATAGCTTTCACTATTGCTTGAACGTCAACAACTTCTGCAATTGGCTCTGCTTTTACTTCTGCTTTTATTTCAGTTTCCATTGCTTTTACCTCTGCACTCTCGTTGCATTTTGTTTCTGGCTCTTTTTTGTGAGCCTTATCAATATGAGCATCAAGAGCATCCTTGTCAGCAAATTCTTTATCACATTCTTTACATTTCATCTTGTTTTCCTCCATATCCTTTACTTCAGGCGATTTTGGTGTATCAACAGGATTAGTTAATGATTGTGTTGGGGCATCGACAGGATTGGTTAATTCAGAGCCTAGAGGGTGAATTGCCTTGACTTCCTCCATGTCCATCCATGCTGCTGCAGATTTCATACTGACAGCGAATGTTGCATTTGGATTAACAGGAGAGCCTGTCAATGTTATGTTGACTAGATTTAGATGCTTGATGATACTACCAGCTTTTTGTGTTGGATAAAAAGCAACACTGAAAGCCTTTAAAAAGCCGTCTTTAATGCTGCCCCAAAGTTCTGTGAAACTTCTTAGATTGTTATTGATTTTAGCCTTGACCCAAACACCTCGAGGTCTAATTTCAGAATGAATTACTTTTGCCACTGGTATCTTCATGTTCTTTGGTTTTGACAACATTTTACCATGCTCGTCATACCACTCTTCATGTTCGATGTCCATGGTGATGTTTTCGTTTTGAATTTGATTGTGTATGTCTTGCTGTGCTGACATTTCGAGAATTTCGCCAGATTTGTCTTCATCAATAGTAGATGCAAAGCCCTCGATGAAGTATTGTCTTTCGCCTTTTAAATTGACCTCTGACCATAGAAAACCATCATTAATACTGTAACTGAAAACGTTTTTATTTGTCATAAACCAATTCTATAAGAATAAAAGTATTTAAATATTATTAAAGTTCACAAGCCAGGAACTTCTCATACGTTGGGGGTATAGAGAAATCAGTGATACACGTTTTTGAGGTGTGCAATTTCTGGCTTGTGAGTGTTAAATTGAAGGCTCGTGAGGTTGTACATACAATACTCTGCATCTACAATTAGGATGTGCTGGGCTTAAATGATATTCCTCACCATCGAGGTCTTTAAACTTATCATTCATGCCCACTTTTTGATTGTCAAGATAACTGCATACTTTGCAAGTTCGTTCATCTTCATGCGTTGACCATTGTTTCATCATCTCAACACCTGAATCTTTGGCAGCTTGATAATGTCCCATGTTGAAAGCTCTGATACTCTCAGTTCTTGCTATCATATCAGCTCTTTGTATTGATGCGTCCATTGTGTCCATTATTCTCACTTTGAGCTGTGCAACACCCTCTCTATTCATCAACCCCATACTCATCTCTTTTCTTAGGTTGTCTTTCATGTCATCAGTGAGCTTAGTCATGTTGTCAAATGCGAATTTCTGTATAAATGACACTGTGGTGTAATTAGGTACAAAATTCATGTTGAAGTTCACTTCACCACTCTCAATACCTTTGTTGTATTGGCGTTCTATCATATTGAATATAAAGTCTTTTAGAACTGCACTGTCAATGTAATTAAGATATTTATTGACAATGTCATCAACAATGCCTTTTAATTCAGGAGTAGTTTCCATCTTTTTCAATCTCTGACAATAAATGTTTTCGTATTTTTTGAAAGTATGCAGTGATTTCTGTTTCATCCTCAACATCAGCTTTGACTTTTGGCTTTTTACTGATGTACTTTTCAAGCTCTGCTTTTTGCTCTTCATACATGTCTTTTAGCTCTTTACTGTCAGCCTTTTTCAAAACCTCAACAAGTTTTTCGTGTTCTTTGATAAGTTCTTCATATGTGAACTCAACACCATCCTTGTCAAACTCTGCCTTTGCTGTTGGTTTCGGCTCTGGCAAAAAGCCAGGATTGGTTTCCTTTGCCATGTCCATCTCTTTTTGAGCTTGTTCCTCTTTGTGAGCTTGTAATTTAGCCATGTCAATGCCCTCTTCCTCAGCAACCATTTCAGCAGTTTTCCAACCACCATCAATCTGTGCTTTATACAGAGCTGCTTTTTTCAATTCCTCATCAACATCATAATCTTCAAAGGCAAATTCAAACTTGCCACTTGGGTCAAGTTCTGGCATTATTTGTGAGTTTATGGCATATTCGATTTTTTTCAACAATGGCTTGAGTGCTTTTCTCTTGTGCACCCCAGTCTGAGTTTGTGATACTGCTTTGTTGCTGTCCTCTGTATAGCCCATTTCATCAGGAGTCACACCAAAGGCAGACCACACCAACTTAGTAAACCATTTCTGTTGCTCGATTATTTCCATGTCTTTTGCAGACAGATTAAATGGCACGAATTTAGCATCAGGACCACCATATACTGGATATTGGTGACCGATACGTCTTGAATTGCCTAGTGTTGAATCAGTTGATTTGAATTTGTCTTTTAGTCTATCTTGGAATGCTTTTGTTATTTCTGCATCAGCACCGACAAGATTGACTAAGCCGTCTGGCATATTGCCGTTTAAATAGAAATCAGTGTTATATGCTGTTCCATACACTAATGTCAGTAAAACATCTTCAATAACCTCTAATGGTGAACGACCATATATGCTGTCAGTTCTTGGGTTGGACATGATGTATATAATCTCCTTTCTACCAAATGGCACTGGTAAAGCGTTTCCTGTCCAGCCGTATTGATAATAGGCAGCCGTTTCTGCATAGGCTGCTGAATATATCTTAATATTGTAAGGGGTTGTTAAATTTGGGTTAATATCGCCGTAAGGGTATACTATCTCATCCCTATTGCCCATATACCCATAGATATCAGGGTTTTTCAGCATAGAGCCACCATCACGTGCAAACAATTGAGAAAACTTACCAGCCTTGTTGAAGACCTTGACACCGACTGCTGCATCAACTTCACACATATCGACAATCCATTGACCAATTATGTCACTGAAACTTTCCTCGTTGCCGTTTGGATTATAAAACCAATTTGATATTTCTTGCATTGCTGCTTTACCATCAGTGACGTCTGAAACTGCATCTTGAGCCTCACCACTCTTGTTCATAGTATCTGGCACTGCTTTCAGTTTGTTCACAGATTTCTTAGGCTCTTTTTCTGGTGATTCAAATGCCTCACTTGCATACTCTTTTTTGTATTTAATCTCCCATTTAGTCGTTGATGCCTCATCTTTCAGAGTTCTTATCACCGAGAATATAAAAGGGTTTTTTGCCAATTGTTTCAAATGTAGCACGTTCTTATTGAGTGGATACCCAAAAGGTGGTTTGTATAAGAAATTTGGTATGTATGCCTTGAACATATCATCTTGTGGTGGGTCTGTATACGCAGGGCTAGTGCTAGAGCCTACTTTGTCAGGTGCTATCTTTTCTGCTTTGAGTTCAAAACCAAATAGTTTCATGAGTTTAATCAACTGCTAGTTTAACATTGACATTTAGTGCTGTGTGACCAGGAAGTTTTGCTCCTGCTGCTAGTACAATTGAATTACTGACGATGTTCGTGGCGTCACTGATTGTTAAACCTGTTGCACAACTTGGAAATACTGTGATATTGTTAAACCAACTGCCAAAACAATCTATGACGAGTGCTGCACCCTCTGTTTCCCTTATCATTATGTTGTCCCATCTGCTGTAACTTGATGAGCCATATACAGCTTGATTCATTTTGCCTGTTGCTCCTGTACCACCAAATAGGTTTAAGTTTCTGAATGTGCTGTAACTTGATGCTGTGGTGAATCTTATTGCTGAGCCTGTTGATGTACCATTAACAATCAATTGCAAGTTGTTAAAATACAATTGTGAATTGGCATTTGTAACATTCTGTATGCATACAGGATAATCTATTGATGTCACTGTTATTCTCATATTCTCAAGCCTGACCTTAGATTTAGCAATGTTGATAGCTGCAAAGTTTCCTGCTGTCAATCCTCCACCACCAAATCCACCAAGCCATGTTATTGAACAATGACCATTTGATGGGCACTCTGCACCATTACCACCTGCACCAATCAGTGCGATGTTTTCTTTGTTTACAACTATTCCTATACCACCTGCTCCTGCTGCTACTGTCGCAGAGCCTCTGATATATATGATTGTGCCCTCTTTGTCAACTGCTTTGTCGATTGCTGCTTGTATTGTTAATAATGCATTACTCCAATCTGCTCCAGAATTTGTGTCAATACCAATATTTGGTGCTGACATGTTGACGTAGTATATTTTTTTTGCAAGAACGCCGAATAAATTATTTGCTGTGCCTGATACTCTGACAGCGACATCAGTGCCTACTTCAACAAAACTTTGGTATTTCCTGTCGTTAATTGTTTTTGGTAGTGTCATTTTAGTTCACCGTACTCACTCTAACAGCAACAGTGCTATCAGAAAGTTCCTCAAATGTTTGATAATCTCTATCATCTAATGTTTTTGGTAATGCCATTTTTTTTCACCTTATTGTTACAAATCAGCCCAGAGTGTGGGCGTCATATTGTTGAATATTCAATACCTTGTTTCTTAAAGTATTTAAATATTATTCTTATTTCGTTTCAACTCTGGTATGGTCTTTTCCATATTTGCCATACTTGTATCAATTTCACCCATCATCTTCAACAATGTAGTCTGATTTGCTCGCAAATCCATGTACTTCTTGTATTTGGCTGCATTATTGGCTAATAGGATAAAATGCTCAAGTTCTGCATCATAGTGTACATCATTTGCTGCCAAGTCTGTGTTGGTCTTTCCTAAGTTCAGCATCAAATCTTTTTTCTGTTTATGCAGCTCTTCATAGTGTTCTTTGGCAAACTTCTTTGACACCACTTCAGTTCTTTCAATGTCGTCACTAATCATGACGAATGCATATTTCCCACCATCTAACTTCTTAAAATCAAATTGTTTTTCCATTTATATCCCCTCATTTAGTTGTATCAATTGGTCGTTGATAGCCTTTAAATTGGCTCTCATGACAGTAAGTTGGTCTTCAAGCAATTGAACCTTTACTGACAAATCTACCTTTTTCATCATCAAAGGCTTTACTGCATCTGCTAATATGTTTTGCTGTGTTGTATTCATTTTATCACCCTATTGACAATACCAAATTCTTATTATGTTCACAAGTTGTTTTCCATAAATATATACTGACACACCCCAATTTGTTGTCATACGCATTCTCCATAGGCTTATCACATATTATACATTTTGGTATCAATCCTTCATACTTTATTCCAGCATGTATTGTTTTTGTCATGCTTCCTCACCCTCAACTTCCTTTTCACCATATTGTATCAATACAGGGTTATTGTTGCCCTTGAGCAAAAAGTGCCTTACTCTGCCACAATCTCTGCATTTAAGCACTATCTTGCCAATTGTTGTGTATACTCGCCACCTTGTGCCGTATGTTCGGCAGCTCTGCTCTTTAGGTCTTGACGGCACGCAACCACAATCATATATACTTATTGTCACCATTTTAAAATGCAAACCCAATCTTTTTGACACCAACTTCTTTACATGCTAATGCAAGTGCGTCACAATAATCATCAAACCCTCTTTCACTATGATGCAGTTTGACGTTTTGGTTGTCGGTAAGCTCATACCTGAAATCTCTAAGCTGTGATATCAGTTTTGGGTGATTGGGATACCATACCTTGCTATTATTCATCAAGACCTGTAAATTGCTGTACATGTCAAGTTTCGACTGAATCGTGAACTTAACACCAATAATCCTATCACCATAGTTGACAAGGTGTGGGAATCCACTTACCACTTTACCTTGTGCCAGTTTCACGCTATTGTAATCACGTGCCAAGACGTCTGAAACTCCTGCTCCCAAACCTGTCTCATCCACAAACACCCTCTTAGGCTGATAGAATGCGATTAACTGCTTAATTCTATCTATGACAACGTCTAGTTTGCTTTTAGGAATATCAACGATTTGGACAATTCTTGCGCATCCTTCAAGAGCCTCAGCAATCATGATACAAGTTGAATCTTGACCCATTCTTGCTATGTCAGCACCTATGTAGTAACTCATACCAGCCACTGGCTGATATGTTTCCCATGTCAGTGTCTTGTCTATACAATTGTTGATAAGCTCATAAGCGAAATATGCATCACTGTCTGCAATAAACTCTGCACCATACTCTGTTCTGAATACAATTTCTGTGCTTAACAATCTTTGCTCATCTATATACGATTGTTGTATAAGACCACAGGCAACAGGGTAAGTGAAGTCATAATTGTGTACAGCATAGTTTGGGTCATTGCTACTCTCATAAAAGTGGTTTTTGCCTCGAGGCGTTCCAATCTTTATTATTGTTGGGTCAGTTGTTGCTCCCATAGGCATAATGACAGATTGTACAATGCTGTCCTTGATGCTGCCTGCTTCCTCCAATATGATGTCGCCTGCAGTGAATCCTCTCAATGTTTCACCCTCACTAAGCAGAGCTGAAGTCATACATATAATTGACCTGCCATTGCTGAATGTGAATTGGCTCAAGGTCTTGCGTGTACAGTGAAAGTGGCTTAAATAGAACATCTTGTTGATAGCCTCACCAATCTTATTGGCAATCAGCTCTGTCTGTCGTTCTGTTGGGGCAAAGATTAAAACATCACCACGCTTGTCTTTCCTTGCTAGCATTATGGCAACCTTGCTCGTGACCTCAGTTTTACCACTTTGACGACAGAATACAGCAACAACCCTCTTTTTATTCATACAATCATATGCAAAGTCTAGTTGATAGGGCTTACACTTAAAGTCAAACATTCCCCTCATATACTGGTCTACGTTATGCTTGTTCATTTGTATAGGCAGTTTGGTGTAACGTGCAAACCATTTCCATCCCCTCTTTCATTTGCATTCGGTCTATGACATATTTTTGGCTGTCTATCTGTGCCGTGATACTTACACTTCAAATCATCTGTCAACGCCTCACAGCGATTTAGCACAAAGATTATGTTGCCCTCAACCTTAAAATTATTTAGTGTGACAGAAATAAGACCATGTTTATATACTGCACCATGTAGATGGTAATAGAATGCCAAATCACGTGTGCATATACGTTTAAATGTAATTGTGTCACCTTGTTTTGGCACAGCGAAATTATTTTTAACAACAATAGAAAACTCTTTACAGCACTCTGCTTTACATATATGTAAATTATCTGCACATTCATTTATATGCGTCATCAACAACACCATTCTTTACACCTCTCCCTTGCTATTTGAAATGAAATATCTTTATTAAATTATCAATTATGTCAACAATACCTGCTATAATGACAATGATTATACTGATGATACCACAAAGTACAATTAAACCAAGTACAAACCAAAAAGGGCTTGTCAGTATGATTGTAAACCACATCAACCAATTCATTTCGGTGACACCT
>Ga0315291_10000711_pt1 | contig 44329 bp, 41 predicted proteins | sample YL17G12_20_MG_FD_203070 | JGI IMG/M metagenome (GOLD analysis project Ga0315291, IMG submission 203070) | Sediment microbial communities from Yellowstone Lake, YNP, Wyoming, USA - YL17G12_20 | ecosystem: Environmental > Aquatic > Freshwater > Lake > Sediment | place: USA: Wyoming | collected...
TTGGGATATTATTTGGGATCATGGTAGACTAATGGATAGGCCCCGGGGAACGGAGGGAATAAAGCCATGGCGAGAGGAAAGGCATTCGATATAGGCGAGGATCTGGTTGCGCGGGGGCTCCTGAGCAACCTGCAGCTGGAAGAGGCACGGAGAGAGAGCGAGCACAAGGGGCAGCCGCTCCAGCGCACTCTCATGGAAATGAACATGATAACGGAGGAGGAGCTCGTCAACTTCCTCTCCAACCGCCTCAAGGTGCCGATGATGAGCCTGAGCGGATACCTCATCGACCCCGGCACTCTAGAAACGGTCCCTGAATCCTTCGCGAGGAAATATTTGCTCATCCCTCTCTTCAAGATCAAGGATACGCTGACGGTAGCCACGGTGGACCCGCTGGACATTGAGGCTCTCGACGAGCTGAGGTCAATAACGCAGTGTAATATCGATCCCATGATCGCGACCGAGACGGATATCCGGAAGGCGCTCGACCAGCACTACGGCACGCGCGGGTCGATGGAAGATGTGGTGAAGAGTATTGAGGAGGGGCAGCCGGATCTTTCCCGCGCGACCGAGGACGAACTCGACGCCAAGAAACTCCATGATATAGCGGAGGAGGCGCCGGTCATCAAGCTGGTTAATATCATGATCATGGAGGCTGTCAAGGCGCAGGCCAGCGACGTCCATATCGAGCCCGAGGCCGGGGCCCTGAGGGTCCGCTACCGTATCGACGGCGTGCTCCACGAGGCATACAGCCCTCCAAAACACCTCCAGCCCGCCATAATCTCGAGGGTAAAGATCATGGCCGGCATGGATATCGCCCAGAAGAGGGTTCCCCAGGACGGGCGCATCCTGGTAAAGATGGGGAATCGTGAAATAGACCTGCGCGTGTCGGTCCAGCCGACCCTCCACGGCGAGAACACGGTGATACGGATTCTCGATAGCTCGGCTTCCATCGTGGACCTCGAACGGCTCGGATTCGCGGAGCGAGAGAAAAGACTCTTCAGCGAATTGATACGCCGGAGTTACGGGATCATCCTTGTGACCGGCCCCACCGGGAGCGGGAAGACAACGACGCTCTACTCCGCCCTTAACATAATCAACACGGTTGACAAGAACATCATGACCGTCGAAGAGCCGGTGGAGTACCAGATGGAGCTTGTGCGTCAGACCCAGGTGGACAGAAAGGTGGGCGTCGATTTCGCGAGCGCGCTCAGGTCGATCCTGCGCCAGGACCCCGACATTATTTTTGTGGGAGAGATCAGAGACCGGGAGACCGCGGACATGGCGGTGCGTTCGGCGCTCACGGGACACCTCGTATTCTCCACGCTGCACACCAATGATGCGCCGGGCGCCCTGACGAGGCTGGTTGATATCGGTATCGAGCCGTACCTCGTTGCATCCTCGACCATTGCGGTCCTCGCCCAGAGACTTGTGCGGAAGATATGCGACGCGTGCAAGGAGCCGTTCGCCCCCTCAAAGGCCACCCTCCTCGAGTGGGGACTTGACGAGAAAGGGAAGTACTCATTCTATCGAGGAAAAGGCTGCAAGAAATGCAGGGACAGCGGCTATTCGGGCAGGATAGGCATCTACGAACTTATGATACTGGATGACGTGATCAGGGAGCGCCTCATGTCGCGGGCGCCATCCACCGCGATCAAGGAGGCCGCCGTTGCCGCTGGCATGATTACGCTTCGCCAGGATGGGCTGCGGAAGGCGCTTGACGGCATAACGACATTGGAAGAAGTGGCGCGGGTAGCGCTGTAGTGCGTGAAGAGTGAAGCGTGAAACGTGAAGCGATAATACATTATACGCTTCACGCTTCACGAGCGACGCTTCACGAATGGGGGGCGCTTCACGCTTCACGAGATACGCTTCACGAATATATTTATGCCAATCTACAACTACAAAGGCCGCGATCGCACTGGGAAGCCCGTGCAGGGCAAGATGGAAGCCGCCAGCAGGGTCGAGCTTGCCAGCAAGTTGCGAGACATGGGTTACCTGGTGTCGGCGATGACCGAGGAGGGCTTTGTCGCGGCAGTGCCTTCCCTGGTCAGCAGGATTGCCCGGGTCAAGACTGAGGCGATCCTCATGTTCAACGTGCAGCTTGCCGCTTTGATCAGCGCGGGCATCACGCTCATCAGGAGCCTCCGCGTGCTGCAGCGGCAAGTGGAGAGCGGCAAACTCAGGGATATGCTCGTTGAGATCATAGGGGATGTGGAGGGCGGCAGCGCTCTCTCAGCGGCAATGAGAAAACACCCGACCGTATTCCCCAAGTTCTACGTGAGCATGATCGCGGCGGGCGAGGCGAGCGGGGAGCTGCCCAGGATTCTCACGCGCCTCGCGGGTTACATGGAGGAGCAGGCCAATCTCCGCGGGAAGTTGAAAAACGCTTTGATGTACCCCGTGGTCCTCTCTGTCGTGGGCCTTGTCATCATTATCCTGATCTCTACCATCGTGCTGCCCCAGTTCGTCACAATATTCGAACAAAGCGGCGTCCCGGTGCCTTCATTGACCATGCTTATATTCCACGTCGGCACGGCCATCAGGAATTATTGGTACGCGATCATTGCGGCGATTGCCGGCCTCGTGGTCCTCTTCAGGCTGTATAGCCGTTCGGAGAAGGGAAACCTTGCCATCGACGGCCTGAAACTCGAGATCCCCCTGTTCGGGAAGCTCATCACCAAGGCGGCGGTCGCCAGGTTCAGCCGCACCCTCAGCATGTTGATCTCCACCGGCGTGCCGGTGATACAGGCCCTGGAGATAGCCGGGGCGACACTGAGTAACGAGGTATTGGCGCGTTCCATCAAGGGGGTGTCCGAGAGCGTGAAGGCGGGGAAGGGACTGGCCGGACCGCTCCGGTTGAGTGGCCACTTCCCGCCCCTGACTGTCCAGATGGTGGCGACGGGTGAGGAAACAGGCGAGCTGGACAAGCTCCTGGGCAAGACTGCCGACTATTACGATATGGAGGTTGACCACGCGATCAAGAGGCTGTCAGTGCTCATCGAGCCGGTATTTCTTATTGTGATGGGGTTGACGGTGGGGCTGATCATGGCGTCCATCATGATACCGTTGTTCAGAATGGTGAATGTCGTGTCCGTTCGATAATGCTGATGCGTTACCCGGACGACCGGGGAGACAGTTATCATGAAGCAATCCGCCTTTACCCTGCTTGAGATAATGGTCGTAATGGGGATCATCGCGCTCCTTGTCGCGTTTGCGGTGCCCAACCTCCTGAAAATGGGGCAGAAGAAGAACGTCGCCCAGGCGACGGGGGATGTCGCGCTCCTGAAAACGGCGATTGATTCCTACTGGCAACACCACAGCTACACCTATCCGACCAACATCACTACCGATCTCACCGGCGCCCGGCCGCAGATCTTAAGCACAATACTGAATGACCCGTTTACGAAGGGCGATTACCGGTATGCGCTCACGGACAGCAACAGGGTGTACGCCGTGTGGAGCAACGGCCCCAACGGGGCGCAAAACTGGGCATGGACGGGGAGCGCCGGGGCCGGCAGGACGTTGAGCCTGAACCGGGGGGATGATATTGTGGAGAGCAATGTTCCCATGAATCCGTGAAGCGTGAAGCGCCCTTCATTCGTGAAGCGTGAAGCGTGAAGCGCCTGACGTAACATTATGAGTGATGATAAGATAAGAAATTTCAGGGATTTGGATGTCTGGCGGTTGGGCAAGGATATTGTACTGGCAATATATAAGATCACCGCCTCTTTCCCAAAGGAGGAAATCTACGGGCTGACTTCCCAAATGAGGCGCGCTGCGATTTCCATTCCTTCTAATATTGGCGAAGGGTTCAATCGGTATCACAATCGAGAATACAAGCAGTTTCTCTACGTCGCGCTGGGCTCATGTGCGGAATTAGAAACGCAGATTGAGATTGCTTTCGATTTAAACCATATGGTTGAATCTGCGAAAAATTAAGTTCTAGAGAAGCTAGACCATGAAAGCAGGATGCTGAGAAACTTGGTTAAGAAATTGTGAGATATATGACTATTCCTGTGCTTATTATACAATGCGATTCAAAAATAGAGGGCGCTTCACGCTTCACGCTTCACGCTTCACGAGCCAGGGGCTTCTCCCTCATCGAAATTCTCGTCACCGTCGCGCTCATCGCGCTCTTCCTCTTCCCGCTGATGAGAATATTCGGTGCGGGAATGGCGGTGAACCTGGAAGCGGAGACGCGCAGCATCGCCTCCGGACTCGCCCAGGGCAAGATGGAGGAAATCCGCTGGACGTTTTTCAGCTATGTTGCGGCTGAGCCGAGGGCCAAGGTTGCCTATCCCGGGTTCGGCCTGTTTTATCGCCAGGTGGTCCTCAACCCCCAGGAGGATACCAATCTGAAAAATGTGAGCGTGATCGTGTCCTGGGCGGTGGGGAGCAAGGACAGGACCATTGAGTATCGCACGCTGTGCGCGGACATCCCGTGAGGGAACAGGTATGAACTTATATTCTGGCAGCAGGAGGTGCATTGGGCACGATATGAGACAATCGCGACGGTCTGGAACAGCGGGCATGACCATAGTGGAGATGCTTATCGCCGTCCTTCTCTTCGGCGTTGCCACCGCCGCAGTGCTCGGGTGTTTTGTGGCGGCCCTGCGGGTCTATGCGGCCTCCCGGTCGAGGTATGCCGTGCACAGGGAAGCGGCAAAGGCATTACGGGAAGTCACCGAGGATCTTCGCTGTGCGTCATCGGCATCCGTCTCCTCTGGCGGTGCGAGGATCGATTTCAAAACACCCCGGTATTCGGGATGGTCCTACCAGAGCTACTGCTATCTCCTGTACAACAGTAGTAACCCGCCTCCAAACCCGCCTTTTACTCAGGCGGAGTATGTCCTGGTCAGGGTCCCCGTGGCTGCGGCGACCCCCCAGCTCGGCTCCGCGGTGATCATTGCCCGCAGCGTGAGCCCGCCGGCTGGGACAACACCGGTGTTTTCCATCGCGGACACGCCTACTCCTCCGCCGGCGACGCCGACGACGCCGACGCCGACGCCGCCGAAGCCGCCGAAGCCGAAGCCGGGGTCGTCGCCGACGCCGTCCCCTTCTCCTGGGCCGTCTCTGATCTCAATAAACTTGAGTTTCGCGAAGGATAGCGAGTCCGTGAACGTCAGGACAAATGTGATGATGAGGTGATGAGCATGACCTCTGTTCGTGAAGCGTCGTTCGTGAAGCGTGAAGCGCCCCCTATGAGTGAAGCGTGGTTCGTGAAGCGTCGTGCGGAATATTATCCTTATTTAGATCACGATATGCGCTTCACGAGATACGCTTCACGAGATACGCTTCACGAACCACGCTTCACGCTTCACGCTTCACGAGAGAAGGGCGCAGCCCTCCTGATCGCCGTGATCCTCATGATCGTGATCGCCGCCCTCGGCGCGGCCTATTTCACCTTCGTGGGCTCCGGTTGGCGGTCCGCCGTCTATGAGACGCAGCGCAACCAGGCGTTCTGGATCGCCGAGGCGGGGCTCCAGCGCGGCATACTGTACATGAAGACAGACCTGCTTGAGGACACCGACTGGTACGATTATGGTGGCACGGTGATTTACCCGGCGGTCCCGTTCGGCGATGGGAGCTACACGGTGACGCTGTTCTGCCCGACTACCTCGCCCTCCGACATCGACGTGCAATCCGCCGGGACAGTCGCCGGCTACACGCGCACTCTTCAGCAGACAGTGTCGCAGGCGGGGGACGTGAGCGCGTCTTTCGAGTATGTTATACGCGCGAACAAAGACCCGGTCGACTTCGATCACTCCACCGGCATGGTGAACGGCGACGTAAGCGCCAAGGGGAGCGTGAAAAATTACAGTGGCATGACCATCAACGGCGACATCACAGATAAATCAAAAGTTGCTTTCCCGACGGTAAACATAAGGGCATATAAGAGCATGGCGAACCACGTGGTGAATGGTGATTATGCGTTCAGTGGGAAAAGCGACGGAATATGGTATGTGAATCACAACGTCACAATCAATAGCGGTGCCGTCATAAATGGCTCGGTGATATGCAATGGCGATGTTAAGTTCGCCCGTAAGGCCCAAAACGTGACTCTCAACCCATCATCGGGGATGCCGGCCATTGTCGCCAAGGGGAACATCTACAGCCGCGGACTGAACAACAGCACCATCAACGGACTCTTATATGTGTACGGCAAAGATAAAAAAATAACCTTCGACTACGCCAGTAAAGTGCAATTCAACGGCACGATGCTGTCGTCAACGGCCATATTGATCAGGCACGGTTCTGACCTTACCATTACTTACGATGGTGCGATCAGGATAAATCCTCCGCCTAACTTTACGGGTGGTGCTGGTATTGGCATAAGCCTGAGCTTATGGAAAGAGATTCCATAAGAGCCGTGGCACCCCTGAGTAAAGAGGCGCTACAGGATGCGTACCCGGGGGTTCACATGCTGCCGTTTGGTTTGTGCGTTCGGTATATATTGCAGTGCTGAGACGGAGTGTATATAGTTTCTTAAATGTTGGTGTGTGGGCACAGCTTTTGCATGAGGGATAGCGAATGGGAATCAACCTTGCGGGAATATTCTCCAGACCGGTTCTGGGCCTCGAAATAGGGGCAAGCGCGGTCAAGATGGTGGAGCTTGAGCGCCGCGGGACGCAATTCCGGCTCAACTGGTTCGCCGTGGCCGATGTCGCAGCAAGGACCAAAGGCAACGAGGAGCGGTGGCGAAGCCAGGTCCTTCACGCGATATCGACCATACTGCGTGAGAAGAGGGCCGTGCCGGACAGGGCCTACGCGGTGATTTCAGGGAGGAACGTCGCCGTGAAGCGCATGGTCATGACCGACATTCCCAGGAAGGAAATTGCCGAGTCCGTCAAGTGGGAGATGGGGGAGAAGCTTCCCTTCCCCGTCGAGTCGGCAATCGTGGATTACCAGATCGGCGGGGAGTTTCAGGATAAGGGTGTGAAGATGCTTGACCTGGTCGCGGTGGCTGCGGAGAAGCAGCTGCTGGACGAACTTCAGAATATGATGCGAGAAGCTGGCGTCGAGCTCGCGGGGATCGGCGCGGCGCCCGTCGCCATTCTCAATTTCTTGCGGCACACGACCATCGCGGAGGGCGCCAGGGTATGCTGCATTGTCGACATCGGGGCCGAGTCCACTGATATCGCCGTGGTAAGCGATGGGCGGCTGATCTTCGGGCGATCGGTCCCCCTCGCCGGCAATGCCGTTACCAGTTCGATCACCGGCGCCCTTGTTTCCGACGCGGGGCAGATGATTCTCGATTCTACTCAGGCTGAGAAGCTCAAGTGCGACTGCGGTTTCCCGCTTGAGGAGCAGCTGGGCGACAGGCCGGACAAGCCGAAACTTCTCATGAGCGCTCACGCGATGAGGCCTGTCCTGGAGCAGCTTGCACGGGAGATCAAGAGATCCGTCGACTATATCCAGCGACAGGGGGTTGCGGTCGAGCGGCTCGTTCTCACGGGGGGCGGGTCGCGGTTGAAGAATATCAGTCTTTTTATCGCCAAGGAAACGGGCATCAAGAACATCGGGTTTCCCGGCATCGAAGCGGCAACGGCCAACATGGAGATCGACACCGCGCGCTGCACGCAACAAGAACTCGCAGAGCAGCTCCCGCGCCTCACCGCGGTCCTCGGGGCGGCCATGGGGGGAGAGGAGCAGATCAACTTTCTCAGGACGGGTATCAAAGCCAGTGCCCGGGACGCGCTCGTGAAGACCATCGTGCGGTATGGGGGCGCGCTCGCGATCGGTTGCTTCGTGATACTCGGGGCGGCGAACTGGCTCAGGGTGAAGCATATTGAATCCACACTGCAAAGGATCAGGAACAAAAACGAGGATCTGAAACCGGTTCTTAAGCGGCTGGCCGGGCTCGAGGCGAAATGCAAACAGCTTTCGGTGGAGCGCGATATGTACACGCAACTGTTCTTAAGCGGTATTGACGGGGCAAACGTCCTCGCCAGGCTAAGCAAAGCGGTTCCGGACCGCATTACGCTCTCTTCCGTCGAGTGTACCGCCTCGGAGGAAAACAAGTCGATTGCCATCGCTGGGTTTGTGGACAGCAAGGATAACCCCGAGAATCTCCTTGCGAAGTTCATGGAAGATATCAACGCCTCCGGCCCCTTCTCAAACACGCGGCTTGTGTCCAGCAAGGACCTGAAGGAAAAGCCGGGGGCTTTCACCGAGTTCAGGATCACCGCCACCATCAATAGGGATCAGTATGGTCGCTAATAGTCTCAAGCCGGTGTTGATAGGCGCTGCGTTGCTTGTCTTCGTGTGGGCGTTCTTCGCGCTTTTCTACCAGCCCTACATCCAGAAAATAGATTCACTCAACAGGGAGATAGTGAATTTGCATGAGAGTGTGGGCTGCGGGAAGGCCGTCCTCAATGAGAGGGATCGTTTCCTGCGCGATGAATCTTCCGCCATGGAAGAGATCGCATTCCTCAAAAAGAAATTCACGAGGAACAGCTCCATCCCGGCGGTGATCCATGAGCTTTCCGCTAATGCCCCGGCATGCCGGATCGACATACAGACCATAGAGCCGGGCGCCTCCGTGAAGGGCACCTTCAGGAGGGGCGGACAGGACATCGCCTATGAAGAGGTCCCCATCACCCTCAAGATATCGGGGGACTACCAGGCTATTGCACGGTACTTTCATGTCGTAAATGACCTGCCGTGCCTGGTGGTGATAAAAAAGATGAGTATTGCCCCGGAGGCCGATATGTTGATCGGCAATATCGAGCTCGCGACCTACATGGTGCAGTAGTTATGAATATAAAAAAGGGCTGGTGGAAATATTGCCTCGTTGCGCTCTCCCTGCTCGTTATTATTGTATCGTACATGATCAGGCCGGATGTGGAGCGTGAATCGAAAGAGTTACGCTACCCAATGTTCCTGAAGGCCCGGGAGAAATACGCCCCACTTCCCTTTACGAGCAAGTTGCCTGCAGCCCAGTTGGCTGATATCACTGATCCTTTCCGTCTCGCAATAAAGAGAGCGAAACCGCAGATGGATGCCGAGGCCCAAAAAACCCAGGAGATGGAAATGTCGAAGTATCGACTCAGCGCTATCATCTGGGATGATGCCAAGCCCATGGCCGTGATCAACGATGACATTCTCTCCGTGGGGGGCAAGATAGGCGAGCTGGAGATCAAGAAGATATGGAGGGATCATGTGATCTGCGGGCATAATGGCAGGGAGTACATACTGCGCCTCTACGAAGACGTGATAAAGGGAAAAGAATAGCCGCCTCCCCTCATTGTATGACCCGCCTTATATGTCACCGGTGATAATATTATGAAGAAAGTTCGTGAATATTCCCGACAGCGCGATATTCAAGAAAGAAAGTTACAATTACAACAAGGGTTTTGAGTTCATATGGAGCGAAATCAAGATTCTCGTGACCTTTGAGAGCAGCTGGAAGCGCGCTGAAGAGATCTGCTGACGCACGCCAGGGGCCTGGCCAGCGGGATGGGGGAGGTGGTGAAGAAAAGGATCACCGCAATGAAGCAGCGCTACATGATCCACTACGACAAGCTCACGCCGATCGTGTATGTTTCGATTTGTCTAAAGCGCTTGATGTGATCGCGACTTGAACGATTTCAACTATTTCAACGATTTTTACGAACATGTGATGCCGAGCCAGTCATGAACCGGAGAGAATTATTGATATGGAGTGCGTTTGCCATCATCTTCCTCTGCATCCTCTATCTCACCGTTCAGCGGAGGGCAGCCGACTCCGCGGTCAAAAAAGGGAGTGAGGATTTTTACCAGCAGGCGATAAGGAAATTCGACCCTGTGGAGTATCACTCCCAGCGCGCGTATGCCTTTGACGCGGAGCATTCTTTTGAGCTCGCCGCGGAGGAGTACAAGAAACTCCTGGAACTCAGGCCCGATGACAAGGACCTCCACAGCCATCTGGGGGCGACCTACTACAAGATGGGGATGAAGGATCAGGCCATTGCGGAGATCGAGGAGGTTCTGCGACGCGATCCGTACAACTGGGTCCAGAGGGAGTCTGTCGGCGATATATACTGCGAAAAGGGGGATGTCGATGAAGCGCTGCGGCAGTATGAGCAGGCGCTCGGGATCAACCCTGAGAACGCGTTGTGCAACCGCAAGATCGGGAAATTATACTATCAAAAGGGTGAGTATCGCTCCGCGGTCGTGGCGTTCAAAAGATCGGTGAAAATCGACCCCGGCTTCGCAGAGTCCCATTTGGAGTTGGGGCTCTCCTATTGCGCCCTGGGGGATAAGGAAGGGGCGTTGGCGGAGATGAAGAAGCTTGAGGAGCTCAAAAGGGCCGATATGGCCTCTCAGCTCTCAGAGGCGATCGGCCGGATGAACGCGCCCTAGTATGGTGTCCCATAGGTGTCTTTACAAATTGTTTAAATCGCTTGGTGTGATCGCGACTTGAACGATTTCAACTATTTCAACGATTTTTACGAACTAGTGGTGCCGAGGCAGTGATGAACCGTAAAGAGATCATTATATGGGGTGCGTTTGCCATTATCTTTCTCTGCATCCTCTTTTTTAGCTTTCACCAGAAGGCAGCCGACTCCGCGGTCAAAAAAGGGAGTGAGGATTTTTACCAGCAGGCGATAAGGAAATTCGACCCTGTGGAGTATCACTCCCAGCGCGCGTATGCCTTTGACGCGGAGCATTCTTTTGAGCGCGCCGCGGAGGAGTACAAGAAACTCCTGGAGCTCAGGCCCGATGATAAGGCCCTCCACATACATCTGGCCTCTGTTTATTATAAGATGGGCAAAAAGGAACAGGCTACAACCGAAATGAAAGAATTTTTAAAGCGCGATCCATATGACCGGTCGCAATGGGAGAATCTCGGGAACCTCTATCTTGAATTGGCAGATAATGAGATGGCGCTCCAGGCATTCGAGGCGTCGCTGAGGATTAATCCAGAGAACGCTTTTTGCAGTGGCAAGGTTGGGAAACTATATTATCAAAAAGGGGAGTATATATCCGCCATTCGTGCCTTTGAGAAATCTCTCGATATTGAGCCCGGTGCCGGAGAATATCATCTGGAGTTGGGTTTATGCTATGTCGCAGCGGGAGATGCGGATGGTGCGGAAAAGCAGAAGCAGATACTCAAGAACTTGAAAAGAGAAGATCTTTACGGCAAGCTCTCAGATGCAATGCAGAATGAAAATAATAAAGGTGCTCCTCCTTCCCATTAAAAGTCTAGGTTCTCTTCCAAGCTGTGTGGATTTGATTATGTAAAGCAATCCACGATATGTAGGCTCACCCAATATGGAAACTAACCTTCGCAACACCTTTTTGTTGTTATCCCCTCTCCCCCAAGAGGGAGAGGGCGGGGTGAGGGGGTTTTTGCATTCTCACTTTCTTCACCCCCACCTAACCTCCCCCGTCAGAGGGGGAGGGATTTACGTGATCTACCCACACAAAATGGAAGAGAACCAAAGTCTATTACTTTTCCTGCCAGCACGTCACCCTATAACTTTGTAATGACCCTGAGCTGACTTGGCTCAAAGCCTCATCATAGTGATAATTACCTTTGCCGTCGATTTGAATAGACCTGCCGACAAAAGCTCCGAAGCGATCATCGCCCACTCCCTTGGGATGGATGTGTGCCGCAGGAGCATATACGGCCCCGAAGAAATTGGCATCTCCGTTTATCTTGATCTCTTCGCATTCGCTGGTTCCGTAAATCAGGCAACGCCCAGGAATGCCACCATCGTTTATTGCCGCCTTGCCGGTGAGTTCCACGTTGCCGTCCAAATAAAATTCAACCTTCTGATTAGGATCACCAATGATATTGATATCAGATTTGTCGGTTGATGAAATTACACATTGTTCATCTTTTATGCTTTTTTTTTCTGTTATAAAACCCGTAAGATAGATTTTGGCAGGGGCATGAATATTTAATATACTCTTCTTATCCAGGTTTATTACCCCAAGCTTCCAGTTCCCGGCAGGGATGTCACCTGTATCATCATGTGCCAAATGGCAGTCTCCAGTAGTCCACTGACCGTTAACGCCAGGGGGCAGGCTGGTGAGTTTCGAAGGTACGTTAACTGCCGGTAAAGGATTCGCCGAATCAGCTGGAACCTGGTTATGATATATTTCCCCTGTAATATTAAACCTGTCCCACTTCTTGTCGATTTCTACGTCACCCAATGGCCCTGTGGACAAGTTACCCCTGATAGTTATGGGCTTGTGATTTAATTTTATTGCATCAGGCAGGTTCCCATAGGTTGTAATATCACCACGATCGCCCACATTTTCTCCTCCATAGGCTCCAATCCTCGAATCATAGCTGTCCGTTAGCGCATCACCTTCATCGCCACTCTTCGCTTTTATGTGGACATATTCGCCGCCAAAGAAGACGCCCTTATTAAAGGGCAGGCATATTCCTCGGGCAAGTTGTACATTGACCGTCCTCGTCACCCTGTTGGCGGCTGCCATGTCCGGCACATAGCTGGTACTTTCAACAAACGGATTGTCCTTGTCTGAATCAAACACCATTACCTCAAAATCCCCAATGGCCTTTCCATCCGCTGTCTTGAATGATGGAACGGATTTTGTCTTCGGATTAGTACCTCCCCATGTCGAGATGTGCTCAGGATCCGTGCCCGGGAGATTCAGCGCCCATATGGCGAAGTCCGCGCCGGCCTCAGCCAGGTTGATCGCGACCACGCTGTCGTACGACCTGTGATTCAATTTGTACTCGCTCGTGGTCAGCAGGAGGAAGCTCGCGGACATGAGGAACAGGATAAAGCCAAACAGCATTATCGAGATGAACGTGCTGCCGCGCGAATTCGTCTGGGAAAGATCGTTCATGTGTTCACTTATTGTTTCTCTTCCCAGTAGCTCGGGTCGTAGCCGGATGCGCCGCCGATCCCGAGTGCGGCGAGGGCTTCATCGTAGTGATAGACGCCGTTACCGCTGCAGTCAACCTCTTTCCCGACGTAGGCCCCGTAGCAATCCGCGCCTCCCGATGGGTCGATGACCGCTGATGGCGCATAGACGGCGGCATACAATGTTGAGCCGCCCGACATCTTTATGCTCGTGCACGTTGATGTGCCCCATATCAGGCAGTCCGCGGGATTCTGCCCGGAATTGACGATCCCCTGTCCGGAACTCTTCACATTCTGATCCGCATAGAATTCCACCTTCCCAATGCAGATGATCTGCGAACCGGCTCCTGACTGAGCTATGCTGTCACCGGTGTCACCCGTCAGGTAGATCCTCGCGGGGCCCGTAATGGTGAGCCTCGCCGAGGCCGTGAGCTTGATCCGCTTGAGCTTCCAGTCGCCGGGCGGGATGGAGGCAGTTGCCGATCCTGTGCGGGTCAGAAGCCCGTCGGTGAATTCACCGTTGACACCGTAGGAGAGGCTCACGAGTCCCGAGGGAACGGTCACCGGCGCCAGTGGGGGATCAGAGCCGGGGACCTGGTCGTGGGTTATTTCGCCGGTGACGGTACCGCTTCCCTCCACCGTCCCTCCGGGACCCGTGGCCACATCCCCGTTAATGACCGTGCTCCCCGTCAGGTTTATTGCGGACACTATGGTCCCGTAGGTTGCGGCGTCGCCTTCCGAGCCCACGTTGGAGCCGCCGTAGGCCCCGTCCCGGTGATCGTAGCTGTCCGTTGAGCCGCTCCCGTGCAGGTGCACATAGCTGCTCCCGAAAAATACTCCCTTGAACGGTTCGTACTGGCGGGAACTGAGCTTCACTTTCACGGTGCGGTGCATATTCCCCGGCGAGGCCGAGCCGGGGACATACCCCGTGGCCGTGACGAGGGGGTTCTGCCCCGCGCTGTCAGCTACCTCCACGTAAATATCTCCCACGACCTGTCCCGCAGATGTCTGGAATGAGCTGATCGTTTTTGTTCTCAGTGAGGATGAGCCCGCCCATGTGGATACGTGCTCGGGGTCGGACTGTGTGAGGTTGATGGCCCAAATGGCATAGTCCACGCCGGCCTCAGCGAGGTTGATCGCGGCGGCACTGTCGTATGACCTGCGATTCAATTTATACTCGCTCGTGGTCATGAGGAGGAAACCCGCGGATATAACGAACAGGATGAAGCTGAATACGACTATCGAGATGAATGCGCTCCCGCTCAAATTCTTTCGTCGAATAGTGTTCATGGCATTCTCCTATTGTTTCTCCTCCCAGTACACGACCGTATAACCGGAGGGCGCCCCCCCGCCGATCGCGCCCAGCGCTTCATCATAGCGAAAACCGACATTGCCGCTTGCGTCGATGGTTTTCCCGATAAATGCCCCATACGATGCATTGCTCCCCGTCACATGAACGTCCGCGGCGGGTGCGTAGACGGCTCCATAGAATGCGGTGCTGCCGGTGAGTTTGACATCGCTGCACGTGGAAGTCCCGTAGATCAGCAGGTTGGGAGGCGTATTCTCCTGATTCCATATGCCGCTCCCCGAGGACTGCACTTTCGCATCCACGTAAAATGTCACCTTGCCCAGGCAGGTTATCTGTGAAGAGCCTGTCTGGAGCATGCTGTCGCCCGTATCACCGGTCAGGTAGATGTTCGTCTCCATACCCGCCGTGCCGATGGTCAGCGAGCTGCTCCCGGTCAGTTTGATCCTTTTGAGCTTCCAGTTCCCCCCGGGTATTGGCGTGGTGGGACCGGATCCCGTCTTGGTCCAGAGGCCATCAGTCCCCACGCCATTCACCCCGTAGCCGAGGCTCGTGAGCGAGGAGGGTACGCTCACGGGGGGGAGACTTTTTCCCGGCTCGGGAGTTTCGATGGATTGGTTTTGGGTTGTGCTCCCGCTCACCGTGGATGAGCCGCTCAAGACCACTGTCCCGCCAGGCCCAGTTGCGGCATCCCCGTTTACCTGGGTCGAGCCGCTTATGTTTATTGCCCCCGCGGAGGTTCCGGATACCCGCACGTCCCCGTTTATACTTCCTGATCCGGAGATGTTTATTGTTGAGGAGGTTGCCCCGGTGGTGCTGATATCTCCATTTATTGTGCGGGAGCCGCTTATTGTTATGGCACCGTTGGTCCCTCTCGTGGAGATAGTGCCGTCGATCGTGCCCGAGCCGGTTATGGAGATTGCCCCAGGATTGCTTCCAAATGTTTTGATATCCCCCTTGATCTGCGTGGAGCCGGTGACGGTGATGCCGGAACCATTGGTGCCTATGTCGCAGTTCGTGCCGTTATTTCCGGGACCGTAACTGCCCAGCCGCGAGTCATAGCTGTCCAAGAGACAGCTCCCGGTGATCGTCACGCTGTTGCTTCCGAAGAACCCCGTATTGAAGGGGCTCCCCGTTGTGCCGGGCTGAACCTTTATCTTTACCGCTCTCGTACTTTTCGTTGCGGAGTTCTTGCTCGGCACATAGCTGGTGCTCTCGATATACGTATTGGCCCCGCCTAAACCATACACCGCCACCTCAAACTCCCCAATGGCTTTTCCGTCCGCTGTCTGGAGCGTGGAAACCGGCTTGACCTTTGGATCAGCACCTCCCCATGTCGATATATGCTGGGGATCCGTGCCCGGCAGATTCATCGCCCATATCGCGTAATCCGCGCCGGCTTCAGCGAGGTCGATTGCGGCGGCACTGTCGTATGACCTGCGATTCAATTTATACTCGCTCGTGGTCATGAGGAGGAACCCCGCGGACATGACGAACAGGATGAGGGCGAATACGATCACGGAAATGAGGGCGCTGCCGTTTGAATAACGCCTGTGTCTCGGTTTCATGGCACTCACCCCTTATTTCTGAGCTTTATCCTCGTGCTGATCGTATTGCTCAAGTTGAGTGACAGGATTGTCTGACGCGTGGTGAGGGTGATGTCGAGATTGTTGATTGTGCCGGGACTCCCTATGCTCCCGAGCCCTATTCCGCCGGAGCTGAACATTAGTGCGCCGATGTGCCGGGCGACAGTACGCGTTTCAGCCGTCCGCCTGCTTAACTCATAGGGATCCACCACCACTCTCAGCAAGTTGGTGCCGTTCTGGGTGTAGACGATGTAATCGTGCTTGGTGGCCACGTCGATTACATCCCCCGTTGTCCGGTCAATCGAGGGGACGTCGAGAATGACACAGGTGTTGGATTTGTTATACCCGCCGTGCGACGACAGGACGGCGCTGCCCCATCGGATATCTCTGGCCATCCAGTCCATCGCCGTTCTGGCTTCCCTGCTCAAGTCGATGTATGCATTCCCCACGTAGAAGCTCTTGTGTTGAGCCATAAAGACGGAGGTGATCGTGCCGAGCACCACTGAACAGATGAGGACGGACACCATTGTCTCCATGAGGGTGAATCCTGCCCTCTGACCCCGTGTGACGGGGCCTCGCCGCATGTGCAATCGTGAAAAGCTCCGTGTCGCTTTCATTTCCGGTTGATCCCGTTTTCAGTCATGTGTGTGACGAGGTCTACGCGCATGTTTCTGCCTCCGGATGTCCATGAGACATTGACGCTTACCTTTTTCCTGCCATCACCGGTCGCACTGGACTCCTGTTGCACCAGCACCGTGCCTCTGTTGTCATTGGGCTGGAAGACATTGAAGCTATGACATTGAATGCCCGTAAATGCGGTACTTCGCATATATTCCATCTCCCGCTGCGCCGCCTGTACCGCGACTTCCGTTTCTCGTGATGACCGTAACGCCCGGAGACCCGTGGATAATGCGGCGGCGACAGCCGCGAATGTTATCCCCGCGAGGAGCAGCGATACCATGATCTCGACCAGGGTCATTCCTCTTCTGCGATCGCTCTTCATCTTCGCACCTTCACTGCAATATAGCCGGGATAACCGCCGAAAAGCCATGCCCAACAAAGGTCACGCCCGACTTCCGCAGTTTCCGACATTCTGGTTTTCCCAGTGCCATTGGCGGCTCGCTCCACGATGACGATATGATCTCCGTCCCAGAGCATACCGCCACCGAACGAAACCATTTCACCCCAGCTACATCTCCCTAATGTAAGATAGCACATTTCCGGCATATTGTCAAATCAAAGGGTTGACAGTATCGTTTTTATGGAGTAAGTTACATATCGAGGATAGATCCTATGATTAGGACTCATTACCGGTTTTTACCCCTTCTATTCCTTTGTACCCTGCTCTGCGGTACGACCCTCCATGCGCAACTCGCACATTCACCCTGGCCGATGTTTCGGCATGACGGTATGCATAGCGGGATAAGCGATTATCAGGGATCGTCGTCTGGCTCTCTTGCGTGGAGTTATAAAACAGGTGGGGGGGTTGAGTCTTCTCCCGCCATAGGCTCCGATGGCAGCATCTATGTGGGGTCTCATGACAGCAATCTCCGTGCCATATCCTCGACTGGATTGCAGGTGTGGAGCTATTCCCTCGCAGAAAAGATCCGATCTTCCCCAGCTATAGGCTCTGATGGTTTTGTCTATGTCGGGTCTTTTGACAAAAGGCTCTACGCCCTCGATTCAGCAGGCGGCTTATCCTGGAGTTACTTAACTGGTGGTGATATAGAAAATTCCTCTCCTGCCATAGGCACTGATGGTAAAGTGCATGTGGGCTCCTATGACAACAATCTCTATAGCATCACCTCATCGGGCGGTTTATCCTGGAGTTATCTGACACGAGCCAAGGTGGAGTCTTCCCCCGCCATAGCCACAGACGGTAAACTATGTCTGGGGTCTTACGACAGCACGTTATACACCCTTTATTCGTCGGGTCTATGTGCGTGGAGCTATATGACGGTGAATAATATCTTTTCTTCTCCCTCCATAGGTTCAGATGGAATGGTTCATATAGGGTCTCTCGATAGAGTTCTTTATGTAATTAATTCATCGGGCGCTCTTTCGTGGAGCTATGTGGCTGGAGGTCAAATATATTCTTCTCCGTCCGTAAGATCTGATGGATACGTATATGTGGGATCTGATGACAAGAACGTGTACTCGTTGAGTCCCTCTGGCGCCCTTGCATGGAGTTATACGAACTTTGAGAGGGTATTTTCCTCTCCGGCCATCGGGTCAGATGGCGGGGTCTATTGGGGATCAGATGACTATGATATCTATAGTGTGAATTCAGCGGGTTCTCTTGTGTGGAGTTACTGGACTCAAAACCAAATACGGTCCTCTCCTGCCATAGGCTCGGATGGAAGAGTTTATGTGGGCTCTTCTGACGGAGATCACAGGCTCTATGTGTTCGAAGGCCCTGTGACGCCGACACCCACCGGTCCCACGCCCACCCCCACCGATACACCGACGATCACGCCGACGCCAACGATCACGCCGACGCCGACGATCACCCCCACACCGACGATCACGCCGACAGCAACGATAACTCCCACTCCTACGGATACCGGCACACCAACCGGAACCCCGACAATCACGCCGACAGTGATACTGACGCCCACCCCTTACGCCCCCTGGCCGATGTTCCACTACGACATGTGGCACAGGGGCCTCAGCCACCTTGAGGGGCCGAGCTTCGCCGGACTCAGGTGGAGCTACCGCACCGGCGGCGTCATCTTCTCGTCGGCCGCGATAGGTGCCTCGAATACATGCTATATCGGTTCGGATGACTTCAGGTTGTACTCGCTGTGGTCTGAGGGCGCGCTCGACTGGAGTTATTACATGGGGGCGAACAGCACAGTCTCTTCCCCGGCCCTGGGTTCGAATGGGAACATCTATGTAACCACGGGCGGACTCTCCGGCAGCATCTCCTCCCTGTCCCCATCCGGCGGCCTGGTCTGGAGCTATGGGGGGAGCCTCCCCTTCCTCTCCCCGATGCTCGACGGCGACTGCAACGTGTACGCCGGTTCCCATGACAACATTCTCTACGCCCTGACGGGAGCAGGTGTGCTGCGGTGGAGCTATGCGATGTCGGAGAGGGCGGTCTCCTCACCGTCGGCATATGCGGGAACTGGAGTATACGCCAGCGCAAATGATAAGAACATATACGCATTTGGCGCGTCAGGGTTGCTGGCGTGGAGCTACAAGACAGGCGGTGCGGCCACGGGATCGGCGGCAGTGGCGGGCGACGGGAGCGTGTACGTGGGGGCTGGCGACAATATGCTGTACGCCCTTTCGTCATCGGGAAGCCTTCTGTGGACATATAACGCGGGACCGAGCAACTGCCCGGCGATAAACTCTGACGGCTCGATCTATTTTGGCAGCACGTATCAGAGGGTGTACTCGCTGTCATCGTCGAGCGGGCTGCGATGGAGCTATTGCGCGACTTCGACCTTTGACTCCGCCCCTGCCATTGATTCGTCCGGAAAGGTTTTTATAGGCGGGAAATATGTGTACGGCCTCAGCCCTTCGGGAGAACTGCTATGGAACTATTACAGAGGATTAATCTACACGTCGAGCTCCATCGCGATAGGTGAGGCGCGGAGGCTGTACATCGGCGCGCAGGATAGTTCAATCTACTGCCTCGAACTCGCCCCGACCCTCACCCCGACCTTCACGCCGACGGCAACGCCGACCATTACCCCGACGCCGACGATCACGCCCACGCCCACTGTCACCCCGACGCCGACGATCACGCCCACGCCCACTGTCACCCCGACGCCGACGATCACGCCTACGCCCACTGTCACGCCGACGCCAACCATCACCCCCACGAGAACCGCCACGATGTCTCCTACGTCGACACCTACGCCTACGGCTCCGGCGCCCACGAGCACACCCACGAGTCCTCCGACCTCCACGCCGACACTGGTGCCGGCGCCTACCGCGACTCCACCCGTTCCCACTCCCACGCGGGTTCCGACCCTGTCTATTGAAGCAGGACCCCTGGCAGCGCGTGAACGTTTCAGGCTCGGCGTCACACTTTCACAGAGCATCAGCGCGCGGTTTGATTTCTACATCATCGCCGACACCTCTTTGGGGCCGTACACGATTTTCCCAAAAGGCACGGTCAGACGTGGCATAAAAGCCCTGTATAAGAACGTCCCGGGGTATAAGGCGCCCTATTCGCTCGCAATCCGTTCGGCGGGAACCGTCCCCAGGGCACTGGCAGGCTCCACGGTCTGGTTTTATAGCGTCGCGGTGGAGGCCGGAAAGCTGCCCCCGGTCTCGCGCCTGTCGCAGCTCACTGCTGATACCAGATATGTGATTGCCTTCGCCAAGACTGCGGCTGTGGTTCAGTAATGCGCGTGGATACCGCGCGCGTGCGCCCGAAATGGCGGATAATGTAGGGGTCGGATTCATCCGACCCGCGTTACGGGCTTGATGAATCAAGCCCCTACAGGGAGAAGTACTTCTGATTACATTTCACCCATCAGGTGAACGTTTCAATCTGTTATCCGCCATTTCGGGTAATCTTTTCAGAGAGTGTCTTTTCAGAGAGTGTCTTTTCAGAGAGCAGGACAGGCGCACGGGATATGGTATACTATCCCGGATTCCACATGCGGAGTTCCGCCATGCCTCAGCATATATGGTTTTTCATCATCGCCGCCGCCGCCGGTATTGTAGCCGCGCTTTCGTTCTCGTACTTCTGGCGGACAAAGAGCGCGCGGATTGCCGCCGAGCTCATGGGCCGGTCGCAGGAGGACAAGGCCAGGGAGCTCGAGGCGATCCTGGAGAGGGTGAAGGGTTCGTTCGCCATCCTCTCTCAGGAGGCCCTCGGCCGCAGCGTGAACGAATTTCTGAAGCTCGCTGCGCAGACGCTCCAGACCCACGTCAAAGACGGGGAGAAGGAGCTCGAGGGGAAGAAGAAGCTCATTGATCAGAATCTCAAATCCATGACCGAGGAGATGGAGCGGGTGCGCGCCCTGCTCAAGGAGTTCGAGAAAGACCGCAGCCAGCAGTACGGGGCCCTCGTAAACCAGCTCAGGACCACCGGCGAACTCACCGCGAAGCTCGAGCACACCACGGGCGAGCTTACCACGGCGCTCTCGAGCAGCAGACAGCGGGGGCAGTGGGGGGAGCGTATGGCGGAGGACGTGCTGCGCCTGGCGGGGTTCATCGAGGGGATCCAGTACCGCAAACAGAAGCAGATCGAGGGAGCCACAGGGAGGCCTGACTTTACCTTCTATCTACCCCAGAAGATGGTCGTCAACATGGACGTGAAGTTCCCGCTCGACAACTACATGCACTACGTGGCCGCAAAAACAGACGCGGAGAAGGAGCGATCCGCCACGCAGTTCATCCGGGACGTGCAGAACCGCGTCAAGGAGCTCACGGGAAGGGAATACATAGACCCTGCCGGGGGGACGCTCGACTACGTGCTCATGTTCATACCGAACGAGCAGGTCTACGCGTTCATCCACGAGAAGGCCCCGGAACTGATCGACAGGGCGATGGAGAAGAAGGTGGTGCTCTGCTCGCCCCTCACCCTCTACGCCATCCTCGCCGTGATCCGCCAGGCGGTGGAGAATTTCAACCTCGAGCAGAAAACCGCCCAGATCCTCTCGCTCCTCGGCTCCTTCCTCGCCCAGTGGAGCAAATTCACCGAGGGGATGGACAAAATGGGGAAGAGAATCCTCGAGGCCGAGAAGGAGTACGAGGCGCTCATGTCGACGAGGCGCAACGCGCTCGAGCGCCCCTTGAGGAAGATCGACGAGCTCCGCCAGCAGAAGGGGATCGAGATCGCGTCTCTCCCGCCCGGGGAAGGCGGCGACCTCGCCCCGGGTGACGTCGAAACTCCGCCGGAGGAAACCGGGCAGCCCGATGCGCACGTCGAGTGAGGCGGTGCGTGCCCCCCTCGCCGGCAGGTACCGTCAGCCGTCCCCGCGTACGCTGAAAGCCTCTCCGAGGACACACCATGATGCTAGTGCGGCACGCATCACGAGAAACGAGCCACGAGTCACGAGTCACGGATTTCATCCACCTCCACAACCACTTCTGGGGCTCCTATTCCGACAGCGTGCTCTCTGTCAATGAGGGGCTCGACCGCGCGGCCGCGCTGGGCCTGACGGCCATGGCGATCACCGACCACGGAGAGCTCGCGTTCGTTCCCGCGTTCTACCGCGCGTGCCTGGAGCGCGGCCTGAACCCCCTCCTTGGCTGCGAGTGCTACTTCGTTGACAGCGCGCGAGACGCAATCGAACGAAACGACGAGCGCCGCAACCATCTCATCCTCCTGGCAAAAGACGCGCGCGGCTATCGCAACCTTGTGAGCCTCACGAGCGAGGCGTGGCTCAACAACTGCTTCCGGGGCGCACGGGGGCTCGTGGACTGGGCCCTCCTCGAGAAATATCACCGGGGGCTCATCTGCCTGAGCGGCTGCTACTACGGCTCGTTCCCGCTGAAGACCATCCGCGAGGGCCCCGCCGCCGGCGAGCGGGAGCTCCGCCGCTACCTCGATATTTTCGGCGGCGACTTCTACCCGGAGATGTCGCGCCTCGGCTTCGCGGAGCAGGAGATCTCCAACGCGGCCATCATCGACCTCGCCCCGCGCTACGGCCTGAAGCCGGTGGTCACCAACGACGTGCACTACCCGTATTCGGAAGACTGGCTGGCGCACGACATCATCGCAAAAAGCCGGTTCGGGACGGTGAGCGACTTCAGCGTCGTGACGAAGTCAATCTGGCTCAAGAGCCTTGCAGAAATGCGCGAGCTGGGCTTCGAGGAGAAGTACCTCCGCAACACCACCGGGGTCGCGGAGAAATGCGCCGTGCGGCTCCCCACAAGCACGGTCTCCCCCCTCCTCCTCCACGGATCTCGCTCGGAAGACCTCCGGGTGCTCAGGGACACATGCGCGAGGGCGATGGGAGAAAAAACACCCGCAGCCCAACGGGCGGCCTGGAAGGAGCGCTTCCGGAAAGAAATCCGCCTCATCGGCCAGGCGAGGCTCGCCGGCTCCGTCCTCGCTGTGGCGGAACTGCTGTCGTGCTTCCGGAGGGCGAAATCAAAGGTCCGCCTTCTCGAGGGGCGAGGGGCCGGCAGTGCGACTGCCTATTTGCTGGGGCTGTCGGACATACTGCCATGCCTCTCCGGCGCTCCCGAGATCAGCGCATTCACCCATCTCACGATCTCCTGCCCGAATCGCGGGAGCGCCGTTAAATATCTCATTGACACACTCGGCGAGCAAAAAGTCTGCCGGACTGCCGATACGATTCCGATCAGCGGAGGCGACGCACTGCGGTACACCGCTGAGGTCGTCGGCGTGCCGCCGAAAGAGAGGGAATCAGGCCTGCGCGATCTCATCCCCGGCGATACGGTCGAAAGGAATCTTTCAGCCAGCACGGCGCTCCGCGCCCTGTGCGAGACGCATCCGGAGATCTTGAGGTGGGCGAGGCGCATTGAGGGCATCCCCCGCACCTCGCGTCCCTCCGAGAGCACGCTCGTCCTCACCGGCGGCCCTCTCGCTCAGCTCCTGCCGCTCAAGCGGCTCGGGCGGACGACGTTCGCGCAGTATGATGCCGGGGGCGCGCGGCTCGCCGGATTCATCACGCTCGAGCTAAGAGACGGTTAATTTAACGATAACTGATTTATAAGAAACCTGGAGGTGCCAAATGAATAAGCTGCTGCATATCATCGCGGCGCCGCGGGGCGAAGACTCCAGAACGCTCAAGGTCTCCCGCGCGTTCATGGATGCGTTCAGAGGAAAGCACCCGTCGTGCCAGATAGACGAACTCAATGTCTTCACCGAGCCCCTCCCTCCCCTCAGCGTGCCGGTCGTCCAGGGGAAATATGTACTGCTCGGCGGGAAAGATCTCAGCGGCGACCTGAAAAGGGCCTGGGGGGATGTCATCCGCCATATCGAGCGCTTCCTCTCTGCGGACGGGTACCTCCTCAGCACGCCGATGTGGAACTTCAGCATTCCCTACACCCTCAAGCACTACATAGATATTATCGTCCAGCCGAAATATCTCTTCAGGTATGTGGCGGATGGGGTCGAGGGCCTTGTGAAAAACAGGAAGATGGTGGTCATCGCGAGCCGCGGAGGCGACTACCGGCCGGGCAGCCTCTTTCACAGCTACGACTTCCAGGAGCCGTACCTGCGTACGGTCTTCGGATTTGTCGGCATCACCGATATAACCTTTGTGGTCGCACAGCCGATGGACGCATTGGGGCCAGACGTGATGCGTGAGGAGATCACAAAAGCTGTGGCGACCGCAAAGAGGGTCGCTGATTCCTTTTGAAGGCAAGAGGCGCCAGGATAAAAATAGAATAAAGAGGTTAGGACGTCAATTATATGCCCTAAATTAGCGCGCCGCTTTTCTACCGCTTCGGCGCGATCAAACTGCCCGGATTGACATACCGTCAGGTATGATGTAGAATAGGCGCGTAAAATGCGGAAGTGGCGGAACTGGCAGACGCGCTGCGTTCAGGGCGCAGTCCTGGCAACGGGGTGGGGGTTCGACTCCCCCCTTCCGCACCAAAACAACAGGGATAAGAGATTAGGGGGAAGGGAGCAGGGATCAGGGGCAAGGGAGAAGGGAGCAGCTTTATGGCGCGCCGTGAATGGTGCGCTATTTTTTTATCTGCGGCGGTGGGCAATCTCGATCAAGGTAAGGCGAATTCCCGTCGCGCGGCAGGCGTGGGCGATCGCTTTGAGGTACGCTCTGATCCTGGGGCTGTGTCGCAGCGGCTCATGATAAAAACGGACGGCCCGGTACTTTTTCCTCTCCAGATATCCAACCATCCGCGGAAGCAGGGCATGGATTTCAGAAGATTTGAGCAGGTGGTCATAGTGTGGAATCTTTTTCCAGGGGCCGATGAGGCCGAACTGCCCGGAGAGGATTGCAAATCCGGCACCCTTTCGTTTGCTCTCCCGATACACGGCGCGGATTCTCGGAGACAGATACCGCCTGATCGCGGGCAGCAATCGCCGCTCCTTCCGCTTTACCGCAGAACAGTAGGTGCAAAACAAAATAGCCTTCTGTGTATGCGATTGCATCATTCCTGGATCAGTTCCTTCAGGAAATAATTCTTACGTCAAGACCGCCGACTGTTGTGGCAATGCTGTCTTCGAGGCCGATGAGTTACGCACAGTGCGTTTCAACTCATCGTAAAGCGGGTAGTGTTGGTTCACCCTGAAGAATCTTGCATTCGCGAGGTATTTACTTGTGAGAATACCTTCGTTCTGCAAGTTATTAATTGTTCTTTGAAAATAACCAGGCCTCTTACCCATGATTCTCCCTATCTCCTGCAGGTAGAAAGATTGATGGGGGTTGGCGAAGAATAACCTCAGGAGCTTCAGCCGTGTTTTGGTCAATCTTTTCATAAGAACTTAATCTCCCCGCCCCACGCCGAAGCACATATCAGAAGGTGTGAAAAAATTGTCTTGCGGCCTTTTTTGTAGGGGTCGGATTCATCCGACCCGCTTGGCGGGCGCGATAAATCGCGCCCCTACACGATGGGTTGCATACGCCGAAGCGACAAACCGGATTTTTTCACACCTTCTCAGTCATTATATGCATCCTGCATACAATTGTATGCAGGATGCGTATAGCTGCAAGTCTTTTCTTTTCAGGTTCTCTTCCACCATTCTGTGTGGGTGCGGTACATTCTCCTCCCCCCTTGAGGCTGTCTCAAAATGTCTACCATGTCATTGCGAGCGACCCCGCAATGGCGGGGGAGCGCGGCAATCCCTCTTTTATGCGTAACATGCGAGATTGCTTCGTCGTCCCGCTCAGCGGGACTCCTCGCAATGACAGTTATGAGACAGCCCCCCTTGAGGGGAAGGATTAAGGTGGGCCAGACCCCAGAAGAATGAATGATTTGTTCGCTCCAGCACCAGTCAATATTCCTTAATCAATAGTCATGGTGTGAACCTGAAGCTTTCCTGAGTTATTCTTCGCCAAGTATCCTCCGATTAGCTCGGTTGTTCTTTGGGAATCTCCATCATGGTATGGATGCTGCTGTACGGATGCGCGCCCATAGTAAGAAGGGCTACATTTTCTGGACTATCAAGAGTAAAAACCGGCTTTCCCCAGCTAATAATTCTCCGGCAGAACACCTCGATCTTTCCGCCCGGAGCTGCATAGCTGACAAACACTTTCTCCGATAGTGCGGCTACAAATTCGTTACGAATGCGAGCTGTCTCGACTGTGGCGCGCTTAATTTTTTCCCCGAAGCAAGACAATATTAAAAGTCGGCCGCTAGACAGTGCCTCGACATAATCTCGTGGTGGTCGTTTTGGTGTCAGTCGCCTGGCAAGGCACCAGATGACCGGCTGTTTCCCCCGCAGGAGCAGCGAGAGACATTCTTTCTCCATAGGGGAATGGAAACCGCCGATGACTGTCACCCCTGCATCGCGTAATTGTCGGGCGAAGTCATAGGTTTTGAGGATGAGGTTACCCGGGCACTTGATGGAGCAGACAAGCGCGAGCGCTTTTCGATATAAAATGTCTGGGTTGCCGAGGGCAAAGATGGGGTGAGGAGCCTTTGGGCCTAGGTGATTGATCAATCCGGCCGGGTAAAGGGCATCGGTTTTTTGAATGGAAGAAACGGTCGTCACTGCGCATGGGGGTCCTGATTCGCTTGATCGGGGGTGAGTGCGCGCGAAGCTCCGGTCATGCCGATATGCGTTCATCATCTTCGACCGGTAGATTGGGATCGGGGATGACCCTGAGCCAGTGAAGCATGGCAAGATTGCGTATAACTGAGCCCACCATCGATTCGTCCGGCAGAGGATGACGCTTCTGCTTCCACTGCATCACTGACTGGAGAAGCTGGGATTCGGTAGGATTTATCGTACTCCTCTCCCTGAGGGAATTCGCGGCGTAGATGACGGTCGCAACGATCTCCGCCTGCTCGGTATTCAAACGCATGAACAGATCGGTGGTTTTCTCGATGATCGTCGTCCATCGAGAAAGCAATGATTCGAAATGTTTTCTTATCCTGGTGAAATTGGGTCCAACTTGCATCACAAACATATTGCCCCGCCTATGTTCCTGGAGAAGATTGCTGTTCACCAGCTCGGTCTCGGCGTATTTGAGTTCCTTGCAGAATGGCCCGAAACTCCCTCTCGCATAGCGGAATCCGGTCGGCAATCCCTGTTGCGTGGCCACATAGGCGATTTTCTGGAAAATGACTCTCCCCACCGGCCAGTGGTAAGGCTGTTCTTCGATCCGATGCAGTATTTCGACAAGGGCTACCCAGGCCGGATTCAGTGACGACCTGGATGCTCTTTGGACGCGATCAATGCCGCCAGGTTCGGCATGAGCCAAAAACTCAACAGTTAATGCCTTCGAGGGTGTCCCGTACGGAGCGTACATCTCAACAGGGATGTCCATCCGGTTTGCGTACTTGTAAATCAACGGTCCCACAACACTCCACTCGAGCCGGCCGTTTCCGCATCCGAGCGGCGGTACGGCGAGGGATGTAATACCCCACTCCTTGTAGCGATCCAGAAGATATTTCAGCCCGCGCTCGATGTCGCTGATTTTGGCAACCGACTTCCAGTGATCCTTGGTGGGAAAGTTCACGATCTGAGGAGGCGTCAACTCCCGATATAGGTAGGGTAAGCCTGGCTTGACTTCATTGCGCCGGCACCTGGCAATATAATCCGCGAACATGGCAGGGAAACACTTTTTAAACTCCAGAGCAATCCCCTTGCCCATGATCCCCACGCAATTGACGGTGTTGATCAGGGTCTGCGCCTTGGATTTCAGGATATCGCCGATAAGAATCTTCATGCATTCCTCTTAGAAAAATATATCACTCTTGACCACTACTGGCAACACGATATTCAGTCTGCGGAACAGCTCCATAGCGGCCCGGTTTGCCACATAAGAACCGATGATAAAACGCCGCGGAACGCAGTCGGGAACAAGAACCTCCGCGCACTTTTCCAGCTTGTGGCGAACTTCATCAGTAGGGTCTTGCTGATGAGTCCAGTAGCGGGCGAATATCCGATCCCGATTGATTTCTCCAACTCCCGCTGCCACCGGATAAAAACGGGCCCATCTCCCGGCAGCATTCCGATCGGAAATGATCACTCCCGGTAGATCCATGATGCGAGGATCAATGCGAAGAACACAGATTTCGTCGTTCCGTGCGCGGACTTTGCTGAGCATCGGGTTGTGGGCATCAAAGTACAGGTTTGCGTAGTCGTGCAGATTACCCGCACCAGGTATACGCTTGTTCCTACGCAGCTCCTGTATCTCCGGCATAGCGACGGAAGTATGGGTGAGGCGACAAACGCGATTGTGCGAGAGTATGCCGTGCTGCATTATAGATGGCACATTAGCGATCGGTGAAATGAAGTGCAGTTCCGTTATGTCGCAGCGATTCATTCCTCGACCTCCTCCGGTGCCTCCTGCCCCATGCGGTACTTGATGTCGTAGTTGATGATGAAGTCGTGCTCCTTTTGCCAGGAGATTATGACACGATGAGAGAGGACCGGGGAAGTAAATTTATGAGGATTTCTGATGCCCGAACAGTGTCTATGTATCCCAGCGGATCGAGACGTTCTCCGCAATACCCTCGGGGCCAGAGCATTCTGACTGAAAACGTCCCGGTACATTCTTAGCCACAACACACTTGCGCCCAGTTAATTAGGGAAAACGTCTCGGATTTCTCTTTATTCATCCACATAAGTAAACGTAAAGCGTCTGCGCTTATCCCATCACCTTTGCCCGGATAGCCTCCCAATCTTTGCCTTTGGGCATCACAAAGAGGCATTTTCCATTGCTTTTGAGCGCCCAAAGATCTCCAAGGCGTCGTTTCTCGCTCGAATCGTCGTTACTCCAGCGATCTGCCCCCTTGTACTCCACGACCAGAAATCTGCCATCCTTCAACTTGCATACAAAGTCCGGATAAAATTTATCCGTGGAGGTCTGAAGCCAAAATGAAAATATTTCCTGCCGCTCAAGATTGCGCACCCAGAACTCAACCTCGGCCATTTGATCTATGTGGAGTGCGCAAAGGAATTCTTCTTCATTCTGAGCTCTATCAAGTTCACCTACTTTTGGATAATAGTGCTTATTGAAGCTGGCTGAATCAGGGCACCACCAACGCGCCGGATACTGATCGGGATTGTAGGAAAAGCACCGGTCCGGGGTCACCACAACATGTCCCCCTCTATCTCCAAAAAGAAGCTGCTGGTGCGCTCTCGTACGGACTTCATGCTGATAGGCTTTAATCTTAGCCTCAGCGATTTTGCGGAGTTGGAACTTTTTACGGACGATTTGTGCCAGCGGTATTTTCTTATGGTCGACCAAATCCCCGATCATCGTGGCGAGGAAGCGTTCCTTCTCCTCCGAGGAAATTTCAATGAATTGAAGGTTCTTATCCAGCCAATAGATGAGTTGAGCATCTGTCCAGTTCTCCACCACTTCAATAAGCTGCAATTGCCTATTGAGCTCAGGAATAAAACGGCTTCTAACTTTCCCCTCTTCGCTAATGTCCACTTCTCCAAACTGGCCAATCTCCACTGCAAGCTGTCCATACTCTTCCGGTGCCAGCCTGGCATCATAGTTGTTCAGATCCCAGCCTTCGTCTATCAAATGTTCTTCCTCAAATAACTCAAGTTGATCTCCGCGCCTGATACAAAGCTGAGGTATCCGGAAAGACTCGCCGCGTTCTGACGCGCTCTTGAATATCTGTATGGCCTCAGTATTGTAACGCCGTACTTCAGTCACCCATTGTTCCTGGGCATCATGCATGACAAGCAGGTTCTTGAACGCTGACTCCTCATCGGGGCATAGGACGGCCTTTATAGTCACCGTCTTTTTTGCGGGATCGACTTCAACCTTGTCCCGAATCTCCTTTGGGAGACTCTTGGGATCGGGCACTTCGAGTAGCTTGATCGTCTTCGGAGCGGGAGCCCTACCTGTTTGCGAAAGAGCGAGTGCCACCTGCTCGGGCTGAATTGCCTTGATAAACTCCTGGGCCTCTTGCCGATTGAATCCATTCTCTACAAGCGCATCCACCAGATTTTGCGCAGCTTCCGCGAAGTTGGGCGAAGTCACGAAAGCATAGGCGCGGTTCAAATCGCCTATCCCACGTGGTGTACAATATGGCAGGCGCAAAATTCGTCCTAGTATCTGTTCCACCGCCCCGATCGACCTTTGCTCCGCGACCGATGTAAGCACATACGCAAACGCGCAATCCCATCCCTCCCGAAGGGCTTGGACGGTGATAATGTAGCGTATCTCGCACTTCTCATCCCACAGATTTACGTCCTCGAGCCCCTTGTCAACTCCGGTTGCCCTAACGATCTGGTTCGTGGGAATACGGTGATCGTCGGTAAGTGACTTCTCAATAACTTCCACGGTGAGCGTCTCATGCCCTTTGCGCCGGGGCTGGGCCTGAATTAGCATAATCGGGCGAATGTAATCACCTGTCTTTTGCCATTCAATCTGCGCCTTCTTCTCAAGATCCGCCCGCTGCGCAATTGCGTCGCTCAAAAGCGCCTGCCAGTCAGTACGGGTTTCTAACCGGATCGGCAGCTTGATCATGTTTTCAGCCTTCAATTCCGCGGCGGATACGCTATGGAGCACGTTGCTGGGATTTTTTGTGCTGTCGGGCGTTGCGGTAAACTCGATAATCGCAGAAGGCCGGAATCTCGCAAGAGTATCGAAAGACAACTCTGTCCGCGCATTGTGAGCCTCATCTACGATCACCAGCGGCCGATGGATCCGCAGAACGTTTGCCAGCGAGTAGGGGAGTATACCGGTGGTATCCCGATTCACATTTTCAAGTATTTCAACTGGCAAGTTATCGAAATGATGCTGCAAAGCCCCGGCACTTTCATAGACTTTCCTTCCCTCTTTATCCTCCACCCGGAATGCCTGAATGGTGGCGACGATAATGACTGTGGACCCATGCAGCACGGAGGCTTGCAGATAAAGCGCTTCTGTAAGGTCTATTACGGCAACCTGTCCAAGCGTGCTGTCGAGAGCCTGTCTATATGAATGGTTCTTGTCTTTCAATGCATTGATCGTCTGCTCTCGGATCGTATTTGACGGTACAAGCCAGAGGACAATCGAATTTTCCCGTTTCAAATACTCATAGTTTGCTAAGGCAACAGTATGACAGGCCAAGAATGTCTTGCCTCCACCTGTCGGCAAACGTAGGCAAACATAGGGGATGTCAGCCAGTTCAGAAGGTTGCTTGACCGGCCGATAAGGAATGCCTTGACCCCAAATAGATCTGGTTGTCTGGTAGAATGCATCATCGGCGCTCTTTAATTCATCGCATGCCCGCAAGTATGTGCCGAGTGACTCAAGTGCCTTTGCCTGGTATCCCTTTAGCTGAAGCATCACTGAATCCTTATTTGGTGGGGAATTTGCTTGAAAACGATATTTTCTTTCTTCAGCCGTATTATACTGAGACGACATGCGTTGCCATATATCACTTTCGGCCCTTGGTGAGGAGGCAGAACGGACAGCACCGCTCTTGTAAGCACATTCCCGCCATTAACCGATTTGTCCTTCAAAATCCCGTTGTAGAGCAGATAAACCGCCAAATCACGGCAGACGCCAATCAAGGGCGAATCCGCCCTAGCCCGCTTCGGCAGGGGCTCTCCTGTCTCTGTGAAGAACGTATGCCGTGCAAGATCGGTGAACGAAACTTCGGTACTGATGTGTCCTCGTTCATCAAAACATCGAGAGCCCAATCTCGCATAACGAAAACCTTCGCCCAACCCTTCTATTTTTTCCCCATTTGCCCTCTTATACCCTTGGCAAATGCGGCGCAAACGTTCTGCTGTCACGTTGCTGCAAATGTTCGAATCCATTTCCACAAGAATGAAATGACGCTTACCGTTATCTTCTTTATTCAGCTGTAAAATGGCGTGGCCAGTCGTACCTGATCCAGCGAATGAGTCAAGGATAAGAACCTTGAAGTCTTTGGATCTATTCACAACCATTGATGACAGATATTTGATTAGAGCAATGGGTTTTGGATTTGGGAAAGCTTTCTTTCCAAAAATGCCCTCGATCTCCCAGGTCCCTTCTTGGTTAAACGGACCGTTTAAAATCGAAATTGGCTTTGCCATTCTCATATGACCGCTTTCATCCTTCAGATACTGCTTGAAACGCACGCTCCATTTCCCTCTAGATTTCCGAATAACTATTTCGTTGTTAGCCAATGCTGCCATCATTCTTTCTTTTGCCCATATCCACTGCTTATCCGGCCAAATCTCCTGACCCTGATATAAGATTGGATATACGAGATTGGGACGGTCATCTTTACTTCGCGTTGCCAAAGGTTGCGTAATGAACCCCCCTCGTAATGAGAATTTCTCATCCCGTCCTTTATATCGGGTTATTTCATCTTCACCAAGCCGAGCTTCAATGCTGTCGATTGTGCATTTTGAATAGCACAAGATGTATTCATGAACACTTCCAAAGCCCTTGGTCATAGCACCAGGCCCATATTTGTTTTTCCAAATGATTGCTTGAATGAAATTCGGAGGACCGAATATCTCATCAAGCAGGATCTTAAGAAAAAACACCTCGTTATCGTCTATAGAAACGAAAATTATTCCATCTTTTGCCAAGAGTTGTCGAAGAATCGATAACCTCGGATACATCATGCATAGCCATTTATCATGGCGAGAAAGGTCTTCCATTTCCTTGCCAACAACCTGCCCTAGCCACTTCCGGATTTCCGGGCTATTTACGTTATCGTTGTATACCCAGTTTTCGTTTCCGGTATTGTACGGTGGATCAATATAGATACACTTCACCTGTCCAGCGTAATATGGGAGCAGCGCTTTAAGAGCCAGCAAGTTGTCACCCTCGACCAGAAGGTTCCCGCTTCCCGGATCGCCAACTGACAATTCAGGGACCTCTTTCAGCAAATGAAATGGGACCTGATTGTGATGGTTCACAACCGCTTGTTTACCAATCCAATCCAATGTCGGCATATGTTATTTCATTCTGATATGGCCATGTCTTCTACGTTTTAACGGAACGGTAATCCCGAGGATCAATGCATGCATCATAGGTTGCTCGATCAATGCGGATCCAGTCGGTCTTGTTTATGCCGCGTGGTTTCTCCACTGCAGGACTGACCGGGAAAGCGGAGGCAACTTTGATCCAGCGATTTTGCTCCCGAGCGATAACGCGCACTTCGTCAGCAACCTCCGAGAGATCCTGGTCCTGGCTGAAGATGACGGCAACGTCGTAATCGCGACTGTGCGCCATGCGAATCACATCAATGGCAATCCGTACATCAATTCCTTTCTCCTCTCCGGCAGTAAATGTGTGCTGAGTACCGTCAGGCAGCCGGACTCGCCGATTTCGGTAACGGAGAGAACGCGAAAAAACGTGAACGCCGCGTCGCCCCATCATAGCCAGCTTATGGTTCCAGAAGGCGTGCCAGAATGCATTATCAGTCAGATTGGGCACTCCTGTATAGAAGCGTGCCTGCTGAAGTTGCCAGCTCTGGAGGCGACAGACCGCTTGTGAAATAGCAACCACATCATAATTCGGGTATGGATAGCCGAAGGCATCCTTCGCGGCATAGAAGAGATTCTGGCCGTCTATAAAGGTGATGGCGCGCTTTGTGGAGGGGTCAATAGGCATGGCGGGGCTCCATAAAAAATAACCCCGTCCGAGGCCTTTCGGCGTGTCGGACGGGGATCAATTTCTGCTTATATGATACCACAGTGAACTCCATTGTCAATATCCTAAATTTGATATATCCTAAATTTGAAGATACTGCATCTCACGGGTTAGTAATTACTATAGCCCTTCACATTATATCAATGATCGCAACTAATCTATCTGCAATAGGATGTGATACTTTTATGACAATCTATTGTCGCACTTGTAAGCTTCTTTCTCGTGTAGCACAAACTGCCTTAGATTGTAGCAGGACGCAGCCGGGGAGACCATATAAATGCGGGTAAAAACGTAATGCCTCAGAAGGTGTGAAAAAATCAGCCTTGAGGTTGTCATTGCGAGGACGCCGACCCTGGTTTTCACCGGGGGAGGCGGACGTGGCAATCTCAACCCTCTGGGCGACAAGAGATTGCTTCGCTCCGCTCGCAATGACAATTTCTCATATCAGTGTACACGCTCTGAGAATATGATTTTTTCACACGTTCTCAGTCTTGGGTGGTGAGCGGACCCTCCAATCTGTAGGGGTCTGATTTATCCGACCCGTATGGCTTACTGCGGGCTTGATAAATCAAGCCCCTACAGTAATACCACCCATTCCGGAGGTTTGGGGGTCAAATCTTTATCCTTGACAATTTGGCTTGCTGGCGCGAACGCTCGGGCGCTCGCTCCTCATCGCGTCCCGCTTAGCGGGATCGCCGCTCAATTCCGTCGTTCGGCAGCGTGAAAAAAGGAAGACATGGCTCTCGAAATTTCATCACAGGAACCTCGCTACGGTGAGAACTACGCGCGAGCCATTTTTCCAAGAATCTCATAGAGTTTGGATTGCAAAATCAAGGAAGCTATAGCTTGTTGGCACGCCTCACACTGTCAGCCCCACCCGCTGCATGTCTCTGGCTCCCTGCCTCACCTGCGCATACCGCCAGCGCGCCGTAAGAACCGGGACGCTGTACGAATCGACTTCGAATCCCGCCCCCGCTACCAATCTTAAGGGCCCTGGAAGCAATTCCAGGGCCCTTTTTCTGTCATTATAAATAAGCCAGCTCCACTCCCGCCACTGCGTAGAACCCACGACCTAGCCAACCCACTGAATAACGAGTGTGACCCGGACTCTAACTGCAACTAGCGTTGTTTGGGGGGCAGGCCATTACATCAATGCTATTGACTGAGTATGGGAGGCATGGGGAGGGGGAGGTCGGTATTACACCGCCCGCTTCACCACTTGATGTTTGTTATCTGGTGTAAAGAGTATCTGCAAATGCGCGCCGCAGGCACGGGCTATTTTGCGCAATGTGTCAATGGTGTAATTCTGGTAGTCAGCGCTCTCATATCTAGATATCGTTGACTTGGTGGTGATGATCTTCTTTGCCAACGCTTCTTGTGTGAGCCCTGCGTGGTAACGGAGCTTTGCAATCTGTTCTGAGATGAGGAGATTCTGATACTCCTGCTCGAACAACTTCCTAAATTTTGCATTTGCCATCAGCTTGTCCATGTATGTCTTACCTTTTGTTTTGCGCATAGTAACCTCCGCTTCTTAATCTCTGTTCATAATCCCGCTTCATTCTGATAGCCTTCGCCAGTTCTTTTTTATCGAGCTTCTGTGACTGCTTTCTATAAGCATTGGTGATGATTATTTTTTGCCCTTTGCAAAAGAAATTAAAGAAGCGGTGCTCACGAGGTTTAAACTCATACATCCTCTCCGCCTGATCGACAATCCTGAACTTGCTTTTGTCGAATAGCCGGCCCTCTTCCGCGATGTGTTTGACCAGTGCCGCGAGCTTAACCTGTATCTGGAGCCCGACTGCCTCGAAATGCTCCTTTGCGGGCAGTCGCCCATCATCAGTATAGTAGAACTCGACCTGGAACTTTCTTCCCCGATAAAAGATATACTCTTCAGGTTTGGGGACTGCCATTTGTTTTATCCCCATAAGCATGTTCGCATATATGCTAACCATAGTCAAGAGATTTTCTAGAAATAATCAGGGCCAGGCTTGGCTCCCTCAGAGCCAATCGAAGGGGGTGATGGCGGAGGGCATCCAAAACATATTATGGCTTGGAAAGCAGCAAGTTTGCGTAATGGGCGCAACAACGCTTGTGTAGCCATCCTTCCCGCTTTCAGCGTCGAGGCGCCTCACGCTGTCAACCCCACCCGTTGCATATCTCTGGCTCCCTGTCTAGTCCCCACATACAGCCAGCGCGCCGTCAGGAGGGGTGGCTTGTACGAATCGACTTCTGCTCCGGAGGCGCATCCGCCTCAGGCGGAGAATACCGCCCCCCGTTCAAATCGTCTGCCACAAAAACTCCAGACCGCTCTCACCCCCACCCTTCCAGGTGGGAAAACTCCCCCGAACTATAGAAGGAGCGATTACCGGGAGGCTTTCCTGCATCACCCCTTCCGAAAGCTACTCGGAGTCTATTATAATATCAACACGTCCGGTGCGGCAGTCGGAGGTGCCGCGCTCAATCTCCCACAGGAGCTCACGGCAGAGGGCGAGCTGCTGCCTGAAGAGGTGGCTTCCCGCCCTCTCTGCGAGCACCGCCTCGAGGTCAGCGACCACCTGTTCGAGATGAGCCTTCTTCTCCGGAATGATGTCAATCCTGTTTACCACGTGCATCTGCGCGATGGCATTGACGAGGTGGGCGCGCAGACGCCGCTTCAGCATGGCCTTCGTGCAGCTTTTCCTCTTTCGGCGGCGGTCAGGATGTCTTACCTTATCCCTGTCGTACGACCGCACGCCTCCCCTCTTCCTGCTGCGGGGGACCGCATACCGATTCGATTCGATCTTCACAATGTATCAGGTGCGTGCTCGTCCAGAAAGACAGATATTATCAACACGGCAATTTCAGGAAGGGCCCCACCACCTTTCCGGCGATGGAGTTACCGCGCCGGTGAGCTCGCAGGAGAGGCGGCGCGCGCCTCATTCTTGATGGACTCTTTATCAAAATGGCGATTGAGCTCCTCGATTACTTCCCTGGTCACCTCCAAGCCCTTCGCGCCGTACACGACGGCAGAGGTGTCGAGGATGATCTTGATCTGGCGCCTCTGCGCCACGGCTCCGGCAGCCACGCGCACATCGTTCATCAATTTCTGGTACTCGTTGTTTGTCCGCTCCGCCAGGTCCGCCGTTGCGCCGCGGCGGAAGGCCTCGAGCGCCATGCTCTTTTCCTTGATGCGCGTCTCCCGCTCCTTCCGCGTCTCCTCGCTCAAGAGCTCGGACTCCTTCACGAGCTTGTTGATCTCGTCGAGCATTTCCTGACCCCTCGTTTCCAGACCGCGCCTCTCCTTTTCAAGGCCTTCGTATATGGATTGTGACTTCTTATAATTCTTAAAGATCGAGTCAATGTCGATGGTGGCGATGTCCTTCGGTGAGCGCGCGCAGCCGAATATAACAACCCCGAGTAATATCATGGGAAGGATGGAACGCATCGCACCTATCCTGAACTCGTTTAATTCGTTGAAATCGTTCAAGTTGTTTAACCTGAATTATTCATCTGCCAATTGTAGGGGTTCGATTCATCGAACCCGCACTGAGACGGGCTTGATAAATCAAGCCCCTACAACACAATGTGTTAGTAAGTATTGGAATTAAGCTAATCTAAAGTAGATGAATAGATCAAGTTAAGTCGCTTAAAATTTAAGCTCCTCGCGATTTAAACGATTTCAACAACTTCAACGACTTGAACGCTTTCTTTGTTTGATCAGATTCAGCAGCCCCCCCGCGAGGAGGATCCGTCTCTCACGGCTGCCGAGCATCAGCCGCGCCGGTATCTGCCTGCGGCGACGCACATGGTGAATGATAATCCTCTCACCCTCCCTGACCGCCTCGCGCAGGCCGCGCATCCTCAGCCGCGCACCCTGCGTGAGGTCACGAAGATCATCCTTGCACTCCACGACGAGCGGGACAATACCAAAATTTATGAGGTTTGCCTGATGGATCCTCGCGAACGAGCGCGCGATCACCGCGGCGACGCCGAGAAATCTCGGCACCAGCGCTGCGTGCTCCCGGCTTGACCCCTGGCCATAATTGCTCCCCGCAATTATGAAACCTGTTCCCGCCCTCATAGCGCGCCGGGCGAACGAGGGATCACACCGCTCAAAGGCGTGCTCGGCCAGCGCGGGAATATTCGACCGGAGCGGGAGGAGCTTCGCGCCCGCCGGCATGATGTCGTCCGTGCTCACATTGTCTCCGCACACGAGCAGCACGTCACCCTCGATTTGATCGGCGAGTTTCGGAAAGCGCGGGAGCGGCTTGATATTCGGCCCCTTGACGATGCGCACCGCCTTCCTATTTCGCGGCGGAGGAATGATCATACTGTCGTCAATAAGCGCACGCCGGGGCACGCGTATCACCGGCGGTCGGCCCAATTTTCGCGGGTCGACAATCCCGCCCGCGAGCGCGGACGCAACCGCCACCGCGGTGCTGCAGAGATACACCCCCGCATCCGGCGTGCCTGAGCGCCCCTTGAAATTTCGGTTGAACGTCCTGAGAGACACCCCCCCGGAAGGAGGGGCCTGCCCCATGCCGATGCACGGGCCGCACGCGTTCTCAAGGAGCCTCGCCCCCGCCGAGAGCATCGCCTCGAGCGCGCCGCTCTCTATCATCATCCTGAGCACCTGCAGGGAACCCGGCGATACGGTGAGGCTTACCCGGGGGGAAATTGTGCGTCCCCGGAGCATCGCTGCAGCCTCAAGCATATCCCTCAGCGATGAGTTGGTACAGCTGCCGAGGCACACCTGATCAATCCTCAATCCCTTGATCTCGCCCACCCGCCTGACATTGTCCGGGCTGTGCGGGACGGCGATGAGTGGCTCGAGCATGTCAAGGTTGACATCAACCGTCTGGGAGTACACCGCATCGCGGTCAGCGAGGAGCTCGCGCCAGTGGGTGGAGCGACGCTGCGCATCGAGAAATTTCTTCGACTGGCGGTCTGAGGGAAATACGGAAGAGGTTACACCAAGCTCCGTCCCCATGTTCGCAATCGTCGCCCTCTCGGGGACGGCGAGCGATGCGAGCGCCGGGCCGCCGTACTCAAGTATCTTTCCCCTCCCCCACCTCACGCCGAAACGCCTCAGGAGTTCGAGGATGATATCCTTTGCGGAGACCCAGGGCCGCAGCCTGCCGCGCAATCTCACGAGGATGATCTCGGGCATGGTCAGGTAGAATGGCTCGCCCGCCATGGCTGCCGCCACATCCAGCCCTCCTGCACCGATGGCGAGCATGCCAAGTCCGCCGCAGGTGGGGGTGTGGCTGTCCGAGCCGAGGAGTGTGCTCCCCGGAACCGCGAACCTCTCCAGGTGCACCTGATGGCATATCCCGTTTCCCGGACGGGAGAAATAGGCACCATACCTGGCCGCCGCGCCCTCCAGGTAGCGGTGATCGTCGGCGTTCTGCGGTCCCGCCTGGAGGGTGTTGTGGTCAACGTAGCTCACCGACAGGCCGGTCCTCGTCTCAGGGACCCCCATCGCCTCAAATTGAAGGAACGCGAGCGTCCCTGTCGCATCCTGGGTGAGCGTCTGATCAATGCGCAGAGCGACCTCCGCACCGGCGACAGGCCTCCCGCACGCGAGGTGCCCCGCAATGATCTTATCGGTCAGGGATCTGCCCATGGAGTTTATTTCAACGAAATCTTGAGCGACTTCCCCACCCTGTCAAATTTTACCCGGTCCTCACGGGCCAGCCACCCCAACGCCATCTGGAGAACATCATACGGAACCTTGAGCTCTCTCATGAGTTCAGTGGTGGTTGCCTCCTTTTTCTCCTCCAGCAGCCTGTACACCATACCCGCTGTCTGGCCTATCTGTGACCAGAGCATGATAGCTCCTCCTTTCTCGTAGCGAATACTCAGACACACACCTCGTATTTCTACACGCCAATCGAGTCGATAGTATCACATATCCGCCAAAAGTGAAAGTCCGATGACCTACCCCGAAATGGCGGGTAATGTAGGGGTCGGATTCATCCGACCCGCCTGGCGGGCTTGATAAATCAAGCCCCTACAGGGAGAAGTACTTCTGATTATATTTCACCCATCAGGTGAACATTTCAATCTGTTATCCGCCATCATTTCGGGACCTACCCCCCCGATAAGATTCGGTCCTTTTTCGAGCATACTGTCCACTGAGGCATAATAATTCCCCCACCCGCCGCACTCACCAGGGGAACACACATGCAGGGGATGAGGGAGCTCTCAGAATCTTTCTGGAGATCTAAGAGACGGCCGCCTTCTGCCCCACTGCTTCAAAAAGGTCGAAGATCTCTCTATTGGTGAGAAGCCTCGCGACGTAGCGCGACAGGTAATCGAGCGTTATTTTCTCGTGTACCGCATCGTACGTATCAATGCAGTCACGTGCGATGATGATACTGTAGTCTCGCTGGTAGGCGTCAATCGCGGTGGCGCGTATGCACGCGTGCGACAGGAATCCGGCGAGGACGAGCGTGTCGTACCCCCGCTGCTTCAGCAGACGGTCCAGATCGGTCCCGTAAAACGCGCTCCAGCGCGTTTTGTACATCACCGCCTCGCCCGGCTGACGGCCGACGGCGTCAAGTTCCTGGCAGCCCTCGGTCCCCTCAATGCATATGCTGAAATTGTCGCGCTTCATCTGGAGCGTCCAGCTGCTCCGGTCTGCCTTGTGCATCGTGAGGATATGAAGAATCGGCAGACGCCTTCTCCTGAAAAATGAGGTCAACTGCCTCACGCTCTCCTCAAATTCCCCGCGCGGTTTGAGGAGCTTGAAAAGCCCCGGAAAATCCTTCTGAAAATCTATCGTGAGCAAAACCGGGTTCATATCCTCTCTCTTCCTGAGAAACAGGATGCCGTTTATATCACATCCCCCACCTCGAGGCAAGGCATTACGAGTGCGATCTGCGATCCGGCTGCCTAGAATTTGCTTCCGGCTAAAGAACCAGTCGCGTACAATTGAGCCCTCGCGAATGAACAGCACTCGGGTGAACGAACCGTGTGCGTACAATGGGCATCGGTATGGGTACATACGACTTTTTCATACCACCGAGCGTTATCTACGGCGTGGGAGCCATGAACCGCCTCGCCGAGGAGGTTCGGGGGCTGGGGAGAAGGGCGCTCCTCGTGAGCGGCAGGGACGCGCTCAGGCGCACCGGCTCGCGTGACGCAATCCTCAGCGCGCTGCGCAGTGGCGGCATCGATGCAATCCTCTTTGAAGGCGTCGAAGCAGACCCCTCCATTGAAACCGTGGACCGCGGCGCCCATGCCGCGGTCAGCGGCGGGTGCGACATGGTCGTCGCGGCGGGCGGAGGCAGCGCCATCGACGCCGGTAAAGCGATCGCCGCAATGGCGACCAATCGCGGCTCCGTCAGGAACTACCTCGAAGGGGAGGAATTCACCAGGAAGCCGATCCCATGCATTGCCATCCCCACCACCGCCGGCACAGGTTCGGAGGTGACAAGGAATTCCGTCCTCACGAACCGACAGCGGGGCTATAAGCGGAGCATCCGCCACCGCTGGCTCATACCCGCGGTGGCACTGGTTGATCCCGAACTCACACGATCGCTCCCCCCATCCCTCACTGCCGCAACCGGTATGGACGCCCTCGCACAGCTCATCGAACCGTACGTCTCGAGGAAGAGCAGCCCCCTCACCGACGCGCTCGCGATCTACGCGATTGAACTCGTGGGACGGAGCTTGAAAAGGGCGGTGGAAAACGGCGACGATATACAGGCGAGAGCCGACATGTCACTCGCGAGCCTCATGAGCGGTATGGTACTTGCCAACGCCGGCCTCGGCGCGGCCCACGCCCTCTCCCACCCGCTCGGCGTGCACTTTCATATCCCCCATGGCTTCGGCTGCGCCATGCTCCTCCCCTGGGTGATGGAGTTCAACCTTCCTGCGTCACAGGAGAAATTCGCCCGCGTTGCCGCCGCGCTGGGAGAAGACACATACGGGCGCGGGGCAGAGGAAGCCGCCGGCCGAGCGATCGCCCGGGTGCGCAGCCTCGCGCGCGAGATCGGGATCCCCGCGAGGCTTTCGGAATTCGGCGTCTCCCAAAAGGATTGTGAGCGGGTGGCCCGCGAAGCCCACGGCTCAAGCCTCGACGCGAATCCCGTTACGGCGTCTGATGACCAACTCGTGAGCATTCTCAGAAAAGCGCTGTGAGTAATAAAAAGACGGCATTTCGCAATGGGACAGTTATAGGGGGTAGCCGCAGATTTACGCGGATGAACGCTGATACACCTATATAAAATCAGCGTGTATCTGCGTGTATCCGCGGCAAGAAACCTTGACCACTCAAACAATCCTTTTTATCTGCGGCAATTCATTGCTGGATTCACCCTGTAAGTGAGCCATTACAGCATTTCAGGAGGACACCATGGAACGGGTCAATGAAAAGCAGCGCGAGTATCGAAAGGGTGACTCGGGTCCCAAGTATCTCATGCGCGGGCCCCGATTCGAATGGGGGATCATCCGCTTGAAACCCGGGGAGGAGATCGGGGCCCACGGGCACAGAGAAGTTGAGGAAACCTTCTTTTTCTTCGATGGGGAGCCCATGCTCATCGTTGACGGCACAACGCACGGGGTGAGGGAGGGTGACGCATTTCGCCTCGATCCCGGTGAGATGCACAATATCATAAACGAAACCAGCCGGGCCGTGCGAGTCATCTTCATTAAAGCGCCGTTCCTCCCGGACGACAAAATCACCAGCCGGTGATCGCGACGCCTGCTATCGCGAGTGACTGCACGGCTTTTCCACCCGTGCCGCACTCACGCGACGCGACGCCCTGAGCCACCCTGCCGCTTCCCCGATCGCCGTTGCGGCGAGGAGCAGCGCGCACAACAGGAATGGGGAGCGCATACCCGCATACTGAGCGCAGATTCCTCCGGCTGCGGGGCCGAGAAAGAAGCCGGAGCCCACCATGAACTCGTGGATACCCGTCCTCTGTCCCGTGCGCTCATGCCCGCACAGGCTGTAGTATATGCTTGAATAGTAGGATAAACCCAGTGCCACGCCGAGCAGGGGGAACGCGAGGGAGAGAAACATCACCGACGTGCTCCTGAAGACGATGAGCATGCCGATCGCAGCCGCGCCATGCACGATCGTGAGTGGACCGAAGCGATAGTGCCAGCGGGGACTTGACCGCAACACAATAAAAAATACGGACTGTGTTACCCCGACGAGGAAAAGGAGATAGCCGATCAGGCAGGGCGAGAATCCGTTCGCCACGGCGAGCTTCGGGTAGAGCGACTGCACATTGGAGAGGGCAAACCAGCATATAAAATTTGCCCAGAGCGCCAGCGGAAGGAACACACCCGGATCCTCGAGGTGCGGCGTTTCGTCGGCGGCACCCACCGCAGCATGGTCATCCCTGCTCCTCCCCCCCCTGGTGAGGAGGAGCGCCGTCAGCATGAGCGCGTTCGCCACCACTGCATAACACCACGGATACCGGTAATCAATGGAGTAGAGCACCCCGCCGATCATCGGCCCCAGCATTATTCCGGCGCTCCAGGAGAGGTTGAACATCCCGAGCCGCTCCGAGAGGCGGGCCCGCCCCCCGATGTCGGCGAGCCATGCCTGGAGCGGCGGCCAGAAAAAAGCGGCGCACAGAGAACCGGATACCCCCAGGATAAATACATCCCGCAGCCCTCCGACAAGAAAAATGTATGAATCCACCACCATCAACAGGCTGCAACTGAGCATGACGGACCGCCGCTTGGCCTCTGCCGGGACGAGCGCGGCGTCCCTTTCAATTCGCTCAGAGTGCCAACCCGCAAGCGGGCACGCGAATGTGTACGCCATGGCGCCCAGGGAACCGAGCAGTCCGAGCTCCAGTGGACTCGCACCGTACCTGATCGCGAGCAGCGGCAGGGCCACCACCAGAACGCCGGTAGCGCTGTTCATGATGAGCGCACACGCGTAGAGCAGCTGAGGTCGAAGAATCAATAGGAAGCTCCGATTGTATCGCTCGGGAAAATAACGGGGAGGGGAGGATTAAAAGTTGATGCGGATCTTCTTATCCGCTTCAGGCTCAATAATCACATCCTTGCCGAATACATTGACATCCCTTTCCCTGCCGATTTCGTCACTGTACTTCTCGTAGGATTTAACACCCTTGCCAACGGGGGATTCATCTATCGTCCGGCAACCGGAGATGCCGCAGAGGGCGGCGAGGAGTGCAGCCAGCGCGAACGCATTCCTTTTCATGGAATCACCTGTGCGACGCGCGCCCTCTACTCCTTGCTCACGAGGCGAAGATTGCCGATATCGACGTTCGACTTATTGCCGTCTATATGGTACACCTTCTCGCGCCTCTTCAGCGGTCTGCCCAGCGCCTGCTCCATAACGAGGCGGTGAAGATATTTCCCCTTGTCCTTGCCCGCCGTGATCACGATGGAGCCGTCCGGACGCACAAAGCGACCTCCCTTCCACCGGTGATGTCGCTCACCGGATGGAACGCCCTTCAGTATAATACCGCATTTCCTGAGGTGCACATAGATGGTGCCGGGATCGACACGGCACTCATCCGCAATCTCCGCCAGCGTCTTGCCTTCCTGTATGTATCTCTGGGACAGCCACGCCCTGTCGTGATATTTCTTTTCGGCAGGCTGGATACCGAATTCAATCTTTTTTAATGACGCGTACTGCCGGGTGAACCCAAAAACCTTTCCGATCGCATCAAGTGTCTCACCTGACTCAAGAAGCTGCGTGAATCTCTCGTAACCGCCGAATTCCTTATACCGCTTGTTGAATCGCGCTACCGCCTTTTCAATATTTTTGGCCATAGATTCTTTCCCTCCATTTTCATCCTTATTTTTGACAAATCTCTATCACATTATTTAATAGGAGTTAAGTTATCACAAAAGGCATGTACTGTCAATAATCTCTTCCTGCCTGTCATTTAAAATTCAAAAGTGCACACTTTTTTAAGGATTTAAAGTTGAAAAGTGCACACCTAAAAACGCCATAAT
>Ga0315291_10000712_pt1 | contig 44174 bp, 32 predicted proteins | sample YL17G12_20_MG_FD_203070 | JGI IMG/M metagenome (GOLD analysis project Ga0315291, IMG submission 203070) | Sediment microbial communities from Yellowstone Lake, YNP, Wyoming, USA - YL17G12_20 | ecosystem: Environmental > Aquatic > Freshwater > Lake > Sediment | place: USA: Wyoming | collected...
CTCGGGACTCGGCCTCCAACCTTATTTCCTCTCGGCCTACGCGTTGGCCGCCTCTGCCGGCTTAATGGCCGCCTTGAAAGAGGCCAACATTTCCGTGTCCAGCTCCCGCTCCGTGCCGGTCGCCGCCATCGCCGCGGCCGTCGAGCGCGCGGCCGGCGGCCCGCTCCCCGCCAAGGCCCTGCTCTGCGCGCCGGGGCAAGGCGGCAGGCCGTCCTTGGCCAAAGTGAGCGTGTGCGTGAGCAAGGAGACGTTTAGGATGGTGGGGTGTGCGGGGGACTCGGCCGCCGCGCCCTCGCCCCTGGCCGACGACCGCCGCGCCGACGGCGACTCGGAAGACGCCGCCCCCGCCCTGGCCGCCCTGCAAGCGTACGATTGCGCTCTTGCCAAGGACGGCATCTACCTTCCCGCCCTAGCCAACGGGGACTACCTGTCGGGCGAGGCGTGGCTGTCTGCCGCGGGCGAGGGCGAATACGCGGCAGCCGCGCTGGCCGCCCTGGCTTTGACCTTCTGTGCCGCGGGGGTGGCTGCCGTGATTGGTGCGCGCGCTCGGGGGCGGCCCGTGGGCGCGGGCGTGGGCAAGGGGGCGGGAGGGCTGTGCGGCGGCGCGGTCAGGCGCGCGCGCGCGAAGCCGCCGCCCGGCGCGGGCGACCCCGTCGACGTCGTGAGCCACACCCTCGACCTGGACGCCATTGAAAAGGTCGACCCGTGGCTGGCCGCCGTGCTGGCCGCGCTCCCGATCGGCGCGGGCGTCACGGGCGACGTGGCGCGCCGCGCCGCGCGCGCCGCGCTCGGCGCGGGCGGCCCGCCCGCCGCGCCGCCCGTGTCGGGGCGCCTGCTGCTGCTGCTTCCGGCCGGCGCCGATGAAGCGGCGCGGGCGGCCGCGACCGACGCCGCGGCGGGGCTCGACCTCGGCCCGCACGCGGCCGTCGCCGGCGCGACGGCGGCCACCCCCGCCGAGCTGTCCACCTTTTTCGCCACGCGCGCGCTCGTCGTGGATGCGATGGCCATCCTCCGCGTCGCCCCCGACCGCCTGGTGCTGGCCGCGACGCAGCCGGCGCTCGCCGACGCGCGCGCGCGCGCCGCGCGGCCGGCGCCCAACGCGTGGGAGCCGAGCCCCGACGGCGAGCCCGTGGCGGACCGCCTGGCCGTCGCAGCAGCCTTTTCCGACGTCCTGGCCGGCGCATCGACCACCGCCGCCTTGGACGCCGCTACCACCGCGCGCTGGCGCGGCGACCGCGGCGGCGGCCGCCTCCCCAAGCCCGCCCTCTTCCGCGCCCTCCTCCCTTTCCACGCCGACACCGCGGCCTACGCGGCCGCCATCGACGCCCTGCTGGCGACCGGGTTTCTGTCGCGGCGTGACCTGGCCGACGTGGGCGGGCCGAACCGACTCTGGGGGGTTTTGGTCGACTCGGTCAACGCCGCCGCCGCCGCGCGCGGCGCCCGCTTTCAGCTCGACGGCCTGGACCCGGAGACGATCGAAGGCCTGGTGGCGGCCGGGGCGCGGAGGCCGCGGGCGCGCGCGGCGGTCGACGTGCGGCTGCCGCGCGCGCTCGACGGCGCGCCGCCGTTCGACGCTGCCGCCGCGGTCGCGGCCGCCCAGGCCGCAGCCGTGGCCCGGTGTGCAGCCGCGGCGAGTGGAGTGGCGGCGGCGACTGACGCGCGCAAGCCGCCCCGTGCGGCCGCGCCCAAGCCGCCGCTGCCGCCCCCTCCTCTCGCCACCGTCGCCCCTTCCGCCGCCGTCGACCACGCGCGCGCCGCCGCGGTCGATGCCGCCGCGTCCCGGCGCGCGGCGGCCGCGGTGGCGTCGGCGCGCGGCGCGCGCGGCGGCGGGGGGCGCGCCCCCCCGCTCCCGCTCGCGCCTGGCGCCGGCGCCGTGCGCGCCTCGTTCTACGCCCCGCCCCTGCCCGAGGAAGGCGTCCTGGACGCCGGAGACGCCGCCGTGCGCGAGCGCGTCCCCGTCGCGCGCCTGCTGCGCTTCCTCGCGTCGGCCGCCAACGCGCGCCGCGGCCGCCTCGTGCTCGCGTGCGCGCCCTTGTTCGTGGCCACCCTCGCCCGCCTCCTCCTCCCCCTCGCCTTTGCCGCCGGCTTCCAGGCGCTGCAGTCGGGCGACGGCGAGTACCTGGCCGTCTGCGGCGCGCACGCCGCCGCGCTGGCGGCGGCGGCGGTCGTCGCGGCGGCCGCCGGCGGCGCCGCGCTCGAGTTTTTTGCGCGCGCCGCCATGCTCCGCGTCACCACCCGCCTCTTCGACCACCTCATGTTCCAGGACGCGGCCTTCCTGGAGAGGCTCTCCCCTGGCGAGCTCATGGTGCGCGCGTCCGGCGGGTCGCTCACGCTCAAGTCTCTTTTGACGACCGTCCCCTTCAAATTCGTGGAGGGCGTCGTCCTCTTCGTCGGCGCGCTCGCCTTCCTGGTCACGTCCACCTTTGCCCGCACCAGCGGCGGCGGCGGAGGAGGGGGCGGCGCGGCTGTCCTGGCCGCGGTCGCGGTCGCCGCCACGCTTCTCGTCGCCGAGTGCGCCGTCGCCGGCCGCTGGCTCTGGCGCCAGAACCTGGCCGTCCGCCGCGCGCTCGGCGCGCTGCTGGGGAGCGGCGCCGACTTTTGCGGCGCGCCCGCCGCGGTCGCCGCGTTGAGGTTGGGGGCGACCGTCGAGGCCGACGCGCGGCGCTACGTGTCCGACTACGCCGCCGCCGCCCGCACGCAAGCCCTAGCCCGCGCGGCGCACGCAGCCATCATCTCCGCGGTCACGATCACGCTCCGCCTGGCCATCCTGTGGCGCGCCGCGCGCGGCTCGTTCCTCGGCGGCACGACCGTCGCGCACGTGTACGCCCTCCTCTCCTACTCGGCCTGGCTGGAGCAAGGGCTGCAGCAAGCGTCGACCGCGTACGGAGGGGCGATGGCGGACGTCGGGTCGCTGGAGCGGCTTGTGGAGTTGCACGACCGCGGGCGCGTCGACCCGCGCGGGGGGAGGGAGGCGCCGCTGCCCGCGGGCCCTCCATGCGCGTCGTTCCTGGATGGAGGACCGCCCGGCGCGCTCACGGGGGGTATTGCGGTCAACAAGGTCAAAGTCTCGTACCCGTCGGGCGGCGTCGCGCTCGCGGGCGCGAGCCTGCGCGTCGGTGCGGGCGCCGTCGCGCTCGTGCGTGGCGGCCCCCAATCGGGCAAATCCACGCTGCTCGACGCGCTTGCTCTGCGGGTCATGCCGTTCAAGGGAGCCATTGAGTTTGAGGCGGAAGCGGGCGGCGGGGAGAGGGCGTGGCGCGTGTTTGACTGGGTCGACGGCGACGCGCGATCTGCGCGCCGCGCCCAGGCGCTCGTCGCCGCCACCGCCGCGTCCATCTTCCCCGGCAGCCTCGATGACAACGTGGCGCTGGGCGCACCGGAGCCGCCAACCGCCGGGGCGCTGGACGCGGCGGTCGAGGCCGCGGGCGTGGGCGAGGTCGCCGCCGCGCTCGGCGGGCGCGCCGCGCGCGTCGGCGACGGCGGCGCGCCGCTTCCGCCCGGCGCCGAGCTGCGCGTCGCGCTCGCGCGGGCGCTGCTTCGGGCGCCGGCCACGCTGCTTGTGGACGACGCGGACGCGCTCGTCGCGGAACTCGGCGCGCGGCGGCTCGGCACCGTGCTCGCGCGCGAGGCCGCGCGCGGCGCGGCGGTCGTCATCGCGGCCCAGCGCGCGACCGCGGCCGATTTGGGGATGCTGGGGGCGGCCGAGTACGAGCTGCGGGACGGCGCGCTGTTTAGGGTCGACTGAGTGGGAGAGAGGTGCTTGCAACGAAATTAAAAAACGATCAACTCTCTCCACCCTCTTAGACCACCCTGGACGCCACACCCGCCGCGACCAGCTCGTCCGCCGCGTCCTGGCTCTCGACCAGGCACACGACCGCCGCGCCGCGGGCGGCCTCGGCAGCCAGGACGGCCGCAACGTCGGCCGGCGCGGTGGCGAGGAGGGACGCCGCGTCCTCGACCGCGAGCACAGGGGCCGCGGCCAGCAGGGCTCTCGCCAGGGCCAGCCGTGTCAGCACCGACCGCGGCAGCACCGACCCGGTCGTCTTCGGGCCGACGCGCGAGCGCGCGCCGTCGGGCAGCGTCGCGACCCACCGACCCAGGCCCGACCGCGCGATCGCGTCCGCGACGTCGCCCGCGGTCGCACCCCGGCCGCCGGGCGCGGCGGCGGCAGTCACGTTGTCCTCCACGGAGGCGGCAAACGCGTGCGCGGCCGCGGGCGAGAGCAAGGTCGCGCCGTCGGCGACGAGGGCGCGCGCGGCGGCGGCCCGGTCGGTGGGGGACGTGAGGACGGTGGCGACGACGGCGCCGTGGGCGGTGGGCGGGAGGAGGGCAGAGGAGTCGCCGCCCTTTCCCCCACCCTTCTCCTCGTCGCCCTTGCCACCGCCGCGCTCCAACGCCTCGAGCCAGCCGCGAGCCATGACGCCCGCCCCGTGCAGTTCCACCAGGCGCCGCAGCGAGCCTCCGGCCTCGACGAGGGCGGCGGCCGCCGCGCCGGCGCCGGCGAGCCCGGTTTGGAGCAAGCGGCACAGGAGCAGCACAGTGAATATGCTGCCCGCCGGCGCGCGGCTGCCGGCGGCCAGCGCCTGGGCGCCGCCCGCCCACAGCGTGGCGGCGCGCAGGCCGGCGCCGGCGGCCAGGAGAAATGCGACGTGCGCCGCAGCCGCAACGCCGAGCGCGAGCGACGCGCCGTAAAAGCGGGACGCCAGCGCGGCGTGGTCGCGCCGGGCGCGGGGCTCGAGGCCGAGGGTGGACACAGTTTTAGCCGACGTGAAGACGGCGAGCGAAAACGCAAAGAGGCGGCCCAGGGCGGAGCGCGCCGTGTAGGAGAGGCGCGCGCCGACGACGGCGAAAACGACGGCTTCGGCTACTACCGCGGACAGCACGACGCAGGCAGCGATGAGGACGCCCGGCTGGCCGCGCGCCGCGAGCGCGGCCGCGCGCTCGAGCACGCACGCGGCGGCGCCCGCCGCGAGCAGGCCCGACGCCAGGAGCGCGGGGCCGGCGGACGCGACGACGGCGCGCAGGGCGAGCGCGTCGCCCGAGTTGCGGGCCAGAACTTCGCCGAGGGGGAGGCGGGTGCGCGCGGGCGCCGCGCCGGTCAGCTGCCTCAGCGCCGACACAAAGAGCCTGTGAAACGCGGGCCGCGTCACCGCCGCCCCATACCCCGCCAGCGCGAGCGAGGCCGCGGTGTCGGCGAGCCAGGCGAGGAGGTAGGCGCCGACGAGCTCGTTGAAGCGGGGGAGGAAGTCGACCGAGTCGCGCGCGATGACGGCTTCAAAGGCGACGCCGAACGCGCGCGGGACGAAGAGGGTAGCGGCGAGGCCGGCCAGGGTGAGGGCCAGAGAGCCGGCGAGCCACCAGGGCGCGAGCGTGGCGGCGCCCCAGGCGAGGCGGGCGGCGTCGGCAGCGGACGCGGGCGCGGGCGGCGGCGCGCCGCCGGCGCCGACGAGGGGCGCGCCCGCCGCGCCCGCGGGCAGCGCGGCGCGCGACACGGCGGCGGCAGACGCCGCTGCCGTGGTGTCCGCCCACTGCGTCGAGCGGGGGGCGGCGCGGCGCTTGACGAGGTCGGCGAGGCCGGGTGGCGGCGGCGGCTCGTCGGATGCTGTGGCCGCGGCGGCGGCCGGCGGCGGCCGCCCCGCGGCCGCCAAATAGGCGCCCGCATCAAACGTGATGGGTTCCTTGAGCAGGGTGGCCACTCCGTCGTCCCACTTGACGACCCCCAGCGACGCCGCGCTCTCGTCCGACGCGATGTACCCCGACCGCGTCGCCGCCGCCGCCCGCGTGACGATGCCCGCGCCGACCGACGCCTTCTTCGCTTCCGCCCACGCGTCCACGGCGTCGACGTCGAGCTCCGCGAGCGTGAGCCGGCCGCCAAAGCGCGCGGCGCCCGCGTTGACCGAGGCGAGCAGGGCGCCCCAGTACCGGTCGGGGCCGCCCGCAGCGGCGACGGCGGCGCGCTTGACAACGCCGAGGGAGAGCAGGTGCTTCAACGCGGCAGCGTACGCCGCGTCGCGCGTGTGAAACGGGCGCAGCACCTGAAACACGGCCGACTCGGGCAACCCTTCCCGCTTCCAGTGCCGCAGCGTTCCCGCATCGAACGCGTACGCCGACCCGTGCCCCTTGAGCCGGCGGATGACCGAGCGCGCGACGGGCCGCGCAGCGGCGTGCGGGCGGCCGCGGGAGTCGGCCTCCCACTGAAACGTGTAGGCCGCGGCGCGGCCGTGGCAGCAGGGGCGCACGACATCGGCCGCGGCGTCGGCGGCGGCGTCGGCGGTGTGCAGGAAGAGGGCGCCGGGCGCGCCGACGGCGCCCGTCTTCAGAATGAGGACCTCGTTGATCGACACGTCGCGCGTCAAAAAATAGTCGATCAGATCATGAGCATCATCCACCTCGCAGTCTTGCGCCTCGAGCGTGAGCGCCCCCAACCGCGCGCCGACGAGCGCGTCCTTGGCCGCGCGCGCGGCGGCGGGCGGGACGCCCGCGGGGCCGCCCAGGAGCATGACGGCGCAGTCGACGTCAAAGGACGAGGGGGGTTCGGGGGCGCCGAAGCGGTGTTTGAGGAGTTTGCGCGCGACGCCGCCCTTCAGCCCGACGCCGCGCGGCAGGTCGACGATGACGGCCGCCAGGTCAGGCGCGACGGCGGCGGCCCACGCCATGTCCAGTGGCTCGCAGTGGATGGAGACGGGGCGGGCGACGAGCGGGTTGCGGACAACTTTGACCTCCCTAGGCGCAAACAGCGTCGGAAGCCACCCCGCCGCCGCCGCCGCGGCCGCTGCCGCCCACGCGGCCGCCAGGACGGCGGCCGCCAGGGCGACTGCAGCGGGCGTCCACCACCAGACGGCGAGGGGGGCGAACGTGGCGGGGTCCTGGCCGCGCAGGAGGCCGGGGATGATGCGCTTGGACGTCGCCGCGGGCAGGGACGCCAGGGAGAGCGTCCCTGCACAGGGCTCGGCGAACGCGGCGGCGGCGGCCCCCGCTCGGGCGCCCGCGGGGCACGGCGCGGGCGCGAGCGTGGCCGCGTCGGCGCACAGCGACACCTGCACCAGCCCCCCGCCCGCCGCGCACAACGCCGACCCCGGCACGTACGACCCGTTGAACGCGGTCGCCAGCGAGGCCTCGGCGACGGGGCCGGGGGCGAGGGACCCGAGCGCGGGCGCGGCGAGGGCGGCCGCACGAAACGCGGCGGCGAAAAACTCGACCGCCCCCAGCCCCGCGCACGCGCCGCCGCCCGCCCACGCGGCCGCCCAGGCGGGCAGGTCTTGGGTCAGGGACTGGTGGTCGGCGGTGGGCGCCCAGAAGAAGGCCGTCGTGAGATTAAATCCGCGGAGCGCGTCGGCGGTCAGAGGCGAAGCCGGCGGCGGGCACGCCAGCGGCTCGCCCGTCGCGTCGATCGGCACGAAAGCCGCCGTCCACCAGCCTGGCGACGCCCACCCCTTGACAACGGAGAAGCGCGCGGTCTCGAGGTCGGGGGGTGGGAGCGCGGCGGCGGGCAGGAACGCGGTGAGCACGTAACCCGCTGCCGCCCCGGATTGGAGCAGTGGGGACGGTAGGCCGTCCGTGGGAGGGGGCTGGGCGGCGGCTAGGGCCAGGAACGCGAGGAGGGCAGCGAGGAACTGCCGCATTGGCGGTCGTCAGAAGGAGGCGGGGAGAGGCGACCGCAAGGCGAGTGTCCGGACGCGATCTAGCGCCCGCCCGGCAGGGCGCGCGGGCGCGAGGGCGTGTGGAGAGCGAATACGGCGCCCGCCGGCGTCGCCGTGCGCACTCTCGTCGCTCGACGCTCAGCCCGCGCCTGCTGCCACCGCACGGGCCGGCGGCGCCCGTCCACAGCCCGTGCCGCGGCGTCGCGCGGGGCAGGCCGCCGACCGCGGTGCGACCGCGCGCCGCGCCCCGATCCCCGCGGCCCAGCGCCATGTACCTGTACAACGTCACCCTACAGCGGCCGACCACGATCACGGTGCGTAGAAGGGGGGGAGGAGGAGGAGTGGCGGCGGCGGGCCGCGCCGCCAATCGCGGCGGCGGCGCGGCGGCGCGAGGAAGTCGAGGGAGCCGCCGGCCCGCGCCGCTCACGCACGACGGTGCGAAGCGTGTCATGGCGTTTGGAGCGAGCCGCAACCCGCGCCGACGCCCCCCCCTTAATCTTCAAAGACCGCCGTGTACGGCAACTTCTCCGCGCCCAAGGCCCAGGAGATCGTCGCCGCCCGCGGCGACGTCCTCGAGTTGCTCCGCCCCGACGCCACCGGTCGCCTGGCGGTGGCGGCGTCGGTGGCGGTGCATGGCGCGCTGCGCGCGCTCGCCCCGTTTCGGCTCACCGGCGCGCCGCGCGACTGCCTCGTCGTCGGGTCGGACTCTGGGAGGATTGTTGTTTTGGAGGTCGTCCCCGATCCTGCAGCGGATGAGGGCTCGGGCGCCCTGCTTTTCAAGCGGGTGCACTGCGAGACGTTTGGCAAATCCGGCGTGCGCCGCGCCGTCCCAGGCCAACACCTGGCGGTCGACCCCAAGGGCCGGGCCGTCCTCATCGGCGCGCTGGAGCGGGCAAAGCTAGTGTACGTCCTCAACCGGACGGCCGACGCGGCGCTGACCATTTCGTCCCCCCTGGAAGCGCACAAATCGCGTTCCTTGTGCCACGCCGTCGCCGGCCTCGACGTCGGCTACGACAACCCCGTGTTTGCCGCCATTGAAGAGGATTGCGGGGCGGTGGACGACGGGGAGGCGGAGGGGCCGCCGGGGCGGACGCTGACGCTGTACGAGCTGGATTTGGGTCTGAACCACGTCGTGCGCGCGTCGGCCGACCCCGTCCCCCCGACCGCCACCCTCCTCGTCCCCGTGCCCGGCGGCGGCGACGGCCCCGGCGGCGTGCTGGTGTGCTGCGAGGACGTCGTCGAGTACCGGCCGCCGGGCGGCGGCGGCAAGGGCGCGCTCGCGGCTGCGCTCCCGCGCCGCGCGTCGCTCCCCGCGCACCGCGGCACCATGATCGTCGCGTCCGCCACGCACAAGCAAAAGGCCCTCTTCTTCGCCCTGCTCCAATCCGAGTACGGCGACGTGTTCAAGGCGACGCTCGAGTGCCCCGCCGGCGGCGGCGCCCCCACCTCGCTCACGCTCTCGTATTTCGACACCGTCCCGCCCGCCGCCGCGCTCTGCGTGCTCAAGACCGGGTTCCTGTTTGCCGCGGCCGAGGCCGGCAACCACGGGCTCTACCAGTTTGCGGGGCTGGGCGACGGCGCGGTCGCCGCGTCGGTGTCTGGAGGGTCGACCGCGCGCGGCGACGCGCCCGCGTTCACGCCCACGCCCCTCACCAACCTCGTCCTCGTCGACGAGCTGGACTCGCTGGCGCCCATGACGGGCGCGGCGGTGGCCAATCTGTTGAAAGAAGAGGTGCCGCAGATCTACGCGCTGTGCGGCGCACGCGAGCGTTCCACCCTGCGCCTGCTCCGCCCCGGCGCGTCCGTCACCGAGATGGCGGCCTCGCCCCTGCCGGGAGCGCCCACGGGCGTGTGGACGCTGCGGAAAGGGCCCGGCGCGACGGCCGACACGCACATCGTTGCTTCCTTCGCAAACGCGACGCTCGTCCTCGCCGTCGGCGACACCGTCGAAGAAGTGACGGATTCGGGGCTCTCGGGCACCGTCGCCACCCTGTGCGCGGCCTCTCTGGCCGACGGGTCGCTCCTCCAGGCGCACGCGGGCGGCCTGCGGCACGTGCGCCCCGACGGGCGCGTCGCCGAGTGGCGCGCGCCGGGCCGCCGCGCGGTCACGGTCGCGACCGCCAACGAGCGCCAAGCCGTCGTCGGCCTCGCGGGCGGCGAGCTGCTTGCGTTTGAGCTCGACGCGTCGGGCGCGCTCGCGCAGACGGAAACGCGCGATCTCGGCGCCGACGTCGCCGCGCTCGACCTGCCGCCCGTGCCGCCCGGCCGTGCCCGGTCCCGCTTCCTGGCGGTCTCGGGGTACGACGCCACGATCAAGATCATGGCGCTCGACCCGGGCGACGGGTTCAAGGTGTTGGCGCTGCAAGCCGCGCCCGCCGTCGCCGAATCGCTGTGCACCCTCCCCGCCCCCGGCGGCGCCCTCGTCCTGCACGCCGGCCTGACCAACGGCGTCCTGCTGCGCGCGGACGTCGACACGGTCACCGGCCAGCTGTCGGACGCGCGGTCGCGCTTCCTGGGGACGCGCCCCCCGCGCCTGACGCGCGCGCGGTCGCGCGGCGCGCCCGCCCTCCTCGCCCTCTCCTCCCGCCCCTGGCTCGTCCACGCCGCCGATGGCGGCACACATGCCCTAGTCCCGCTCGCGTACGACGCGCTCGACGTCGCGGCGGGATTCGCGTCTGCCGCAGCGCCCGACGGCGTCGTCGGCGCGGCAGGCGGCTCGCTGCGCGTGCTCTCCCTGGACCGCGTGACCGACGGCTTCAACTCGGCGACCTGCCGGCTGCGGCACACGCCACGGCGGCTGGTGGTGTGCGAGGAGGAGGGGGTAGTGATCGTGGGCGAGGCTGACGTCGGCGTCGGCGACCCCGAAAAAGGGGGTGAAGGCGGTGGCGACGCCCCAATGGCCGCCGCAGATGGCGAGCCTGCCGCCCGCTTCGCCCCTGAATTCGATGAGGCCGTCGCGGCCGAGCGGGAGCGCGTGGGTGACCCGCGGTCGGCCGACGCTTCTTCGTGGCGCGCGTGCGTGCGCGTCGTCGACCCCGCGACGCTCGCCACCCGCGCCCTGGCCGACCTGGACGCCGCCATCACGGCCATGTGTCTCGTCACGTTTAAAGCGGCGCCGGAGCAGGGGGCGCTGCTGGCCGTGGGCGCATGCCCCGGGCTCAAGCCGCGCGACCGTGCGGGCGCGGCGGGCGAGATCCGCATCTACAGGCTCGCGTCGGGCGCCTCCTCCCTCAAGCTCATGCACGTCACGCCCGCGGGCGGCGTCGTGGGCGCGCTGCACGCGTTCCGGGGGCGGTTGCTCGCGGGCGTCGGTCGGAGCGTCATCACCTATGACCTGGGCCGCGCCAAGCTCCTCCGCAAAGCGGAACTGCATGCCACGGCCACCCACGTTGTGTCTCTTTCGTCCGTGGGCGCCCGCGTCTTCGCCGGCGACCAAACCGGCTCCGTCGTGCTCCTCCGCCACCGCTCGGCCGACGGCTGCCTCCACCCCGCCGCCGACGAGCCCGTCCCCCGCCACGTGTCGGCCGCCATCCCGCTCGACTACGACAGCGTGGCGGTGGGCGACAAGTTCGGATCGGTCGCCGTCCTGCGGCTCGACGCCGACGCGTCAGCCGCGGTGGAAGCGGATCCTACCGGCGGCGCTTCCGGCGCCACCGGCGCGGTCGGCGCGGCCGCCGGCCCCACCCGCAAGCTCGTCACCGAGGCGTGCGTGCACGTGGGCGACGCGGTCACCTGGCTCGCGCGCGCCGCGCTCCAACCCGGCGGCTCTGAGTCCCTCCTCTTCGGCACACTGGGCGGCCGCCTCGGCGCCCTCGTCCCCCTCACCACGCGCGCCGACGCCGACTTTGCGGCGTCGCTCGAGATGCACGCGCGCCTCGCCGCACCGCCGCTCGCGGGGCGCGACCACCTGGCCTACCGCTCGGCCTACTACCCCGTGCGCCACGTCGTGGACGGCGACCTGTGCGAAGCGTACGGTGCGCTGCCGGCCGAGGCGCGGGCGCGGATCGCGGGCGAGTTGGAGCGCGCGCCGGGGGAGGTCGTGCGCAAGCTCGAAGACGTGCGCGCGCGCGTGCTGTGAGGGAGGGGTTTGGGTCGCGTGGGGTGGTGTGTGTGCGGTTGCGCGCGCGTGTGTGTGTGTGCCCGCGCGGTCGGTCCCGTCCGTCTCCCGGCGGGCGGCAGGAGGGGAGAGGCGGCGGCCCGGTCCGCACGACGCCGCCCGCCGCTCTCTCTCAGTCTTTGCCTCGGACGCGTGGCCCGCCGCCACCGCCAGGCCCCACCGCCGTTGCGCGTGCGCCGCCGCGAGCGCGCGCACGCCCCCTACAGGCCCTCGCGGCCGCAGGCGCGGGAGCGAGCTGCGATGGCCGACCACAGCGCCGAGCTCGAGGCGGAGCTGGCCACCCTACGCGCCCAGGTGCGGTGCTGCGTGGTGGTGGGCGCCCGATTGGGAGCGCCGCGCGGGGTGCGCGTGCGAGGCGGCGCGGCCGCGCATCGGCGCGCGCGCGCCGCCGCCCCGCTTCGCCGGCCTCCCGAGCCGCCCGCCGCGTCGCCCTCGCGCTCACACACATATCCACCATCCCCAGGCCGAGGCGCAGGCCATCAACGCCGACCATGCGGCCCAGGTGCGCGGTTCGACGTCGCTGCGGGCGGCCGGCGGCCAGCGGCCGGCGCGGCGCCGGCCAACGACATGGTGGTTGCCCTTTTTTTAGTCCCGCCTCACGCCCCCCCCCCTTTCCCTCACTCTCTCAGGCCATGGAGGCGCGCTTCAACGCGCTGCTCGAGCAGCAGGGCAAGCTCGCGTCCGATAACGCGCGCCTGACGGCCGATAACGAGCGCTTGACCAAGGTACGGGGAGAGGTGGAGGGATGGAGAGCGGGTGCCTCGGCACTCGGTGGGCGACTGTGCGGCTCACCTCCCTCCCTCCCTCCTTTAGGAATTGGCCGACGCCAAGGCCGAAGCCAATACGCTGCGCACCGCCCTCGTGGAGCGTGACGCCGCCCTCGCCCGGCGCGGCGCCGAGGTCGACGGCGCAACGGCCGACGCGCGGTCGCTCGAAAAACTGCTGGAAGCCCGCACCGCCGAGCTGGACGACGCGCACGCCCGCCTCAAGGCGGCCGCCGCGCGCGCGGCGGCCGAGACGGACGAGCGGCTGGCGGTCGACGCGCGCGCGCACGAGGCGGCGGCGTCCGCGTCGCGCGCGTCGCTAGCCAGCGTGCGCCTAGAGCAGGAGAAAGAAATCCTCGAACGCCACAACGCGTGGCTCACCGAGGAGCTGGCGCGCAAGGCGGACGCCGCGACCACCGAGCGGCGCGCGTCGGCCGCCGCGGCCGCCGACACGGCCGCCCGCCTGGCCGCCGCTGAGGCGCGCGCCGACGCGCTGGCCGCGTCCGAGCTTAAGCTGCGGCACCGGGTGGAGGAGCTGACGGCCGCGGCGGACGCGGCGGGCGCCAAGGCCAAGGATGAGGCGGCCGCGCGCGCCGCGTCGGAAGAAAACTTCCAGCGCGAGCTGGCCACCTCCCAACGCCTGGCCTCCATCTTCAAAGAGACGGCGGACGAGCGGTCGGCGCGCGCGGCCGAGCTCGAGGGCGTGCTGGCCGAGATGCGTGCGGCGGCCGACACGGCGGCGGCGACCGGCCGCGCCGACGCGGCCGCCGCCGAGGCGCGCGTCGCGGCCGCCGAGGCGGCGTTGGCGGACGAGCGCGAGCGGCGCCAGCGCATGCTGGCGGCTGCGGCCGCGGGCGAGCTTCCCGCGGTGGCCGACGGTGGTGGGGCCGGGCCCGCGTCGGCCGCCGGCCGCCGCGGCCGCTCGACCGTCGCCTCGCCCTCCGCCCCCTCCCCCACCCCCGGCCGGGTCGATATGTCGTCCACCGAGCTCTACACAAAGTACGTGGAAGCCGCCGACCGGGCGCGCGTCGAGCGCCTGCGCGCGCGGCAAAACGAGATCGTCCTCGAACAACTGTGCGCCGAGATCGAGGCCAAAGCGGCGGCCGTGCAGGAGCAAAAGGTGGAGCATGAGCGCGTGCTGGCGGCGCACGCGCGGCTGTCGGCCAGGCTCGAGGCCGCGGTCAGCGACGCGCGGCGGGCGGAAGCGCGCGCGGCGGCGCTGGAAGCCGACGGCAGGCGCGACGCCGCCGCCAAAGCGACCCTGGAGCAGGAGACCAAGGATCTGAGCCACCAGTTGGCCGTCCTGCTGCGCGAGGTGCAGACGCTCCAGGCGGGGGGCGCAGCGGGCGGCCCGCGCGCCGCCGACCTGTCTGGCACCTCCGGCGACCTCATCGCCGCCAACCTGCTCTCGTTCACCGACATTGTCGACCTGCAAGCCGTCAACCGCAAGCAGCTGGCGGTCATCCGGGAGCTGACTGCCATGGCCGAGGGCGGGCACGCCGCCGCGCGTGCCGACGTCGAGGCCGCGACGCGCGCCGAACTCGCCCGCATGCAGGCCGAGCTGGGCGACATGCGGGACCAGCGCGCGCGGCAGCAGGCGCTGTGCGAGCAAATCGTACGCCAGCGCGACATGCTGCGCAACCTGCTCGCGGCGGCGGGCGGCGACGCAAGCGTTGCCGCCGCGTCGCCGCTCGCGCTGGCTGCTGGGCTGATGGGTGCCGGTGGTGGTGCCGCCACGCCGGCCGCGGGCGCGGCCCCCGCGCCCCCTGGCACCCCCCCCCCTGCTTCGACCCCGACCGACTACCATGCCGTCGTCTCCGACCTCGAGCAAGAGCTCGCCCGCGCCCGCTCCGACGCGGCCGACGTCGCGCGCGCGCTGCGCGATGACGCGGCGGCCGCGCGCGAGGGCGCAGCGGTGGCGCGCGGGGACGCGGCGCGGGCGCGCGCCGACGCCGCGTTTGAGCAGGGGCGCGCTGCGCGGCTCGCCGACCAGCTCGCCGACCTGCGGTCCCAGACCGACGCCCTGGCCACCTCCAATGGGCGCTACCAAGCGCTACTGACCGAGACCCAGGCCCAGCTGGCCGACGCGCGCGCGGCGGCCGACGACGCGGGCGGCCGGCTCCACGCGCTCGAGCGCGCGGCGGCCGCGGCCGACGCGGAGAAGCGCCTCCTGGCCGACGCCCAGGCGCGCGCGACGGGGGAAGCGTCGGACGCGGTGCGCGAAAAGTACAGGCTGGCGGCCGAGCTCCAGTCTGTGCAAAAGCAGCTCGCGGCGGTCGAGGAAGACGCGGCGCGCGAGCGCGGCGCGTCCGGCGCCCAACTCGCCAAACTGGCCGCCGACCTGGCCGACGCCCAGCGTGCCGTGGCGGACGAGGCGCGCCGGTCGCGGGACGCGTCGTCCGCGCTCGACGCGGCCGGCAAAAAGGCGGCCGACCGCGCCGACGCGCTCGAGGTCGAGGCGCGCGGCCTGCGCGCTGCGGCAGCCGACGCGTCCCAGCGCGCGGCCGCCGCCGAGGCCCGGGTGGACATCCTGCAGCGCGCGGTGGCGCGCGCCGAGGAGCGGGCGGCGGGGCTGGAGATGCGGCTCACGTCGCGGCTGGGAGCCGCGACGGAGACGGCGGGCGCGGGCGCCGGCGCGGGCGACCGCGGCCCCGAACTCGAGGCCACCGCCGCCATCCTGCGCGAGGAGCTGGCGGCCGCCCAGGAGGCGGCCGCTGCGGCCGCGGGGCACGCCAAGCAGTACCAGGCGCTGGCGGCGTCGTCCGATGAGGCGGTCCGCGCGATGCAGGTCAGAAGGGAGAGAGAGGGGGGGGGGGGCAAGCCGCACACGCGCCGACCCGCCACTCCCGTCCCAGTCCCATGCCCACCCCCTTCCTCTCTTCCCTTCAGATCGAGCACGACAAGTTCAAGGCGGAAGCCGAAGCCCGCCTCGCCGCCGCGCACGGGGCGACGTCCGCACTGCAAGACCAGCTGGCCGCCGCCGAGCGCGAGCACGCGGCCGCGCGCGCGGCCCAGACCGAGTCGGCGTCGGCGGCCGAGGAGGCCGGGCGCGCGGCGGGCTCGGAGCGCGCGGCGCTGCAGGCCGCGCTCGACGCGGCGCGCGCCGACGCGGCGTCGGCCGACGGGCGCGTGGCGGCGCTGCAAGCCGACGTGGACGCGCTGCGCGCCCAGTACAAGGCGGCGCAGAGCGCGTATGAGCGGCAGGTGGCGGAGCACGGCGACACGGCCAAGAAAGTGGCCGAACTCGACGCGGCGCGCGACGCGGCGGCCGCCGAGGTCGCCCGCCTGCGGATCGCGCTCACCGAGGCGGAAGCGTCCGCCCGGGACGCCGCCCTGGAGCTGGCCACATCGCGCACGCGCACCGAGGAGGAGCGCCGTGCGACCGAGCGCAAGTGCCGCGAACTGGCCGAACAAAACGCGCTCCTGCTCAAGCGCCTGGAGGACGGCGCGGCTGCCGCCGCGGGCGGTGCGGAAGGCGACGGTGGCGGCCTCGCGTCGGTCGTGGCCTACCTGCGCCGCGAAAAGGAGACGGTCGAGGTCCAACTCTCCCTCGTCGAACAAGAGAAAGCCCGCCTCGCCCAGTCCCTGGCCGTCGCCGAGCGCGGCGCGGCCGACGCGCGCGCCGCCCTGGCGGCCGAGTCCGAGCGCGGGCGCGCGGGCGGCGACGGCGAGCATGCCGCGCTCATGGCACGCCTCGACCAACTCAACCTGTTGCGCGAGTCCAACGCCACCCTGCGCGCCGACAATGCGCGTGTGGGGCGCCTGCTGGCGTCTGCGCGCGCGCGCGCGGCCGACGCCGAGGCGGGGCTGGGGCCGCTGGAGGCGCGCGTCGCGGCGCTCTCGGCCGACGCGGCGGGCAACGCGGAAGAGGCGCGCGTCGCGCGCGAGTCGGCGGCCGCCTGGGAGGCGCGCGTCGTCGCGCTCCAACAAAAGTACGGCACGGTCGACCTAGAGGAGCACACGCGCGTGCAGGGCGAGTTGAGCGCGGCAAAGGCCGCGCTCGCGGCGGCGCAAGCCGACGCCGCGGCCGCCACAGACGCCGCCGTTGCCACCGCCCGCGAGGCCGCCAGCGCGGCCGCCGCCGACGAGGTCGCCCGGCTCAAGGCGGCCCTGGACAAGAGCCGGTCGCAAGAGGTCCTCGCGAAACGGCGCCTCAAAGTGTTCAACCGGCGCAACCTGACCGAGGCCCAGCACGCGGCCTGGCTGGCGGAAGTGGAGGCCGCGATGGCGCGCGTCAAGGAGCTGGAGGCGGGCGAGGCGGCGAAAGGTGGCGAGCTCGCGCGCGCGAAGAAAGAGGCCGACGACGCGCGGTCGCGCGCCGACACCGCCGTCAAAGAGGCGCAAGCGCTGACCGCGGCACACGCGGCGCTCATCGAGCGCGCGCAGGCGCTGGCCGCGGAGAACAAGGCGCTGCAGCGGCGCGTCGCGGCACTCCAGGCGCGGCTCGCCGCGGTCGAGCAGCAGCGTGCCGCGGCGCCGGCGGCCGTTCCCGTGGACGTGGCGCCCTCTCCTGGCCTGCGCGCGGCGGCGCCCGCGTTTGCGCCGCCGCCCGCGGTGGTCGCGGCCGAGCCGGTCGTGCCGCCGGCCGCGTCAGCGCCGCCGGCCGCCGCGCCGCCGGCCTCTACCCCGCCCGCGTCCAAGACGCTGCAGGAGCAACTGCGCCGCCGCCTGCTGGAGCAGGTGGCCGCGAAAAAGGCGGCCGCCGCGGCGGCGGCGGCCGAGGCCGAGGCGGCGGCGGCGGCCGAGGCCGAGGCGGCCGACGCGGAGGCGACCGCCAAGCGGGCGGCTGACGAGCCCGAGCCCGCCGACGCGCAACCGGCCAAGCGGGCGCGCGCGGCCGAGCCGGCGGCGGAGGAAGAGGAGGGCGAGGAGGAGGAAGGCGAGGCCGAGGTCGACGACGGCGGCGACGCAGAAGAGGACGCCGCGGTCGCCGCACCGCCCACCGATGCCGACATGGGCGAGGGCGACGACGAGGGCGAGGAGGAGGAGGAGGAGGGCGACGACGACATGGGGGAAGTCGACGAGGGCGACGCCGCCGAGCCGGAGCCGGAACCCGAGGCGCGCGCCGCCTCCGAGGAGCCGGTGCTCGTCATCGTGGACGACGAGCCCGCCGCGCCGGCGGGAGAGGAGGAGGAGGAGGACGAGGGCGGCGACGAGCCGGAGTCGGAGTCGAGCGACGGTGAAGACGGCGGCGGCGAGCCCGCGTCGCCGCCCGCGCCCGGCGCCGCCGAGCCCGGGCGCCAGCCTGGCGCCGCCGCCCGCGCGCGCGCGCGGGCTCCCATCGTGTTCACGGTGCCGGCGTCGAAGCCGGCGGGCGAGGGCGCGCCCGCGCCGACGCCGGTTGCGCCGCCCGCCCCCGCGGTGGCCACTCCGCCCGTCCCGCGCGCCCCTGTCCTGGCCGGCGCTGGCCGGCGCGGCGGCGCGGCGCGCGGGCGGGGCGGGCGGGGCGAGGGGCGTGGCGCCGCGCCCGCCGCCGCGCCCGCCGCCTTGGCGCCCGGCTCGGCGCCGCCGGCTCCCCGCGGCCGGGGGCGCGGCCGCGGCCGCGGCCGCAAGTCGTCCGACGGGGGTGGGGGTGGGGCGCCGGCGTGAGGAGGGAGTTGGGAGGGGGCTGCAAACACACGAGCGCGGGCGGGCAACCCGGGCCAGTCTCTCTGCCCCATCCCGCGCGCCAGCCGCCCGCCCTGTGCGTGCCCGCCCCCCAGGCGCGCGTGCATGCGCTCCCTGCCCGCCGCGCGCACGCCGGGCGCCCGCGTCCGCCCCGCGCCCGCGCGCACGGCGCCGCCCGCCGCCGCCGCGGGCGCAGCCGCCTGGATTCAGGCCGAGACCGGGGAGGCCGTGGTCGGCGAGACGTTTGTGTCGTCGTCCAGCTGGGCGAGCGCGTATGTGTGTCGAGAGAGAGGGAGAGAGAGGTGGGGGGTAGGGGTTGGGCGCGCCGCGCGCGGCCGCCCGCCCACAGCCCGCTCACCTTCTTCTTCAGACCCTGACCACAGCGTCGGGCGCGCGCTACTTTTGCAAAACGTCCCTCGGCCGGGACGGCGCCATGTTTGCGGCGGAAGCGGCGGGCCTGAACGCACTCGCGAGCGCGGCGGGCGACACCCTCATCATTCCCCGCGTCCTCCACACCGGCCCCCTCCCGTCCCCGCCAAACGGTCGCCCCTCGTCCTTCATCGTCATGGAGCACCTGGACCTGGGCGCCGGCGCCGCGGGCCGCCTCTCGCAGCGCGCGCTCGGCGCTGGCCTCGCGACCGTGCACGCCGCGCCGCCCGCCGACAGCCGCGGCTTTGGCTTTGCGTCCGACAACTGGATCGGGGGCTCGCCCCAGCCCAATGGTTGGATGGAGAGTTGGGTCGACTTTTTCCGCGAGCGGCGCCTGCTCCACATGAACCGCCTCCTCGCCAGCCCCGGGTCGCCCGTCGACCGCATGGTGCGGCAGCTGGCGGCACCGGGGGCGCTGGAATCGTTTTTCGATGATGGGGAAGAAGTTATCAGGCCTTCCCTCATCCACGGCGACCTCTGGTCTGGCAACATGAGCATCGCAGGGGCGACGCGCTCCCCCGGTGGCGCTCCCGGCTGGTCCATCCTGGACCCCGCCGCCTATTATGCCCATGACGAGGCCGAGTTCGGCATGTCGTGGTGCGCGAGCTTTGGCGGAGAGTTTTGGGAGGGGTACCGCTCCCTGATCCCCGAAGCACCCGGATTCGCCAAGCGGCGGCCGCTGTACGAGCTGTACCACATCATGAACCACGCGGTCATGTTTGGGGGGGGCTACGTCGGCCAGGCCGAGGCGTTGCTCGCCCGGCTCACGCGCGGGCTGTGAGCGGAAAGAGAGAGAGAGAGAGGGGGTCGAGCGGCTGCGCCGTGCAAGGCGGGAACGAGGGGGTTGCACAGGCAGGGTGTGGCGCGGGGAAAGCATGGCAGCGCGGCGGCGGGGCGTGGTGAGTCGGGGCCGCGGCGCGTCCCCCCTCACCTTTTAACTCTCACTATTTGAACGCCACCTTGGCCTGGCAGCACGGGCATGACGCCTTGAACGAGAGCCAGCGGTCGATGCAGGCGCCGTGGAAGGCGTGCGCCGCGGCACAGGCGGCAGCACAGGGCAGGCGCTTGACGGGCGCGCCAGCCGCGTAGGCCTCGAGGCAGATCGCACACCGGTCGCCCGCCCCGGCGGCGGCCGCCGTCACCTTGTCCACGCGCAGGGTGGCGAGTTCGGCGGGGGTCGCGCCGCGGCGGACGATCGACTCGTCGAGCGCCGAGAGCGCGTCGTAGTCGGCGTCGGTGAAATCGCGGTCCGAAAACAGCATGTGGGCGGGGAGCCGTCCCAAGGACGCGCCCACGAGCGCTTCGCGCATGGCGGCGATGTGGGCGGCAAAGCCCGGGGGTGGGGGGGCGAGGCCGAGGCCCGGACCGCCCGAGGCACCACCCCCAGCGCCGCCCGCGTGGAGAACCGACATGACGAGGTCAGCGATGGACGTCGCGGAGGGCGTCGCGAAAAAGGCGCCGAAGGACGGGGGGAAGGGGCCGGCGCGGGCGGCCGCGCCGCGGCCGCCGCGGCCGCCGCGGCCGCCGCGGCCGCCGCGGCTGCCCGCGCCGCCGCGGCCGCCCGCGCCCGGGCCGCGACCGCTGCCGGGCGCGAGGCCGCCGCGCGCTCTCAGGTCGGCCAGGGCGGCGCGCGAGTGCTGGATCATGGCCATGATCTCCTCGTCGCGCTGGCGGCTGGGGAAGAGAAAGGAGAGAAAGGGGTGGGCGGCCGCGTGCCCACCCGCCCTCCTCCTCTCCTCCCCTCTTCCCTTCTCCACCCACCGAGCCGCTTCGCGGTCCACCAGGCGCTGGCGGTCGGCCGCCAGGTCCTCCTCGGCCTGCAGGCGGCGCGCCAGCTCCTCGTCGGTCGGCGGCGGCCGCGCAGCCGCGCGGCGGCGCGGCGGGCGCGGCAGCCCGGCGGGCGCTGGGGCCGACCCCGCCCGAGCCGCCGCCCGGGATCGCGGTGCCGACGAGGGCCCGGCGGACGAGGGGCCGGCGGCGTCGGCCGCGCGGCGGCGCACGCGGCGGCCGGCGGGCGTTGCCCCGTCGGCGGCCCGCCCGCCCGACGCCGGGCGGTGCCCTCTCGTCGCCGCGACGACGACGGGCGACTCGCCGTCGTCCGAGGAGGAGATGGTGATCGTCTGCGAGGGCGGCTGAGAGCGGGTGGGCGGGAGACGGGGAGGTGAGCGTCGTCCCGCGCGCAGCGCCCGCGCTGCCCCTCGCGCGCCCCAGGCCCGCATCCTACAACCGCACGCGGCCTCGCAGGCCGCGCCGGGGAGGGGCGCGGCCGACGGGGCACGCGGGACGTGCGCTTGCGCGTGCCCTGCGCGGGCGATGGCGCCCGCCGCGGCGCGCCGCGCGTCCCGCCCGCCCCGCGCCGCCCGCGCAAAGCTGTGGTGCGCCCGGCGGGGCATGCTGGGGGGCACCCGAGTCGGGTGCGGGGGCCCGCAGCAGGCGCGCCGCTGGCCATGCGCCTCGCCCCTCGCCCACCTTGCGCCGCTGCGCTCTCGTCTCGCGGGCGGACGGCATGATGGGCCGCGGTCGACTGGGGCGGGCGGGGCGCCCGATGGCGGGCGTGGGGAGTGCGGGGGCGGTGGCGCGGCGCGCACGCTCACCGCTCGCTGCGACCCACCACCACCCAGACAGACGCCTTCGCGGCCCCATGTCCATCTTGCACGCCACCCCAATGTGCCCCGTGCGCCAACACCGCGCGCACTTGGCGTGCGCGCCGAAAAACTGGCCGCAAACGGCCACCCCGGCGCGCACGCGCGCGCTCGCTGCCACGCCTTCCCTCGCCGCTACCTTTCCTAGGCCGCCCCCGCCGCCCCGCCCGCCGCCACCGACTCCAACACGATGGCTGAGTACGGCAGCAGCGGGTAGGCGCCGTCGGCGAGCCAGGTCGACGCCGCGGCGCGCGCGGCGGCGAGCGCGGCGGGCGGCAGGCGGCCGTCGTCGACGAGCGCGTCGTACGGCGCGGGCTGCAGAATTGGAGGGGGAGCGGTGGCGCGTTGGGCGCAGTTTTGGTAGGGCGACGCGAGCTTCGACGAGAGAGAGGCTGCGGCCTCTCTCTCTTTCTCCTCTCCCTCCATACCTTGCCCGTGTCGATGACCGCCACCCACTCGCGCCCCGCCCACTCCGGCACGCCCACCACAGAGGGCAGGTGCGAATTGGAAAACGCGACGTAGAGGCCGCCGCCGTCGGGCGCGCGCAGCGACGCGGCGACGAGCCGCGCGTCGGGCGACCAGTCGGGCTCGCCCGCGGCCGCGCCGTGCCACTCGACCTCGCCATCCTGCACGTACGTCGCGCGGCGCAGCTCAGGGTGGCGGGCGCGCAGGTGGATCAGGGCCGACACAAACCGGCGAAGGCCGCCCGCGTCGGCCTTTGCTTCTCCCCAGTCGAGCCAGTTGAGGGGCCCATCGTGGCAGTAGGTGTTGTTGTTGCCGCCCTTGGTGTGCCCATACTCGTCCCCCATGTGCAGCATGGGGACGCCGTGGGACAGGAGGAGCGCTGCCGCGAGGTTGCGCGCCTGCCGAGCGCGCAGCCGAGCGACGGCCGCGTCGTCGGTCGGCCCTTCCTCGCCGCAGTTCCAGGAAAGGTTGTGAGATTCGCCGTCGCTGAGGATGCGGAGGGAAGGTGGGGCGTCGGGCGGGCACGGTGAGCGGCTTCTTTCCTCCCGCCCTTCGTCTCTCTCTTACCGATTCTCCTCCCCGTTTGCCTCGTTGTGCTTCTCGTTGTACGCCACCAAGTCGGCCAGGGTAAACCCGTCGTGCGCCGTCACGAAATTGACCGAGGCGTCGGGCCCGCGCGCCGCGCGCCAGCGCGCGCCGCCCCCGACGGTCCCCCACCAATCGTCCTCGCCCGCGGCCGCCGCGTACACGTTGGGCGACCCGCAGAGCGCGGACGCAAACGCGGCGGCCCAGGGGCCGTCGGCGCCCTTGACAAAGGCGCGGGCGGCGTCGCGAAACGTGCCGTTCCACTCGGCGAACCGGCCGCCATAGTGCGGGAACGCGCCCACCTGATTGAGCCCGTCGCAGTCCCACGCCTCCGCGATCATCTTGGTGCCGCGCAGCACGGGGTCGGCCGCGATCGCAGCGACGAGGGGGGGGTCGGACAACGGGGTGCCGGTCGGCGCGCCCGCGCCGGCGGGGAGGTAGTCCTCGTCGGCCGCGAGGGAGCCGCCCGCGCCGGGTTCGGCGCGCACACCATCCACCCCCACTTCATCCGCGTGCCACGCCGAGTGCGCGCGCGTCATGATGGACGCCAGGTCGAACCGAAAGCCGTCGACGTGGTATTCTAAAACCCAGTGGCGCAAGCAGTCGACGATCATCGCCCGCACAGCCGGCGCGTTGCAGTTGAGCGTGTTGCCGCACCCGGAGTAGTTGTAGTACTGGCCTTCGGGGGCGAGCATGTAGTAGAGCCGGTTGTCGAGGCCGCTAAGGGAGGAGATGGAGAGGGGTCAGGGTGGGCGTCGTCGCGCCGGCGCTGCCCGCACCCCTTCTACCCCTCTTCTCCACCCTTACCGAAAAGACAAACTGGGCCCCTGCTGATTCCCTTCCGCCGTGTGGTTGAACACGACGTCCAGGATGACCTCGATGCCGCGCGCGTGCGCCTCCCGCACAAACGTCTTGACCTCGTCCGCCACCGCCCGCCCGCCGCCACCGGCCGCCGCCGCCGCCGTGTATCGCGCCATGGGCGCGAAAAAGTTGACGGTGGAGTAGCCCCAGTAGTTGAAGCGGTGGGCCGCGGTGCCGGGGATGGGGGCGCGGTATTCCAGTTCGTTGAATTCGTGCACGGGGAGGAGCTCCACCGCGGTGACGCCGAGGGACGCGAGGTAGTCCAGCTTTTCGGTGGCGCCGGCAAAGGTGCCTGGAGGAGAGAGGGAGGGGGGGGTGGGCTGCATGCGGGGTTTCACGCGCGCGTCCGCCCCCCTCTCCTCTCCTACCTGGGCTCGCGACCCCGCTCGTCGGGCTCGCCGTGAACCCGCGCACGTGCATCTCGTAGATGACGAGGTCGGCCATGGGCGTCGCCAGCGGGCGGTCGCCGCGCCAGTCGAAAGGCGGCGCGTCGGCCGGCGGCGGGAGCGCGCACGCGGCCTGCGGCCACGTGCGCGCCGACCCGAGCGCGCCGCCCGGCCCTCCATACTCGACGTCGGGGCCGAGCTCGCCCCAGGACCGGCGCCCGATGACGGCGTACGCGTACGGGTCGAGCAGGACGACGGACTGAGGGGGAAGGCGGGGGGAAGGTGGGGGGAGGGGGGCGGCGCGCCGCCACCCCCTCGAGCGCCCATTTTCGCTAACGCACCTCGTCAAACCGGTGCCCCGGCACGGGGTCGGCTTCATCGTCCTGGTGCGGCCCGGCCATGCGGTAGCCTGAGAGGGAACGAGGTGGGGTCGGGGCACCGTCGAAAGGGTCGGCGAGTCGCCGCAAATCGCTCCCCACCCTCCCTCATCCGCCCTCTAACCCACCGTACAGCACGTCCTTGTCCAGCCCCGGCAGCAGCACGTGCCACACGTTGCCGGTGCGGTTGGCGGCCGGATCGAGCGCGACCTCGCACGACGGCACGCCGGCGTCGAGGTCGGCCCGCGTGAACAGGACGAGCGTGACGGCCGTCGCGCCGGTGGAGACGACCGCAAAATTGCAGGCGTTGGTCTAAGGAGGGAGGAGAGCGGGGCGTGGGGGCAGCAGGCCGCGGCGCTTTGTCCCTCCCCCTCTCTCTCTTCTGTCTCTCACCAGCCCATCCACCGCAGTCGCCCCAAGCGGCTCCGGGTTGCCCGCCAGCGGCGGGCCGTGCAGGGCGGCCTTGGGCTGGCCGGAGGGGGCCAGGTCGCGCGCGGTCGCGGGGCGGCCCGCGAGGACGGGCAGCGGCGGAGGCGCGGCGACCGCGGCGGCCGCGGCCGCGGCCAAAGGCGGGTGGCGGCCGCCGGCGCGCGGCAGCGGGCGGGCCAGCGTCGGGCGCCTGGAGGACGGGTGGGCGGGCGGTGAGACGCCGGTGGCCGCGCGTTCGGGCCAGGGCGACCGCGGCGCCCGCGCGCCGCGCCGCGCGCGAGTCGCCCGACCCCCAAAACGCGTCCCGCCATTGCAGGGTCGCCACCTGCCTACCTGGGGTCGAGCCGCAGAGTCGCAGGGGCGCCGCGGCGTTGCGCGCCGCATCGCGGCGCCGGCGCGCGCATGTCGAAGGCTCGGGAGCTTTCACGCGATCGCCATGCGCGTGTCGGGTGGACGCGGTCGGTGCGCGCGGGCTCGGGGGCGCGGGCAGTTGGGGCGACGCCGCGCGGACTGGACCGCCGCAGAGCCCGCGGTCGATGCTGACGACCGCGCGCCACCTGCCCACCGCCGCCCTCGCTGCGTCCGCACGCGCGTCCGTGTCCCGTCTCGGTTCGTCTGCCAAGAGAGGACGCGCGATGGCGGCGTCTGCTGGTGCGCGGCGGACCAGGGGCGGGAATAGGAGGGGGCGATCGATGCCGGTGACGCGCCAGAATGGTAGCGCGCGCGTCGCGGGTGCGGCACGAGGCGCCAGGAGGGCGCTGAGAGGACGGACGGCCGAGGCCAGGCCCCCATCCCGGCTTCCTTTTCTTTCAGGCGCCCCGCAGGGCCACCTGACCGTGCCGCCGACCGAATACCCGCAAGTGAGAGAGAGACAGATGTGGTGGTAGCGGTGCGCGCGCGGCGCCGCAGGTGGCGCGGCCATCGAGAGAGCCTCTCCTCTCCCTCCTTTCAGGTCCGCCGCGACGACACCGTCGTCGACACCCTGCACGGCCTGCGCGTCCCCGATCCGTACCGCTGGCTGGAGGACCCGGACTCGGACGAGACGAAAGCTTGTGAGTGTCGTGGGAGGAGGGAGCGGGGTGGTGGTGGTGGTGCGCCGTAGGCGCGCCGACCCGCTCCCTCCCCCCCTCTCCAGTCGTCGACGCCCAAAACGTGCTCACCGCGTCCGTCCTCGCCCAGTGCGGCACCCGGGCCAAGTTCAAGGCGCTCATGACGCGCTTGTACGACTACCCGCGCTTTTCCTGTCCGTCGAAGCGCGGCGCGCGGTGAGCGACCCGACCCACCCACCCCCGCGGCGCCCGCCCCCATTTTTTCGACGCGCCGCCCGCGCCCGCGACCGCCTTTGATCGACCCAAAAACCTCCTCTCTCTCCAGCTACGTCTACTCTCACAACACGGGCCTACAAGCCCAGTCGGTGGTCTTCACGCAGGCCGCACCCGGCGCCGACGCGACCGTCCTGCTCGACCCCAACACGCTCTCGGACGACGGCACCGTCGCCCTGGGGTCGACCTCTTTTTCCGAGGACGGCACCCTGCTGGCGTACGCGCTATCGAGCGGGGGGTCGGACTGGCGCACGGTGCACGTCCTCACCGTCGACCAGACGACGGGCGCGCCGGCGCCGCTGGCCGACAAGCTCGAGCACGTCAAATTCACGTCGCTCGCCTGGACGCACGAGGGCAAAGGCTTTTTCTACCACCGGTACCCGCCGCCGGCGAAGGGGGGGGACCTCGGGACGGAGGTGGATTCCAATGTGGACAAAGAGATGTGGTGCGTGGTTGGGCGTGCGGGTAGGCATTTGCTCCACGATTGCGGCGGTGGCATCTCCGCACGGTTGCATGCGCACTTACGTATTGCGCGTGCAAACGCCGCACCCCCCCTTCCTCTAGGTACCACGTCGTGGGCCAACCCCAGTCGGACGACGTTTTTCTGTACGCCATCCCCGAGCACCCCACCTGGCACATCGGGGCCGAGGTCACGGATGACGGCCGGTGCGCGCGGAGTAGAGACAGAGGAGATAGAGAGAAGCAGCGCGCGGAGAAGGGCACGGCAAAATGTCCGCACCCCGACTTTTCCGCACCCACCCTTTCCTGCACCCGTTTCAGCTACCTCCTCATCACCGCGTCCGCAGGCTGCGAACCTACCAATCGCCTGTTTTTGGTAGACATCGACGCGCTGCCGCGCGGCGAAGACGGCGTGTTGAGCCTCAAGGGGTTCGACCGTCGCTCCCCCGACGCCACCCCACTCCCCGTCGTCAAGCTGGTCGACAACTTTGACGCCTCATACGACTACGTTGCCAACGAGGGCAGCATCATGACGTTTCACACCAACCTGAACGCGCCGCGCTACCGGTGAGCGCGGGTTGTGCGCGCGGGGATTTGGCAAGCAGCGTTGCGTTCCCGCACACGGCAGTTGCGGTGCGAGCATGTTGCGTGCGTCGCACCGTAAGCGCGCACTGAACGCCGCTCCGCACACTCCTCCCTCACCCCTTAGCCTGGTCCGCACCGACATCTCGTCCCCTTCCCCGCCCGAGGCGTGGGAGGACGTCATCCCCGAAGACCCCAAGGACCTGCTGCAGTGGGCGCAGGCGGCCAAGGTAAAGAATAGGGGCGGAAGAGGGCGTGCGGCGAAATGAGCGGCGCTCACAAACCACCCCCCTCCCAATTCTCCGCACTGACCCCTTCCACCCTCCTGCTCCGCAGGGCGACGCCCTGGTCACCTGTCACCTGCGCGACGTGCACTCTGTGCTGCAGCTGCGGAGTTTGGCGTCCGGCGCGGTCGTGCGCGAGCTCGAGTTGCCGGGCATCGGCTCGGTGAGCTCGTTCAGCTGCAAGCGCAAGTCGAGCGAAGCCTTTTTCTCGTTCACCTCGTTCACCGACCCTGGGTCCACTTTCCGGTGAGAAGTAGGGGGGGGGGGGAGGTCCGGGGCGAGGAGGGCGGGAGAGAGAGAGCGGTGGTGGTGCGTGCCCACCTCCCCTCCTCCCTCCCTCCCCTCCCACCTCTCTTGTGCTCCAGCATCGACCTGGCCTCGCCCGACCCGCCCTCCCTGTTCCGCAAGACCGTGCTCAAGGGCGGCTACGACCCGGCGCCCGACTTTGAGACGGCCCAGGTGTTTGCCACGTCCAAAGACGGCACCCGCGTCCCCATGTTTGTCACCGCGCCCAAGGGCGTCGCCCTGGACGGGTCGAATCCGACCCTGCTGTACGGCTATGGGGGTGAGAGGCGGGGCTGAGTGGGGAGGAAAAATGGGGGCCTGCCCAGTGGGGCGGCGGGCCGCGCCCCCTTCTGCCCTCCTCGGCCCCACTTTTTCGATTCGCCCCCACCCACCCACACGCCCTCTCACCCCGTCCCATAGGCTTCAACATCTCCCTGGAGCCCAGCTTCAGCGTGGCCCGCCTCGTGTTCGGCCTCGGCTACCGCGGCGTCGTCGCGGTCGCCAACCTGCGTGGCGGCGGCGAGTACGGCGTCGCCTGGCGCGACGCCGGGTCGGCCCGCCGCAAGCAAAACGTGTTTGACGACTTCCAGGCGTGCGCCCAGGTGCCGGCCAAGGAAGAGACGAGGGAGGGGAGGTGATGGGGGTGGGATGCCGCGCTCGCCTGATGACACACACACCACCACCATTCCTCCTCTCTTCCAGCACCTCGTCGACGCCGGCTGGACGTCCTCCAGCAAGCTCGTTATCCAGGGCGGCTCCAACGGCGGCCTCCTCGTCGCCGCGTGCGCCAACCAGCGCCCCGACCTCTTTGCGTGCGTCCTCGCCCAGGTCGGCGTCATGGACATGCTGCGCTTCCAAAAATTCACCATCGGGCACGCGTGGATTACAGACTATGGCAACCCCGAAAAAAAAGAGGATTTCCCGGTCCTCTTTTCGTACTCGCCGATCCACAACGTGCGCCGCCCGGCCGACGGCGGCCAGTACCCCGCCTTCATGGTGACCACCGGCGACCACGACGATCGCGTCGTCCCCCTGCACTCGCACAAGCTGACGGCGACTCTGCAGCACGTCATGGGGGGGGAGGGGTCGCCGCAGCGCAACCCGATCATCACGCGCGTCGACGTGCGCGCGGGGCACGGTGCGGGCAAGCCGACGGACAAGGTCATCGCCGAGGTGGCCGACATGTTTGGGTTTGCGGCGGGCGTCGTGGGGGCGGCGTGGTGCGACCCGGAGGAGGTGTGAGAGGGGGGAGAGGGGGCGGCGGTGGTGGCGGCGGCTGTGGTCGTCGCGCCGCTGGTCCTCTTCTCTCTCTTTCTCTGCACGCGCCGCCCCACACCAAACGAGACACCACCCCATGCCACTTCCGCGTCACTCGCTGCCACCACCCATCGTCGGCGGCCTCCCCGCCCCAAACCGCTTGGCGGCGGCGTCGAGCCAGGCCGCGCCCACCGCCGCGCGCTGGCCGCCAGTCGGCTGGCGATACCAGTAGGCCGCCCGCCGCAGGGCGGCCCCCAGCGGCCCCGCCAGGGTGACCCCCGTGGGATCGCTCAGGCGCACGCCCGCCGCGTCGAGCAACGGCGCGAGCGGCGACGCCGCGACCGCGGCCGCCGCGCGCGCCGGCAGCCCCACCGGCAGCGTGACCGCGCCGTCGCCCGCGCCCAGCGACATCATGGCGCCCAGGTGCTGGTACTTGAAGGGCAGCGCGGGGCGGCCCGCGATGGCGGCCCACACGTTCCACGCGGCATAGTCGGCCTGCTGAAACGCGACCTGCGCCGTCGGCGCCGCACCCGCGCCGCCGTCGGCGCCCGCGACGTCGCCCAGGGCAAAGACGCGGGGGTGGCCGGCCACGCGCAGGGTGGCGTCGACGCGGACGGCGCCCGCGGCGGTGCGCGGGAAGGGGAGCGCGGGGCTGCCGGGGGGGGCGGCGGGGGCGCCAGAGGGGGCGACGCCGGCCGTCCATACCACCACGTCGGCGTCCAAAGAGGGAGGAGGGGTGGAGGAAGGCGCGGCGAGCGACACCGACACGCGGCCGCCCTCGCCGCCGGCGACGCGCTTCACCGCCGCCCCAGCCACCACCTCGACCCCCACCGCCGCCAGCTTGGCCGCCGCCGCCTCGCGCTGCCCCGCGGGCGCGGCCTCCAGGATGCCGGCGCCCGCGGCGACGACGCGGACGCGGCCGGCGCCGAGCCGCTCGGCGAGCACGGCCGCGAGCTCGACGCCGGCGTACCCGCCGCCGACCACGATGGCGGTGGCGGGAGCGCCCGACGCGGATTGGACTTCTTTCAGCTTGTTGTCCAAAGCCACGGCGTCGGTGTACGTGTTGAAGGCGGCGCAGTGCTCCACGACGCCCGGCACGCCAAACGTCGCGGTGTCCGACCCGAGCGCGAGGACGAGCCAGTCGTAGTCGATGGTGCAGCCGTCGTCGAGCACGACGCGGCCGCCGTCTGAAGAGAGGAGGAGGAGGGATGGAGAGCGGGTCGTGGGGCGCGCCTCGCCACCGGGCGCCCCGCTCCAACCCCACTCCTCCTTCCTCACCTGCGCCCGGCTCCACCGTCGCCACCGCGCCCCGCACAAACGCAGTCCTGTACGGCCCCAGGAGGCGACTGAAGGGCGGCGCCACCTCGTCCACGCTCGCCGTGCCAGACAGCAACTCGTACAGCAACGGTTTAAACACAAACCGGTCGCTCCGGTCGACGAGCGTCACCCGGGGGCGCGACCCGCGCGGCCAGGCGAGGGCCTCCAGGCGGACGGCGGTGTAGAGGCCGCCAAAGCCGCCGCCGAGCACGCAGACGCGCGGGCCGTCGCTCGACGGGGGGGGCGGCGCGGCCGCGGGGCCGGGGTCGGCGGTCGCGGCCGTCGACGAGGACCGCGGGCGGGCGCCGGCGCCGGGCGGGGCGGGGCGGCGGGTTGAAGCGGCGCGGGCTGTGCGGCGCGGCGCGGCCAGGCCTGGGAAGTCGAGGGGCGCGCCGCGTCGGCGCCTCGCTTTCGTGATGCGCGCTGTCTCTACCGTGCACGCCGCCGGCTGCGCCGGCGCGCGGCCGCCCGCCCGCCACCACCGCGCCGCTCGCCGCCCCAATCCGCCGCGCCCCCCCACACACATACCTCCCAGCGCGCCATGCACGCGGCGCAGGCGCGTGAGCCGCATTGGGGAGTGGTGGCGCGGCGACGGGCGGCGCGAAACGGGCACAGGCTTCGACCGCGCGTGTGTGGCCGCGCGCAGTGCCTCCGCCCTCCCACTCTTCCTCAAGATGGCGCCCCCGCGGTGGCGCCTCGCCTCCCGGCGCACCGCGCCCGTCGACCCCGAGCCCGCCAGCGTGGGCGCGTCCTCCGCCAAGCGACGCCCCGCGGCCGCCACCGCCCTGGTCGCCAAGGCCGCGCCGTCCCGCGCGCCCATGTGGGACGACGAGCAGGTGTACGAGGACGCGGTCGACGTGCGTGGGGAGGGGTGGGAGGGGCGGACGGGCGGGCGCGCCATGGTTCCCTCGGCCCCATTCGTTTTCGCGGCGCGGCGGGCGGGCGCCACGCCCCCGCCCCGGCCCGCCCGCCGCGCCGGGCGGCATGTGGTCGCGCGCACTCTACAATGGGGGAGCCGCGGCGCGCGGCGGGCGCGCAACCGCCGCCGGCCGCAAGCCCCCCGGGCGCCGCGCCGCCCAGTCGACGCCGCCCTCTTCTTCCCTCTTCCACAGACCCTGCTCCACCCCGACGCCCACCCCGACGGCGGCCTCGGCCTCGTCGACAGAGCGCTGCTCGACGCGCAGCGGCAAGCGATTTTTGAGCTCATCAAAGAGGCACGAGAGGAGAAGAGACGGGCGCGCGCGCGCGCGGGGTGCCCGCCGCGCGCGGCCGGCCCGTCCCACGCGCTCCCCCCCCCCGCCACAGCTCGGCCGCAACCTGCTGACCGGCAACCTGAACGTCATGAACCTGTCCCTGCCCGTCAAAATGTTCGAGCCGCGGTCGTACATGCAGAAACTCGCCGACGTGTGGGTCTACCCCGAGTTTCTGTCGCGCGCGGCGGCGACGCCCGACCCCGTCGAACGCCTCAAACTGATCTCCGTCTGGTTTGTGGCCGGCCTCCAGTACGTCTACGCGTCGTGGCGCAAGCCGTTCAACCCCATCCTGGGCGAGACGTGGGCCGCCGCGCTCGCCGACGGGTCAAAAATTTTCATGGAGCAGGTGAGCCACCACCCGCCCGTCTCCGCCTTTGAGCTCATCGGGCCCGGAAACCTTTACACCTTCCGCGGCCTGTCCCAGCCCGACGTCGCGTACAAGGGGTGCGACGTGCGCACGACGGCGCGCGGCGCGCGCGTGCTCCGCTTTGCGGACGGCGTCCTGGGCGACGTCGACATCGCCTTCCCCACCTACTGGATGCGCGGCATCGTGGGCACGGGCGTGCCCCGGGGCGAGATGTGCGGGGCGGCGACTTTCACGGCGGGCGCCGCGGGGCTGCGCGCCGAGGTCGCGTTTGGCCCGCCGCGCGGCGGGCCGCCCGCGGGCGCCGACCCGGCCATGCTGGCGCGCGGCGACACGGTGACCGGGACCGTGTACCGGATGCCAGAGGCGGAAGGCTCCACCGCGGGCCCCGCGCCGCCGCGCGGCGCTATGGCGTCGCTCGCCGCGACGCTGCGCGGCGCGCCGGCCGGCCCGCCGGACCCCCGGGGCGAGGTGCTGGCGACGCTGGCGGGCAACTGGATGGCCTACTGCGATTGGCGGGACGAGCGGGAGGGCGGCGGCGGCTGGGAGCGGTACTGGACGCTGGCGGTCGACACGCCGTCGCAGTGGCGGCAGCCGCCGCCCTCGGAATCGCTCGAGTCCGACGCCGCCCGCCGCGCCGACCTCACCGCTCTCTCTGCCGCTCTGGGCCCCGGGTGGGAGGTCGCCGCCCTCGAGCGCGCCGACCCGGCCCTCGTCGCCGTCGCGCAAAAGGCAAAGGAGGCGCTCGAGCGCGCGCAGCGCCACGACGCCAAACTGCGGCGCGAGGGGCGCAAAGCGGGGTGAAGGGGGGCTGTTTTGAGGGTGTGCGAATTGAGGTCCGGGGAGCAGCACTTGTAGCGACCGCAGTGTACCGCGAGCGAAGAAAAACGGGGGTGGGGCAAGGGCTTCAGCCCCCCCCCAACTTTCTGTCAGGCGGCCCCACTGCCGGCCGCTCACCCCTTTCCACCCCCACTCAAACATCCACCATCGTCACACAGCCCCGCGGCGTGAGGGAGGCCAAGGCAGGGCGCTATCAGGCCGACGTTTTCCAAACGACCCCGTCGAGCTCCCACGCCTCGGCGTTGCCCGCCGCCACGTACACCCTCAAGCTCGTCAGCTCCGTCGCCCGCGCGTCCTCGCCGTCCGCAAACAGGGTGCGGGCGCCGTCGGGGCGGCGGGCGTAGTACGTGCCGAGGCGGCACTTGACCCGGCGCTCGGCGCCGCGCGCGAGCGGCACGGTGAGCCCTTCCGCGCCCCACTGCGGCCCGGCCCCCGGGCGGTCGACGAGCGCCAGCCCCGGGCCGCCCACTTTGGGCAGCTTGGTGGCGGGGCGGGACGTGTCGCCGTCGGGCCAGGTGAAGAGGAACGCCGAGAGGGCGGCTTTTTCCTCGCCGATGCCCAGCCAGGAGCGGGGAGCGTAGCCGCCGACGATGGCGCCGCCAGCGGTGGTCTGATGGGGAGGAGGAGGAGGGGGGAGGGTGATTCGACGGCGGTCGCCGCGCGCGCGCGCGACACCTCTCCTTTTCTCTCTCACCGCAACCAGCACGGACGCCCCGCGCGTCGCCACGCGCGCCAGGAACGCGTCCACGGACCACCCGTGCACCTCTGCGTCGTAGGCGAGCTCCAGGGGGGCGCCCTCGAGGCGGGTGGCGGCGAGCAGGCGGCGCAACGTTGCGGCCTCGGCCGAATCGTCGGCGCGCGTCGCGCTCGACTCGTCCAGGGGCGCAGGATACTGCTCCGTCAACGCGCTTCCGGACAATCGCTTCATGCCGCCGGGCTCGGGGGTGTCGACGAGGCGGCCGAACAGGGCGCCAAAAGCGCGGGTGACGAGGTCGGGCTTGTCGGCGCCCGCGCGCGCCGCCACGCGGCGGCCGGGGAGGCGCTGGCCGGACGTGGAAGGCGGGCACGGCGCGTGCCGGCACGTGAGCGGGCTCCGCGAGCTCCGCATTGGGGTCTGGGCGGGGCGCGATGGGGCGGTGGGGGAGCAAAAGAGAGTGGGGGCAGCGCCTGACCCGCCGCGCTCTCACGGTCCTTTGTTTGCACGCCCTCCTCACCACAGCCCCTCCAGCGTCGTCACCGTGCGAAAGCCGTGCCCCTTGGGCAGCGGCGCGTTGCCGTCCCGCAGCGCGACCGCGACCGACCACCCCGCGACCGTCGCGGCGGCCGCTTCCGCCGCGACGTCCGTCACAAAGAGGATCTCTTCAACGTTGTCGACCCCGATGCACGCCGCAATGTTGGTGTACGACGCGGCGTCCGTCTTGGCGCCGGCCGTCGTGTCGAAAAAGGCAGACACGTGCGCGCGCACGTCGCCCGCGGTCGTGTGCGCAAACAGGTCGCGCTGCGCGCGGCGCGACCCGGAAGAGTAGATATAGACCTTGACGCCGGCGGAGGACCAGGCGGCGAGCGCGGGGGGGACGTCGGGAAAGAGCGGCGCGGCGAGCGCGCCGGCCGCGAAGCCGCCCGCCCAGATGCAGCCTTGGACATCTTTCAACGCGCCGAGCTTGCGGTCGGCGTCCATGGCGACCTCCATGTTGGCCACCGCGCCCGCGACGACGGCGGCCTGGCCCGCGGCCGCGGGCGGCACGGCCGGCGCCGCGACGCCGGCGGCCGCGTCGGCGGCCGCCTGGGCGCGCAGCGCGTCCAGCTGGGCCTGGACGGACGGAGTGTCGTAGCCGGCGTTCAGGTACTCGGCCAGGCGGGCCCGAGCGTAGGGGAAGAGGGTGGACGCGACAAACGAGATGGGCGCGACGGTGCCCTCGATGTCGAGCACGACCGCGGCGGGGCGCTTGGGGGCGGCGCCATTGGCTTTGGCGCGTTTGGAGGCGCGAGAGGAAGGCAGGGTAGCGTCGGAGGCATCTGCCGCCGCCGCCGGCGGCGCGGCGCGCGCGTCGAGCCCGAGCGCCCCCCGCATCCGCACCGCCGCCTCGAACAAGTAGTCGTACGATTCCGCGGTCGCTTTGGCCTGCGCCCAGGAGTCGCCCCACACGTAGACGCCGTGCCGGCGGACCAGGACAGCGCGCGTCTTGGGATACGCTTGAATCGCCGCCCGCAGCCGCCCCGTGAGCTCGCACTCGCGCGCCGTGTTCTCCACGATAGGGACGACCAGGTTGTCGTGGTAGCCGTGGCCGGGGACGCCCTTTATCATTTCCAAATGGGTGCAACGGAATTCCGTCGCTGTCTCATCCAACAACGTGGCCAGCACCGCCCACACGCTGTGCGAGTGCGCCACCGCGCCTGCGGCGCGCAGGTCGTAGGCAGCCATGAACAGGGGGGCGCACTCGGAGAGCTTGGGAGGCGGCGCGGGCGGCGCGCGCGGCGTTGGCGCGGCCACCACCTCCCCCTGCCCATCCAGCACAAACATGTCGGCCGCCGCCATGCGCTCCTTCTGCACGCCCGACGGCGCCATGACGATGCGACCGCCGGACGCGCGCAGGGAGAGGCCGCCGCCGGTGCCCGAGACCCAGCCGAGCCGGTAGAATGACGCGCACAGGTCGGCGACCAGGGCTTTGCCCTCCTCCACGGTGGGGTAGGAGTCGACCATGGTTGCTGATGAGGAAAAGGAGGGGCGCGGGGGGTGGGATGGGCTGGCGCGGCTCGGCAGCGCCGCAAGCGGCACCTCGCGCATTGGCGAGCGCGGGCCGCGCCCAGGCGCCGTGGCGCGGCCCAGCATTGCGGCGGCCGCACCTGGCCGGTCGCCGCGCGTGCGCGAGGAGTGGCGCCGACGCCGCGCCGCTCTCTCCACTCTCCCGCGGCGCCCCGCGCCCGGCGCCCCCGCCCGCTGCGCCCAGGGACGCACGCATCGATTAGCCGCCGATTGGCCCCCCTTCCGCCCCCCATGGCCGACCTGCAGCCCCTGCACTCGGCCGCGCGGTCGCTCATCCTGGGCCTGCGCGACGGCCTGGAGCGGTTGGAAGGCGCCCAGGTATGTGCGGACGTGTCGAGAGAGGGGAGAGGGGTGAAAGGCTTGCAGAGCGCCCGCCGCGGCGGCCGCGCTTCGGCGCGACGCGATGCGGGGCCCCGCCCGACGCCTCCCCCCCCTCCCCTCCCCACCCCAGGCCCGCCGGGGCGCGCCCGACACCGCGGCCCTGGCCCGCGACTTGGCGGCCAAGCTCGCCGACCTAACGCGCACCGCGGCCTCGCTCGAGTCGGCGTGGCGCATGGCGGTCGTGCGGCAGCCGGCGTCGGCGCGGGACCTATGGAAGCGGTGAGAGAGAGGAGAGGGAGGAGGGAGAGGGGTGGTGGTGGCAGACGCGGCCCGCCAGACCCGCCGCGCCTCCAACGACCGCCTCGTCCCTCCTGCAGCAAAGTGGAGCAAGTGTCGGAGGAAGCCGTCTCCCTGCGCCACGCCCTGGACCGGGTCGCCGCCCGGTCGCGCCGCGCCGACGCGGCGGCGGCCGCGCGCGCCGACCTGCTTGCAGGCGCCGCCGACGCGTCCGCCTGGGCGGCCAACGCCGACGCTGAAGCCGGCGCCATTGTCTCTGTGCGCTCCTCGCGCCGCATGCTCGAGGAGACGCTGGCGACCGGCGCGGCCGCGCTCGTCGAAATGGCGGGCCAGCGGGACCGCCTCAAGGCCGCCCGCCGCAAAGCGCTCGACGTCCTGCACGGCCTCGGCGCGTCCGACGCCGTGCTGCGCCTGGTGGAGCGGCGGCAGCGGGGGGACGCGGCGCTGGCCTATCTCGGGATGGCGGTCGTGAGCGTCGTCCTCCTCGTCGCCTGGTGGCGCTTCAAGCGGTGAAAAGGGGTTGTGAGGGGTGGCGTTTGGTTGGCGCATTGCAACACTGGGTCCCACGTTTCCGGCCGCGAGGAGGAGAGGGGGAACCCCCTCTCTTTTCCCTGTATCTTTCTCACGCACCAAACACAAAGTGCGCGACGCGCGACCACGCCCCGCCCCCGCCGCCCCGGGGCAGGCCGTCGCCCGACGCCGCGCCCACGCGCGCCGGGCGGGCGGGCGCGGACGGCGGCGCGGCGCGCAGGGACGCGGCGCCCGCGCCGGCCGCCGCGCGCGCGGCCGCGCCGCGGTGCGCGGCGTCGAGCGGGCGCACGCCCAAGATGAGGCGGCTGCCGAGCAGGCACCCGTCCCGGGACAAGGCGCGCGCGGCCTGGTGCTTGTTCTGGGGGAAATGAGGGCGCCCGTCGGTCGCGCGCGCCGCCTCCCACCCCCACCCCGCCCCCTCCCCCCTCCCTCCCTCACCGCAAACTGGACGTGCACCCAGTTGACGGCGTCCGCGGTGCCCGACCCAAAGGCGAGCACGTCGCCGCAGGCGGCGAGGGCGTCGAGCGCGAGCGCGGCGTCGGCTGGCGCAAACCCAAACGCGGTCACCCACCCGTCGGCCGGCGCCACGGCCCCGCCCGGGGACCGAGGCGGCGCGTACGCGGCGGTCGCCGGGTCGTCGGCGGCCATCAGGGACGCGGTGGGCGGCGGCGGCGCGCCCCAGCCTGGCGCGCCGCCGGCGCTCGCGGCGCCGCCCGCCGACGCCGACTCGAACGATTCAAACAGCGACGGCCCGCAGCCTCCCGCGCCGCTCGCCGCTCCCTGGCCCGACTGCAGGGGCGGCGTCGTCCGGCCGCGCGGCGTGCCGCCGTCAGCGCACAGCGCCGACCCCAGCCGCGAGAAAGACGGCGCCCCAGCCGTCGGCGTCCGCTCCAGGCGCGAGTGCCGGGGCGACCGGTAGTCGGCGGCCGCCGCGCCGGCGGGGCGGGGGGCAAAGAGGAGGGGGGCAAACGCGTCGCCCGTCGACGGCGCGGCCATGGCCAGGGCGAACGGCGGCGGGCCGTCGGGCGATGCGGGAGGAACGGTGGCCGCCCGGCGGGGGCGCGATTGGGCGCGAGCGGCGCGAGGGGGGGCGGCGCGGGCGCGCGCAATGGGTCTGCGCCCGCCGCCGGCCGCGCCGCCACTGTCTGTGCGCCGGTTCGGGCGCGCACGGCGCCGCCGCCCCGTCGAGCGGTCGTGCGAGGCATCAGGGACGCCCAGGCGCGCCGTCTCGCGCCAGGCGCGGCCTAGACCCACTGCTGCGGCGGCCTGCCGACCCGACCCCACCCCCTCCTCCCCCCTGTCCCATGGGCTCCGGCCGGGACAAGCGCAAGAAAAAGGCGGGCGCCAAGCCCGGCGGCGGCGCGGAGAAGACGGCGGCCAAGACGGAGAAAAAGGCGGCGCGCCGCGCGGCGGCAGCGACCGCGGCGGCCGACACCGACCTCGACGCGTTGCTCGCCGAGTTCAAGACGCTGGACGCCGCGGATGCGCGCGTCGGGCTGGACGCCGACGCGGGGGCGATGCCGGCGCGGGTGTACGCGGGGTGCTGCGTCGTGCCGCTCGCGGGGCCGCCAACCGCGGACGCGGTCCTCTTTCACGGTGGCGAGCGGTTCGACGTCGCGGGTCGGTCCGAGACCATGCACACGTTTGGCGACGTGTGGGTGTGGCGCCCGGCCAAGGGCGGCGGCGGCGCGTGGGCGCGCGCGCGCACCGCGGGCGGCGCGGCCGCCGCGCCGCCCCCCCGGTCCGGCCACCAGGCCGTCGCTGTCGTCGCGGGCGGCGCGGCCCACGTCTACATCTTCGGCGGCGAGGTCACGAGCCGGGACATGGAGCGGTTCCGCCATTTCGGCGACCTCTGGCGGCTCGACCCGGCGGCGTGGGCGTGGGAGCGGCTCCCCTCGAAAGCCGGGCCGGCCGCGCGGTCGGGGCACCGCATGGTGGCGTTCAAAGGGGGACTGTTCCTGTTTGGCGGGTTCCACGACGACGGCAAGGTGAGGGGAGGGGGGAGGGGAGGAGCAAGAGGCGAGCGTGGGCGGCGCGGTGCGTGCGCGCGCGCCGCCGCCCCTCGCCGCGCCCCACCCCCGCCCCCCCTCCCCCCCCCGCCCCAGACCACCAAATACTTCAACGACGTCTGGCGCTACTCGATCGCCGACCTCGCCTGGGCGGAGCTGTCCCCCCGCGGGTCGCCCCCCCCCGCGCGCGGCGGGTGCCAGCCCTTCCTCTGCGACGACACCCTCTTCATCGTGGGCGGCCACACCGCGTCCCCGGACGGCAACGCGGCGGCGGACCGGGTGTGGGACGACGTGTGGGCGCTGCACGGGCTGGCCGCGCCGCGCGCGCTCGCGTGGGCGCGCGTGCCCAAAGCCGGCTTCGCGCCGCCGCCGCGCGCCGCCTTTGGCCTGGCCCCCCACAAGCGGCGCGCCATCCTGTGGGGGGGGGTGACGGACGCGGCGGGGCGCGGGGACAGGCTCTACTCGGCCGCGCACGGCGACGCGTTTCAGTTTAGCGCGGACGCCCGCAAATGGTTTCCCGTCCTGTTGAGGGGAGGGGCGGCCAAGGCAACGGGCGACGGCGCCGGCGCTGCCGCGCCGGCGCCCGCGGCCGCGGCCGCGGCCTCCCCACTCCCTCCTCCGGCCTCGGCCGCGCTGCACGCGGCCGCCACCCGCATCCAGGCCCGGTACCGGGGCCACGCGGTGCGCAAGGCGGTGTCGGCACTAAGGTTGGGGACGCGGGGGGCGACCGAAATGATATACTCGCCCGCGCTCGTCGGCGCGGCCGCGGCCGCCGCCCCCCGCCCCCGCGCCCGCTCCGCGCCCGCGCTCGCGGTCGTGGGCGACACGTTGCTCCTCTTTGGCGGGTTGGTGGAAGCGGCCCACGCGGACGCGACGCTGGACGACGTGTGGAGCCTCAACCTCAAAAAGCTCGACGCGTGGGCCTGCCTGCGGCCGTCCGACGTGGGCGAGGGCGCGAGTGGGGACGACGGCGAGTGGGGGACCGACTCGGACGACGACCGGGCGGCGAGCGAGTGAGAGGGGGGGGAGAGGGGAGCGCGCGCGCGTGTGCCCGCCCCGAACCCTCGACCCCGCCACCCACCGTCTCAAGCGTGCGTGTTCGCGGTTCACAGCCGCGGCGGCGCCGTGCGCGGCGGGCGGGGTGGGCGGGGTAGGGGGAGCGGGGGCGGGCTGAGGTCCGGCGGCCGCGCGCGCGGCGCGGCCGCGCGGAGCGGAAGGAAAGGGCACACGGGGGGGCCCAACAAAGGCGCCCCCCCCTTTTTCTCAAACCGTGTCGTCCTCCTTGCCGCCCGCCTTCCCCCGCGGGACGAGCGGCGTCGCCTCGGCGCCGCGCCCGCCAAGGCGCGCCATGTGTTCGGACGCCAGGCGCCCCAGCTGCACGTCCGCCGCCGGACCGCCCGCCGCCGCCGCGCCCGCGGCCGCCAGCTTGGCGTGCGAGTAGAGGCAAAACCCGGCGACCGCGGTCGCGCACCCGATCGACATTTTGAGGGTAAACGCCTTCTTCTCCCCCAGCAGCACGTACGAGAGCGCCATCAATCCCACGATCTTGGCCTCTCCCAGCACCGTCGTCGTCACGGCGGACGTGCGCTGGATCATGAGGGAGTGGACGACGTTGTAGGAGAGCGCGAGCGCCGACGTCGCGAGGATGATGATGTACGCGTCGCGCCCGTGCGCGTCCATGTAGCCGCCCGGGCCCCCGAACTTGGACGCCTCGCCCGACGCGGCAAACGCGGGGAGGAGGGCGGCGAGGGAGACGGGGGCGGTGTAGAAGGTGAGGCGCAGCGCGTCTACCTTCTCGGACAGCACCTTGCCCGACGTCGTCATCATGGCCGCGTTGGACACCGTGCCCGCGACGCAGAGGAGGACGGCGCGGGGGGAGCCGGCGACGGTGCCCTCCCAGACGGCGATCATGACGCCCCCGGTCAGGACGAGGAGGGCGCCCGCCTCGGCGCTCGTCGGCTTTTTGCCTTCGACAACGATCGCCAGCACGCAAGTGAAGACGGGGATCGAGGCCCGGATCACTTGGTTGAGCGAGAGCGTCATGTCGACGAGCGACGAATTGTTCAACGAGATGTTGAGCGCCATGAACAGTCCGATCGCCACAAACCCCTTCCACGACCGGGCCAGCGTCTCCGCGTGGCGGGGGAGCATGGCGGGGGTGAGCATGAAGGGGGCGAGGGCCAGGAAGGAGAAGAGCATGTGGCAGGAGGTGAGCAAGAGCGGGAACTTGAACCCGTACATGCCCTGCGAGGAGAGGGGCGGTCGTGGGTCGAGGTGGCGGGCGTGGCGCGGCGAGAAGGAGCCGGCGCCTTCTCGACTCGAAGCAGCGCCGGCCGCGCGAGGGGCGCCCCCCGCGCGCGCGTCGCTGCGCGCGCGCGGCCCCGATTGGCCCCCACCCGGCCCCCGCGCCGGCGTCCGCGACAAGGCGGGTCCGCCGGCGGGCGGAGGAGGGTGGGCGGGGGGCGGGGTGGGGCGCGGGAGGCGCCCGCGCCCGCGCAAACGGCGCGCCCGGGCGCGCGGGCGCGGTGGGAGGGCGCGCGGCGCGCGATTGGCGGCCCCAATCGCGGCGTCCGATCAACACTCGCCCTCGGAGGCGGCGGTTCGCGACCGCGACCGCCGCACGACACCACGCGGCCGCGCAGCGCGCGCCCGCGCACGCGGCCGGCCCACGCCCCACCCCACCGCCCCACCCCTCCCGTACCAGCGCATATTTGTTGCTCAGGTTGAGCACCGAGTTGAGGCCCAGGTAGGCCGCCGTGAGCGCGACAAACGGCCCCAGCGCGGCCGACGCGGGCGCGGGCTTGCCGGTGTCGGCGCCCATGGTGGCTGCGCCGGTGGGTGGCCGCGTGTGGCGGATGGTGGGGGGCGTGGGCGGCGCGGAGCGCGCGCCGGGGGGGCGGGGCGAGAGAGTGAGGACGTGCGTGCTTGACGCGCGACGCCGCGGGCCGCGCCCCGACGCCCTGCCGATCGTGGCGTCGATATCGACAGTGCAGGCATTGCACCAGTGCGGCCGCCCGACCCCTCTCACCCCTCCTCCCCCCCCGCCTGCTCGCGCCGCGCCTTGTCCGCCACCTCGCGCGTAAAGAAGCGGCGCAGCCGCCGCTTGCCGCACGCGCAGCAGGTGAGCATCAGCCCCGCCGCGTTGGACGCGGGCGGCGGCCGCCCGCGGCGCTTGGCGGCGGCCGCCGCGCGGCGGCGGCGCCGCGACGGCGGCGCCAGCGCTTCCACCGTCGCCGCCACGTAGTCCGCGGCGGCGTACGGCGTTGCGCACGCGGGGCAGAGCGCATGGTGCGCGCCGCGGGGGAGGGGGGCGTCGGAAGTGGCCGCGGCCTGAAGGAGGGCGTGGAGCAGCGCGCGTGGGCTCGCGCTCGCGCCGCTGCCGCCCTAGCCACGCTCACACACGTCAGTTTTATCACCTGGAGGCCCGCCAGCGCCAGCGACTGCGCGAGCGCGCCCGCACCCGCCGCGCGCGCGCCGCCCGCGGCCGCCAGCAGCCTCGCGACCGCGGCCGCGGCCGGCGACGCGGCCGCCGCGCGCCGGGTGGGCGCCCGCACGGCGGCGGGCGGCGCCATCGAGGCGTGGCGAGTGTGGACGCCGGCAGATGGACGGCGGCACTCTTGCTCCGCGCCCTCGACGCCCATGCTGGCCACCGCGCTGCGGGCAGGCCGCGCCCGCGGGCTCGCCCTGGCCGCGGCGGCCGCTGGGCCGGGATTGTGGTGGCCGGCCGGGAGCGCGGCCGTCGGCGCGCCGCGCGCGTGGGCTGCCAAGGCGCATTCAGGCGGCAGTGAGTGGAAGTGTAGAGGGACCCGCGTGGAGAGTGTGGATCGCGGGCGGCGGAGCGGGCACGACTCCCTTCTTTTTTGTTTCCTCAGAAAAAGAAAAACACGGCAAGCACGACAAGCGGGCGCCGCCGCCCCCCGCCGACGCCTCTGACGCCGGCGTCGACTTCACCGACCTCACCGACCGCCTCGCCGCGACCGTCGACCGCCTGCGCCGCGAGCTCGCCGGCCTGCGCACCGGCCGCGCGGCGCCCGCGATGCTCGACACAGTCACCGTCAAACTGGACGCCGGCGGCGGGCACGCGCCGCTCAAGGGCGTCGCCTCGGTCGCGGCGCGGGACGCGGGCACGCTGGTGGTCACCCCGTTCGACGCCGACGCCGTCGCCGCGGTCGCGGCGGGCGTGCGCGCGTCGCCGCTGGGGCTCGACCCGAGGGTGGAAGGGGGCGAGGTCATCGTGCCCGTGCCCAAGTGAGGGGGCGAGGGGTGGAGGGTGGGGGTGGAGGGTTGTCGGGAGGCCCGCCGTTCACTCCGCGCCCCTACCTCAATCCCCAGGCCCACCAAGGAGTCGGCCCTCGCCATGGCCAAAGTCGCCAAAGCGGAGGCCGAGGCCGCGCGCGTCGGCCTGCGCGCCGCGCGGCGCGACGCCAACGCGTGCACAAAAGGCCTGCCGGACGACGCGCGGCGGCGGGCGGAGAAGGGGGTGCAGGCCGCGGTGGACGCGGCGGAGAAGGAGGTGGGCGAGCTCCTGGCGCGGAAGGAAAAGGATTTGGGGGCGGTGTGAACAGGGAGCGGGGTGCGGCGCGGCTCGACGCTGGCCGCGCCGTCGACGGCGCGGCACTCTGTCTCCGCTCCACCCACCCTCCGCGCCCGCGCCCGCCGCCCTCGCTCGCTAAACGCTCCACCCACCCCCCACCCCTCGCGGCGCCCGCGCCATGCCGCCTCCCGGCGCGGCCGCCGGCGCGCCGCCCGCCGACGATGCCGCGGCCGACCGCCCGCCCAAGAAAAAGGGCAAGGTAGGAGTGGTGGTGGGCTGTGGTGGCGATGGGGTGGGCGACGGGCGCCGGAGCGCGCTGGCGCAGCGCGCCGACGCCGCCGCCCCCCCATTCCCCCCTAGCACGACAAGCCCAAGCCGTGGGACCACGACGGCATCGACCACTGGAAGGTGGAGCCGTTCACCAAGGTAGGGGAGGGAGGGGAGAGGCGGAGGGAGGAGGGGGAGGGTGAGCGCCGGCCACTTCCGACGCCCCGCGCTCCCTCCCCAACAGGACGACAACCCACACGGCCTCTTTGAGGAGTCGTCCTTCGCCGTCCTCTTTCCCAAGTACCGGGAGGCCTACCTGCGCGACGCGTGGCCCGCGGTCACGCGCGCGCTGAAAGAGACGGGCGTCGCGTGCGAGCTCAACCTCGTCGAGGGGTCGATGACCGTGCGCACCACGCGCAAGACGCACGACCCGTACGCCGTGGTCAAGGCGCGGGACTGCCTCAAGCTCCTGGCGCGGTCGGTGCCCGCGGCGCAGGCGGTGCGCGTCTTGGCCGACGACGTGCAAGCCGACGTCATCAAAATCGGGGGCCTCGTCCGCAACAAGGACAAGTTTGTGCGGCGCCGCCAGCGGCTGCTGGGGCCGGGCGGGGCGACGCTCAAGGCGCTCGAGTTGCTCACCGGGTGCTACATCCTCGTCCAGGGCAACACCGTCTCCGCCATGGGCCCCTTCCCCGGCCTCAAGACCGTGCGCCGCGTGGTGGAAGACTGCGTCAAGAACGTGCACCCGATCTACCACATCAAGGCGCTCATGATCAAGCGCGAGCTCGCGAAAGACCCCGCGCTCGCGGGCGAGTCGTGGGACCGGTTCCTGCCCGCGTTCAAGCGGCGCAACGTGCCACGCAAGAAGCCGGCCAAGGTGGGCAAGAAGAAGGTGGAGACCCCGTTCCCGCCGCCGCAGGCGCCGTCGAAAGTGGACTTGCAGCTGGAGTCCGGCGAGTACTTTCTCTCCGCCGCCGCCAAGCGCAAGGCCGACGCCGACGCGCGTGCGACCGCGTCGGGCGACCGGGCGGCGGCCAAGGCGGCGGCGCGGGCGGCGCCGTTTGTGGCGCCCAAGGAGGGGGGTGGGGGGAAAAAGGCGCGGGAGGGCGCGCCGCCCGCGGCGGCCGCCGCCGCCGCCGCCCTGGCCGCCAAGCTCAAAAAGCGGGCGGCCAAGCCGGCGGGCGAG
>Ga0315291_10000714_pt1 | contig 44113 bp, 31 predicted proteins | sample YL17G12_20_MG_FD_203070 | JGI IMG/M metagenome (GOLD analysis project Ga0315291, IMG submission 203070) | Sediment microbial communities from Yellowstone Lake, YNP, Wyoming, USA - YL17G12_20 | ecosystem: Environmental > Aquatic > Freshwater > Lake > Sediment | place: USA: Wyoming | collected...
GGCGGGGGTGACGACATCCGGCTGGGAATCATTGAGTTGTTCCAGCAGGTCGTGTTTCTGCGCCGGGGGTAAGGCGCGAAGTTCCGCAAACAACCTGTTAAGGTTCAGCGTTACGCGTTGTGTGGTTGCGTCATCGAAGCCCAGTTCCCGCGTTTCGCTTGCGAGGTCCTGCTGAAAGCCCTGCTGGTCAAATTGCCTGTCTGACATCAATTGCTGCCTGATTGCCTCGCGGATGATATTGCTAAGGTGGGTAATTTGCGCCGACTCGCCGGCGGCAATGCTCAAAAGATTTGCAAGCGGATTGGATTCCGATTCCGCGGACACGGCGCTTGCATCCTGATGGCTGTTTTGAGCCTTTTCAAGAATGGCCGCGAAAGGTCCCGATTTGACAATATTTGCAGTTGCTCTAAAGGCACGGCTGAGCGGAACCGTTACGACATCGCGCAAAATGGAAAGTAGCATTGTAATAATCCTCGAAAGGTGAATGAAATTCTCAATTTCTGCAAGGAAAAATTCCGATTTATAAGATATATGGCAAGTTGTATGCCCGCGATTCGCCTTTTTTATAGGTTGTTGTAGAATCGAATGTTAGAGGCATTATGACGAAACGCTAAGCCTTATCGGCAGCGGCGGAAACTGCCTCCTGATGGTGTTTTCCTTCCTTTTCGTAATTAGATGGCTAAAGAACGCGAAACACAGCCCGAAGAGTCTTTTGAGATAGCCGAGAAGCAGCTGGCGGCTACTTCCCCGGGGCCGTTGAACAGGCGCAAGACCACCTCGCGCCGGACAAAGACGGTTCTTGATGAAATAGCCGAACAGGAAAACAGGCTGCGCAAGGAAACTCGAAAGATTGCCGTTGACGGGGCCGCCGCGAAGGAGCCCGCCGGCAGTCCTCTGCGAAATCATCTGGATGCTGAATACAAGACCCTCCAGGAAAAACTAGATGCCATTGAAAAATTTGCGGCCTCCGAGAACACATCCCTCGGATTAAGTAGAACCGCGGCATCCGCCGCTCCCGCCGATTCCGCGGATTCAAAGAACATTCCTGAAGCAGTCCATGCCCATGTGGAGACTGTGCAGCCTCCTCCGGCAGGCGAGCAAGCGGCTCAAGAAACGGAAGATTTTTTAAAGCAACGATTCTTTGCAATTTTGAATGAAGGGGTGCAAGAGGAACTGGGCGCGGCTGGAATAGCCGCGGAACAGTTAATGGCCGGCGCGGGTGCGGTCGGCCCGGAAACGTTCGAGGAAACGGCAGCCTCCGCCGATCTGACCACAGCCGATGCGACAGCGGAGGCCATGCCGACTGAGCAGGCGACTGTGTCCGCGCCTTGGGAGAGGGATACCGTTGAGGATGAGCCCATAGGGGCCGCAGCGCAGTTTTCGGCGTCGCAACAGGGCGGCGCTACGGTCAAACTTGCCGGCAGGGAGGCGGTCGCAAAACCGTCGAAGGAAAGCGGCGAAGGAGACGCGGAGAAACCAACAGAAATCGTGGCATTCGATGTCTCCAATTACACGGCGGAAGACGTGGAAGGCCGGCCCGCATCTGGAATGGGCACGCTCAAGGACAAGGATGTGGTTTTGGCGCAAGAGGCCGGGACTCATCGCCGCGGTCGCTTGTCCAGAGCGGCGGATAATATAGCAGTTGAGCAGATGCGTACGACGCCGTGGGAGGCGCTTGGCTATTTCTGCATAGGCCTCGCGGCGTTGGTGATTATACTGTGGTGTTTCCTATTGCTCCTGCAAGGATAGTCGGTGGTTGATTAAGGGGACAACAAAAATGTCTATGCGTAATCTCTCCAGTCCTCGCAGAAGTTTTCATATCACGCTTATCACGTGTTTTTGCGGACTGCTGGCCGCTGTATGCGCGTCTTGTGCCAATTTGCCGTCCGCCCCTTCCGATGCGCCGCCTCGACTAAGTCCGCAGGGCGCGGCGACCGAAAGCGAGAAGGCCGCCCTCATCCGATGGTTGAGCGCCTACGCGGTCCGCGAGCAGTCGCGTTCCGGCATCCCGGCATCCATCACCATCGCCCAGGCCATACTGGAAACCGGCTGGCTGCGCGCGGAGACGCCCATACGGCGGCGGATGGTCTTGGAGGCGAAGAATTTGTTTGGCATTAAGGGGGAAGGCCCTGCCGGATTTGTGGAAATACCGACGACCGAATACGAACACGGTCGCACGATTACCGTAATCGCGAAATTCCGAGCCTACCATAATTACAGCGAGTCATTTGAGGATCATTCCCGCCTGCTCACAACAAGCCCGTATTACTCAGGCGCGCTGAAATATCGAAACGACCCGCGCAAGTACATCCGGGAAGTTGCAAGGAACTATGCCACCGATCCTGCCTATGCGGAAGAGGTGTGGTCCATTGTCCGGCGCTATAACCTGCGGCGTTTTGATACCAAGTGAAAAGGGGTCGGCGCAAAAATAAAAGGCGTGGTCATTGGCCACGCCTTTCGCTTGTCACACATCATACTGCCCGGTCATTGAGGGATTTCGATTTCAACAAGGAATATCTTGTTGTCCTTCTCCATCAAGGCATGGCATTTCGTGGGAGAATCGAAAACAATGGTGGAGTATGGGACCAGACAATCATATTCTTGCGTTTTCATGCCGTCAACCGCGAGAAAATATTTGTTGCCGTTGCTTGCGAGGTATGCCACATGGGATGAATCGGGGCTGAAAACAGGCCCATCGATGCTGTAATGCTTGGTCTTCTCCGCGCCGTCAGCCACAAGAATAGTCGCGCCCGTCCGCGCTCCCGGCGGCAGACGGGCGGGGCCAAGATTATTTTCTCGTTAAAACAACAAGAAACGCAGGATTATTCCTCCACCATCAGCGGCAGGAGGTGATTGGTCGGCGGTAACAGGTTCTCCTTTATTGCACGCGGCGAGACCCAGCGCTGGAGGTTCAGCGCGCTGCCGGCCTTGTCGTTTGTGCCTGAAGCGCGCGCCCCGCCGAACGGCTGCTGGCCGACTACCGCGCCCGTCGGCTTGTCGTTGATATAGAAGTTGCCCGCGGCGTTGCGCAGAATTCCGCTTGCCGTAAGGATCGCCGCGCGGTCACGCGCGAAGATCGATCCCGTCAGCCCGTACGGCGAGGTCTGGTCGCAGAGTTCAAGCGTCTCCTCGTACTTCCCGGCCGGATACACGTAAATCGTGATGACCGGGCCGAAGATTTCCTCCTGCATGGTCTTGAACTTCGGGTCAGTGGTGACGATGATGGTAGGCTCGATAAAGTAGCCCTTCGAATCGTCGCAGCCGCCGCCGACTATGATTTCGGCATCCTTCGACTGCTTTGCATAGTCGAGGTATCCCTTGATATTCTTATAGGCGTTCTTGTCGATGACCCCGCCCAGGGCGGTGCGGAAGTCCGTGACCGCGCCAACGCGCAGGCTCTTGGTTGTGGCAACGAGTTTCTTTTTCAGCGCCGGCCAGATAACATCGGGGATATACGCGCGGGAAGCGGCGGAGCACTTCTGCCCCTGGAACTGGAACGCGCCCGTGACAATCGCGGTGTTGAGCGAATCGACGTCCGCGCTGGAATGCGCGAAGATGAAGTCCTTGCCGCCTGTCTCGCCGACGAGGCGCGGGTAAGTCTTGTAGTTTGCGATGTTCTCGCCGACGGTCCGCCACATGTGGAGGAAAGTTGCCGTTGAGCCTGTGAAGTGTATGCCGGCGAGGTTCGGGTTCTTAAGCACAACGTCGCCAACCTCGCCTCCGGAGCCGAGCACAAGGTTTATTACTCCGTCGGGCAGGCCCGCTTCTTTCCACAGTTGCATGAGGTAATACGCCGGATAGACCGCGCTGGACGCGGGCTTCCACACAACCACGTTGCCCATGAGCGCCGGAGCGGTGGGCAGATTCCCGGCAATGGACGTGAAGTTGAACGGCGTTACGGCGAACACGAAACCTTCCAGCGGCCTCTGTTCAAGCCGGTTCCAGATTCCCGGCGGGGAGACGGGCTGCTGCGAGTAAATCTCCGCCATGAAATGGACGTTGAAGCGCCAGAAGTCGGCAAGTTCGCAGGTGGCGTCGATTTCCGCCTGATAGACGGTCTTGCTCAGTCCGAGCATGGTCGCCGCGTTCAATGTATCCCGCCAGGTCTTTGTGAGCATCTCAGCGGCACGCAGGAAGATGGCCGCGCGCTCTTCCCATGGCATCAGGGACCATTTCGTCCTCGCCGTCAGGGCGGCCTCGATTGCCATCTGCGCTTCTTTCGCGCCTCCCTTGTGGTACTTCGCGAGAATATGCGCATGATCGAAGGGACAACGGCATTCGCCGAAGTTGCCCGTCTTGATGTCTTTACCGCCGATGACTATTGGGATTTCAATGGTCTTGCCGAGGAGTTCATTCAGTTTTGCCTTCAGCGACGCGCGTTCAGGCGTGCCGGGGGCGTAAGACTTGATGGGTTCGTTGTAAACCGGCGGGGTTTTGAAGATTGCGTGAATCATTTTTAGCCTTTCATTGCAAAGAGTACACGAAATGCGCCGCACGAAGCCGGGTACTCTATCAGATTTTCCACCTCACTTCAAGCCCCGGAACCGGTCCGGAGTCTTCCGCGCTTCATCCTTCATCCTTTATCCTTCCGTATCCCTTCCCCCGAAATTTCACTTGACACCATCCCACGGGCTGCTATGCTCCTGGACGGTAATGGGACGGAACATCACGTGCTTATTGGAAAGGGCGTTAGTCTCCATTGGAGGATGAGAAGTGGACGGAATCAAAGTCACCTGTCAATGCGGCCGCATCCTGACCGCCCCCGCCTCCCACGCGGGTCAGAAGGGCAAATGCCCCGCCTGCGGCGCGCACTTCATCATCCCCTTGCACGACCAAACCGCCCCCGCGCCGCCTCTTGAGCCGCCCCATTCGCAGCCGGAGACGGCAGCGCCCGCCCCAGTCTCGCGTAAGCCCTTCCCCGCAAAAGCGGTAGCCATCAGCGGCGGCGCTCTTGCGCTGGTCGCCGCCATCGCCATCGCCGCCATCCTCCTCTTCTCCGGCGACGGTCAACATGAACAACCCGGAACAGCGGACCCGGGACCCGTAGTTGCCCAAACATCGCAGCCTCAAGGCGAACAGCCGAAAACCACTGGTGAACAGCCCAAGCCCCCAGGTGAACAGCCCGCTTCCGGCCCTCCGAAACTCAATATTACCGAAACCTCCCTCGGCAAAATTGTAGAAGGGATTATTCCCCTAAGAATGGACGTCAGCCCTGACTTGAAGCGCGTCGCTTATGCCGTTAAGCAGGGGAAGAAATGCCTCGTGGTCGTTGACGGGGTCAAGAGCAAGGAATACGACGACATCGTGGTGGGCACGCCCATATTCAGTCGCAACTCACGGCGCGTTGCTTATGTCGCAAAGCGGGGAGAGAAATGGTTTGCGGTCGTTGACGGGGTTGAAGGCAAGGAATACGACAACGTCGTCGATTGGTCGCTTAAGTTCAGCCCCGACTCAAGGCGCTTCGCCTATGTCGCAAAGCGGGGAGAGAAATGGTTTGCGGTCGTTGACGGGGTTGAAGGCCAGGAATACGACACCGTCGTCGATTTTTCACTTGAGTTCAGCCCCGATTCAAGGCTCGTCGCCTATGCCGCGAAGCGAGGTGAGAAATATGTTGCGATCATTGACGGGGTCGAGGGCAAGGAATACGATTACATCAACAGAGGTATTGGTTCGTCTGTCTTCAGCCCGGACTCAAAGCGCGTCGCTTATGCCGTTAAGCAGGGGGAGAAATGGCTCGTGGTCGTTGACGGGGTCGAGGGCAAGGAGTATGACGGCATCGGGAAGGCCACCCCCATCTTCAGTCCTGATTCAAAGCGCGTCGCTTATTCCGCGCAGCGCGGGGAGAAATGGTTTGCGGTCGTTGACGGGATTGAAGGCAAGGAATACGACAACGTCGGCGATTGGTTGTTTCCGCTTGAGTTCAGCCCCGACTCAGGGCGCTTCGCCTATGCCGCGAAGCGAGGTGAGAAATACGTTGCGATCGTTGACGGTGTCGAGGGAAAGGAATATGACGTAGTCACTGACATTGTATTCAGTCCTGACTCGAAGCGCGTTGCCTATCTGGCCCGGCGTCCGCACAGCTCGAATGAGTTTGTCGTGGTTGATGGCGTTGAAGGGAAGGAATACGACCGCATTGACTGGCCGCACTTCAGTCCTGACTCGAAGCGCGTCGCTTATGACGCGGAACGCGGGGAGAAAGGGTTCGTCGTCGTTGACGGAGTCGAAGGCAAGGAATATGACGGGACCGATGGACTTGTCTTCAGTCCTGACTCGAAGCGTATCGCTCATTACGCACAGCGCGGGAAGAAAGAGTTCGTCATCGTTGACGGAGCCGAAGGCCGGGAATGCGACGGATTTTACCAATGCTGCCCGACCTTCGACTCACCGAACAGACTTTACGTGTTGATGGGACGCGGTGGCGAGATTTTCCTCGTCGAAATCGAAATCTGCCAATAGTCATCTGGACATCTGGACAAGGGGGCGTCTGGAACACTGGACCTTGAACTTTGAACCTTGAACAAGGAACTTCCCCTGCGTCCTTTGCACCCTCGCGGTTCAGCATAAATAAACAAAGGGCCTCGGCCCTTGCGGGTGAGGCCCTTGCGTTCTACGTTTAACAACCTTGAGTTTAACTGCAACTTCGCCGTTTGGCCTAATTATTTTACAGGTAAGTGCCGCGGATTCGCGTGGCTTCCGCTACGCGACCGACCGCGACGATGTACGCGCCCGTCCTGAGGTCGGACTTCGCCTTCTGCGCGGTGTTCCAGGTGTCGTCGAAGGCCCTGTCCATAATGCCCTTGAGCCTCTCGACGACTTCCTTCTCGGTCCACCAGTAGCATTGAACAGCCTGCGCCCACTCGAAGTAGGACACAGTCACGCCGCCGGCGTTGGCCAGAATATCCGGGATACAGACGGTCTTCTTCGCGTTGAACACGGCATCGGCTTCCGGAGTGGTGGGGCCGTTTGCGGCTTCAGCGACGATCTTCGCCTTTACGCGGCGGGCGTTGTCCGCCTGCAGCACGTTTTCGAGCGCCGCGGGGACGAGTATGTCGCAATTGGCTTCAAGGACTTCCTCGTTGGTAATCTTGGATGTGCCCTTGAAACCTACTACGGTCTTGTTCTTGCTTTTGAATTCGAGAGCGGCATAAGGATTGATGCCCTGGGCATTGTAGATACCGCCCTGGGAGTCGCTGACAGCGACGATCTTTGCGCCGGCGTCATGCAGGAACTGCGCGGCGTAGGAGCCGGCGTTGCCGTAACCCTGGACGGCGACCTTCTTGCCTTTCAGGCTGGCGCCCATCTTCTTCGCGGCCGCTTGGATTGCGTAGAAGCAGCCCTGAGCCGTGGCGGTGCCGCGTCCGAGTGAGCCGCCGATTTCCAGCGGCTTGCCGGTGATGACGCCCGGGCACGGATAGCCCTTCTTCATGGAGTAGGTGTCCATGATCCAGGCCATGTGCTGCGGGGTGGTATTGACGTCGGGTGCCGGAATGTCGATTTCGGGGCCGATGATGTCACTGATTTCCGATGCGTAACGGCGGGTCATGCGTTCGACTTCGCCGGCCGACATTTCCTTCGGATTGCAAACCACGCCGCCCTTGGCGCCGCCGTACGGTATGTTGACGACCGCGCACTTCCAGGTCATCCACATGGCGAGAGCCTTGACTTCGTCCAGCGTAACGTCCTGGTGGTAGCGGATGCCGCCCTTGCTGGGGCCGCGGGCATGAGAGTGCTGAACGCGATAGCCGTCGAATACCTTAATACTGCCGTCGTCCATTCTGGTGGGGATGGAAACGATGAGAGCGCGTTTCGGCTTGCGAAGTATCGCATGAAGATCCGGATCGAGTTTCATCTTTCCCGCGACGGCGTCAAACTGCTGCAACGCCATCTCCCAGGGGTTAAAGTGTGCCTTTGCCATGTCAAACACCTCCGTTTGATTGAGTTGGGGCTGATAATAATTGAACAGTTTGTGTTTCTACCAGCCGGTGAAAAGTCCAGCATTATAGGCTTGCCTTCCGCAGTGTCAAGGGGATTTCGAAGAATTTGCGCCTAATGTGCCCAAGTCCTGCGCGGATATCGGGTTATGATGCGGCAAACTTGTCGTCGCGGGCCGCTGAAAAACGCGGGGAAACCGCAAACCGCGCAGTCGCCGGCCAGCCTTGAAACGCGCGAATGAAAAGAGCGACGGTGTCGTCGCTCTTGCGGGGGCCGTTTGTGCCGTGGCGGATCAAACGTCGTCGATTAAGTGTCCCATTTTCTCCTTCTTTGTCTTAAGATAGTTTTTGTTTGCGTCGGTGGGGGGGATCAGTAGAGGAACGCGCTCGGTTATCGTTATGCCGTATCCCTCGAGGCCCTTGTATTTTCGCGGGTTGTTGGACAAGAGCCGCAGGTGCCGCGCGCCGAGGTCAAGCAGTATCTGCGCTCCTATTCCGTAGTCGCGCTCGTCGGCCTTGAACCCGAGCATTTCATTGGCCTCGACAGTGTCATGCCCGCGTTCCTGAAGTTCATACGCGCGAAGTTTGTTGCGCAATCCGATGCCGCGTCCTTCCTGCCTCATGTACAGCAGAATTCCCTTTCCAGCCTCGGCGATCAGGCGCATCGCCGTTTCCAACTGCTCCCCGCAGTCGCAGCGGCGGGAATGGAAGACGTCGCCCGTCATGCACTCGGAGTGGACGCGCGTGAGGATGGACTCGTCTTTGGCGCACGGGAACTTCTCCTCGCCGTCCTTCAGCCCCAGGCAGAGCGCAAGGTGCTCGTCCTTGTCCACGATTGACGAGTAGTAAATGAGCGTGAATTCGCCGAACCGCGTGGGCAGTTTCACGCGCGCGCCGCGCTGGATCAGTTTCTCCTTCCTGCGGCGGTAACGAATAAGATCGGCGACACTGCACATTTTCAGCCCGTGCTGCTTGCAGAACTCTTTGAGTTGCGGGACGCGCGCCATCGTTCCGTCCTCGTTCATGACCTCGCAAATCACGCCTGCCGGGTGCAAACCCGCCATGCGCGCGAGGTCAACGCAGGCCTCCGTCTGCCCGGCGCGAACAAGCACGCCGCCTTCCCGCGCGCGAAGCGGGAAAATATGGCCGGGACTTACGAGGTCTTCGGGGCGGCAGGTGTCGCTGACCGCCGTCAGGATCGTCCGGGCGCGGTCATGCGCGGATATGCCGGTTGTAACGCCCTCGCGCGCTTCGATGCTCACCGTGAACGCCGTGCTGAAGCGCGAGCGGTTGTTGCTGACCATCGCCGGCAGGCTGAGGGAATCAACTTTCTCCGATGTAAGCGCCAGGCAAATGAGGCCGCGGCCGTGTTTCGCCATGAAGTTTATCGCCTCCGGCGTTACCTTCTCGGCGGCCATGGTCAGATCGCCTTCGTTCTCGCGGTCCTCGTCATCGACGACGACGATGATGCGCCCCGCGCGGACTTCGGCGATGGCCTCTTCTATGGTGCAAAACGGCACTTGTACACCTCTCGGCAGAACCCTCAAAGCAAAAAAGCGTTATCTGGAACCAAATATGATAACACCTGGCGAAAACGGTGTCAAATGCTGGAGGTGTACCGCATCCGGCGTGGCTATGTTCGCGGGGTGGAGACAGCGGGTCGGCGCATTAAGAAATATCGCAGCGCGCCGAACGCGATAGCGATGCCCACGATGAGATTTGTGACGACATGATTATAGAAAACGAACGCGCCGAAGAGAAGCCCGCGGAAGAAAAGAGGACGGCCTTGCGTGAGAAATCTGTAGAGTTGCCGGTTTATCACGAACGAATGGATTAGCGCCGCGCCCGCGGAGACGGCGTTGAACCACCACAGCGCGGGGACAAGCGTGCCGATGATGAGCGTCGCAAACATGAAATACGACATGGGCAGGGTTACAATGTTCCGCCAGCCGCCGAAGGGCGTCCGAAATCGTAAATCCCTGTTTTCCCGCAGGTGGATTTCCGTGAGACCGATGGTCTCGCGGAAAACGCTTCCGATATAACTCCACAGCGTCCGCCCGTGCTGGTGCCGCCCGGTGATGTCCGGGCGCATGATTATCTTTCCGCCGCGCGCGGTAAGGCTGAAACCGAATTCGGTGTCCTCCGCCTTGGAGTTCTCGCGGAACCCGCCGACTTCCCGGAAGCGCTCCCGCCGAACCGCGCCGATGGGCGTCCAGAACCAGTCAATCCTGCCGTCATCTGCAGGTGTTTGCACATGATGCCAGCAGGTAAAGAAGTCCTGATATTGGGAGAAGAGGGGCGCGCTGACGGGCGGCTTTTCGTAGTTGCCGACAACGGCATCACAGTTATCATGTTCAAAAGTCTGGAGGATTAAGGGAACCGCGTCGTCAGCGAGCACGACATCCGCGTTAAGGAAGAGAAGTATCTCGCCTTCCGCCGACCGTGCGCCTGTGTTTCGCGCAATAGAGGTGCGACGGACCTTCCCGACCTGGACAACTTGCGCCCCGAATGTTTCGGCCAGCGAAGCGACGTTGGGCGAACATGAATCGTCGAGCACGATCACCTGTGCATCGTCCCCGGCGGACTTGCGAACCGCGCTTAGGCACTCGGACGAAACCGGCTCACCGCCGTGCGGCGTGATTATTACGGTCAGGGTTGGAGTCATTGCGGTTTCCGAAAAGCGATTTAGTGCGGGATGGTATCATAATCCCGCCGCTTTGCACAGCGCGATTTATTTGGTATCATGGAAGTTGTTGCAGACAGCATGGACACCGTGGAGGGCGAAACATGGAATTCTTCGAGACAATCAAGACGCGGCACTCGTGCAGGTCGTACAAGTCGGCTCACGTTCCTGATGACCTGCTGGCGAAGGTGCTGGAAGCGGCGCGCATTGCGCCGTCGGGGAGCAACAAGCAGCCGTGGAAATTCGTTGTCGTGAAGAACGCGAAGACGCGCAAGGCGCTTGTTTCGGCCTGCAAGGGCCAGGAATTTGTCGGCGAGGCGCCGGTCGTAATCGTCGCTTGCGGGGAAGTGTTTGAAACGAACCGCGGCGACTGGATGGGCTGGCACGGGATGCTGCTGGATATTGCCATTGCGATGGACCACATGCAACTCGCCGCGCATGCGGTCGGCCTTGCGACGTGCTGGATTGGCGCGTTCAACGCGGAGGAAGTTCATAAACTGCTTGACATTCCCAAGGAACTCAAGATCGTCGGCCTTCTTCCTGTGGGGTATGCGAGCGACCCGCTGAAAACCTCCCCGCGCAAGGCGCTGAACGAGATCGTCTGCTACGAGAGGTACGGATTTTGAGCCGGATTTCTCGCTGAGGGAACGGGGGTCAGACCCCTCCCGTCCCGACCTTTCACCTATAGGATATGTTAAGGAATGTCGGGACTCTTTGGCGTCTGACCCCCTCGCCTGAAAAGAGAGGCCCGCCGGTTTTGCCGACGGGCCTCTTGCTTTCGTTTAACTTTTCTCTTTCAATTGCCTATCGCATAGAGGGGGAACTAATTTTTCTTGCCCGATGGTTTCTTGGCTTCCTTCGCCGTGGTCGGACGAGCCTCTTCAGATTTCTCAAGTTCGTTCAGCCTCTTGTCAATCTCTTTCGGTTCGACATATTCCGGACCAACGTACGCGACCTCGGTGTACGGCAGCCTCAGCAGTCCGCTTCCTCTGCGCACCTGGTCGAGGTAGTGCCCGATAAAACCAATCGCGCGTGACAGGACGAAGAACGCGTTCATCGTTGGGATGGGGAATCCCAAATCGTACAGGACGCAGCCGATTGCGCCGTCCCAGTTGAGAATCAGCGTGTCGGCCTTTCTCGTCGTTACGTCCTGGACTTTCAGCGCGAAATCGAGGACGGGGGTTTTCATCTTCATCTTGCGGAGTTCCTCGATCATCTTGGCCACGCGCGGGTCGGGATTGTTTTTCGTGTACTTCAGGTGGCCGATGCCCATGATTTTTTCTTTTTTCACGTCGGTCCAGTAATCCGCGAAGGCTTGCGGGTCCATGCCCTTTTCAACGCCTTCGCTGAACGCTCTTGCCGCGCCTTCGACCGCGCCGCCGAAACGCGGGCCAATCATGCTCAGTCCCGTGGCAACCGCCTGCGGGAGCGGTACCGCCGCACAGGCCGCCGTGATGGTGGTATATGCGCCGGAAACGTTCGGACCGTGATCGGCGCTCAGGAACAGGATCATGTTGAGGATCTTTATCTCCTGCTTGCTGAGCAGTCTCCCGGGGCCCCACAGCAAGCCGATTGCCTCGGCCACGCCGTAGTAGTCGCGGTCGATAAGGTCCTTCACGCGGTATCCGCCGTAAGCGAGATCGCCGACGTCCTGCGTGATGGCGTTGGTAATCCATGGGCGGATGAGGACTTCGCCCCGCAACTGCGCCTCTTCGACGGGGACAGGCAGTTTCGGCATGAGGTCCGGATTCTTCTCTTCCTTCGGGACAATAACCTTGGCCTTTATAAGGCCTTCATAAACCTCGTGAATCTTGCGGCCGAGTTCGCCGAAGGTCTCGGCGACGATGATGCCGGCCTTCCGCATGGCATCGGTCTTCGCGCGGGCGCTGCCCTCGCCCTTTGCGCCTTCCTTCGCTCCGGCATGGCCGAACTTTATCCCTTTGGGCAGGTATTCCTGGCAGAAGCCGCTCACCACGCCGATGGCCTTTATGCGGCGCTTCTTTGCGGCATGCCACTCCGCGGCCAGTTCTTCAAGGTTCCCGCCCAGTTCGCCTATCAAGATGACGGCCTTGGTCTGCGGGTCTTTTTCGAACATCTCAAGATATTCGACGAAGCCCGTGCCGGGATAAGAGTCGCCGCCGATTGCGATGGCGGTCGTGATGCCGTCCGCATGCTGCGCGGCCATCCATATCGCCTCGTTGAGAAGGCCGCCGCTCTTTGTGATGATGCCGAATGAGCCTTCGCGGTACAATTTGCTGAGGACAAGATTGCGATATTCGCCGCCGGCCACGCCCAATCTGCACTTGCCTGCACTGAAGAGGCCGATGGAGGACGGGCCGTTGAAAATCTTGCCGTTCTCCTTTGCGATCTTTATAAGGCGTTTCGCGTCGTACTTCGGTACGCCTTCCGTAATCATGCTTACGAGTTTAATGGCTTTTTGGGTCAGGGCTTCCTTCGCAATCTCGAACCCGCGGCGCGGGGTAACGTAGATGAGCGCCGTGTTGATTCCGGGGTGCGCCGCGCATGCCGCTGTAATCGTTTCGTAGGTGGGCACCTGGACCATCTTCGTGCCGACCGGGATGGTCTTTGTCTGCCCGGCTTCCTGGGGGTTGACGAAAGCATCGACGTAGAGTTCGCGGCCAATCAGGTGGCAGAACTCGCCCATGCGTCTTACGGCATTGGTTCCGGTTGTGCCGCCGGCCACAAGAACCCTTGTTTTTTCATCTATGAGTATGCTCATTTGCCGGGACCCCCTTTCTTTTGCGCCTCGATTGCCATGTCAACAACGTCGGTGAGGCCCGTGTGCCTGTCGTAAACCTTGACGAGGAACCCCTCGTCGGCCAGTTTTGCGATCATCGGCAGGCCCACGCTTTCATTCGGGCCGCCGCGCCGCACCCACAGGCGCACCTTGTTTTTCTGGAGGACGTCCTTGCAGGCCCTCATTGCGGCGATGATGCCGCCGAAGGTCTTATAGACATCTGTGAAGTTCGCAATGCCGCCGTTGATGATGACATCCGTGATTCCCGGCAGCCTGAAAACGCGCTCCGTCAGCGCCTGGACCGCGTGCGCGGGCGGATCGCCGCTGTATTCCGCGTAATTGGCCAGCGTTCCGCCGAGCCGCACCACGGCGTCAGCCGTAAACACGCTCGCGCCGCCGCCCGCCGGCAGGATGGCTATCTTGCCGCCGCCCTTGAGGACGACAAGTTTCACGCTGCCCTTTATCTTCTCGTCGATTTCCTGGATTTCCTTCTCGGCCTGGACGGGCGCCTTCTCGCCGAATTCGGCGAACTCAAAATCCCAATTGTCGTGGCGGAACCGCGCGTCGCCGTCAAGTTTCATGACCGCGTCAAGCGCGACTATCTCGCCGGACTTGTCAAAAACGAAGGGGTTGATTTCAAGGTATTCCGCATCTTCCTTCCAGAAGCAATCAATGAGTTGCGAGAGGAACCTGGCTACCTTGTCGGCCTGGGCGCTAAAGCCCGCGTCCTTTGCGAGGGAGGCGAGGTTGGGATTCGTTTCAACGCGGATTGGGGTCTTCTTCACGCGGTCCCACACGCTCTCGATGTTCACGCCGCCGACGTTGGCGGCCAGGAATAGGGTTAGGCCGTCGCGGGTATCCATGAGGGCGACGAAGTGCTCGCCGTTCTGGTAATCAATGGCCTCTTCAACCATCACTTCCGGGATGGGGTGGCCTTCGACCTCGGTTTGGAGCATCTTCTTGGCCTGGGCGGCGGCATCTGCGGAGGTGCCGCACACCTTGACCAATCCGCGCTTGCCGCGCCCGCCGAGCGCGATGTGCGCCTTTACGACGAGGCGCTTGCCCGGGGCGGTGAATTTGCCGTCGGTGGTTGTTACTCCCCGCGGCACTTTGACGCCGTACTTTGCCATCAGCCGTTTTGCGAGGATTTCAAGGACGTTTCCCATGACTTTGCGTCCTCCCTTTCATTAAAGAGGGTACAAGGAATACAGACATTTAACAAAATGAAAATGGGCACGATTTCATCTCGTGCCCGCGCTCAGCACCCACTGAGGTGTTGTTTTTCCGGCGCGGTGGACCGTGGCCGGATTGTTACACGTGGTTGGTGGTTTGCAGTTCATCACTCTAAATGAATAAAGCCGCTGATTTGTAAAAGTCGCCTATGATAGCGGTGCGGGGAAAAATGTCAAGAGAATTTTATTGTCAAACGGCCTTCTGCCGCGATATGTGGATGGCGAGCGCGTTTGTGAGGATTTCCTTTATTGCCGGCGTCAGTGCGCGCTGCAGCGGCGTGGTGTTCACATCAAGAATATAGGTATGCTCCGGGTCCGGTGAGATTGTGTCGATGGCGCCGAAATCCAGGCCGATGTTCTCGGCAAATGATTTGATACGGTCGGCTATCAGCCTGGTCTTCTCGTCCACATCGTAATAATAAAAACCCAGAGTTCGGGCGCCTTCCCATCCGACTAATTCCACGTCCCTTGGCATGCAGCGTATATCGCGGCTGTACTGCCAGCACAGGCATGTGCTGCCCTTGAGTGTCGGCTCCATGCTGAGGTATTCCTGCTGTACCATCTCGCCCGCCACGATGAGAAACCTGCGCAGGCGACGGCATCCCGGCACGCCGAGTACGCGCTCCTCTATAAAGCGCTGAACGATTAAATCCGGGTTCTGCCATACTTTCGGAGGAACGTCGCGCAGCGTACGGTATTCATAGACTTGTTTCGGCGTGTCGCCGGCGTTCCAGTTGCTCTTGATGAACACCGGCGTTTCCGGGTCCGCGTTTGCGTCAATTTCAGGCGTTGCAAAGCCGAACCGTTTCACAATTTCGCCCATCTCCCTTTTTCGTATATCCGTCACCCGCCGGTTCAGTATGCGCACACGCGGCGGAAGACGGTTGATTATTTCGTTAACAAGGTCTGGGCGAACGCTCAGGTCGATATGAACGATGACGCAGTTATGGTTCTCCAAACGCTTGTAATCATCAGGACTTCGCAATGAATCAATCATGACCACATCCGCTTCATAAGGAAATGTCGGCATAAGGAGGAGAATGTTGAGCATGTACCGGGGCGGCCGGTCGAAGGGATTAGCGGAGAAGGGATAGTCGGTGTTTTTGCGGTCAAGCAAAAGCCTTCTGTCCGCGAGGACGGCAAGCCGGACATCGTCTTTCGGATTGAACCGTTTGGGGGGCTTGAACTTTATCGGCCCTTCAATCCACCGCGCGAGTCGCCGCATTGTGTCTATGATCTTCATTTTCCCATCCTCTCGGTCAAGAAGACCCGGTTCGGGTCTAATGCGGGAAACTCAGCCTGTCCAGCGGGTCTGTTCCGGCGGCCTTTTCTTCTTCATTCGTCCAGCCGTCGCCATCAGCATCAGGGTCTGAGTTGTCGCCAATGCCATCGCCGTCCGTGTCTTTCCATTCTTTGGGGTCCCACGGGAATGCATCCCACGGCACGGCCTTGGACTTGGGCACGCCGTCGCCGTCGATGTCCATCTCCTCGTTGTCGGGAATTCCGTTGTGATTGTCATCGTCGCCGACGCCGTCGCCGTTGTCGTCCGCGTCAATCACGTCGCCGATCATATCGCCGTCTTTATCCTGGCATTCCTCAGGTTCAAGCGGAAACGCGTCTTGTTTATCCGGCACGCCGTCGTTGTCGTCGTCATCGTCAACGTCGTTGGGCTTGCCGTCCTTGTCGTGGTCTGGCCGGCTCCCAGCGGTTATAAGGAGCGCGAGGTCAATGGTAAAATCCGGCGCGGTGAACGTCTGCTTTCCTGCCGGCGCGTCCGCGCCGCCGAGAATCGAGCCGTCCTCAGGCGAGTACCAGTAAGCCTTCGCGACCTTCGGCACGTCGATAGTCACCTTAAGGCCCGTGACGGGGTTGTCGTGGTCCTTGAAATGGTGCAAGTAGACTGCGGCGGTTTCCTTGGATGCAAGCGCGTATGCTCGTACGGTCGCCGGATCGGAAACATCCGCCGTGGTCATGCGAACATCCTTGTCGAGGCAGTACGCGAAATCCTGAAGCGCCGCGACGTACTGCCGCTCCTTCGGCCCCAGCCAGATGTTCATGTTGTGGCCGTCCTTCGCGTAACTCGTGTTCCAGAAGATGAGCGATATTTCATTGAAGAAGGACGACCATATCCTCAATCTCATGCGCAGCGCCGACCACGCGTCCCACACGCCGCCCTCACCGGGCTTGGCAACCTTCTGGTCCGTGTAGTTTCCCTGCTCGCCGACTATGCCCGGCTTGCCGTGGCGTTTCCAGTCGGCCGCGCGTTCGGACGTGATTTTGTCGGAGTCGAAGCGGTTTTCGTTATCATACCAGTGCGGCGCGTTGATGTCGATGCCGTCGATTTCCGGCCGCTCCCAACTTGTCGCGATGGGGTGATGATACGGGTCGATTGATTGGAGATAAGGGATAATCTGCTCGTACCAGCGCGTGTCAACCTTCTGCTCATTGAAGAATTCCCAGAAGTCCACGTATGATCCCCACCGATCCACGCTGTACTTGATGAAGCGCTTTACCTTTTCCCTCGCCTCATCGTTCTGCGGAGCGTCCTGAAAGGCGTACTGGTTGCCGAACAGTCCGTAGAAGGGGTGCATTTTGTATTTTCGCTCCATCTGGAGCAACTCGTCCATCATGCGTGCTTCGTGAACCTTGTAATGATCCAGGTCAGAATACAGCGTTATCAAGTTGTTCCCTGGGCCGGTGCGGAACATGTTGAAACCCGACTGCGAAAAACGCCGGAAGCAGACGTCCCAGTTCAGCGGGTTATTTGACGGGCCGGGCTTGTACATTGCGCCCTCCGGCAGGTTCTTCTTGCCTTTGCCGTCGTTGCGAAATGGGCCTTCCATGCTGCACATCGCGAGCAGCGAGCCGGTTCCAGCGCCGTCCCAGAAGCCGTCCTGGAAGCCGATCGGATAGTACGGCGTGCCGTCGTCGAGGACAAAGCGGTACTTGTTCTCCGGATTGAACCGGACGAATCCGTGGTTTTTCACGCGGCCTTCAACGCACTTGAACGAGCCGTCACCCTGCGCCTTTTGTCCGTTTTTGTTTGTGAACACGTACAAGTATTTCCATTCGCCCAACTCTGACGGTGCGAAACGCGCTTTCCAGATGTTCTGCTTGTCATAAGAGTAAGTACGGCGCTCGTGTCCCTTGACTTCGGGTTTACTAATGATTTTTGGCGGGTTCAACGAGCCGTAAAAAAATCCGCCGATTGCGATTTCTTTCCCGCCGGGCGATGTGAAGGTTACATCAATCGTAACATCGAAAAACGGATCCGCGTAGTTGTTCTCGTGCGTAAACGTGATTTCGAAGACATCATACGGGGTCAGCGCGTCGGTGTTCTGCGCATGCGCCACTTCCAATGCCGCCATGGGTTTCTCAGGTGCTCCCGTTGTGGTATCCTGTGATGACTCCGGTAAGACCGTGGAGGAGCCGAGAAGGATTGGCAGAAGGGAAATCACAATCACCCCGCTCATTCTTCGCAGGAATCTCACGTTCGCTCCTCCCGGTTGTTCGTTAAGGATTTTCCGCCGTCGCGAAGCGCCACTTCAAACAACTGAACTCTTCGGCGGCAGAAAACAGCGAGAACTATTTACGTCCTCTCAGCAGGCGAGCCGCGGCCCCCTGGCGCGCGGAAATTGCGCCCTGCGGGCAGATTTCCTGACAGCAGAAACATCGGATGCAGTTCTCGTAATGGATTTTCGCCTTTTTGTCAAGCCTTATCGCCTTGATGGGGCAGACCTTCGCGCACTCGCCGCACGCGACGCAGAGTTTGCTCGCTATTTCCGGGCGGGAGGTAAATGCGCGCCGCAGCAGCCACCTGGCGAAAGCCGGCATCGCCATGAACACATCCCTTCGCGCAGGCGCAAAGTCCCTGACGCGCACATCTTCGAGCGGCACGCCCTTCAACTCGATATCGCCCGTCTCCGTCACGCCCCAGCCGATTTCCTTTGCCGCCTTGTGGGTGTAAAGGAGGTCGGGGTTAAGGGAGAGCATCTCGCATATTACGGTGTCAATCGCCGCGCAATCAGTTCCGGCGATAATAACGCCAAGGTGCCGTGGCTTGCCCGTCCGCGGGCCATTGCCCTCCATTGCAAGGACGCCGTCAACGATTGTGAGTCCCGGAGAAACCGCTTTCGCTATCTCCACGAGCGTTCGGCCGAAATGAGCGTAATGGCGGTCCGCCTTGAGGTGCAACTCCGTCTTTCTCCTGCCTGCGACACAGCCGAAGAGGTTCTTTACGGCGAGGGTCAGGTGCATTTGGGCGTGAGTCTTCAGTTTCGGCAGGTTTATCACCAAATCGGCCTCAAGCGGCGGGACGGCGATTTCGATGTATCCCAGACCGCCCGGCCCCGTGCTGATGCGGCGGACCTGCTCAAACGGCACAGCCTTTATGCCCAGTTCGCGCATGAATGGGTCGTAGCCGGACTCCGTCAAGCACTTGCCCAACGGCGCAAGGGAAGGGCTGTCGCCGAGCGTTACATCGCCTCCGGCTTCCTTCGCAAGAATTGCACCGGCGCGGACGAACGCCGGGTGAGTTACGATTGCCTTTTGCGGGGCAGCGCCGACTAAAAGGTTGGGCTTGAGAAGCACGCGTTTGCCGGGCCGGACAAATTCCGCAATGCCGCCAAGTTCATTGACGCAGCGCTCCACGGCTTCGTAAACGTTCTTCGGATCGTACGAGTTACATTTCTGAATTACAACGGTCGTCTTCATTATATGCCTTCTTCGTTTGCCGGGGGCGCGAGACGGACAAGTCAAAGTTTATCGCCTTTCCGCGGAAACAATGAGCGGCTACGCACCGCATGACCAGGGCTAGACATAGTACCTTTTCGCGGGAAAGTCTCAAGAAAAATCAGAAACAGCCGAGTGAGGCCGCCATTACATTCCGCTTTATACAGGATGATCGAAGTCTATGTTACCCTGATGGGCAGGATGACCAGCGGAATTCCCTGGTGGTACAGCCTTCTTTGCACCGCGAAGACGACGTGGTTGTGCAGAATGCGCGTGAGGAGGGAGTCCTTCTGGAAGACAAGTTGCCCCCCGAAGAATATGGCGTTTGGAAAACGTTGCAGGATTTCCGGCGCAATCTTGCTGATTTCGTCAACGATATCGGTGCCGACCGATGAATGGCCCTCGGCGTAATATCCGTTTCGCCTCATGAGTTCAACATAGCGCCCAACCTCGGCTTTTACGTGCTCCGTGAGGTTATTCACCTCTTCGGTTCCCTTGAAGTTGCCCGCGTCGATGGCTCCTATCTGTATGAAGACGAAATTCTTGAAGACGGTGCCGAAAAGGCGTATCGCGTTGAAAAGCGTGTGCAGTCCGAGGCCGTTGAAGCCGTTGACGAAGAACACGGCGGTTTTTGCCTGTAGATCAAACGTTTCTTCGAGTTTCTGGTCCCTTTCTACCTTGGGGATTTGGCCCACGTCGGGAAAACTAGCCGCCTTGACGAGGCCGTCAAGCCGTCCGAGGAGGCGCGTCGTGTGGTTGTAATGCCGTTTTATGAGGAGCGAGAGCGTAACGACGGTTCCTGTTATCAGCAGGGTAATCCAGCCGCCCTCGTAGAATTTCAGCGTCGCCATGGAAACCAGAATGAAGGCGGCAAGGCACATGCCGGAGCCGTTGATAAGGAAGTTCTTTCGCCAAGGAGCGGCCATTTTGCGCCTGTTCCACCAGTGTCGTACCATGCCGAGTTGCGAGAGAACGAAAGTGATGAACACGTTGATGCTGTACAGGACTATCAGGAATGCCACGGAACCCCGCGTGAAGAGCATCAGGACGGCGGATGAAACGCCCATCAAAAGAATCCCGTTTTGCGTTACAAGTCGATCGCTCAGCATTGCCAGGCGGCTCGGCAGCCAGCGGTCCTGGGCCATGTTCGCCATGACCCTTGGGCCGCCCAGAAAACCGGTTTGCGCGGCGACAAAGAGAATGGCCGCCTCGGAAATCAGCGTTACAAGCACGAAAATGTATCCCGGCGTGCTTCCCCAATTTGCGGTGAGTTGGCTGAAAAGCACCGCGTTGAGTGTCTTGCCCGCCTGCTGGTGTTGGGTAACGTAATAAAGGAAGTATGCGATCATCAGTCCCGTCGCGGTGAAAGCAAGCGAAAAAGACATGTAACGCATGGTACGCCGGGCTGTTTGGACGCGGGGTTCGCGAAGTATGGGAAGGCCGTTGCTGACCGCCTCGATGCCGGTGTACGTGCCCGCGCCCATGCTGTAGGCGCGCAGAATAAGTATGAGCATTCCCACGGTTCCCAGTTCCGAGCGTGCCGCGGCAATGTCAAGTGCCGTCTTGTCCACAAGTACCGGCAAGCCGGTCCAGTTCGACGCCAGCGAATAAATGATGGCGAAGGCGTGGGTGAAGAAGAAGATAAGGAAAATGGGGACCAGGGGCAGCACGCTTTCCTTAACGCCGCGCAGGTTCATCAGCGTGAGCACCAGAACGGTGACAACCGCAAAGGGAACCTTATAAGGCTGCCATGCGTACGGGAGAAAACTGAAAACCGCGTCCGCGCCGCTTGCGATTGACACGGTTATCGTAAGCGTGTAGTCGATGATGAGCGCGGAGCCGGACACCATTCCCAGGCGCGGGGACAGGAGTTTACTCGCGACGAGGTATCCTCCGCCGCCATACGGAAAGAGTTCGATGACTTGCGAATAGCCGGCGCTGATGACAAAGATGGTAATGGCCGTGCCGAGGGCCACGAAGATGCCGAGATAAAAGTGATGCCCCAGTGCAAGAAAGGCCTCCGGCGGGCCGTAACATGACGAGGACAATCCGTCCGCGCCCAGCCCCACCCACGCGAAGAAGGCTATCAGAGACAATTTGTGAAACACGGACCGGTCACGAGGACTGCGCGCGGCGCCTATGATAAACGTCCGCAGTCTTTGAGTTATTGATTGATCCTCTTGTTTATTCTCGTTCATGGAGCGGTTTTCTTAACGCGGTGAATCCTTATCATTCTCCCCAAACAAAGCCGCAGATTCGAAATCCGAGGTTGCCTGGAACACGGGCGTCTAAATGCTTCTTCAGAATGTGCCGTCTATTTTATCGTCACTTTCTCCCGGTCGGCTTTGTGAAGTATTCTTAAAATCAACCGGCCGGTGTTCTTATCATACTGCCGGCCCGGCTAGTTGTTTTCCGGCTTTTGGTGTTTTGCAAGCAGTTCTTCAAACGCGGCCTGGTCGGCCTTGAACGCTTTGGCCTTATCGCCCACGCGAACAATCACGACCTTTTCAATTTTGTCGCCAACGCGGATTTGTTTCACGGCGTCTGATCCTTCGATAACATGGCCGAAAGCGGAATACTGGTTGTCGATCCCCGGTATTGCCTGCGTGGTGATGAAGAACTGACAGCCGTTGGTGTCGGGGCCGCTGTTCCACATTGCCAGTATGCCGGCGCGGTCAAACTTTAGGTCGGGAGTGATTTCGTTGGGGAATTTATAGCCCGGGTCTCCGGTTCCGGTTCCGAGGGGATCGCCGCTCTGTATCAAATAACCCTGCGCGACGCGATGAAACGTAAGGCCGTCGTAAAAGGGCTTATTCGGGTTGTTGGAAAACTTGGTTCCCTCCGCCAGACCCACGAAATTCGTGACGGTGAGAGGCGCCTTTTCAAATTCGAGGGCGCAGACGATCTTGCCTTTCGCGGTATAGATTTCCGCATAGAGTCCGTCGGGATAGTTCCCGTTGTATTTCGTTTCCTGGGCGGCGGCATTCGTACCGTTTGCGGTCTTCTCTTGCGAGGGGGCATTAGCCGGTTCTTCCCGCTTATTGCACCCGGCGGCGCCGACCACACATCCCAGGCCCGCAATCGCGATAATCGCGACAAGAATCAGTGCCGTTGCTTTGTGCATGAGTCACTCCTTTGCTGTATCAATAATACGCGTCGGCCACTCATCTGCGCCCGCGCTGCTTCAAAAGGAGGTCGAAGGCCGCCCGGTCCGCCCTAAAATTCCGGGCTTTCTCGCCTGCGCGGACGATGACCACCTTATCTATTTTATCGCCCTGTTTTATGGAATCCACCACGTTTTGCCCTTCAATCACGCGACCGAAAATCGCATGCTTGCCGTCAAGCCACGGCGTTGCGACATACGTGATGAAAAACTGGCTTCCGTTGGTATTCGGTCCGCAGTTCGCCATCGAAAGTATTCCCGGCCCGCTGTGCTTGAGGGCGGGGTGGAACTCATCCGGGAAGGAATACCCCGGCCCGCCTGTTCCGCTGCCCAGCGGACAGCCGCCCTGAATCATGAAGTCCGGGATGACGCGGTGGAACTTCAGGCTGTCGTAAAAGGGCTTCTTGTTTCTGCTCAATGTTCCTTCGGCGAGGCCCACGAAATTCGCAACCGTCAGCGGCGCCTCCTCATACTCCAACGCGCACACAATCTTGCCCTTGGACGTGTGGAACTCCGCGTACAGGCCGTCTGGATATCCGGCTTCCATGAATATCCTCCTCGCTTGGGAAATCAATCTTCAAAACCCTGAATACTACCTTTTTATGAAAAACCCGCAAGCAAAATCGGCTCCGGCCCCGGACGCTGCAGGGCGGCCCAAGCACGGGCCTGGAGCGAGGTGGAGCCGGTGGCGTGAACTCTCGTAGAAAAATGGGATTGATATCAACGGGGTCGGTCTGGCCCACCGGCGCGCATCAATAATCAATCCCGCAATCTTTGCACAGTATAAAGAGGCGACGGTCGGATTTGAACCGACGATGGAGGATTTGCAATCCTCTGCCTTTCCACTTGGCTACGCCGCCACGTTCGTGCCCCGAAGTATAGCAGTTTCTTCTTTATCGTCAAGTTTCTTTCGCGCAAGAGAGTAAGCCGCCTTCCATTCTGTAATCCATAAGAGCCTCCTAATTTGACTTTTCCCTTCTCAGGCGGTATAATTAAAATGTGTAACTGGATACCAGAAACGTCATTGTTGGCCGGATGCAAGTTATTCATGCATGGCGGCTCGTCGTTTTAGCGGAGGGTACACAAATGCGCTCGTTGAAAATCACCGGGTTGGCAGTGTGCGTTGTCCTGGCCTATGGAACCATCGCTTCTGCGGCGCAAGTTGATTATTTCAACTACCAGAACTTCGGCGGGACGTGGTGGGACGCCGAGAAAAGCCCCGCCAATCCGGACGACGACTACATGTGCTGGGCCGCCTCCGCTTCCAATGTCCTGCAGTGGACCGGTTGGGGAGATGTGGCCGGGCTGAAAACCTCAGACGCTATTTTCTCCTACTTCGTCCAGCACTGGACCGATAACGGCGGCCTGATGCAATATGGCTGGGAATGGTGGTTCAACGGCACGAACGAGATGCAAGGTCGCCGGGGATGGTCACAAGTCAATGTGCCCGGCGGCGATTTCTACCCGACCTATGATTTCAGCCAGTACCTCTCCGTCGAATCCAATCCCCGGCTGGCAATGACTGCAATAAAGAACAATTTGCAGGCCGGCAACGGTGTCGGCATCGGCATCTACACTAGAAAGGGCGGCCATGCGATAACGGCCTGGGGCATCAGATACGACAGCGCAACTAATCAGCCGCTTGGAATATGGGTAACCGACTCAGATGATTCTGACAGCCAGACCAACCCGCCTGACCTGCTGCAATACTACGCGGTTGACAACCTGGGCGGCAAGTTCTACCTGAGGAATTTTTACGGCACCACGGATGTGTGGTACATAGGCGAAGTCGAGGCCCTTGCCCGCAAACTCGTGGTGGCCGGCCTGACGACGAACTGGACCGGCGGCATCAGTGGATGGGAAACGGGAACAAACTGGGATCAAGGCACGCCGACAAGTGCCGTCACCGCAAAGGTGGATAACGGCGGAACCGCGCAAATCGCGTCCTCCGCGTCCGCCAGGGAACTCGATTTGGGCGTCAATAGTTCCGGCAATGCACAGCTTCTCAGCGGGAGCCTGACTCTTGCGACTGGCATGATGATCGGGGGCGCCTCGGGCTCTTCGGGCACATTCACATTGAGCGGCGGGTCATTCAGCGCACCGACCGTGTACGTCGGCCAGGGTGGCAACGGCACGTTTACGCATAATGGCGGCACGGCCGCGATTGCCAATTCGCTCAATCTCGGCTCCGCCATCGGTTCCCATGGCGAATACAACCTGCAATCCGGCGCGCTGCAAGCCCCGACACAAATCATCGGCAACAACGGCACCGGCGTCTTCAACCAAAACGGCGGCACCAACAACGTAAGCACGCTTCTCAGCATCGGCAATGTGAATGGTCTCGGCACGTACAACATCGGCGGCGGCGCGCTCAATGCGAAAGACATCACCGTCGGTTCTTCCGGCCGCTTCAACATAACAAGCAATTCCGCTTCAATACGTTTGACCGGAAATCTTACCTTTGCCGATTACTCGCAGTTCAGCGCAGTCGCGGGCAGCAAGATCGTGATGTCCGGTGGCGGCGTCATCGCGCAGTTTATCTCACTGAACGACCTCGCGGGTCTCGCGAACACGGAGTTTGTCTTCAACGGCGGGTTCACGAAAGTCTCGCAGTTCTCATTCTGGGACGACGGCAGTTTCACCCTTGGCGATGATTTCGATATCGGCAAGTTGACCATCGGTGACGTGTCCGGCGCGGGCCGCCTGAAACTCGTTGATCCTTACAACGCTGGATTCCACAGGTACTACGGGGTGGACAACCTGTCGCTCAAGTCCCTGCTTATCAATCCCACTTCGTACTTCGACTTGAACGGCTTTACGCTGTCACTCCCCGGCGACTTAGCGAGCGCGCTTGATTCCTGGATTTCCGACCGCAGGCTGCGTGATTCGTCAATCGGCTCCACCTACTACCTCGATGCCGTCTATGACCCGGCCAACTCCTGGACAACCGTCCAGGCATATTACAAGAAGGGCAAGAGTACGGGCCGCAACACCATAAGTCTGCCCTTGTTCAACAATCCGACTTACAACTCCCTGCACGGGGTCGCAATGACCGGTTACGTTGAAGGGAGCGACCTGACGATTCCAGAGCCGTCCACGATACTGGCGCTCGGCCTTGGTCTGCTGGCCCTTGCAGGAAGTATCGCGCGCAAGATAGGGCGCTGAGTCCCATTATTCGGCGAGTACGCAACAAAACACTGAGACCGCGACGCACCCGGCCTCGCGGTCTCAGATTGTTTCTATATTCGCATCGTTTTTGCGTTTCATGAATTATTAAATGGCCGGATTGCGCGACCATTCAGATGCACATATAAGCACGTTGCGGCGGAGCCGCCAGGATAGCGGCGCGGGGCAAGGGAAAGCGGGCGGGAGCGCTGAAATCCTCAAGTGTGACCGCGGTTTAGGACTGTTCCGCTTCTTCGGGGAGCATGTTGGGAATGCCGTCAACAATTGCGTAGCGGCGGCCGCAGTTCCGGCAGACGAGTTTGCCGCCGCTCAGTTCGAGCACCGCCTCACTCCCGCCCTGCTCGGCAACGCAAACGGGACAGGCGAGGACCTTCATCAGCCTCTCATCAATCGCATCGTTCGGTTCGTCATTCTTCATTCTAAACCACCTGCCACAAATCGCGCCCGACCATCCGGTAGCCGCACTTCGCGCAGGCGACCTCGCGGTCGCGGTCGCTCAGAAAGGCGTTCTCCGCGCCGCAGACCTTGCACATCACTTTTGACGCAGGCGGAAGGTCCTTCCGCATTTCGATGTGAGGGATTCCCGCCTCAATGAATTCCTGGGAGGTAATCGCGTAGCGGAGTTTCCTGTACATGTTCAGCGCGTGGCTTTGCGCGTGAATCACCGCCGTGCGAAGCCCCATCAGCCGCGCAACGCATTCCGCCTCGCGCATAATCGCGCTTCCGATGCCGCGCCCTCGATATTCCGGCAAAACCGCGAGCCGCCCGATTTCGGCATTGCCTTCTTGGGGCAGAATTCGCGCCGCGCCCACGGCCTTTTCCCCGTCGAACGCCGCGATATGCGCCGCGTCCTTGTCCCGCCCGTCGAACTCAAGCGCGGGGTCGATCTTCTGCTCAACGACGAAGACCGTCCGCCGCACCTTCAGCGCAGCCTCAGTCTCCGCCCGCGTATTGCATTTCCTCACGTTCATTGCGTCAATGATACTCGAAATTGCCCAAAAATCAATCGGCTCCCTGTGAGTGCGTCGATTGAGGTCAAATTTTTCGAACTCTCATGGATGGGCGCGGTGCCTATTCTGGTTTTTTCTCGTGCGGTTTGTGGTTGGGCGGAGGGATTTTCGTCGGCGCGGGCGGGGCGGGCGGCTTTGCGACCGTGGTGCCGAGTTTATGGCCGGTCTTGAGGTTCCAGCCGCAGTTGACGCAGATTATCCCCTCAGGCGGCATTATGTGATTGCAGTTGGGGCAGTGCCCTTTCGCGGGGAGGGGCTTCACTTCTTCGTCGATAAAGTGGATGTTCGCGTAGAGGTCATCCACCGGCTTGGATGATGCCGGCTTGGGTGCCGCGGCAGGCTTGAGCGGCGGAGGGGCCGCGGCGGCGGATTCCTCCATTTCGTGGTGCAGGTGCTTGGCGCGGGCTTCCTGCATCAAAGCGCGTAACTCGTCGTGTGCGGGTATGACTAATGTTCCTCCGCACGATGGACATTTCCCACTCTTCCCGGCCATATCAAGGGTCAATTCAAGCAGCGCGCCGCACTTATGCTTTACTATTACCGGCATGGGTCTTCTCCCTGAGTGATCGTCTGCCCTACCGCGCAGGCGGACTACTCTATATCATAGTTGCCGGCGCCGATTTGTCAATCATCGTTTTGCCTGCCCTGAAAAGCAGGTCCTCATCCATTTTATCGGTAAGGCGGCGCCGTCGTCTGAATATGACGATGGGATTTCTTGCATACTTCGAGGCAGGCGGTATAATGCTTCGTTCTTGATTTAGACGGCATGATGATGGGAACTCTCCGCAAATTCCACTTGCTTACACTGGGCTGCAAGGTCAACCAGTATGAGTCCGACCTTCTGCGGCGGCAGTGCGTTCAGGCTGGCCTGTCGGAGACGCCCGACGCGTCGCAGGCGGATATTCTGGTTGTCAACACCTGCGGCGTTACCGCAACGGCGTTGGGCAAGTCGCGGCGGGCCGTGCGCGCCCTTCGCCGGCGGAACACTTCAGGGGTATTGATTGCCACCGGCTGCGCGGTTGACCTTGACCGCGCGGATTTTGATATGAGCGGCGTGCGATTGGTCCCGCAGGCGGACAAACCGAATCTGCTGGCGGGGCTTATCGGCTGTGTCCCCGGGGCGGCGCTGCCGGAGTGTAATCGTACCAGGGCGCTTCTTAAGGTTCAGGACGGCTGCAACCAGTACTGCGCATATTGCGTGGTGCCTTATGTGCGCTCGCGGATGTGGAGCAAGTCCTTTGCAGAGGCGGTGGAGGAAGCGCGGCATCTTGTCGCGCGGGGCCACAAGGAAATCGTTATGACCGGCGTGCGGCTTGGATTGTACGACGGTGGGGGAGGGAGGTCGCTTGCGGACCTGCTCGACGCGTTGGACGGCATCGATGGCCTTGCACGAGTGCGGTTCAGTTCCCTGGAGATCACGGAAATCGACGATGACCTCCTGCATGTGATGGCGCGCTCACGGACTTTCTGCCGCCACTTGCATTTGCCTCTTCAGAGCGGCGACGACGAGATACTTTCTCGCATGAACCGGCCTTACACCTCGGCGGAGTTTTTGCGCCGCGTCAGCGAAGTCCGCTCCGTGCTGGGCCGCATGGCGATAACCACCGATGTAATCGTGGGCTTTCCCGGCGAGACGAAAGAGCAGTTTGAAAACACTTTGCGCGTCTGCCGTGAGGCTGGATTCAGCAAGATTCACATATTCCCCTTCAGCGCGCGGAAACCCGCTCCCGCCGCGGACATGCCGGGCAAGGTTCAGGCGGCGGAAATACGAGACCGCGCGAAAGCCCTTGCGGCGCTTGAAAAGGAACTGGCGGCGGCGTACCGGAAGTCCCTGGTCGGGGAAACCGTGGAAGTTCTGGTGGAAGGCCGCGCGGGGAAAATGCTGGAAGGCAAGACGCGGGATTACGTGACGGTTGAATTTGGAGGAACCGAATCGCTGATGCGGGAAATCGTACATGTGCGCGTGAACGAGATTGACGGCCTTCGCGCACGGGGGTCGTTCAGGAAAAGTGCAAAGGACGGCAAATGCGAATTGAGAAAAAAATCTTCCATGCCATCAAAAAGTCCAACGTTATCCTGCTGACGTCGCATGAGAGGCTCGATGGCGACGGCGTGGGCGGGGAACTTGCCATGCGTCTTGCGCTCACCGGAATGGGCAAGACCGTGCGCATGATAAACGACGGCGAAGCGCCGTTGATTTACCGTTTTCTGCCGGGCGCCGCCGATATGACTGTGTGTCCTGACGGATGGCGCGACGATTTTGACCTGTGCATTGCCCTCGACAGCGGCTCCATTGACAGGCTGGGCAAAGTCCAGAAGAAACTGCCCGACGGCCTGCCCATAATCAATATTGATCATCATTACTCCAATACACTGTTCGGCACGATTAATTGGGTCGGCGAGGAATACAGTTCGGCCGGCGAGATGATATACCGGTTCATGCGGGCCAACGATATTGAAATCACTTCCGACATCGCCGTGTGTCTCTACGTCGCGATCATTACGGACACCGGGCGATTCTGTTTCGCCAACACGTATGTCAGCACACACGAGGCGATAGCCGACCTCATGCGGGCCGGCGTGGATGCGGCGGAAGTCAGCCGCCATCTCTATCGCGCCGAGCGGCTGGAAGTCGTGAGCCTCAAGAATCTCTGCATGTCCACGCTCCAGGCGGCTGCGGACGGCAAGATTGCCATGATGCAGGTTACGGAAGACATGCATCGCGCCACGGGCACGAACTACCTCGACACGCAGGACTTTGTGGATATCCCGAAGGCGATTGCGGGCGTGGAAGTGGGCATACTCTTCCGGCAAATCGACCACGACGGCAAAACACGGGTGAGCCTGCGCACGGAAGGCGGCGTCAACGCCGACAAGATTGCCGCGGAATTCGGCGGCGGCGGGCACAGACGCGCGGCAGGATTTACTTACAATGGCCCCATTGCGGCCGCACGCGAGGCGCTGCTGGCCGTGGTGGTCCGTCACCTGAGGGAAGCGGGGTTGTATGCCAAGTAAAGAGAATCCGCCTGCCGGCGAATTGCCCTCTATCAAACGGCGCGTTTGGCTTGAGAAGAGTTTCGGCGTCAAAGGGGTATATCGTGATCGGAATACGCCCGCGGATTCGCCTGCGGGTGTTGCCGATGATCGGGCTGCGCGCCAGGCATTACTGGATGAAATTGCCGCTGAAGTGGCGACGTGTCACAGGTGTCCGCTTTACGAGGAAGCGACGAATCCCGTCTTCGGCGTGGGAAACCCTTGCGCGGAACTGATGTTCATCGGCGAAGGCCCCGGCGCGGAAGAGGACTTGCGGGGCGAGCCTTTTGTCGGGCGCGCCGGCCAACTGCTCACAAAGATAATTCGGGCTATGGGCATGCAGCGCAGCGATGTCTATATTGCGAACGTCGTCAAGCACCGCGCGCCGGGGAACCGCACGCCAACGAATTACGAAATCGCGCAATGTCACGGATACCTCATGCGGCAGTTGGAGATAATCAAGCCGAAGATAATTTGCGCGCTCGGGCTTCCCGCCGCTCAGACGCTGCTCAAATCCGAGAAAAGCATCGGCGCACTCCGTGGGCGGTTTTACCCGTATCCCGACAATCCCGAAATCAAAGTCATGCCGTCCTACCACACGGCTTATCTTCTCCGCAATCCGGCGGACAAGGGCAAAACCTGGGATGATATGAAAAAAATCCTCGCCGAACTCGGCCGTCCGGTGCCCAAAAGGTAGCCTGAGGACTGCTTTTTTGGGCAATTATAGGCCTTTCTTCGCGTCGAATCATCTCACCACGAAATTCCAGGGCGGCAACGGCAGCGTTTTTGCGCCCAATCAAGCCGTGGGAGGTGGGGGAGGTGTTGTCCCCGAGCCGGCGTCGCTGGCGTTGCTCCTGCCCGGATTACTGGTTTTCGTCCCGCAACTGGTGAAACGCGTGCGTACACGCTGATATTGCTTGTTGCGGAAAAATATAGCCGTTCTCGCATGGCATTGCCCTGCGGAGCGGCTGGTTTTATGCAAATGTCCTTCTGTAAGCGAGGCTACTTGCCTTCGCCCGTCTGCGAATTCAGGTAGAGCGGCAAAGTCATCTGCTTTATCTGGTCCTGCGCCTCTTCAATCTTGTTGATGTGGTCGTCCTCATCCTTCAGGATGTGTTCCAGCAACTCCCTCGTGGCCCCGTCGCCGACCTGCGCCGCGTAAGTGATCGCGACATTGTAACTCTTTATCGCCCCGAATTCCGCCGCGCGATCATTCGCGAACTGCCTCGGAACGTCCGCGCCAATCTTGATCTCGCTCAGTTTGCTGACGACCGGCAGGCCCTCGAGAAAAATAATCCGCGCGATTAGTTGCTCCGCGTGCTTCATCTCGTCGATGGCCCGCTTCTTGATCGTCTCGGACAACTTCTCGTAGCCCCAGTTCTCGTTCATCTCAGAGTGCACAATGTACTGGTTCACCGCGGCGAGTTCATCCGCGAGCAGACCGTTCAACAGTCGAAGCATTTTTTCATCGCCCTTCATATATCACTCCTCTATTAAAAGAAAAGAGATTGTTCAGCATTCAAGCCATCCAGCCTGCAATTATACAATCAGGCTACCATTTGCGCCTGAAATACGCAACGTATTATACAAATCCCGCGCGTCAATGCAACAACCGCCTTGCGAAAAAATTCGCATCCCCGCCCCGCACGGTGCACTTCGCAAATAGCGTGCCCGGCAGGCGCTTTGCAACGCCCCAATCCTCACCCAAAAAGAAAAAGCCGCCTTATCGCAAAGACGGCTTTATGTGCCCTATGCCGATATATCAACGACGCGGAACGCCGAAGGCGCGCAGCAGTCGCTCAATCGTCCGCGCCGTCGGGTTGGCGTCACCCCGCTCTATGCGGGAGACGGTTTCCGGCCGGAGGCCGGCCAGCCGGGCGAGTTCCAGTTGCGTAACCCCGCTCTTCTCTCTGAGCGCTGATATTTTCCTTCCGATTGACCGCGCGGCGAATTCCAGCGCGGGAACAGTTTCAACCGCTTCACCCCTCGGTGTATTACGCCGGCGCAGGGGCGTTGCGAAATGCTTCCTGTATTCTGATTCCTTCACCAGAACGTATCTCGTCCTGCCGATGGTCAGTATTGGTCTGCTTGCCGCCATGTGGTAGTCTCGCAAATGCAGGTTCAGTTCTCGTATATGTCCTTACGATGCGCGATCTTATCAATTACAACAGCGTTCCCGCTTACAAAAAAGCGCATGCGGTAATCGCCCACGCGAATCCGGTACCATCCTTTCAGATTGCCTGCCAGCGCCTTCACACCGCTTGCCTTCGGCCAGTCGGCTAAGCGCCGAAAGGCACCGGCCAGTCGTGCCTGAGCCCGAACCGGCAGCTTATCAAACTGGCGTGCGGCCCCTGTTGTCATTTCGACTTTCACGCAATTGTACCATACTAGGCGTAAATGTCAAGACATATATGCATTGCTCATATTTTCAGCGCGTGTGGTAACCCACATACGCCGCGAGCGCCGCCACCGCGCGCTCGGGCGTGTCGTAGTGCGCGACCCGCGCGCGCTCCAGCCGGTCGAAAAGTTCCCGACGGTTTTCCGTCGGCGTTATCGACACGACCATCGGCTTCTTGTAGCGGTCGTACAACTTGATGATTTCGTCCACCACCGCCTCGGGATTCATGGGGCGCGGCTGCACGCCCGGAATCAGCACCAGCGCGTCAACATTGTCGTCCTCAAGAATGTGCGCCGCCGCCTTGATGAAGCCGTCGTCCGTAACGCCCGGTCCTAAATCGGTCGGGTTGCCTATCTGCATGTAGTTGCCTGTTTCGGCGGCGATTGCCTTGGTGGTGGCCGAATTATACTTCGCCATCTCCAGGCATGTCCCCTCAGTCGCATCCGCCGCAAGCACGCCCAGGCCGCCCGCGTTGGAAATCACGCCCACCCGCCGTCCCGCGGGAACGCGCCCTTTGAGGAACGCAAACGCCTTCGCGAAATCCGCAAACTCCTCCAGCGTCTTCGCCTCGATGAAACCAACAGCCCTGAACATCGCGCTTGCGATGTCGTAATCACCCGCGATTGCGCCCGTGTGGCTCACCGTGGCGGCGGAGCCGGCGTGCGACTTGCCGCCCTTGAGGACGAACACGGGCTTCGTCATGTGCCGGGCGGCGTTCACAAATTTCTGCCCGTTGACGAGGCCCTCGATGTAAAGCCCGATGACGTCCGTCCCCTCGTCCTCGTTGAAATATGCCATGAGGTCGGAAACGCTGATGTCTATCATGTTTCCGTATGAGACAATCGCGCGGATGCCAACGTTGCGCGCCAGTTCCACCAGTTGCACGCTGATTGCGCCGGACTGGCTGAGCACCGTGAAATTATTGACATCGCGCCGCGGTATCTCCGTCTTCTCCGGGGCGAGGAAGAACGTTGAAAACTTCGTCGGCTCGAAATATACCCCCATGCAGTTCGGCCCAATCAGCCGCATACCCGCGCTGCGCGCGGCTTCAAGCATTTGCGCCTCTACATTCTTCCCTTCCTCGCCCATCTCGCCGAACCCGCCGGAAATTATGATGGCGGTCTTCGCTTTCATTTTGGCGCATTCCTTTACCACCGATAGCGTCAGGTTTGCCGGGACCGCCAGCACCGCAAGATCCAGCGGCTCCGTTATGGAGCAGACCGAGTGATGGCACTTCAGTCCCATCAGTTCGTCGCGCTTGGGGTTGACAGGATACACCTTGGCGGCGCGGCTGTCGATGAGCGACTTGAGGATGCTGCCGCCCATTTTATCAATGGTTTCGGACGCGCCCACCACCGCGATGGTCTTCGGGTGAAACAGTTGCTCGATGCTGGTTGCGTTAGGCGAAAGATACATCAGCGGGAGGTCACGCGCCTCGCGGAACTTGAGGATAGCGTCAATTGGCAGCACGCGGCCGGTGTTTGTTACGACGAACGGATTGATCTCCAATTCGGCAATCTCAAACCGCCCCAGCGGCGACCTGCCGTCCTTCCGCGCAAGCGTTGCTATCTTCGACACGGCGTCGGCAACCTTCGGAAGATCCACCGCTTTTGCGCCGCGGTAGCCCTTGAACAGGGGAGAGGTCTTAAGCGACTTCAGCATTTCCTCGATGGCGTCGTTCGTCGCGGGCGCGGGGTGCATCACGATGTCCTTGAAAATCTCCGTCAGCGTCCCGCCCTTGCCGACCGAAAGGACGTGGCCGAAGGTCGGATCGTCGAGAAGGCTCACCAGCAACTCGTGCTCGATCTCCAGGTATTCCATCAGCAGCACGCCGTCAATCCGCGCCTTGGGCGCCGCAGCCCGCGCGCGCGTCGTGATTGCGTCGAACGCGCCGGAGATGGCGTCGGCCTTGTTCTCCACGATGGCGATGCCGCCGATTTCCGTCTTGTGATAAATATCCGGCGAGGCGACTTTGAGGACCACGCGGCTGGGGTATTCCTTTGCGATGGCGCTCAGCCGCCCGCGCAGCCACACGCTGTCGGGGATGAGTTCATGGTGCGGGATGTCGAGGCCGAGCGTCTTGAAGAACTGGTAGGATTCAAGTTCCGAGAGGAAATTGCGGCCTTCGGCAAAAACCTTTTCAAGCAACGTTTTCATTTTCTTCTCCGTCGGAAGATTAGCCGCGTTTTCTGTGGTAAAAACTATCTCGCTTCCGCGAGGCCGGTGCGGAAGGCCTCGATGTTCACCGGGACGAGTTTTTCCTTCAGCGCGCCCTTAATCGCGTCAAGCCACGATTGCTCCAGGATTTCCACGTGCTTCGCCATGAGGCCCAGCATCGCCACGTTGATTGACCGCGGGTCCTTCAATTTCTTCGCAAATCCATCCGGCACGGCGACGGTTATTCCGCCGGGGCGCAGGTAGTGCTTCACGCGCTCTATCTCGTCGTTCTCCAGCGCAAGTATTATGTCCGCGCGGCCCTGCTCGACGAGAGGGGAGTGGACCTTTTCGCCGATGATGACGTGCGTGGTTACGCTCCCGCCGCGCTGGGCCATGCCGTGGACTTCGCTCTTCTTCACGTCGTAACCCGCCCCGACAGCCGCGTGCGCGAGGATGTTGGAACAAAGTATCACGCCCTGTCCGCCGAGGCCGACGATTAGAATTCTATATGTCTTCATATGCCCCATGATTCCTACTTATCCGCCGTTTCAGAAGTGACGACGGCGTCGAACTTGCACACCTGCGCGCACAGCCCGCAGCCGATGCAAAGGAGCGCGTTGATTTCCGGCGCGTGTTTCTTTTCCGGCGTGGCGCGGTTCACGATCGCCGGGCAGCCGAGGCTCAGGCACGCGCCGCAGACCTTGCACTTTTCCTCGTCAATCGAGTACGGCTCCTTCCAGGTGCTCCGGTCGATGAGGCGGCAGGGCTGCTGCGTGATGACGACGGAGACGCCGTCCTCGTTGACCGCCGCTTCAATCGCCTGGCGCGTTTGCTCGAGGTCGTACGGGTCAACGACGCGCACGGATTTTACGCCGCAGGCCTTGACCATCTGCACGAGGTCGAGTTGGAACGTGTCCTCACCCTTGATGGTCTTGCCGGTGCCGGGGTGCTGCTGGCCGCCGGTCATCGCCGTGGTGCGGTTGTCGAGCAGGAGCAGCGTCATGTTTGCCTTATTGTAAACCGCGTCTATGAGCGACGTGATGCCGGAATGTATGAACGTCGAATCGCCGATGACGGCGACCATGCCGCTCTGTTTTTCCTTTGAGACGACGTGAGACGCGCCCGCGGCGTGGCAGATGGATGCGCCCATGTCAACGCACGTGTCGATGGAATTCAGCGGCGGCGCGACACCGAGCGTGTAGCAGCCGATGTCGCCGGTCGTGATGAGTTTCAGCCGGTTGAGCGTGTAGAACACGCCGCGGTGCGGGCAGCCCGCGCAGAGAATCGGCGGGCGCGCCTTTGCGGCCTTCGATTCCTGCGGCAGTTGCACGCCCAGCATGAACGACCGCACGATGCCGGGGCTGAGTTCCCCGCAACGGAATTCCTCCGGTTTCCCCTGAACCTTGAGGCCGAGCGACCTGGCGTGGTTCTCGATAATCGGCTCAAGTTCCTCTATCACGTAAAGCGTCCTCACCATGCCGGCGAACTTTTTGATGAGTTCAATGGGAAGCGGGTGGGTGAAGCCCAGTTTCAGCACGCCCGCCTCCGGCAAGACTTCGCGGACGTACTGGTACGAGATGCCGCTGGTGATTACGCCGAGGTCCGTGCCGCGCTTTTCGATGACGTTCTCCGGGCAATTCTCGGAGTATTCACGCAACGCCTTCATGCGTTGCTCGACAGCGACGTGCTTGAGCCGCGCGTGCGCGGGCACCATGACGAATTTCCTCGGGTCACGCTCGAACTTGTACTCACGCTTCAACTCTATGCGCCTGCCCGGTTCAACAAGGCACTCCGAGTGCGCGATGCGCGTGGTCGTTCTCAGGAGAACCGGCGTGTCATATTTCTCGCTGATTTCGAACGCCTTTATGGTGAAGTCTTTGGCTTCCTGGCTGTCGGAAGGCTCAAGCATCGGCACCTTCGCGGCGGCGGCGTAGTAGCGGTTGTCCTGCTCGTTTTGTGAGGAGTGCATGCCGGGGTCATCCGCGCTGACGATGACCAACCCTCCGCGGATTCCGGTGTAACTGAGCGTGAAAAGCGGGTCCGCCGCGACGTTAAGCCCTACGTGTTTCATCGCCACGATTGACCGCGCGCCGCAGAACGCCGCTCCCGAGGCCGCTTCCAGCGCTACCTTTTCGTTCGGCGCCCATTCGGAGAAAATCTCGTCGTAGCCGGAAATCGTCTCAAGTATCTCGGTGCTGGGCGTGCCGGGATAGGCCGCCGCGAAAACGCAGCCGGCCTCGTAAGCGCCGCGCGCGATGGCCTGATTGCCCGATAGCAGTTCTTTCATCGTGTTTCCCAAAGTCTTCGTTGCGTCAATGCAGAGCCTGTACGAGAAGTTCAAAGTTCCAGGTTCAAAGTTCAAAGTCGCAAGTTCGAAGCCGGGGTTTCTCGTTGTCCGCGTTGCGGTTTTGAACCTTGAACATTGAACCTTGAACCAACACGCATTTCTCACACGAAGTTCAAATTTGTCGCTTAATGTGCACCGGTGGGGACGGTCCCCTCTGGCGAGAAACGCGGGTCAGCCCGCAAAAAAACAATCAGCCCGCGGGCATCTCGGAAGCGGGCCATGTATGGCCCTATTATAGATTACTTTTTGCCGTCATACAAGACAAAACGCCGTCCCGGCAATCGTTTTTCCGCCCGAACGGCGCAAGACATTCCGCGGGAAATCTGATTTCCACGCGCCACAGGTGATGTTTTTGCCTTGACAGGGGGCGCAGATGTAGTATAATTTTATTTGAGGTTTCAGAACGAATATGCTAAAGGGTTTTGTTTAACAAGTGGGATTTCCTCCCACTTGATTTTTTGCAATGCCTGACTCATCGGCCATGAATGCGGGTGCGGAGGATGGGGCGGGCCGATGCCGGATATATGGAGCCGTTATGTAGGATTCGTCTTTTTAAGTTGTTGTCTTGTTTTCAGTTTCGGATTTTTCGAAAGCCGCGATGGGGCGGCTTTCAATTACATAATGAGATAGTGGCGAGGAGCGTATGAACGGCGAGTTGATTAGAATAGTCGAGGCCCTGCAGAAAGAGAAAGACATCGACAAAGAGGTGATCTTTCGCGGGATAGAGGCCGCCGTCGCCTCAGCCACCAAGAAGCATTACGGGAAAGACACGGACATCAAGGTGGTCCTGGACAGGCAGACTGGCAAACTGACGGCGTTCGAAGACGGTAAGCCGATCGATCCCGAAGAGTTGGGCAGAATCGCGGCGCAATCCGCCAAGCAGATGATGATCCAGAAGATCCGAGAGGCGGAAAGCGACGTCATTTTTGGGGATTTCGAAGCCCGCAAGAACACTATCATGACCGGTATCGTCCAGCGGTACGAGGGGGGAGGCCTGATTATAAACCTGGGCAAGACCGAGGGCGTCATGGGCCGCAGGGACCTCATCCCGGGCGACTCCTACAGGCCCGGGGACAGGATTAGGGCGCTGGTCATCGACGTTAAGAAAGTCGGCTCCAAGGTCCGCATCATTCTCAGCCGCACTGCGCCTGAGTTTGTCGTGAAACTGTTCGAACTGGAAGTGCCCGAAATACTGGAAAAACTGGTCGTAGTCAAGTTGATTGTGCGTAACGCCGGTTACCGCACGAAAATCGCAATCGAAAGCGTCGATCCAAGAATCGATTGCGTCGGGGCATGCGTGGGCGTTCGCGGCTCGCGCATAAAGAACATCGTAGGCGAACTCAACGGCGAGAAAATCGACGTGATTGCGTGGGACGACAGGCCGGAGGTGCTCATCGCCAACGCGCTTAAGCCCGCGGAAATATCGGGCCTGGAGATTGACGAAGAGTCGAAGGCCGCCCGCGTGATTGTCACGCAGGACCAGTTGTCCCTCGCCATCGGCAAGCGCGGGCAGAATGTTCGGCTCGCCTCCAAACTGACCGGATGGCAGTTGGACATTGTTACCGAGGAAGAGCGCAAGGCGGTTGCGGAGGCGCTTCTGGAGACGTTGAAGCAGGTGCCCGAAATACCTGAGGATGCGGTGAAGATTATGTCCACGGCCGGGTACATGTCCATTGAAGACATACTGGTGCGCGGCGCGGAGACGCTGGCCTCCCTGGAAGGAATCGGCGGCGAAAAGGCGGAGACCATTATACAGTCCCTTAAGCACCACAGGGAAATCGGCGACCTGAAGCCGGTTGCTCCGGCGATAATCCGAGATGCCGATATCGCTGAAGAGGGGGAGAGTGAGGAAGTTGAGGCCGAGAGCACGGAGATAAACGAGGAGGATCAGGAAGTCGGCGACAAAGAAACCGGTCCGGCCGAGGACAAGTAATCATCACTTACGGAGGGCAACGCCCTGTGAACGTGCGCGTGTACATGTTGGCCAAAGAGTTGGAACTGGGCAACCAGACCATAATGAACCAACTCGAAAAGATGGGCTATAAAGTGGCCAATCACATGGCCCTCGTCAGTGATGATGTTGTCAAGGCGCTACGAAAATTTTATGCCGACGACAAGAACTGGGAAGCCGCACAGGCCGCCGAACGCGCCGAGAAGGAGAAAATGAAGCCTCCCAGGCGGAAGATTCACAAGGCCCGCCCACGCAAGAAGGCGGTCCCCAAGAAGAAACCCGCCGAAAAGAGGCCCGCCGAAGCGGTCCCGGAGGAAGCCGGAAAGGCTGCTGCGCCTCGTGAAGGGGAAACCGCTGTCGCCGTTGAGGAAAAGCCCGCGAAACCGCCGGCGCCGAAGAAGCGCATTGTTGCGCGGGTGGCGCCGGGTGCTGAAGCGCCGGTTGTCGTGAAGCCTGAAGCCGTCCCGGCGGCGCCCGCAGCCGAAGGGGCAACCCAGGCCGCCGTGCTGGAAGGGCCGCCGGTTGCGGGAGAGGCCGCAGGGGCCGCCGTGAAGGAACCGCCCGCTGTTGCGAAACCCGTCGCCGCCCGAGCGCCGGTTGATACAAGACAGCCGACCGTTCGCCACAAGCCCAAACGCGCTGCCGTAAAACTCGGGCGCATTGACCTGCGCGCGCCGGTTGAGGAAGAAGTTGTTACCGAAAAGCCGAAGCCCGAAAGACCGGAGCGGCCCGCCTACCCGCACCGTGGCGAGCCTTTCGCGCGTCCGGGTCGGCCTCCCGGGCCGGAAGGGCCGGAGGAAGCAGCGGCGCCGGAATTCCGCGGAAGACGCCCCAAGCCCGGACGGCGCGGAACGACGACAAAAGTCCGCGTGTTGCATGGGCCGGTAACGCCGGAACTGGAGTTGGTGGGCAAGCACGAGCGCCGGTTTATCAAGACCTTTGCGAAGCAGAAACTGGTTTCCCGCCAGAAAATCCCCTTCCTCAAGGAGCGGGTGCCTCTTGACAGAATAACGTCGCAGGAGATGCGAAGGAGAACGACCGCCCTTATGCCGCCGCCCGTCGTTGTGCCGGATAAGTTCGAAGTAGAACTCCCCGTCACCGTGAAAGACCTCGCCTCAAAACTCGCCGTCAAGGTCAGCGACATCATCCGCCGCATGATGATGAACAACAACCTCATGATTCGCATCAATGATTACCTCGACGACGAGATTGTCCAACTCATCGGCATCGAGTTCGGCAAGGAAATCATTGTCAAAAAACCGAAGGAAATCGAACAGGCGCTCGACGAATACATCACCGAAAGCAAGCCGGAAGAACTCGTCCCGCGCGCGCCCGTCATCGCGTTCCTCGGACACGTTGACCACGGCAAAACTTCCCTGCTCGACCGCATCCGCGTGGCCAACGTCGCACAGGGCGAAGCCGGCGGCATCACACAGCACATCGGCGCGTACGTCGTCCGCAAAGGCGACCGCCGCGTCGTCTTCCTCGACACGCCCGGCCACGAAGCCTTCACCGAAATGCGCGCGCGCGGCGCAAACGTCACCGATGTGGTCGTCCTCGTCGTGGCGGCGGACGACGGCGTCATGCCGCAAACCCTTGAGGCCATCAGCCACGCACGAGCCGCGGAAGTGCCCATCGTCGTCGCGCTCAACAAAATGGATAAGCCCAACGCCAACCCCCTCAAGGCCAAGCAGCAACTCGCCACTGCCGGACTTAACTCCGAAGAATGGGGCGGCGACACCGTCGTCGTCCCCGTCTCCGCGGTTACCGGCCAGGGCGTTGACGAACTCGTCGAACTCCTCATGCTCCAGTCCGACCTCCTCGAACTCAAGGCCAACCCGAAATCCAACGCCCGCGGAACCGTCCTCGAAGCCAAACGCACCGAGGAACGCGGCATCGTCGCCACAATGCTCGTTACCGACGGCACGCTCCACGACGGCGACATCGTCGTCGCAGGCGCCGCCTACGGCAAAGTCCGCAACATGCGCGACGACAAGGGCAAGCACATGGAAGCCGCCGGCCCCGCGACGCCCGTCCTCGTTTACGGCCTCTCGGAACTCCCCCGCGCGGGCGATAAATTCGTCGTCATCGACGACCTCTCAAAGGCGCGGCAGGTGGCCATCACGCGCACGCGCCGCATCCGCGAAACCGCCCTCATCGACCGCAGCACCATCGGCCACGTAACGCTCGAAAACCTCTTCGAGCGCATCGCCGAAGGCAAAGTCAAGGAACTCCCCGTCATCCTAAAGGCCGACGTAGGCGGCTCCATCGAAGCCATCGTCAAATCACTCAGCGAACTCTCAACCGCCGAAGTCCGCCTCAAGTTCCTCCATACCGCCGTCGGCGGAATCAGCGAATCCGACGTAATGCTCGCCGACGCCTCCGACGCCGTAATACTCGGCTTCCAGGTCGTCCCCGACTCCAACGCGCGCAAACTCGCCGAAGACAAAAACGTCGATATACGCCTCTTCCGCATCATCTACGACCTCATCGACACGGTGAAGGCCGCCATGAGCGGCATGCTCGAGCCCGAAGTCAGGGAAACCGCCACCGGCCGCGCCACCGTCAAGCAGGTCATCAAAATATCCAGAGTCGGCACGGTCGCCGGCTGCGCCGTCACCGACGGCAAGATAGAGCGGAGCGCCAACGTCCGCCTCATCCGCGACGGCATCATCGTGCAGGAAGGCAAAATCGAGACCCTGCGCCGCTTCAAGGACGACGTGCGCGAAGTGGAGAAGGGCTACGAATGCGGCATAAAGATAGCGGGGTATGACGATGTAAAGGACGGCGACGTAATCGAGGCCTACAAAATCGAAAAAATCAAACGCGAACTGTAACCGATCCACAGATTTCACAGATTACTCAGATTTTTAACCGCAAAGGCCCGCCCCGATCCTATCGGGGACGTAAAGAACGCGAACCTAACAGTCTAATAGCCTAGCAGTCTAACAGACTCAACTACAGACTGTTCGACTGTTAGGTCGAATAGCCTAACAGCCTAAAAGTCTAACGGACTAACTTAACCACAGATTTCGCAGATTTTTAACCGCAAAAACGCAAAGAACGCGAACCTAACAGTCTAATAGCCTAGCAGTCTAACAGACTCAACTACAGACTGTTCGACTGTTAGCCCTACTAGCCGAATAACGCTCTGCGGCATCCCGATCTTTATCGGGACGGCCTAACGGCCTAACTTAACCACAGATTACACACCCCGATGAAACATCGGGGCTTCAAGGTCGGATTTCGCAGATTTTATGTGTATGTAGCCGCAGGGTTTACCCTGCCAAAAAGATGTAGCCCAAAGGCTTGCCCTGCCAAAAAGATGTAGCCGCAGGGTTTACCCTGCCAGAATGTTATAGCCGCCCCGATAAATCGGGGCCAGAAGAAAAGAATGTTATAGATAAAAGACCGCCGGAAACCCCGGCGGTTTTTAATTTCCGCGATTTTCCTTGCGCCGACGAGAAATGCGGAGTACCCTTATATTACCCGCACGGGCTTCCGGGCAGATGAAAAATCAATGGCTGGCTGCAACAATAGATTCTTTCTGAGATGTATGAGGGGGTACTGTCCATGATGAGTCACTGGAATCTTCCGAAGAAAGTCGCTGTTTCTATACAGCCCGATTCAGATGGGTTCATGGGACGCGAGTGTCCACAAGGGGAGTGCAAAGGATATTTCAAGATTGCGCCCGGCACGGGTCTCAAGGGGGATAACTTGCCTCTCCATTGTCCCTATTGCGGCCACACAGCTGCACTGGATCATTTCGCTACCGAGGCGCAGGTGGAGTATGCGAAGTCCGTGGCATTTCGCGAATTCAATAATGCGTTCCTGAGAGAGCTCAAATCGCTGGAGTTCAACCACCGTCCGAGCGGCCCCCTCGGGATCGGGTTTTCGATGAAAGTGAAGCCGGGCATACCGCCGCCAATTCGGTATTACAGGGAAAGGGAACTTGAGACTGTTATCGTGTGTGAGCGATGTACGCTACGCTATGCAATTTACGGCGTGTTTGCTTATTGTCCGGACTGTGGCACGCATAACTCAAAGCAGATATTGGATAGCAACCTGGCGCTCGCGGAAAAACAAGCCAGCCTGGCGAACACGGTTGAAAAAGAACTCGCGGTGCATTTGATATACGACGCTATGGAAAATGTTGTTTCGGCGTTTGATGGATTTGGCCGCGAGACTTGTCGTGTCCGTTCATCGCAGTCTACGGCGCCTGCGCAAGCAATGAATGTCTCGTTTCAAAACTTGGACGGCGCCAAACAACGCATGCAAACCCTTTTTGGCGTGGACTTGGCGACAGCGGTTACTCCTGACGAATGGTCGTTTGCCTCTAAGTGTTTTCACAAACGTCACCTACTCGCACACAAAATGGGTGTGGTTGATGAATCCTATGTCAACGCGACGTCGGATGCCCAAGCGGTTATCGGCCGTAAAGTCTCCATTGACAACCAAGAGGTGATTCGTCTGATAAGCATCGCCAAAAGGCTGGGTAACTTTCTTGTTAGCGTGCTACCTAAACCGCCGGTATAACCTTTAGAGAGGGCCACCTAAAGGGGCCTGACTCCTTTGGATGACGCTCGCAATTCTCGGAGGCCGTCAAGTTAACAATTGGAGTATCGCCATGGACTGGCAACTGGCAACCACCATTGTTTCTCTCATGTTTGGGCTTGTCGGAACTATTTTTGGTTGCTGGTCATTCTTTTGGACTCGAAAGCACCGGATTCTAGATGCGCTTTCGGACATCCTGCGAAAATACTTTGCCGGACTGCGCCAACTGACAGACGCGAATAATGCCCGTCGAAAAGCAGAACGTCTTAAACTTTCATTCCCCAATGGCGGCACAAACGGGGATGTGATCAAGAGAATTAATGAATTGGTCGGCCAGTACGGCGTGCTCATAAAAGAAGCCGAGCAGACGTGTCGCCAAGTGGAGATAGAGATTTATGCCACTTCTTTCAAGTTTCCGGATGCGATAAGGAAAGAACTAGCATCGGTGAAGAAGGATTTGTTCAAGTTAGGCGACTTGGTCAACCGAGGTTTGTGCGATGCCGCTGACGTGCAGGCTGGTCGTGTCAAGGACGGGTACGAAACGCTCGGTCGTTTAGCAAGAGGATGGCGTTTAATGAACCTATTCGGAATGATAATCAGAACAATGATAGGGGCTTCTGAGGACAGCGGGTTAGAAAGGATCAAGGAGCAGACTTCGGATTCTGGATGTGAGTTCGCAATTTCCCAAGAACGGATGGATTTAATTCTTGCTTTGCTGCACAAGAGAATGACATCCGAGCGGCAACGTTCCTTTGCGGTTCATCCGCCTCAGCAAATCATAGACAACCCCATGTTGATTAAAGGCGAGATAAACGTCGATGCGCTTCACGACCTGAAGTTTAAGGTAGTCTTTCAGGATGGCGAGATACAAACATTGGCGATCCAAGAGCTTATGTTCCTGACACACCAGATGATATTTGTGGCTACTGAGATACCGGATATTCTGGCTAAACTCGACAAGGGAGGATTCGGTCCAATC
>Ga0315291_10000716_pt1 | contig 44028 bp, 55 predicted proteins | sample YL17G12_20_MG_FD_203070 | JGI IMG/M metagenome (GOLD analysis project Ga0315291, IMG submission 203070) | Sediment microbial communities from Yellowstone Lake, YNP, Wyoming, USA - YL17G12_20 | ecosystem: Environmental > Aquatic > Freshwater > Lake > Sediment | place: USA: Wyoming | collected...
TTAGCCGTGGAATGCACGTCAATGCAGATCACGTCGTAGGTCATGTAGTCCCGGACCTTCTTCTTGTCCATTGCTTGAAGGTTGTACGTTCCGGTGACTTCAAGGGATCGGTGAAAAAAGGGATGGGAATGGGGATTACTCGATGGTGATACCCTATCGAAAGCGATATAGGTGTAGTAAACAATCTTCTATCATGACACCCGCGACCAATCCGATCCAACATTTCCTTTCCAACTACAGCAAGCCCCGGACCCGCACCGCGTACCGGAGCGGGATCTTCCGGTTCTTTGATCTGGTGGGGAAACCCATCCGGCAAGGATATGCCAGAAAAAAGGACTTCGCCGAATATGAGAAGCGGGCGGAAACCTACCTCTCCACGCCCCCGGATGAGATCCTGGATGACCTGATGCGGTTTGCCGCCTCGATGGGGAACATCCCGCCATGGACGGCGAGGGGATATCTCCGGTCGGTTATCCTCTTCTTCCAGCGACACCGGATCAGGCTGGAACCTGACGACCGAAGGCTCCTGGTCTCGAAGCTGCCGAAGGGGGGCAGCCGGACGAAGGAGATCCTCTTTGATGCCGATACCCTCCGGCGGATCCTGGAACACCTCCCGCTCCGTGGCCGGGCACTCGCCCTGACGCTACTTTCATCGGGGATGAGGATCGGCGAAGCCCTCCAGGTCAGGCTCGATGACTTAGATCTTGCCGCGGTCCCGGCCCGGGTCCACCTCCGCGGCGAATACACGAAGACGGGAAACCAGCGCGTCACCTTCATGTCGGATGAGGCGGTCGGCAGTATACGGGAGTGGCTGAAGGTCCGGGAGAAGTACTGCCGGACCGCGGGCCGCCGCGGGAACGAGAAGATCCGGGCGGCGCGGGCGAGATCCTCCCCGATGAAGGATCCGCGGCTCTTCCCCTTCAGTGACGAGACCGCCTCGAAGATGTGGATTCGTGGCCTCAAGGCCGCGGGTCTCGATGATACCGACCGGGGTACGGGCCGGCGGACGCGGCACTGGCACATGACGAGAAAATACTTCCGGGCAAGGCTCGGTCTTCACGTCCACCCCGATCTTGCCGAGCTCCTGATGGGTCACTCGGATGCCTATGGGAACGCGTACCGCGGGCAGCCGGAGACGGTCCTTGCCGAACTCTACCTCAAAGGCGAGCAATACCTGACCATCGCCGCGAACCCGGCTGCAGCCCGTGAGACTGAGGAACGGGTACGAGAGCAGGCGGTGGACATCGGGATCCTGCAGCGCGAGAACCAGAAGATCCGTGAGGCCCTGGCAGACATGACAGATGCGGTGGTGATGCTGAAGGGCTCGCTGATGGTGGAGGAGTCAGCCGGCAGGGACGAGCGCGAGACCCTGGAGAACGCGACGGGAAAGACCCTGAAGAGTGTCCTGCTGGAACAGGCGAATGAGGTACGGCAGCGACATGGACTTCCCCCTGTGAAGGATCTCCGGGAACTTGAGGATGGAGAGACCCAATCCCCGCGGCGAGGGAAGGTGCGGTGATCTGAGATGCCACCGCGGGATGATGACGGTCCGAGAGGCCCTGAGTTCTGGCCGCAACCCCGGCGACCGGGTGGTCCGGCAGCCGGACCGGCTCCTCACACTCTCACCCCGCCGTCCCGGGGATTCGCCTTGAAAGTGCGGTACTGCCTGATGCTGGGTGGTGGTGGGTGATAGAAAATTGTACTGGGAGTTCCTTTAGTGTCCAAGGGCAATACCCATTATATAGTCTAGGGACATTATAGATATATCATGCCGAAAAAACAGCAGGACCGGCGCCCGAGACGGACCCTTGAGGAAATGGTGGGACTGGATGCGGCAGTCTTAGAAGTCTTCAAGAGGATCACTCCCCCGCTCACAGTCCGGGGAGTATTCTACCAACTCGTCACCGCCAAGGCAGTAGTGAAGGACGAGGAGCACGGATACCGGGATACGAAGCGGTGGTCGCTGAAGATGCGGCGGGACGGGCGCATCCCCTATGAATGGATCGCCGATCCCAGTCGCGGCAGGCGTGTCCCGTTGCTATGGGACAGCTTCGACGACTACCGGGAGACCGTACGATCGGGCTTTGTCATTGACCCATGGCAATATCAGCCCCGGCGGGTCGAGGTACTCGTGGAGAAGGAGGCCCTCGTGGGCGTGCTGGAAAAAACCACATCAAAGTACCGTGTCCCGCTCCTCTCCGGGAGAGGCTACAACAGCGAGACCGCCCTCTACAACCTCGCCGAGATCATCGGGAAGCGGGAGCGGCCGACGGTCCTGCTCCTCCTGGGTGACCACGATCCATCAGGTCAGGACATCATCCGGGACAACATCGGGCGGCTGCAGAGATTCACCGGCGGCAACAACATCGAAACGGAGATGCTTGCCCTCACCCAGGAGCAGGTGGAGGAGTACGACCTGCCGACGCGCCCGCCGAAGCCGAAGGACTCCCGGACGAAGCGCTGGGAAGGCAAGGGTGCCGTCGAACTCGATGCACTCAACCCGGACGTGCTCCGCCAGATCGTCAGGGAAGGGATCGAGCGCCACATCGACTGGGACCACTGGCAGGAGTGCCTCGACGCTGAGAAGCGTATCCAGTCCAAGGTCACGAAGCTGCTGGAATAGATCGCCACAATCCACTATTTCCGGCACCTCCGGCCCAGCTTCCCTCTCCCACTACCAGGCTGGTATGATCCCATCATCCTTCTATAGACCGATAATACCGTGAATCCGCTGGGCTCGTAAAATCGTCCTTTCCCCTCTCACCTCGAGAGAGGGCGTATCGGTCATGGATCTGAGTCCATGGTTGAGATCCTTGGAGGCCCCATCAAGGATCTCCGGACCTGGCTTCTCCAAATGTAAAGAGATAATTACATTCAACCAGGGCCGCCCGACGGTGACACCCAACCAGGTTGTCCTGGTCCCGGACCGGATCCCGCCGGCCCGGCTGCCGGCCCGGGTACCGGACTGGGTGAGATCAAGAGTATGCGGCTTCCATCTGGCAGGAGGGACAGAGCGGAACCATCTCGCCCTTCCACTTCACGACTGCCAGGTTCTCTTCCCTCCCGCACTCGGCGCACTCGTGATGGTAGGCGAGAAGGATTTGCTCGTCACTTCTCCCGAAAAAGGTGACCGCGTTCATGGCGCGTGGGACCGCGATGGGAGACCTGCGGATGCCGTGCCTCTTCAGTGCCTTCTCGACCGCACCGACCGAAACCCGGAGTCTGATGGCGATCTGGATGCGGGAGAGTTTCTCTTTGACATAAAGTCGCTGGAGAACCTCTCTGCGAAGCCGCGTCATAGAAGTATGTAGAGATACTCGGCTACTTATACCCCTCTGCCGTCAGAGGCGGTCGGGCGATTCTTCCAGATTTATGCACCTACTCGATCGGGTCGGGTGGTCACCATGAGATTATTGGACGATTCCTCTCATCCTCTGAAGTCCGTTTCTGTTTCGCAGTGAGACCGTCTTTGATCACGTATGGCGGCGGTCCCTGGATGGTCTTTTCAGGGATAGGGAAGGACGTGGTGCCCTCCCCTTCCCGGTGTGATGGCGCCGGAGCGATAGCAGGGAGTGGTACCCTGCCGGGATCCGGCCCGGTCTCGTGGTGAAGACCTGTATGCCCTATCCCCCTGCCGTCATGGGAAGATCCACGACCACTGTCACGGCGGGGATTGTGCATGAAATCATCATTTCTGTCAACCCGGAAATTCTCCGAGTTTTGAGGGTCTGTGGACTCTCCGGCGGAGGAGACTTTCGCAGAAGGTATATTCTGCGAAGTTTCCCCACCCTCCACCGACGGTGACCCGTCCCTATTGGCAATGGCGTTTTGCGTGTGGATGTCAAGAGGATCTTTTGCCCGTTCCACGTCCTCGAATATGATCCTCGTACCTTCCAGATTTTCCGTGCCCACCCGCCCCCTCACAGGGCCACCCGCGAGGATGCTGCTGTGGACCTGGGCGAGGTCCACGAAGGCCCGCAGATGGGCGATCCGGAGGTTCTCGGATTCGGTCGGACGATACCGTTCCCTCGTCAGTCGCCCCGCTTCGCACCTGAGAACACTGGAAGTCATCCTGAGGAGATCCCTGCGATTGATGATTTCCTCCCCGGTATTAGGAGTATCGTCATCAGTCATGGGTGCTCACCGTCGATGCGAGGTTTGTTGCCGGAGTCCGTCGCCGAAAGTTGTCCGGGAGTTGGGTGGAAGGGAGAGGAAAAGGAAGCGGAGCAGGGCTCCGATTCCTGAGGATGCGGCACAGATCCGGTTGTGAAATGGTGCTTAACTGTCATCTGTGAAGCCCTCCACCAGGAAACGCATGGAAGTGCATCAGGAGCTCCAGGTGGTGAGACTCCTGCCATGGTGATATCTGCCATGCTGTCATTGTCACCTACGATGACTACTGGTGGGACGGAGGGGGCAGGGACTCCGCCCGCCCCCACGTGCGCCCCCGCCCCGTGCAGTTGTCGGGTACTCGGCACGTCCCTGCTCTACGGCCTCTTCCTTGGATGGTTTCTTCATACATGCCTCCCCTTCGAGTCCTGCTTTATCGACATGTGACCTATAGGTTCACTTCCGATCATCACCACGGCCTCGCCCTTCTCGATACGCTGCATCAGTGATCGGTAATCCTCTTCTCGCATAGTGGTGAGGTCGGTGATCCTCAGTCGGTCACGAAGGCCCGCAGAAGGCGGCGAATATCTCGACATGCTCCTCGAAGGACTGGGTGAACTCCCGCTGGATCATTCGGCTCCAGCTGTACTTCTTGTCAAAATCCGGAGGGCATAGAGCACCACCCTGAGGAGGATCCTCTTTGCCCGGCACCGGAAATTTCTCATTCGGCATGTCTCCCACCGTAGAGGATCAAGAGATCGAGATGCTCCGTATAGGATTGAGCAAACTCACGGAGATCGGTATTCATAGGATGCCTGCCGTAGAGGACGCGGTGATGGTTGGCAAGGGCGACCCACGCCTGCATCACTCGGGCGCCCATCCTCGTTCACGCAATGTGAAGATCGTGCCATATTGGCGGCGTACCTGCAACTCACCCACGAGTTTCAGGAGTTTTGCATCGAGGACACCGCGTTTTTGGGCCTCGGCGATCCACTCTTCTATGAGACGGTCCATGGCCTCTTTTGTCATGCCATCAGGTACTTCATCGCCGACGTCCACTCCTCTCCCCTGAATGGCGACCCGGTTCTTCCCCTGGGGGGCGCTCTCGATGTCGGACTCGGTGGTGTTGGCGATGATCCGGAGTTCGTTCCGTGCGATCTCCATGTTGGAGAGGCGCTGGGGTGCCATAGAACCCTTCTGGGCCTTGGGGACTTTGGCGCCCTTGTTCCGGCAGCAGCCCGGCTTCACGCAGACGCACGGGATCGCCGCGCTCTGAATGAACATTCCGATCGTTTCCATCGGGCATCACTCCGGGACGACCTCGAAGATCGGGACCGGGCGGAACTTCGCGGGGATGATCATGTCCCATCCCTCGTGCTCAACCGAGTAGCGGCCCTCCTTCTTCCGTGCGTCCTGCAGCCAGAGGTCACTCAGGCGGTGACACTCGGCTTCACTTGGACTCGCGAGGAGGGGGTGGAGTTGGCCATCGTGTCTCTGCCGAGAGCACACATGTATCTTGGTGTGCGGGGGGAACAGAATGGGGACGGCAGCGGCCTCGGCAGCAGCCTTCTCGATCTCGGCTTTCCGTGCGTTCAGAAATGGATCTCCTGCAACGCTCGGATCCGGCGACTCGATGGGCCGGGTGCTGATGATTGCCCGCTCCTTAGATTGCACTGCCCTAGGCGTCATTGTCCCTCGGGCAGGTTGTCCCTGCGATGCAGAACTTCCTCTTCGGTCGAGTCCGAGAACGCCGTCTTCACCGGCTTCTTCTCAGGCTTCTGATCCGGGATCTGGATGGTCATGGTGTCACCCTCGGGAACTCTTCGCCGCCGGCTGCCCGGGCGATCTCTTTCCGGAGCGCATTACGGAGGATATTCGGCACGTGGATACCGAGCTCCTTGGCCCTGCGAATCTCAACTCGTGGAATTCTCAGGGGATAAATCTTCTCTGCTGTTGGCGACATATGGATACAAATGTGGAGACAACTAGGTTATAAGAGTTTAGCTTTACAGGATGAGGATGTTCATGAAAAATGATGCGAGGACACCCCTTCACGGTATCCACGCCTGCGGGCATCAGCAGGAGTTAACCCTATCCCTCTACCAGGAGGAGGAATCTGAGGGGCTGGGGAAGGCCCTGTCATACCTGGAGGACAGTCTGGGGCTTCAGCCTCTCCACCAGGTCCACGAGGAAGCTTCGATGCTTGCACAAAACCCGTCTCTCTCCGGATCTTTCCCTTCAAGACTGTGCCGGGGTGGGTCGCACGTAGGGCGGGAGACTCCCGCCCTTCCGTCCCACCAGACAGAATCCTTACGTATGGAATATTGGGCATGTGCACCTCCACCCGTACTACCGGCCCTTTGATTCCTGCCAAACCCTCCCTCAGGTACACATGGACACTTCCCACCCTGAGATGAGTTCGCCCAAAGATCTCCACACTCCCGACGGAGTGCGGGAGTCTCTCACCATCAAGAATCCGGGCCACTTCCCGGACCACCTCCTCACTGAGACCTCTCCCCGGAAGGTCAAATCCCAGGTGACACCTCGATATCATCCACGTACCCGGTACCCGGTCCAGTCCCGTTATCGTGAGAATGTCCTTGAATTCCTTCCCTAACTCAGTCACAGGTAACGGACACTCAGGACACGCGATATGAATGTCATCCGGTCCACACCGGGTGACCGTGAAAAACCGATCCTGAAGAATTATTTGCGGACTGAAATTATCGAAAGTTTGATCCGTGCTACTCCTTGTCAAATTGGGGAGTAACCCCCCCTCCTCGGAGAACCTCGGAGAGGTGCTATACTGTGTCAACCGTGTCAAATGGAAGTGGATGTTGTGCATTGAGAGTGGAGTCCGAAGGAAGCGATTCATAGGGTTTGGGAGAGATCGGTAGAATCCTCGTTTCATTTTCTCCAAACGGCCGCGTTTCACGCCCCGCCTGAGGTATTCATACACGTTACGGACTGGAATCTTGAGAATACGGGCGAGGGAGGGCGCATTGTATTCCGACGGTGACCGCTCCAGGAAGGCCATCATGCGGCCGTAATCTCCACCCTCTACCCTACTGGTGAATTCAACTTCAGTGGAAACGGTGGTATCGCCGTTTGTTTCCACTGGACTTTTCTCCCCATTGCAGACCGTCGGGTCCGATATTGGCGAGAAGGTTCCACTGGAAGGAGAGGTATCACCAGTGGAGTACCTTTTTAAGGTTGGAGGTTGAGAAGACATTGCAAATCTTCCTTCTGCGGGGGGTGGAATCCCCGCGGATATTCTCACCCTGGAGCTCAGGCCCTCCTCTTCTCCCGGACGTACTCCTGCATCCTCTCGGCGATGAACTCGGATACGTTACTGATGCCGGCTGAGATCGCCGCATCATAGATCGGTGCTGGGATCCTCGCGTTGATGTGGACCCGCTCCTGGCCGTTTTTCAAGATTTCTCGCATAAAATCTCTATAATCGATTAGGTTATACCACTTTTGGTATTGGGGCGATTTGAAAGTAGCGATGCAGGATTTCAAAAAAGGAATGGAACCCGTGGAGATTTTAAGAATAATTCCGAATTATTGGGATTGTATCGAAAAGAAGGGTTTTTGTATAATAGATTATCCACTATCGAGAGTGTATCATTCGATGGGGATCTTCTTCCTCTTCTCCTCCATGCTCTTCTTCAGCCGCACCTCCAGCACCCCGTTCTTGAAGGAAGCTGAGCCACCGCTCTCGGTCACGTCCACGGGAAGCCGGATCAGCCGGTCCAGGGACCCGTAACTCCGCTCCCGCATGTAGTAGCCTTCCGCCTTCTCCTCCTGCTCGCCCCTGCGCTCGCAGGAGATCTGCAGGGTCCTCGGGTCCATCAGCTGGAGGGAGACATCGTCCTTCTCCACGCCGGGTAGATCTGCCACCACCACCACCTCGTCGTCATGCTCCCGGACGTCGACGCGGAGATCCCCGCGGAGTGCAGGAATCACCCTTCCCCTGAGTTCCTTTGCCGGGAGCAGGGGAGTGGTCTCGATCCCCTCCAGGAGAGTAGTGAACTGACTCTCCATCTCCGCCATCAGGTCATTGAATTCATTCCAGATCGCGGAATAGGGCCTGTACCTTCTCCATACCATCTGTATTCACCCCAGTGACAGCCGCTGCGGGCACCCTTCGGTGTCCCGCACATGGCTAACCAATGGTTAGCGCTCTTAGTACTTAAAGGTTGCTTGGATGGCGGCGACTCCTGTGGAGGTTTTATCTTGCCTTTCGCCTGATGCTATAGGCATGAAGCGGGAGGAGGAGGAGAAAACCTCGGTATGGAAGAAGGTGGCGTTCATCGCCATCGGCGTGGCCTTTGTGGGGATGTTTATCTTCAGTTATTGGAGTCCTTTCCTAGGGACGTTCCTCCGGACCGTCCAGCCCCTGGATACCCTCTCCGTCCAGTTCACTATCCGCGATGAGGGGGGCCAGGCAGTACTTACCACCGACAGGGCAGTGTATCAGACCGCCATCAAGAACGGGGACCCTGTCTTCTTTACCAACACCCTCGAGATCCAGGCTGGAAAGACGGGGGGCCCTGCAATCATGGGTGTACAGGCGATTAACCCGTATCTCGGGCAGGCAAAATTTGGGCTCCTCGGCCTGGAGATCGATGAGATGAGCGTCGGACTCCTGGGCATGCATGCCGGCGAAACCCGGAGGGTGGACTTCCGGTTCGAGGACCCGCTCATGGTGAACCTCACTGCACGGGAGTTCGATGTCATCGGCGGGAACTTCTCCCAGTCACAGGTGGGAGACTGGATCCCGGTGGGCTTTTCCGAGGATCCCCTGGCCCGGGATCTCCCGGGAGCGAACGAGACCCCGGCGGATACCGTGGTCCGGATGGCCAGGATCGTGGAGAAGAACGGTGAGGGAGCCCTTCTCAGCTACCGCTACGCCTCTTCTGAAATCTCCTTTGCCGAGTTCCCCCGGTGAGGGCAGGGAAGGTTTTTCTCCCATCCCCCCAATTTTCCCTCCATGGCAGTCACGGTCCTCTGTTTTTCGCAGGAAGGCTGCATGGGATGCGTGGAGCAGGAGCCCATCAACCGGGAGGTGGAGGCCGCCCTGGGCCTCCGGATCCAGGAGATTGATGCGGTGAAGAGCCCTCATTTCATCAAGGAATATGCCCTCCGGGTCACCCCCACAATCCTTGTACTCAGGGATGGCCAGGTGAAGGAGCGCTTCGAAGGAGTGGTCCACCGCGAGGAACTGGAAGGGGCGATCCGGAAGCACCTATAACCGGTAGCCGTAGATCCGGGTGATCTCCCGGGCGGCAGCCGTCTTCCCCTCCCTCCGGACCACCCGGCCGTCCCGGAGCTTCATGTGGGAGATCCGGAAGGCGGTTTTTCCTGCGGTCGCGATCCCTCCCACGGAAAATTCCTGCTCCCCGGTGCAGGAGATGTGGAGGGGCTCGGTGGTGCGGCCCCGGTGGACCGAGGCCTTCACCACCACGCGATCGATGGCCCGTGTCCAGAGGGTACCTACGGACCCGGCCGCCGCCTTGCGCACCCGCTTCTCCCCGCTCTCGATGGCGGTCACCTCCACCCCCGCCGCCTCTCCCCCGCAGAGGGCTGCCAGGTGATCACCCACCGCCACCACCTCATCCTCGGCAAGCTCCACCTCGCACACCCGCGACTGGTCCCGGTCAGAGACAATGGCCCTCACCCGGATCTCTGCCGGCTCCGGGAACCGGACCCGGTGGACGTGGCCGCAGCCGGAGCACTCCACCAGCAGCTCGGCACCCTCTTTGAGCACACGGTGGCCGGTCTCCTTGCTGCAGCCCGGGCACGGGTACGGGATCAACATTCAATAGCAGTGGGCGCCCTTCATTCTTAAAGCATGGAGGCGCATGCAACGGTGGTCTGCCGCGGGCACCCGCAGGTGCGGGGCACGCATCCCACCACCTTTGAGATCACGACGGAAGGCCACCTCACCGCCGCAGGGGACTGCATCATCGGCGTGGCCGCGGAGTGCGGTGCCGCGGGGCTTCCATCGGCCTTCAGGAGGGCACTCTGCCATGACCGCGCGGTGCTCCTTACCCGGCTCTGCGCCGGGGATATCCGGGTGGAGGTGCACTCCCGGGGATCGTCTGCCCTCACCCTCACCCATCCCACCGACATGGTCTGGAGGTGGAGCCGGTTCGTGTGCCCGAGGACCGTGGGGGTGCTCTCCGATCGCACGGCCCTCACCCTTCCGAGAGACCTGATCGCCCTCCTGCGCAACGGGTCCTCCCTGGTGGTGGAGATGACGGTGACGCTCCCCCCGTCAGAAGGGAAGGAACAACCGGTTCCTGAACAACCAGGGAGAGAACTATCCACCCGTGGATGAGACTATCCTTACGGGGGGGTGGGACAGGGAGGGGGCTCCACCCCCTCCCGTCTGCGATTCCCCTGATGGGGAACAACGGGCTCCCCTCACTCAACAACGCCTACAGGGCTCCCTTCGTAACCTCGGAGATCTTCAGCTCGGCTTCCGAGAGGAGCCGCTCGCACTCCTTCACGAGGGCAGCACCGCGCTCGTAGAGTTCGAGGGAACGGTCCAGCGTGGTCTCGCTGTCCTCGATCTGCCGGACGATCTCCCGCAGCTCCGCCATCAGCTCCTCAAACTTCCGTGTCATGGAACACCTCCTCCACGGTTAAGAGCCCTCTGCCATCCTTCATGCGCAACCGGAGCCGGTCTCCCCGGGCAATCTCCCGGGCGCTCCGGACCGCCCTCCCATCCTTCTCCAGGATTGAGTAGCCACGGGCCAGGAGGGCGAGGGGGTTCCGGGCTGCGAGGGTTGCTTTCAGGCCGGAGAACTCCAGCCTTCCCCGCTCAACCTGCCGGAGCACTCCCCCCCGCAGCCGCCCGTCTGCATCGGCGACCCGTTCGTGCAGGTCATCCACGCGGCGCTGCAGCCTTCGGGGGTGGAAGCGGAGTTTCAGCTCCTCCAGGACCTCCCGTCCGCGGACCGCATGTTTCAGGAGGGCCGTCCGGAGCCGATCCCGCATCCCGGAGAGGTCCCGGAGGATCTCCGCCCGGTCCGGTACGACCAGTTCCGCCGCGGCTGATGGGGTGGGTGCACGCCGGTCGGCCGCAAGGTCCGCGATCACCCAGTCCACCTCATGCCCCACAGCGGAAACGACGGGGACGGGCGAGGAGGCGATCGCCCGGACCACGTCCGGATGGTTGAAAGGGAAGAGGTCCTCGAAGGATCCGCCGCCCCTACCGACGATGATCACATCCGCCTTCCCCGCAAGCCGCCGGATGGCCGCCGCTATCTCCAGGTGGGCACCCTCGCCCTGCACCGGCGTGGGCGAGAGGACGATATCCACCGGGAAGCGGCGGCCGATCACCGTGCAGATGTCCTGGAACGCGGCGCCGGATGCCGCGGTCACCACACCGACGCGAGAAGGGAACCGGGGCAGCTCCCGCTTCCGCGCCGGATCAAAGAGCCCCTCAGCCTGCAGTTCCCGTTTCCAGCGCTCCACCAGCAGGTGCTTCTCCCCCTCCCCCGCCTGCCTCATCTCCCGGACGATCAGGTTGTAGCTCCCGTGGGGTTCGTATACCTCCACCGATCCGAAAACCAGGACGGCCAAGCCATCGCGGGGCTCGAAGTCCAGCGTGCGGGCATAACTCTGCCACATCTTGCAGGAAATGACGGACATGGTCTGGTGGACCGTCTCGGACAGTCTGAAGTAACGGTGGCCGGATGGCTGGAGTTTATGGTTCGTGATCTCGCCACGGACCCAGATGTTCTGGAGGGCCTGGATATCCAGGGCATCCATGATGATCCCCGAGACCTCCGAGACCCGGAGAACAAGGGCTCCCGTCTCCCCCATCCCGGCCGCCGGCAGTGCGGGATCCATCCAATGCGTATTTGGCCTGTGCGGTATATCAATTCCCCACATGATCCCCGTTGCCGCCTCCAGCATGTTCTTCCACGAGTACCCGGTCGACGAGATCTTTGATGCCGTGGAGGAGGCCGGGCTGGACGGGATCGAGTTCTGGCTGGAGACGCCCCATTTCTGGCTGCGGGACCTCCCGACAGAGGATCTGGTGGCAGCCATCCGGTCCCACCCCATGATCACTTCCCTCCATATCCATGCGCCGGTGCTGGACCTCAACCCCTGCTCCATCAATCCCGACGTGGCGGAAGCGTCCCGGCAGTGGGCAGTGAGGGCGGTGGAACTGGCGGAACGGGTGGGAGCCCCGGTGGTCACCGTGCACCCGGGGAGACGCACGGCAAAGAGGGCGCCCATGGCCGATGACTACCGGCGGTTTGCCCGGTACCTGGCGGTCCTCCGGAAAGCGGCTGCAGGGAAAAGGGTGAGGGTCGCAATGGAGAACGTCGAGCCCGTGGTCAATGCGATGATCTCCACCCCGGAGGAGACCCGGGATCTCCTGGACAAAGAGAAGTGGCTCTCCTTCACCCTTGACACGTCCCATGCCATGAACCATTCAGAACGGATGCTCACCCGCTTCGTCGAGATCTGCGGGGACCGGCTGGTGAACGTGCATGTTTCCCGAGCAGTGGACGGGGTGATGCACCTTCCACTGGAAGGCGACCCCCTCTCGGGCGAGACCCTCGCGGCGATTGCCCGGGGCGGTTACGGTGGTCCGCTGACCCTCGAGATCGAGGACCGGAACCTGGACCATGACCTCTCCCTTGAGGAGAAGATCCTGCTCCTCGCGGGAGAGGCCGCGTTTCTCCGACGGTGTGTAAGGTAGCGGGTGTGCGACACGGTACGGTGGATAACCGGCGAGATCCTCAATGTAGTGGATGATTGCTGCATTCGCGTCACCCTGATTTTTCGGGAGAGGAGACAAGGAAGAGGGAATGGAGAGATTATCCTCATGGGGGAGGGAGACGGGAGGGGGCTTGCCCACTCCCGATCCCACCCTCATTGAGGATTGACCTGCCCTGGATAGTCCCCGCCACTTTCCGACCATCCATCCGAATCCGCGTATCATCGGCCGAATCCTCGAGAGCTAATTTTATCATAACGGGAATCGATAATCATACCGACGGGGCGGATATCCCTCCTGCACCTCGCTGCTTGTGGCTCCCGTCGTGAATGAGAATGGCCCCGGAACTTGTAAAAATCGTGGTTTTTTTCGCCTGTATCTTCCTCTCCGCCTTCTTCTCCGGATCTGAAGTGGCCCTCATCTCCATCACCCAGGCCAAGGTGAGATCCCTCCTGAAGTCACGCGGGAAGGAGGTAACCGCGCTGGCTGCCCTCAAGAAGGAACCGGACCATATCCTGATCACGGTGCTGATCGGGAACACGCTGGTGAACGTGGCCGCGGCGGCGGTCGCCACCTCCCTTGCCATTGACCGGTTCGGGGACGCGGGCGTCGGGATCGCCACGGGCGTGGTGGTACTGTTCCTCCTGATCTTCGGCGAGATCGGGCCCAAGATGATGGCTGTCCGGTTCACGGAGCCCATAGCACTCTCTGTCTCCCGCCCCATTCTGTTCCTCTCCAGGGTCTTCTCCCCCTTTATCTGGGTCTTTGACCACCTGAGCCGGTCCCGCACCCTCACTGCTGCCTTTGCGAAGCCGGCCATCACCGAGGAAGAGATCCGGGGCTGGATCGACCTGGGGAAGGAGGAAGGCACCATCGAGGAGGAGGAGCAGGAGATGCTCTACAATGTCCTGGAGTTCGGGGATACCATCGCACGGGAGGTAATGACCCCCCGTGTAGATGTGGTGATGGTGGAGGACACAGCCACCCTCACGGAAGCTGCCCGGGTCTTCAATGAGATCGGTTTCTCTCGCCTGCCGGTATTCCATGACCAGAAGGACAACGTGGTGGGGCTCCTGAACGTAAAGGACGTCTTCCCGGCGATGCTCGGGGATCGGAAGGATATCGGCATCCGGGACCTGATGACAGAGCCCTACTTTGTCCCCGAGTCCAAGAAGATCGACGAGATCCTGAAGGAACTCCAGCGCCGGAAGGTTCACATGGGCTTTATCCTGGACGAGTACGGGGTCTTTGCCGGCATCCTGACCGTGGAGGATATCCTGGAGGAGCTGGTGGGGGACATCATGGACGAGTTCGATGACCAGGAGGAGCCCGAGATCCAGCAGGTGGAGGAGGGGGTCTATTTCGTCCACGGCCATGTCTGGGTGGAGGAGCTGAACGCCCAGCTCTCCCTTCACCTCCCGGTGGAGGAGTCCTACGAGACCCTGGGGGGGCTGATCATCGACCGGCTCGGCCACATCCCCCACAAAGGAGAGGAGGTGGCGATCACGGAGGCAGGGATCCGCCTCGTGGTCCTGCAGATGTGGGGGCGCCGGATCCAGAAGGTGAAGGTGATCGTTCCCGGCGCTGCGACCCCGACCCAGGGATCCTCCGGCAGGGAGGGGAGCGGATGAAGGGTTTTTCCGTGCTGGCATCCGGGAGGGGTTCCAACTTCCAGGCTCTCATCGACGCGATGAAGACCGGCGCGCTTCCTGCGCGGTGCCTCCGGCTCATCACCGATAACCCACAGGCGTACGCCATCGAGCGGGCAAAGAAAGCAGGGATCCCGGTGTCCATCCTGGAGTTCCCAGCGTATCCTGACAGGACCGCATATGAAATTGCGCTGCTCCGGGAGATGCAGGCAACGGGGGCTGACCTCTTTGTGCTGGCGGGATACATGCGGATCCTGGGCCAGGGGATCATGGATGCCTTCCCCCACCGGATCCTGAACATCCACCCGGCGCTCCTGCCCAGCTTCCCTGGCCTGCATGCCCAGCGGCAGGCGCTGGAGCATGGCGTCCGGGTCTCCGGCTGCTCCGTGCACCTGGTGGACTCCGGCACCGATACGGGCCCCATCGTGCTGCAGCGGTGCGTCCGGGTGGAGGAGAACGACACGGAGGAGACCCTGGCCGCCCGGATACTTACGGAGGAGCACCGGATCCTCCCTGAGGCGGTGCGCCTCTTCCTGGAGGGGAGGATCGAGGTCAGGGGAAGGCGGGTCATCCTCCGGTGACCCGGTTCCCTTCCCCTGGATGCCATCGGGAAGCTGCGGGAATGTGGTAATCGATGGGGCGAAGACAGGTATCTGGTGATGCGCGGAGGATCGCGCGGGAACGGATCGAGATCCTCTTTGCACATGCGACCGGGTTCGCCCGCTCCCATGGCGAGTGGAGCGACCGGTGCGTGGCGCTGGCCCGCCGCATCGCGATGCGGCACCGGGTCAGGATCCCGCGCCACCTGCGCCGGCGCTACTGCCGCCGGTGCGGGGCGTTCCTGACCCCGGGGGTGAACCTGCGGGTCAGGATCCACCGGGGAAAGGTGGTGGCCACCTGCCTGCGGTGCCGGAGGCAGCGGCGTTACCGGGTGGTGAGGAGGAGACATGGAGAAACGCACGGTACATGAACTGAAACCCACGGTCTGGATCGGCAAACGCGGTGTCACCGACGAGGCGGTAGAGGAGATCGCGCACCAGCTGGAGGAACGAAAGGTGGTAAAGATCCGCTGGCTCCACAGTGCTGACGTGGATCCCGAAGCCCTTGCGGCCCGGACCGGATCAGAGGTGGTGGACTGCCGGGGGAGAACGGTGGTGCTCGCCGCACGACGGGAGAGATCGAGGAGAACTCCTCGAAATATATAAAAAGCTTCTGCACCAATAGGTAAAGACTGCCATTGAGTATGAGTGGTGGTGGGTGACCGATGACCACAGTATATGACGTACCGGCGGACCTGCTCATCCCGAAGGCCGCGGAGGAACTCCGGGGCAAGAAGGAGCTCGCGGCCCCTGCCTGGGCGCCCTTCGTGAAGACCGGGGTGCACCAGCAGATGCCCCCTGAGAACCCGGACTGGTGGTATCTCCGGGCAGCATCCGTGCTCCGGCGGCTCTATGTTGATGGCCCCGTCGGTGTGCAGAGGATGCGTACCGTGTACGGGGGCAAGAGGGACCGGGGATCCAGCCCCTTCCAGTTCCGGAAGGGGAGCGGATCGATCCTGCGCAAGCTCTTCCAGCAGCTGGAAGCAACCGGCTTTGTGGAGAAGGGGAAGGAGGGGCGGCAGATCTCCTCTGCGGGACGTTCCTTTCTGGACGGGATCGCGAAGGGACTGAAGAAGACTGCCACCGAGAAGGTCCCGGATCTTTCGCGGTACTGACGGGATGGATAATGGGGGACAACGAGCTCGCAGAACTCCGCCGCCGCAAGATGGCGGAGCTCCAGCGGCAGACGGTGGACCAGCAGGTGATGGAGGAGGAGCTCCGGCACCAGCAGCAGGCCGATGCCCAGATTCACCTGGTGCTCCTGCAGATCATGGAGCCCGAGGCACGGGAGCGGCTGAACAATATCCGGCTCACCAAGCCCGATTTTGCCCGGGCCATAGAGCAGCAGCTGGTGCTTCTTGGCCAGAGCGGCCGTCTCAAGCAGAAGATCACTGATGCCCAGCTGAAGGAGCTCCTGAAACAGATCATCCCGGCCAAAAAGGAGTTCAATATCCGGCGGGGATGAGCGCGACAGGCTGCACCCCGTTCCCGATAGGTGACCTATGAGCAAAAAAACGAAAGGGTTGAAGATACGGTTAGGCAAGGCCTGCGAGCAGAACCGCCGCGTACCTGCCTGGGTGATGATGAAGACGAAGAAGGCGGTGTCCACGCACCCCCAGCGCCGCAACTGGCGGCGCAGCACCCTGAAGGTGTAGACCATGGTGGAGAAACTGAAAGAGCAGATCTATGTGATCCCGCTGCATGACGTCAAGCACACCCCCCGCTGGGAGCGGGCCAAGCGGTCGGTGAAGGCCGTCCGGGACTTCCTGGCCCGGCATATGAAGAGCCAGGACATCAAGCTGGACCCCGGCATCAGCCGGAAGCTCTGGGAGCGGGGAGCGCACAAGCCCCCTGCCCGGATCCGGGTGCGTGCCATAAAGTTCGAGGACGGACAGGTCCAGGCCGAGTCCGCCGAGGAGTGAGATGGGTTCAACCCTGGACTTTGCCGGGAGCCCCCACATCGGGATCTTCACACGGGTGATGGGGGAGATCGCCATTGTGCCCCCGGGGGCCCCGGAGGCCTTCTACCAGGCCCTCCGCCAGGAGCTGGCGGTGGACCTGGTGGAGACCACGATCCAGGGGTCCTCCATCGTGGGGGCGCTGGCAACCGGCAACAGGTGGGGGATGGTGGTGAGCGGGCTCGCCGAACGGAGCGAGATCGGCCGGCTGGAAGAGGTCCGGGAGGTCATGCTTCTTTCGAACGGGATGAACGCCGCGGGGAACATCATTCTTGCGAGCGATTCCTTTGCGGCGGTCCACCCGGACATGCCCCTGGAGACGGCGGAGGAGATCGGGTCCTTCCTCCATGTCCCGGTCCGGAGGCTCACCTTCGGGGGGATAAAAACCGTCGGCATGGCGGCGGTGGCCACGGGCCGGGGGGTCATCGTGCACCCGCGGTCCAGCCCCCAGGAGATCGCCCGCCTGGAGGAGCTGGCCCAGGTACCGGTGGGAGTGGGATCCGTGAACATGGGCAGCGGCCTCGTGGGGAGCGGCCTTGTAGCCAACAGCCGCGGCTACCTGGCGGGGGCCGAGACCAGCGGTTTTGAGCTGGGGAGAATTGAAGAAGTCTTTGGATTTGTGGGGTAAGGCAGATGGCAGACCAGACATTTGTGGTTCAGGGTACCTTCTTCGTGGGACAGAAATGGCACCCGTACGAGAAGACCGTGACGGCGCCCAATGAGAAGGTGGCAGTGGAACGGATCTACACGGTCCTCGGGTCCAAGCACCGGCTGAAGCGGCGGGAGATCACGATCGAGCAGGTGAAACCGGCGGCAGGTGACTCCAGTGGCGCAGGCCGATCCGCGTGAGCTCCAGGCGCTCCAGTACTACCTGAACGAGTACGGCCAGCAGGCCGAGATCTTCACCCGGCAGCTGGAGATGATCGAGCAGCGCCGTGTGGAGGCACTGGCTGCCATCGGGTCCATCCGGTCACTCAACGGGGAACAGGCGCCGGTGGTGCTCGTGCCCCTGGGCGGCGGCACGACGGTCCGGGCCCGGGTGGAGAACCCCGGGAAGGTGCTTGTGAACATCGGCGCCGATACGATCCTGCAGCGCACCCACGAGGAGGCTGTGACGTTTCTCGAGGACCGGATCACCGAGATGGAGGCCATGGAGAAGAAGGTGGCCGGAACCATCGAACAGCTCCGCGGGCAGATCAACGAGATTGCCCATCGGATCGAGGCTGCGTACGGCCAGGCACAGCCCCCGTCCGGGTCCAAGGTCCATGTTTGACGGCCTGAAGCAGAAGCTCCGGAATGTCCAGGAAGCCTTTGGGAGCAGCCTCAGGGCCGAACACCCGTCTGCCGTCGCACCACCGGAGCGGAAGGAGGGTGCCCCCACCTTTGCCCAGAAGGTGAAGGTGCTGGTCACCGAGGGCGAGCTCGTGGTGGGGGAGAAGGAGATCCAGGCTCCTCTCCAGGAGCTGGAGATGGTGCTCCTGGAGAATGACGTGGCTCTCCCGGTGACGGACGAGATCCTCCGTGCCGTCCGTGGACGGCTGGTGGGGACCCACCGCCGCATCGGCGAGTCCCCGGACCTCCTTGTCCGAAAAGCGCTGCGGGAGGCGCTCCTGCAGGTGCTGGGGAAGGGCTTTGACCTGCTGGGCTACTGCAGGGACCACCATAAACCTGTCCGGATCCTCTTCACCGGCGTGAACGGCACCGGGAAGACGACAACGGTGGCCAAGGTCGCCCACTACCTGAAGGAACACGGCTGCTCGGTGGTCATCGCGTCGGGGGACACCTTCCGGGCCGGCGCCCTGGAGCAGCTCTCCACCCATGCGGAGCGGCTGGGGATCAAGGTGATCCAGCACCAGCAGGGCGGCGATCCCTCGGCAGTCCTCTACGATGCCGTGGAGTACGCGGGAGCCCACGGCGTGGACGTGGTGCTGGCCGATTCGGCAGGGAGGTTCCACAACCGGGTGAACCTGATGAACCAGCTGGAGAAGATGAAGCGGGTCATGGAGCCCGATCTCGTCGTGTACGTGGACGAGGCGGTGGCAGGCAACGACGCCGTGATCCGGGCCCAGGAGTTTGCGGAGCTGGTGGGGACCGATGCGGTCATCCTGACGAAGGCGGACATGGACTCCCGGGGCGGGGCCGCGGTCTCGGTGGCCCACACCGTGGGGAAACCCATCATGTTCCTGGGCACGGGACAGGGCTACGGGGACATCCTGCCGTTCGCACCGGAGCAGGTGGTGGACGAACTGGTGGGGGAGTGACCCATGGTGCTGGACCGCCTCGGATCCTCGCTGAAGGACGCGCTGAAGAAACTCGCGGGAAAGACCGTCGTGGACCGGGCGGCGGTGGAGGAGCTGGTCAGGGACCTGCAGAGGGCCTTTCTCCAGGCTGACGTGAACGTCCGCCTTGTGAAGGGGCTTTCCGAGGCCATCCGCACGCGCTCGGTGGACGAGCAGCCGCCCAAGGGGATGTCGGTCCGGGAGCACGTGCTCCGGATCGTGTACCAGGAGCTGATCCGGCTGATGGGTTCTGCGACCGACGTCTCCCTCAAGCCCCAGCGGATCCTGCTGGCAGGCCTGCAGGGGAGCGGCAAGACCACGACGACCGCCAAGCTGGCCCGGTTCTTCCAGCGCAAGGGGATGAAGGTCGCCGTCATCTGCGCCGACACCTTCCGGCCCGGTGCCTATGACCAGCTCTCCACCCTCTGCGGCCAGATCGGCATCACCTGCTACGGCGAGCCCGGTAGCGAGGACACCGTGGCCATTGTCCGGAAAGGGCTTTCGAACCTCTCCGACATCGAGGTGGTGATCATCGACACCCAGGGCAGGCACGCCCTGGAGAAGGTCCTCATCGACGAGATCATCCGGATCAACGGCGTGAGCCGGGCAGACCACCGCTGGCTGGTGATGGACGCGGCCCTGGGCCAGCAGGCCAGCGAGCAGGCCCGTCGGTTCCACGAGGCCATCAACATCGACGGAGTCATCATCACCAAGATGGACGGCACCGCCAAGGGTGGCGGCGCCCTCTCCGCGGTGAGCGAGACACAGAGCGGGATTGTCTTCATCGGCGCCGGGGAGACCATCGAGGACCTGGAGCGGTTTGACCCCGACAGCTTCATCTCCCGGCTCCTGGGCATGGGGGACCTGAAGTCCCTGGCCGAGCGGGCAGAGGAGGCCATCAGCGCCGAGGAGGTGGACGTGAACGCGCTTTTGCGGGGAAAGTTCACCCTCCGGGACATGTACAAGCAGCTGGAGGCCATCAACCGGATGGGCCCCCTCAAGCAGATCATGTCCATGCTCCCCCTGGGATCGATGGAGGTCCCCTCAGATGCCATCGATGTTACCAGCACCAAGATGTCCCGCTACAAGGTGATCATGGACTCCATGACTCCCCCGGAGCTGGACGATCCGAACCTGATCAGCGGTTCCCGCATCCACCGCATCGCCCGGGGGGCAGGGGCGTCGCCCGAAGAGGTCCGGGAGCTCCTGAAGTACTTCCGGATGATGCAGCGGGCCCTGAAGGGGATGCGGGGCGGCAAGTTCAACCTCCAGCGGATGATGAAGCGCTTCTCAGGGAGCCAGTGAGATGAGGACGTTTGCCATCGTAGGCCACCTGGCCAGGACCGACGGCACGTTCCCCCTGGAGGACCTCCCGGGATCGGCAGGCAGGATGGACCTGCTCTGCCGGTGTGTCCGGGCCTCCCTCTTTCTCTCCCACGGCCTCCGCAGGGACGCCGAGTGCCGTCTCCTGCTCCTGGGGCCACCCGACCCCCCCCGGATCATCCGGTTCTCCGGGGAACGGGTGCGCTCCCTCTCACCGGACGAGCGGTCGGCGGGGTCCCTGATCCGGAGAGCCCTCTCCATCCCGGCCGGGGACCTGTTCCGCGAATCCACTCCCGGCGTGGAGGTGCGCAGGGGCACCCTGCAGGACATGATGGAGGGCGGCCCGTGGGCGGTGCTGGACGAGAACGGAAGGGACCTCCGGATGGTGGAGGACCCGGGCGTATGCTTTCTCCTCTCCGACCACCGGGACTTCACTCCTGAAGAGGAGGCCATGCTCCCGGGCATCCCGCGGTATTCGGTAGGGCCCCGCCCCCTGCATGCAGACGATACCATCACCGTCGTGCAGAACGAGCTGGACCGGAGGGAAGGGGGATGGAGATAGCAGAGCAGGTGGAGAGGATCCTGCAGTACGGCCGGATCTGTGACCACTGCCTGGGGCGGTTCTTCGGGAAACGTTCCCATGGCCTTTCCAACGCTGATCGCGGCCGGGCGCTGCGCATCGGCCGGGAGATCGCCCTCCACCTGCCTCATGAAGACGTGGAGCAGGGGTGCTGGATCTGCCAGGACCTCTTCCGGGATGTGGACACTTGGGCGGAACGGGTCGTCCGTGCCCTGGAGGGGATCGAGCACCGCACCTTCCTGATCGGCACCCGGGTGCCCCCCCTGATGGCAGAGAGCGAGGAGATGGTCTGGTCGGACCTGGGCCTCACCGATCCTGAGCCCCTGAAATCCGAGATGAACCGCGAGGTAGGGAAGGCGGTCTCGGGAAGGACCGGGAAGGAGGTGGATTTCACCCATCCTGACGTGGTGGCGATCCTGGATCCGTCACGGGGGGAGGTGGAGGTGGAGATCACCCCCGTCTTCTTCTCCGGCAGGTACACGAAAAGGGAGAGGGGCATCCCCCAGACCCGGTGGTACTGCCGTGTTTGCCGGGGGAAGGGGTGTGAACGGTGCCACGGCACCGGCAAGATGTACCAGACCTCGGTGGAGGAGCTGATCGCCGGCCCGGTTGTCGCGGCCTTTGAGGCCCGGGACGCGATCCTCCACGCCTCGGGGAGGGAGGACATCGATGCCCGGATGCTGGGCACCGGGAGGCCCTTTGTCATGGAGGTGGTGGAACCCCGGAGGCGGACGCTGCCCCTGGACTGGCTGGACGGGGAGATCAACCGCGCGGCGGGAGGCCGTGTGGGGGTGACGCTCACGTCGTGGAGCAGCCGGCAGCGGGTGGAAACCATTAAATCACACAAGGCCCATAAAACATACAGGATCGCGGTCGAGGTCGACGGAGCCGTCAGCCTCGACGAACTGCAGTCCGCCCTGGACCGTCTGAGGGGCGCGGTTATCCACCAGCGCACCCCGCAGCGCGTGGTCCACCGGCGGGCGGACAGGATACGGGATCGCCGCGTCATCGATATCGACCTTCTGGGCCCTGCCGGCGATGGTGTTACCATCGAAGTCGTCGGGGAAGCGGGCCTGTACATCAAGGAGCTGATATCAGGGGACGGCGAGCGGACAGACCCGAGCCTCGCAGGGATCCTGGGGCGGCCCGCGCGGGTCCTGACCCTCGACGTTATGCAGGTGGAAGAGAAGAGAGAGACGGTGCAAGATCATGCCGCATCATCACGGTCCACGGAAGAAGACACGCAGCAAGCTGAAGAAGGAACTCCGCCGGAGGGGCCTGCCCCCCGTCACCACGGTGATCCAGAAGTTTGAGGTCGGGCAGAGGGTGCATATCGTCTGCGAGCCCAGCGTGCACAAGGGCATGCCGCACCGCAGGTTCCATGGAAAGACCGGTACCATCATCGGCCAGAGGGGCTATGCCTGGCTGCTGCAGGTGACCGACGGTGACTCCACGAAGGTAGTCATCGCCCGACCGCAACATCTAAAGGCCCAGAAGTGATATGAGGGGTGGGAACGGCATGCGGGTGAAAGGAGTACTGGGAGAAGAGAGGATCACCCTTTCGGAGATGAAGGAGACCCTGGCCCAGGTGGAGGGGGGGCGGAGGGAACAGGGGACCGAGATGTCGTACGAGCTCCGGCGTTCCATCGACCATGTGAACCACCTGGCCAAGATCCCGGGGGAGAAGTCCAGGGCGCTTGTGGACGAGCTCCTGAAGCTGGAGAAGATGAAGCCGGACATCGCCTACCGCATCGCCAATATTCTGCCCAGGACCCGGGACGAACTCCGGGCCATCTACGCGAAGGAGAGGTTCACCCTCACCGGCGACGAGCTGGACCGGATCCTCTCCCTCGTGGCAGCACATCTCTAGAGGAAAGGCCATGAAAGCCGAGAAGAAGGAGATCTACGCAGTAGTGCTGGATATCCTTCAGAGAGGACACGCAGACGACCCGAGGCCGGTGTACAAGCGGGAGCCCCTGGTCCAGGCCATGGGCGTGGAGCAGTTCAAGCTCCTGGAGCTGGTCCCGAAGCCGGTCGAGATCCAGATACACGAGTCCCTGTACATCGGTGACGACGAGAGGGAGAAGATCGAGCGGGTGAAGCGCCGGATCGGCCACGAGGAGCTCACCCCCACGGCGAGAGTGGAGCTCCCGTTCGTGGTGGAGCAGATCGTCCACGAGCACGAGGCGCGGTTTGTGGATTTCTTCAACAAGGCCATCTCCATCACCCCCAAGCTCCACATGCTCCACCTGCTGCCCGGCATCGGGAAGAAGCTGATGTGGGAGATCCTGGAGGAGCGGGAGAAGAAGCCCTTTCTCTCCTTCGCCGAGATCGCCCACCGGATCAAGGCGATCCCCCACCCGGACCGGATGATCATCAACCGGATCCTTGAGGAGCTCCAGGAACCGGAGACCAAGTACCGGGTCTTCACCGCACGATGAGCGCGCCTCGGGACCAGCACTTTCTCGTGGATCCCGGGGCCATTGACCGGATCGCTTCCCTCCTCCCTGTTTCGGGAAGGATTGTCCTGGAGGTGGGCCCCGGGAGGGGGGCCCTCACCCGCGCCCTCCTGCACCGCGGCGCAGACGTGGTGGCCGTGGAGCTGGACCGGCATCTCTGCACCGACCTCACCGCCACCTTCTCTGCCGAGATCGCTTTCGGGCAGCTCCACCTGATCCCGGGGGATGCCACCCGGGTTCCGCTCCCCCCGTTCGAACTGGTGGTCTCCAACCTCCCGTACTCCATCTCGTCCCCCCTCACCTTCCGGCTGCTGGATATCGGCTTTTCCGAGGCCGTCCTCATGTACCAGTACGAGTTTGCCCGGAGGATGCTTGCGGCCCCCGGTTCGCCTGACTGCGGCCGGCTCTCGGTGATGGTCCGGACCTATGCCGAGGTCACCCGCTGCTTTGACCTCCCGCCCCGGTCTTTCTCACCGGAACCCCAGGTGCGCTCCACGGTGGTCCGGATCAGGCCCCGGGACCCGCCCCACCCCATCGCCGACCGGAAGCGCTACGCTGACGTGGTCCGGGTCCTCTTCTCCCACCGCCGAAAGACGGTGAGAAACGGCCTCCGGTCCGGCCGGGGGATCTTCGGCGGCGAGACCGTGGACCGGATGATCGCCCATCTCCCGGAGGAGATCCTGGCAGCCCGGCCGGAGAGGCTCACGCTCGCGGATTTCGCTGCCATTGCCAGTACCGGGTATGAAGCCTGATGACCCGGTGTACCCGGTGGAAGCCGATACGCTGCTCCTCCGGGAAGCGGCCCGGGCAGAGGTAATCCCCGGGGATGTGGTGCTGGAGGTGGGGACCGGCAGCGGCACCATTGCCGCTGCCCTCGCCGCGACTGCCGGGGTTGTGGCCACCGAGATTAATCCCCATGCGGCAGCGGCTGCCCATCGACTGGGCGTGGAGGTGATCCGCACCGACCTGGTCTCGGGTCTCTGCGGCCGGTTCACCCTCGTCATCTTCAACCCTCCCTACCTTCCAACGGCACCTGGAGACCGGATCCCTGACTGGATGGAGCGGGCCCTTGACGGAGGGGCGACGGGGAGGGAGGTGATCGCCCGGTTCCTCCATGACGTGGGAAGGGTCCTCGCCCCCGGCGGCAGGATCCTGCTCCTCATCTCATCGCTGACAGGGGAAGCGGAGGTGGAACGGCTCCTGGAGAGGGAAGGATATACCCAGGAGAAGGTCCGCAGCATGGAGTACGAGGGGGAGACGCTCTCGGTGCTGCGGCTCAGGCGGAGATTCGTGCACTGAACGACGCAGAGAATACCTGTGGTGACCGTCCCAGGCTCCACCCCGCCCCTTAACCGACGGATTCCAGCTACAGCTTCGTTCTTCCGCAATAGGTGGTACGACTGGTGTGACGCTCCAGGTGGCTCCGCCCCCGCCGCGTGGGCATCCCCTTGGAGGATGGGGTAAGCTTGGGTTACACCCTTAATTGGATGTCAAAATGGCACTACACTCTTCAAAATATTCGGAACACAGGGATTATTTTATTATAGATTACTACACGAATTCTGTCTATAGTCTGTGAGAATATGTCACGCTCGACAGTCGAAGTATCCATTTCTCCTGATGTATTTCGATGGATTTGTGGTACTTCGGGATGGAAGATTCAAGAAATTGCGAAAAAGATAGACATACCGGAGGATACAGTCCAAAGATGGTGCAAAGGCGAAGCCTCTGCCCAATTATCCCTAGGGAAAGCAGAACAGCTCGCGGCTGCATTCAAACGTCCACTGTCAACATTCCTACTTTCAAAACCACCGTCAGAACTTGCATTACCCCAAGATTTCAGGAAAGTCCTCAATTATTCAGAAGATTATTCCAAAGAAACCTTTCTGGTTATCAGGAAAGCCCGAAGACTGCAACAGATCCGACGGGAACTCATGGATAATCTCCACATTGATTTCCATGCAAAAATCGAACCTCGGACCACATTTCAGAATCCAGAGGAGGTTGCTCGTGAAGAAAGAATTGGGATTCCTATAGAGGCGACCGAGACCGATTTATCTCATACTATTATGTTTGATATCTGGAGGGCATGGTTTGAAGAGAAGAATATCGGAGTTTTTCAGATGAAGATGCCCATGGAAGATGCCCGAGGATTCTCTCTCACCGATGCTGAACCCTATGTCATCGTTGTCAATGAATCAGATGCGCCTGCAGGGAGGCTTTTTACTTTATTCCATGAGTATGGACATATCCTCTTAAATGAACCAGCGGTGTGCAATCTTGATAGTGAGGAAGTACAAGATAAAAAAATTTCGGGTATTGAACGCTGGTGCAATCGTTTTGCGGGGGCATTTTTAGTTCCTAAAGATTTATTAGAGAGAGATGCTCGGATCATGAACAATATCCGCTTATCAAATTTTACTCGTGCCGCCAGTTCCATTTCAATCAGGTTTAAAACCAGCAAGGAATCTGCATTCATGCGATTGCTCACCTTGAATTACATAACTGCAGCGACTTTCAGACAAGAGAGAGACAAAATCAGGGCAGAAAATGCCCTAAAAACGGGGCAAAAGAAAAAAATCCAAAAATTCGAAGAGAAAGAGGAGGAACAAGGCTTCGGAATAGCGCTTGATCGCAGATGTTTGACAGAAAAAGGGCTGCCATTCATTTCACTTGTCATGAAAAATGCGGATCTTGGATATATCAGTAGCAAGGATGCTCTCGATTATCTCGATATCAAATTGAAGCATTTGGAGAAGTTGCGTGGATAATTCGAGCGTTTTGAATGCCTGAGATAGATCACCTCTATATTATCGATTCTTCATCCTTAATTGAGATTAAAAGACGTTATCCAATTAGTACTTTACCTGGAATCTGGGAGGATTTACACGCGCTTGTTCAACGGGACCAATTGATTGCACCCATGGAAGTGAAGAGAGAAATTCTCCAAGGAGATGACGAGTTGGTGGAATGGGCGAAGACCCATGAAAAGATGTTTAAGGAGATTTAAGGAGATCGATAGCGTTCTTTGGGAACAGGCAAGGGCTGTTGTTGATACGTTCCCCCTAATAGCTAATCCCGATTCAACTAAAAATGCCCATGCGGATCCTTTCATTATCGGATTAGCATTAATATTAACCGACCCAAGCCAGGCTCGTATTATGAGAAGAGATGTTTTCGTTGTTTCTGATGAAAGAAGTGACTTAATCAAGAATCCGAAATTACCTTCCTCTCAGATAAAGAGAATTCCGGATGTATGCAGATATTATAAGCTAAAATGGATCAATCATTTAGAGATGTTCAAGATGGAAAAATTCAGATTCTATTAGTGGTTCTGGCTTTATTTCTTGACCGATACTTCTACGATCTTCCTCTCTTCTTCCGTCAGCCCGTACAACTCGTACACCAGATTATCGATCTCCCGGTCCGTTGCCTCAATCTGCCGCTGGATCAGCGCCTTTTCATGCTCCAGCGTTGTCTCCTGTACCCGCTTGTGCAGGTCCAGCATCTGCGAAACGAGCGCAACCATCCGATCGTGGCGGGCGGTGTCGGCGGGATCAGAGAAATCGGGGAGAAATATGGGAAAATTTTTTAAAACTACATATGCAGGCATATAGTATCCACCCCTCAATTTTGGTAAATTCAATTCAAACAAAAAATGCATCAAACGGCTGTTTAATATGCCCAAGAGGTATTGATCTGAACGAGGAATGATGAAGCATTTATTATTAGTGTAGAAATTTGATTCATCAAGTGTAAATTCCGGTTTTTGACAAATTTCAGGGTATATGATCTTTGGTTTTTCAAATATCTCATAATAATCACAAGGGCGTAATTCCCACCAATACTCACCTTGATCATCCCTGTTTTCGGCCTCTTCTGAGAAAGGAGCTAAATGATGCGATATTGCTGGATATTTTTCCTGAAGCCATTTCAATTTATTTTTTATTTCACCCGATTCTCTCTTTGTCCAACCATTCGGTATTAAAATAAGAAAATTACTACTTTTTAATTTCGAATAACGTTTAATATCTTTTCCTACAAGAAACGGCTTAATTATTTCCGCACTCTTCGGATCTTCTCTTATTAACTGGTCCTGTGTCTTTTCATCAATCACGAACGCCTTGTTTAGCCCGGTCTTGATTCCATAGTAGATCTGCCCCATCACGTACCGCTCCAGGGGCGTGCCCCGTTCTCTCAGCTTCCGGAGCAGGTCCTCAGTCCTCCGGTCCGTGAGTGTCCATCCCCCTTCATCGAGGATTGCCGGGTCGACGAGATGGCTATGCTCGGTCACGTAGACCTCCAGGCTCGGGTAGGACAGGGTCTCCACCTTCGAGACCCGGAACTCATGGGTTGGCGGGGCATTGGATACCCGGAGGATACAGGGATAGGTGGTAGCCTGCTGGAAGACCGGGAGATCCCCGAAGTCAACGATCTCCTCGATCTGTCTTTTCTTCAGGTACCGGCGAAGAGCTGTCCCATAATTGGCCCGGAGCCACTTGTTGGCCACAATGTAGGAGAAGATACCTCCTGGCCGGAGGAGAGACATCCCCTTCTCGATGAAATACACGTAGAGATCTGCTGTCCCGTGATAGGCTGTATAATGGGTCTGGAAGTACTCCTTCACCCCCTTCAGGGACTCCTGCCGCACATAAGGGGGATTGCCAATGACCGAATCGAAACCCCCGGCCGCCATCACATCGGGAAACTCGCTCTTCCAGTCGAATGGGTTGATCCGCTTCTGCTCATTGAAGTTGAACGGGTAGATCTGTTTCTGGGTGAAGAAGTCCGGGCCGATAAGGGAATTCCCGCATTTGATATTCTGGTGAAGGCTCGGGAGCGCACGCTCGGCAAAGAGGGTGAGTTGCCTGGAAACCGTCTCCTCGCTCTCCTCCTCCAGCACTTTCAGGAGGAGGGAAAGCTTCGTCACTTCCACTGCCTGGGTATCGATGTCCACGCCGTAGATGTTGTTCAGAAGGATACGTTTCCGCTCGGCTGTGGTGAGCTTCCATCCGGAGCGGACCCGGGACTCGTCCCCGTCAGAAACTTTGTAAATCGGGAGGTCACGGGGCGTTCCTTTCCTTCCTTTCTGCTCGCCCGGCGGTTCTGGCAGGAGCGCCTGCACTTCGGGAGCTGTTACAGAACCCTTTTCCTTAAAAACCGGTACCAGGTGCTCGATATACCAGTCACGGTGCCAGTCAAGGAGTTTCTGGTAGGCCCCGAGAAGGAATGACCCTGATCCGCATGCAGGATCAAGGATCCTGAGACCGGAGACTTCAAGTGGCGATTTGCCCTTTGTCAGTTCGCCGACTGTATGCTCGACAATGTAATCGACGATGAACTGCGGTGTGTAGTAGACCCCGCCTGCCTTTTTCACCTCTGGTTTCTCTTCGACTTTCGCATGGTGGCCCTCTGTGAGCCGGATCACCTTTCCCAATAACTGTTCGTAGACATGCCCGAGGATTGCGGGCGGGATCACAGAGAATTCGTAGGGTGAATCAGGGTAGTAGAGCCGCCTGACAATTTCTTTCAGCACCTTATCATCGATAGCGAGAGACAGGCTCATCGTGTCAGGGGATTCGTCCCACCCCCGTTCTTCGGTAAAATGAAAGAGGCCTGAGTTGTACCGGTCATCAGCCCGCCGGAAGAGATTACAGAGCCTCTCGTAAACTTTCTCGCCCTCAAGAAGCTTCTGCAGGCACCCGTAGGGCTCGATACCCCGGTCCTCGCAGATTCTCAGGAAGATGATCCTGTCAATGGTCCGCTGAACAGCGGTGTTCAGCTCCTCAACCGAGAGCGTAGAATTCCGGAGTGCAATATTGCGGGCCAGGCTGTCGCGCCATCCTTCTATTTCTGCAAGGAAGTCCTCGTCTACCCCCGCGGCGCCTTTCTTGCCCTTCGTCGATTGTGCATAGGCATCGAAAGTTCCTTTTAATATACCCTCTTGGGAAAAAGTCGATAAGAGCCATTCCCATTTCACTGGAAAATCTTTGTAGGTGAAGTATGCGTCCCGAGCAGTTGAAGCATCATCATCAGCCGCCGGTCTTTGATTACAATTATAGACCGCGAATTCCTCGAAATTCGTAAGGATGGAGAGATGCATTTTTGCATTCCACGCGTAACGTCTCAGTTGGAGCGCAGAATCGGCATCATCATGGATCCGCACTGATGGCTGTTTCGCTTCAACGATGAACTTCGTGACCCCGCCGGTTCTGAACGAATAATCAAAGAATTTCGTCCTCCCCTGGATCTTAAATGGAGCTTCATGCTGTACCTCTCGATAGGCTTCAGAAAATCCCTTGTAGTTGTCAACATCCCATCCCAGAGCCTTGAAAAACGGATCAATAAAGTCACGACGGAGCTGCGTTTCGTTGTACTGGCCGCGCTGGTATCCCTGACGATGGAACTCATATCGTTCCATGAGTTTCTTTATTGTATCCAGTCCGGTATTTTCTGGCACCCGATCACCGTTATGTCATGATAGTGCTGGCTTGAGAAAAAGATAGAGCTTATCCGGTATCTTGGTATAGGAATGAGGACTCTGAATACACCGACTCCAATCTAAGGGAACCTGCGGGGGTCCGTCTCCACGTCCACGATGACCGGGAGATCCATTCCCATGGCCCGGAGGATCGCGGGTTTCAGCTCCTCCGGCCGCTCCACCCGGATCCCTTCCCCGCCGCAGGCCTTTCCATAGGCAGCAAAGTCCGGGTTCAGGAGATCAGTGGCGAAATTGGGGTAGTGCTCCGTCTGCTGCTCCACCCGGATCATGCCCAGCTCGTGGTTGTTCAGGACGATGACAACCATGGGGAGCCGGTACTTCACCGCCGTAACCACCTCGGCCATGGCCATGGAGAAGCCCCCGTCGCCGGTGATGCAGAATACCGCCTTCTCGGGGTATGCGAGCTTCGCGGCGATGGCTCCTGGGAGCCCGAAGCCCATCGTTGCCAGGTAGCCGGACATGACAAAACGCTGCCGCTTCACGACAAAGTTCCGGCCAAACCACCAGCCGTTCTCGCCCACGTCGATGGAGATGACCGCATCCTCCGGGATCACCTCCGAGAGGACCTTCATGAGGTAAGGCGGCCGGAGGGGGACTGCCCGGGGATCTGCCTCCTTCTCCCTGCGGGCCGCGATCTCCTTCTTCATGGCGGCGATGCGACCGGCCATACCCCCATCTGTCCGGGGCCGGACCCGGGCTGTGAGCCGGGGGATCACGACACCGCAGTTCCCCCAGAGGTTCACCGCCCGGTCCCCCTTCCCCAGCTTCAGGGGGTCTAGGTCCACCTGTACCGTGGGCCTGTCCACAGGAACATGGGTCTGTTTGGAGAACCCGACCCCCAGGGCGATCAGGGGATCCGCCTCCGAGGCCAGGGTCCGGGCTTCGGGGGAGCCCACGGTGCCCAGCACCGAGACCACCGCCGGGTGGTCCTCGGGAAGGATCCCCTTGGCCCGGAATGTGGTAAGGATGGGGGCGGAGAGCTTCTCTGCCAGCGCGGCCACGTGGGAGGGAAAGGCATATGCCCCCCACCCGGCCAGGATCACCGGGCTCTTCCCTCCATCGATGAGGGCGGCGGCCCGGGCCATCTCCTCCTCGGGGGGGAGGATGGAGTCGTTCGGGATGCAGGCTTCCCGCCGGCAGACGGCAGCCGCATGGGGCATCTTCTGGATGTCGTTTGGCACCGAGACCTGGGCCACGCCCCGGAGCAGGACCGCGTGCCGGAGCGCCTTGGTCACCAGGGGGACCGTCATGGCCGGGTCCGCGATGGTGTTGTTGAAGACCGTGATCGGCCGGAAGAAGGCGTCCTGGTCGATCTCCTGGAAGCCACCGGGCCCCGAGTACTGCATCTCCACCTGCCCGTTCAGGGAGATGACAGAGGCCGAGTCCTCCTTCGCATCGTACAGGCCCGTGGCCAGGTTCGTGGCACCCGGCCCCGCAATGGTCAGGCAGGCGGCGATCCCCCCGGTCAGCTTGTGGTACGCCGACGCAGCCATCGCCGCGTTCTCCTCGTGCCTGACCACGATGTACTGCATCCCCGGGCGTTTCCGCACCGCGTCCACGAGGCCCAGGGAGGAGGTGCCCGGGATCCCGAAGACCAGCCTGACACCCCACGCCTCGAGGGCAGCAACGATCACATCGCTCACCGTTGTACCGGCGCCCCCTGTGGGTTCTTCCCCTGCACGCAGGACAAAGGCATCCTTCCCTGCCTGGCAGACCGGGCATTTCCAGCCGGCCGGTAGATCCGAAAACCGGGTCCCGGGCAGGGTGCCGGTCTCCGGCTCCCCCTTCACCTCATCGTACACATACTGGCATACCTGACACTGCCACCGTGCCATCTGCTCACCCCGCTTCCTGCTGGATACGGTACTGTATGGGTGCGGGGAGAGCTATATAACCTCTGGGGAAACTCCTCTCCCGTCCACCCGCCCTTCCGGGCGGGCAAGGTATATTGAAGGGATTCACCCAAGGGATCAAGTGGATTTACCGGATGCAGGAACCTCCCTTCCAGAATACCGATGCCCGGCTCCTCACCGGGGCTTCCCATGTGGAGCGGGACCGTCGGGAGGCCGGGATCGACGGAATGGTGGGCGATCTCGCGGCCGTGATCATCTCCACCGAGCCTGATCATTTCCGGGACGCGGTGGCAGAACTGCTGGCGACCACCGGGTTCACCCTTGCAGAAGGGTGGAGGGATGCAGGAGGGTCGGAGAACGCCGTGCTCCGGTCCCCGGGCTCCGCGGACCTGGTCCTGCAGTCCCGCAGGACATCCCACCCGGTTTTCTCTGCGCTCCCTGCCGCCCCGAAGGCCAGGGCCATGCCCTCGACCCGGCTGGAGACGCTGGTCTTCACGGCAGCGAATCTGGAAGAATACGTGGCTCTCCAGAGGCGCCGGGGGGTCCCGTTCCTCACGACGGATATTCTCACCACAGACAGGTACCGGTTCATCCAGACCCTCCCGTCACCGTTCACGGGCAACTCCCTGGGCTATCTCGAATGGGAGCCAGGCGCAGATCGATTGTACCGGTCTGAGAAAGCGTCAGCCCTCACGGGCCTTCCGGCGAAACCGGACCTGCCGTACCTGCACCATGTCGGCCTTCTGGACCACGCGGCCACCCGGGTCAGGGCCGAGGACCGGGACCGGGCCGTCCTGGAGTTCCTTTCCCTGACGGAGTACCATTTCCAGTTCGCCATTCATGTCAGGGACCAGAACTCCGTGACAACGGTGGCTCGGCGCAGGCCTGAGGACTATGCCATGGTCTTCACCTCCGGGATTACACCTTTCCGGGATGAGGCGACCTCCGGTCCCACGGAGCGGTTCATCCACCTGTATGGCCCCCGGGTGCACCACCTGGCCTTCCGCACCGACGAGATCGAGGCGACGACCGCGTCCCTGAAACAGGACGGCATGGAGTTCCTGATCGACCTTGTGGGATCTCCGGAGGAAGGGATCCACCAGACCTTCTCCCGGCCCTCTCCCCACACGATGCTGGTGACCGAGTACCTCCACCGGTACGGGGACTTTGACGGGTTCTTCACGGAGAGTAACGTGAGCAGGCTGACGGCGGCGACGGCCCGCCAGGACTAGGGGGTGCGGCTGGTATGGATGAGAAGATCTACCGGGAATCGCTGGAACTGCACCGGCGGCTGCGGGGCAAGATCGAGATCCGGCCCAAGATCTCTGTCAGGACCCGGAGGGACCTCTCCCGGGTCTACACCCCCGGTGTGGCCCAGGTCTGCCGGGAGATCCAGGAGGACCGGGACCGGGCGTACATCTATACCATCAAATCCAACACGGTGGCCATTGTCACCGACGGGTCAGCGGTGCTGGGCCTGGGAAACATCGGCGGCTACGCCGCCATACCGGTGATGGAGGGAAAAGCCCTCCTCTTCCGGCAGTTTGCCGGGGTGGATGCCTTCCCCATCTGTTTCGACGGCTACCACACCGATTTTGTGGAGGCCGTGAAGAACATCGCCCCGGTCTTTGGCGGCATCTGCCTGGAGGACATCGCAGCCCCCAAGTGCTTCGAGGTGGAAGAGGCGCTCCAGGGGATCGGGATCCCGGTCATGCACGATGACCAGCACGGCACCGCCGTCGTGGTCCTGGCCGCCCTCATGAACGCCTGCCGGGCGACCGGGCGGCAGATGGAGGATCTCACCATCGCCATCAGCGGGGCAGGGGCTGCGGGGTTTGCCATCTTCCGCCTCCTGCGGTGCCTGGGGTACGATCAGCGCCTCTGCAGCTCGGTACGGGACATCCTCATGTGCGACCGGAAGGGGATCATCCACCGGCAGCGGAATGACCTCCTGAAGAACAAGTACAAGTACATCATCGCCCACGAGACGAACCGGAAGAACCGGACCGGGACGCTTTCGGATGCCATGGAGGGGGCCGATGTCTTCATCGGCGTTTCGGCCCCGTCACTGGTCACACCTGACATGGTCCGTTCCATGACAGAGGAGCCGATCGTCCTTGCCCTGGCAAACCCGGTCCCCGAGATCATGCCCGAAGAGGCGAAAAGGGGCGGGGCGGGTGTCATTGCCACGGGGAGGAGCGACTACCCCAACCAGGTGAACAATGTCCTGGCATTCCCGGGCATCTTCCGGGGTGCCCTGGATGCCTGCGCCCGGGAGATCTCGAGCGAGATGAAGATGGCGGCTGCCCACGCCCTTGCCGCCCGGGTGAAGCGCCCCACACGGGGACGGATCCTGCCATCGGTGCTGGACCGGCGGGTGGCCCGGGCGGTGGCGGATGCCGTCAGCGCGGCAGCCGTCTCATGCGGCTGCGCGAGGGATTCCCATGAAACCCTGTGAGGGGAGAGGAATGCGTCCATGCTGCAGCTGTACAACACCCTGAGCCGGAAGAAAGAGGCTTTCACCCCCCGGGAAGCGGGCGTGGTCCGGTTCTTCACGTGCGGCCCGTCCATCTACCAGCCCGCCCACCTGGGGAATTACCGGACGTTCCTGTACGAGGACGTCCTGCACCGGTACCTCCAGTATCTCGGGTACCGGGTGGATCGCGTGCTCCCCTTCACCGACGTGGAGGACAAGGCTATCGCTGAGGCAGAGCGGCAGGGGGTCTCCCTGCAGGATCTCACCGACCGGGTCGCCGCCCGGTTCCACGACGAGGCGCGGATGCTGCGGATCCACCCGCCCACCCACAACCCCCGGGCCTCCACCACGGTGGATGTGGCGGCTGGGATCATCCAGGCCCTGCTGGCGAAAGGATACGCGTACCGCGATGGGGGGGATATCTTCTTTGAGCCCCTGAAGTACCGGGGGTTCGGCAGGCTCGCCCGGATTGACCTCTCCCGCTGGCCTGCAAAGAGGAGGCGGTTCCGGAAGGACACCTACCCGGGCACCCGGTGGAACTATGGCGACTTCATCCTCTGGCACGGGGAACGGAACGGGGATACGGCGGTGTGGGAGACCGCTATCGGCAGGGGAAGGCCGGCCTGGAACGTGCAGGACCCGGCCATGATCCTCCCCTTCCTGGGCCCCGCCATCGACATTCATGCGGGTGGCATCGACAACCTTGCCCGGCACCATGACTACACACTGGCCATCATCGAGGCACTGACGGAAAAGCCCTATGCCCGGTACTGGCTCCACGGCGAGCACCTGCTCATGGCCGGGAAGAAGATGTCCAAGAGCCGCGGGAACGTCGTATATCCCCATACCCTCATCTCCGAGGGTTATACACCGGAGCAGATCCGGTTCCTTCTCCTCTCCGGCCACTACCGGGAGCGGTTGAACCTCTCGCCGGAAGCCCTCCGCGGGACGGCAGAGCGCCTCGTTCGGGTGCAGGTGATGGCGGCGTCGCTGGGGAGGAGGAATGCCCGGGGGAAGAGGGAAGATCGCAGGGCCTCGCGGCTCATCCGTTCCCTTGAAGAGGGGTTCACGGAGAGGATGGCCGACGACCTGGACGTGGCAGGGGCATGGGAACGCCTGGAAGCGGCCCTCGCGGGCCTTCACGGGCTGGCCTCCGGGGGGAAGCTTTGGAAGGGGGATGCGGAACGTGCCACCACGGCCCTGCGAAGGATCGATACCGTCCTGCAGGTGATCTACCCGGTGGCGGCCCCAATTCAATAACCATATTCTGAGAGGCGAGATTAACCCGGAAGGGCCTGTCCCCTTGACATGCTGAACGGGAGGGGGAATCTCCCTACCACCGCCCCCCCTGGTGAGGATGGGGTGATCCGAAGTAAAGTCCCAATCTCGCACTCATCGCAGGAATCACGTCAGAAGTGGATATCCTCATTGGGGGTGGGACCGGGAGGGGGCAAGCCCCCTCCCGTCGCAATCCCGTCAACGAGAAAGGGATAAACCCTAGGGAAACACCGCCCGGATTCAGACAATCACCGCATCCTTCCCGCAGGCCTCCTCCCCATGGGAGAACGGGGATGTCTCCACCCCCCCATCGTCGTGTCCAGAACCCCTCCAACATACGTTTAAGAGTCCGGAGCACCCAGAGGTACAGAGCATGGGGCACCCCGGAACACGGGGTGCCTCTCCGTTTCAGGGAGGGTTGCCAGTGGCTCCCCGCGTCAACGCCCGCCATACCACATGCCCCGGCTGCCAGCAGGATGTCTTCCTCGAGGAGCTGGTGTCAGGACGATGCCCGCTCTGTGGCTGTGAGATGGAGGACCCCGAGGAGGTCTGCGACGGCTTTGATGACGTGATCGACCGCTCGGACCTGGCCTGGCTTCTCTTCCATTACTTCCTGTACCGGAAGTTCGAGGCCATGGGGGCCAGCCCGGTCCAGACCCTCCACCTGATCTCCCGGTGCGAGGGATCCTTCAGCGGTGAGACAACGCCACGGGAGACCGCCTACGAGCTGGACCTGCCCATGACCCTCCGGGACCGGATCCGCGTGAAGCGGTGCGCCGCGTGCGGGCGGCTCTTCGTCCTCGGGGGGAAAAAACGCATCTCCGGGGATCTCGCCCGCCCGAGCGATGAGATCCGGTACACCTGCCAGGACTGCAGCTCAGTATGAGCGGCCCACGAGGGCCGGCGATCCGGGTTTCCCGCAGACGATGCAGAACGGGGAGGCCCCCTGCATCCTGTACCCCCGCACTTCTGTCCCCAGCACGCTGGCATCCACCTGCTGCTCCAGGGCCTCGGCGCACTCCCGGCTCCCGCACCAGGGTGCGAGGGCCACTCCCGTCTTCACCGCTGCCGATGTCTCGTCAATAGTGAGGGCACAGGTGACGCGGACCCCTAAGTTCTCCTCCGCCCGGGCCAGGAGCTGATCCTGCAGCTGGCGGAGGGTCTCCTGCACACCGTCGAGGAGATCTGCCCGGGGAATCCGGCTCCTGGCGCCCAGCCGGGTCACGGCCGTCACCACGCCGGCATCCAGGTCCTTCGGGCCGATCTCCAGCCGGAGGGGGACCCCCCGGAGCTCCCAGTGGTAGTACTTGGCGCCGGGCCGGATCTCCCGCCGGTCCACCTTCACCCGGAGGCCAGCGGACCGGAGGGCGTCAGCCGCGGCGTCAGCAGCCGCCAGCACCTCTTCCTTCCTGGACCCCATGATGATGGGCACCACCACCGCCTGCACGGGGGCCACCGCGGGCGGGAGCACCAGGCCCCGGTCGTCGCCGTGGACGCTGATCACCGCTGCGATAGAGCGCTCCGAGATCCCATAGCAGGTCTGGTGGGCATACTGCTGCTCTCCCCGGGCATCCTCGTACTGGATGTTGAAGGTCCGGGAGAAGCGGTCGCCCAGGTGGTGGACGGTGCCGATCTGGAGCGTCCGCCCGTCCGGCATGAGGGTGTCCACGGCGATCGTGTAGTCGGCGCCCGGGAACTTGTCCCAGTCGGGCCGGCGGGAGATGATCACCGGGATGCCCATCTTCTGGTAGAACTCCCGGTACAGACGGACCGCCTCCTCCACCTGGGCCTGCGCCTCCTCCCAGGTGGCATGGACCGTGTGGGCCTCCTTGAAGGAGGTGATCTCCCGGAGCCGGATCAGGGGCCGGGTGTGTTTGGTCTCGTACCGGAAGGTGGAGACGATCTGGTAGATCCTCAGGGGAAGATCAGCGTGGGACCGGACCCAGAGGGCGTACATGGGGTAGATGGCCGTCTCGCTGGTGGGGCGCAGGGCCAGCTTCACCTCCAGGGGGCTCGTCCCCCCGTGGGTGACCCAGTACACCTCCTCCTCGAAGCCCTTGATGTGCTCGGCCTCCTTCATGAACTCCTGCTCGGGGATCAGCAGGGGAAAGAGGGCCTCCTCGTGGTCCCGGTCCATGAGGGCCCGGAGCAGCCCGTACACCTGCTTCCGGAGGGCGAACCCGAAGGGGTACCACACATACAGCCCCTTGACCGGGTACCGGACGTCCATGATCTCGGCCCGCCAGAGGATCTCGTGGTACCACCCGGAGAAGTCCTGTTTCGGGGGCAGGGTTTTGCGTTCCTCTTCCGGCGGCACCGTCACACCTACGCGACCAGAGATATGATTTGAGGCGTAATAAAAGCCTCGATTCCCGCTGCCAGGGCTACCAGGGGCAGAACTGCACGAAGAAAGAGAGATCCCAGGTCCCGGGCCCGGGCCGCCGCGTCTTCGTCCCCCTTCCATTCCCGCCAGAGGGCCTCGGCCAGGCGCAGCCCCAGCGCACCGGCGAGGATGAAGGAAGGGATCTCCACGACGCCGTGGGGGAGGATGGCGGCCAGCACGTACAGGATCCCCTTCTCCTGCCGGACCGCCTCCATCACCCCCCCGATCACGAGCCCGTTTGTCCCCGCAATGAAGAGCGTCACGGCCCCGAGGGATGCGCCTCCCAGGAATAGGAGCAGGCAGGTCTGCAGGTTGTTGAGGAAGATAGCGGCAAAGAGGAGCAGGGGGTTCCCGGCAGGGATGCCTCCCAGGAGCTGGTCCTTCAGGACCTGGATGAGGGTCCGCCCCACCCCGGGATCCTGCGACACGACAAGACCCCCCAGGACCAGGGTGGCAAGGAAGAGGCCGGTGATCACGAGGGCGGGCCTGGCCAGGCCTTCCCTAGACATAGAGCACCATCCGGGCCATGTCCCGGACACCGGGCGCCAGCCCCACCACGATCATGGCCAGGAGAATCAGGTGCCAGAGCGCCGGGTTCCCCTCCTTCCGGTAGGCCGAGAGGACGTAGATGGCCGGGATCACGACAGCGATTTTTAAAAGAAACATGGAGAAAGCGGTGCCGGTGAGGGCGATGAGCGTGGAGCCCACGACGTGCACCTCGACGTAGCGGAGGGGGTGAAGGTCGATTCCGACGCTGGTTGCCGAGGCATCCAGCATTTGGGCAAAGATGAGAACCCGGAACAGCGTATCCCCTGCGTCCTTCCAGCCAAGGACCCGCTCCAGGAGCGCCGAGAGCGCGAGACAGGTGGCGATGGCCAGGGCCAGGATTGAGAAGAGGATGGCCAGGTCCACCCGTGCCGAGGTGAGGCCGAACCAGAGGAGGAGGAGCCCAACCCCTGCAGATGCCCCGGCACCCACGCCCGCGTAGAGAGGATGGAACCGGGGCACCACCCCCTTCCCCTCCAGGTACCGGGCAAGGACCAGGGAGATGGCGGTGAACCCGAAGACGAGGAAGAAGATCAGGGGTGTTACCAGCAGGTAGCGGTACGGTGCAGGGACGAGACCGGTATCTTCCACCACCCGGAGGAGGCCGCCCAGCACCACGTACGGGAGGGTGGAGAGTACAAGGTCCCGGTCCACCGGGACACCGCTCCGGGCAAGCCACCGGTACACCAGGTACACCGCGATGAGGAGGATGAGGGCGTAGGTGAGGGTGTCGACGGGATTATAGTGCTCTCCAAGGACAATGGGATCAATGTAGTATTTGTAGATGAACTCTCCAATCATGAATGATCCGAAATGAGCGGAGATGGTATGGAACTGCTCAGGAATAAAGGTTTTGACAAGTCCAAATGGATGCAGCTCCCCAGGGACGTCGTGATCGGGCACGATGTGCTCACCCAGCTCCCCGCGGTCTGCGATGACCTGTCGCTGGGGGAGAAGGTGCTCGTCGTGGCCGGATCCCATACCATGAAGATCGCGGGAGAGACCGTGCTCCGGCTCCTGGAGGAAAGGTACTCGGCGAAGACGTTCATCGCTGACGAGATCAGCCCTGCCATCATCCGGAAGGCGGAGAAGGCGGCGGCCGGCTGCGACTTTCTCGTTGGGGTGGGGGGAGGCAGGGTCATTGACACGGCCAAGATCGCCTCGTTCAACCTGGAACGGCAGTTCATTTCCATCCCCACCGCGGCATCCCACGATGGCATCGCTTCCGCTTCCGCGACGGTGCCGTCCCGGGAGGGGTCACGGTCCCTGAAGGCCCATCCCCCGGTGGCCATCGTGGCAGACACGGGCATCATCGCCTCGGCGCCGCACCGGCTGCTGGCCTCCGGCTGTGCCGACATCATCTCCAACTACACCGCGGTGCTGGACTGGGAGCTCTCCCACCGCCTGCGGGGGGAACCGGTCTCGGAGTATGCCTTCACCCTCTCCCGGATGACGGCCGAGATCCTGGTCAGGAACGCGGACCTGATCCGGCCCCACCAGGAGGAGTCGGCCTGGATCGTGACAAAAGCCCTCGTCTCCTCCGGGGTGGCCATGTCCATTGCCGGGTCCTCCCGGCCTGCCAGCGGCGGGGAGCACAAGTTTTCCCATGCCCTGGACCGGCTGGCCCCTGAGAAGGGGCTCCACGGCGAGAAGTGCGGGATCGGCACCATCATCACCATGTACCTGCATGGAGGGGACTGGAAGGGGATCCGGGACTCGCTGCGCCGGATCGGCGCCCCCACCACCCCCGCCGAGATCGGAATTGACGATGGAACGGCGGTGGAGGCGCTTCTCGCCGCCCGGCAGATCCGGCCCGAGCGGTTCACCATCCTGGACATGGGCTTAACAAGGGAATCCGCGGAGTCCTTAATTACGATGCTGTATAAAGAGTGAGTGGCTATGGCAGAGGCAAAACCCAAGGTGACCCTCATCGGCCGGCTGCTGGCAAAACCCGGGCTCGAGTTCATCTACGAGGGCGAGCTTGCGGAGTGCGAGTCCTGCAAGGTGAGGAAGGCCTGCAATAACCTCCAGTCCGGGAGGAAATACCGGATCGTCACGGTCCGCACCACGGCTCCCCATGACTGCCAGGTCCATGCCTCGGGGTCCTGCGCGGTTGAGGTGGTGGAGTCACCGGTGGTGGCCCTGATCCCCGCGGATATGGCCATCATGAACTCCAAGATCCCGTACGAGTGCTCCTGCCGCCAGGTGGAGTGCAAGAGCTACGAGCTCTGCAGGCCCGAGGGCGTCATCGAAGGCGAACGTTACATGGTGGGGGAGATCCTGGGGAACGCCCCCGACATCTGCGAGAAGGGCAGGTCCCTGAAACTCGTGGAGCTCCGGCCGCTGTGACCCCTGAGGATGATACTTTTTTCAATCATCAATTGTAAGTGAGATACTCTTGGAAGGTCCCGCAGAGAACTCCAGCTACCGCTGCACCCTTTGAAGTTTTCACTAAGAGACGCACAACGGTATCATGCGTTCGCGTACTGCTACTGGTACGCTCTTGGGGGCTCCGCCCCCGCCGCGTGGGCATCCCCCGGGGAGGATAGTCCGATCATCGGTTGAAACCGACCTGGTGAGATATCCTCATTGGGGGGGCGCCCACGCGGCGGGGGGGACGCAGTCCCCCCCTGGACCGTCCCGGTACTCATCTTTTTAGAACAGCCCGAACCCTGCAGGCATCGTGCACCACACCTTCCGCATCCGCCGCATCAGGGGCGGGAGGCGGCCCACAGCCCCCGGGCAAGCACCATGAGGGCCGGCCCATCCCGCAGCGCGGCCAGCCAGTGCAGGGGGATGGCTTCGACACCCCAGCAGGCGCCGGCGAGCGCCCCGCTGATGGCCCCGGCCGTGTCCGTGTCGCCCCCCAGGTTCACGGCCCGGACCACCGTTTCCTCATATGTCGCTGCCTCCATGAAGACCCGGACCGCGCAGTGGGTGATGGTGACGGCGTCCAGGGACGCCACCGGCTCGATGGTACGATAGCGGGAGAGCACCTGCCGGACCTCCCCCCGCAGACATGCGGCCGTGGCCCGCTCCAGTGCGCGTCCGCGGGGCACGCCGCGGGCCAGGTCGGCCACCATCCGGTTCACAGCCAGGGAACAGGTTCCCGCCACCGGATCGTAGTGGGTGATGCGGGAGCAGGCCAGCGAGACCACGTCAAGAGCGGGGGGGGTGAACATGATGGCGAGCGGCAGGCCGCGCGCGACCGAGCCGTTGGACCTGGACCCGCCCTGCAGCCGGTGCACGAGAGCCGGGGCCTCCCGGGCAGGGACTCCCTGCTGCAGGAGGGTGAAGACACGGGTGGAGGTGGGCCCGAAGAGATGGGGATGGCGCAGGTACCCCTCCAGGAGGCGGGCGGTCAGGTCCCAGGGCGCGTAGCCGCGGCAGGCTGCGAGAGACCGCGCCACCGCGGCGGCCTGCAGGGTATCATCGGTGACTGAGCCCGCGGGGAGGCCGTGGATGCCGCCTCCCCGCATCTCCCTGACGGGCAGCGGCGGGGGAGGCAGACCCTCCAGGGGCGCACCCATCGCGTCCCCTACCGCCAGCCCCAGCAGCATTCCGGCCGCGCGCGCTTCTTCCAATATAAAGATCACCGGTAAAATATATCTAGGAATGAAATTTAAATGCACTGAAGGTGATAGTGTGCAGAAGGAAGAGTTGCTCCATCTCCATATGCTTCTTATCCATGTCAAGAAATACTATGAAAACATCACCTCCGAAGAGATCTTCACCGACAGATACGATTCCCTTTCCATTTCTCCGGTCCATATCCACAAGAACAAGATCCTGCACAAGCAGGCGATCCTCACACTGGGAGAGGAGATCGTCCACCACCTCCGGCTCGGGCACGGGCCGGTGGTGGAGTACCGTGCCGACACCACCCCGGAATCGGTCGCTGTCCAGCACTGATCCATGGACAGTGACCGGGTCCTGCGGGAGATCATATCCCGTATCTCTTCTACCCCGTCTCCTGCCCCCGAGATCCAGAGGATCAAGCGCGAGGTCTGCCGCAGGCATGGCACCTCTCCGATCCCCCGCAATTCGGCGATCCTTGCCGCCGCGACCCCGGAGGAGCGGGCCTGGCTGCGGCCGCTCCTGCAGCTGAAGCCCACCCGCACCCGTTCGGGGGTGGCCCCCGTGGCCGTGATGACCTCCCCCGCACCCTGCCCCCACGGGAAGTGCCTGCCCTGCCCGGGCGGGCCTGACCACCCCTTCGGCTCTCCCCAGAGCTACACCGGGGAGGAGCCCGCAGCCCTCCGCGCCCGGGAGCATGGCTACGACCCGTTCCGGCAGGTGACGGCCCGCCTCGCGCAGTTCGAGGCCATGGGCCACCCCGTGGACAAGGCAGAGCTGATCCTGATGGGGGGCACCCTCACCGCGCGGCCGCCCGAGTACCAGCGGTGGTGCGTTGCCTCCTGCCTGGAGGCCCTGAACCACTACCGGAACGAGGGGTATATCCCTGACCCGGACCGCCCCTTTGGCGAGATCGCGGAAGCACAGGAGCGCGCCCCGGTCCGGTGCGTTGCCCTCACCTTCGAGACACGGCCCGACTGGTGCCGGCAGGAGCACGTGGACCTCATGCTGGAACTGGGGGTCACCAAGGTGGAACTGGGAGTGCAGCACCTGGACGACCGGATCCTCGCCCTGAACCGCCGGGGGTGCACGGTGGAGGATACGGTGGAGGCCAGCAGGCTCCTGCGGGACCGGGGGATGAAGGTGGGGTTCCATGTCATGCCCAACCTCCCGGGCGCCACGCTCGCGGACGACCGGGCCATGTTCCGGGACCTCTTTGCGGACGAGCGATTCCGGCCGGATTTCCTGAAGATCTATCCCACGCTGGTCACGCCGGGATCCGAGATCGAAGTCCTCTGGCAGCGGGGGGAGTACCGGCCTTACGATGAAGAGGACCTGGTGGAACTGGTGGCCTATGCCAAGTCCCTGCTCCCCTCATGGGTGCGGCTCCAGAGAGTCCAGCGGGATATCCCTGCCTGGCTCATCACCGCGGGCTCACGGCACAGCAACTTCCGCCAGCTGGCACGGAAGCGCCTGGAGGCACGGGGCCTCTCCTGCCGGTGCATCCGCTGCCGGGAGGCGGGCCGGATGGCATCCTCGGGCGAACCTGCCCTGGCCACGGAACGCTACCGGTGCAGCGGCGGAGACGAGTTCTTCATCACCATGGTCTCGGGCGATGCCCTGATCGGCTTCGCCCGGCTGCGGTTTCCTTCGCGGAGCATGGGCAGGGTTGATGAGGGGACGGCACTGATCCGGGAGCTGCACGTGTACG
>Ga0315291_10000717_pt1 | contig 43986 bp, 33 predicted proteins | sample YL17G12_20_MG_FD_203070 | JGI IMG/M metagenome (GOLD analysis project Ga0315291, IMG submission 203070) | Sediment microbial communities from Yellowstone Lake, YNP, Wyoming, USA - YL17G12_20 | ecosystem: Environmental > Aquatic > Freshwater > Lake > Sediment | place: USA: Wyoming | collected...
GCCGGTGGCCGATGAAAAGGCCGACTACCCGGCCGAAAAGGTCCATGTCCCGGATACGGCGGCTCTTGTGCTCAGCGCGGACGTAGCGAACCATGGCCGAATCCACGTTGGGTGGCGGCCAGAACACGCTCGGCTTAAGAACCCGGAGCATCTCGACTGTACCGGTAGCACCAAGGAAGATGCTCAGGGTCCCGTAGCTTTTGCTGCCGGGGGACGCCGCCATGCGCTGGGCCACTTCTTTCTGGACCGTCACGGTCATAGTATCCGCCGTCACAGGCCCTTTCACGAGGTTAATCATGACCGAGGAAGCGACATCATAGGGCAGGTTCGATACGAGGAGAATCCGCCCCCCGAGTCTCGCCTGCGCGCGTGTCACGGCGTCCGTGACGGCCGGGGCAATCGTCCCCTTGCCGGAGAGGACATCGACGTTGATGATCTGAACGTTTTCGGCGCCGCCGAGCCGGGATTGAGCGATGCTTGCCAGCGTGCGGTCCAGCTCAATACTGACCACCTGTCCCGCCTCTTCCGCGAGCGCCTCAGTGAGCGAGCCCGTCCCGGCGCCGATCTCCAGGACCGCGTCGCGGCTTCCGATCTGCGCCGAATCGGCCAGCAGCCGCATCAGGTTCAAGTCCACGAGGAAATGCTGGCCGAGCCGCCGGTTCGGCGCGACGCCCGCGGAAGACAACAACTCCTGGATTTCACGCTTGGTTTGCATCGGAAAACGATAGTGGAAATCGTGTGCAGAGCACCGCCTACGGTTACGACTTGTCATTCCCGCGAAAGCGGGAATCCAGAAACCCATCGAATGTTCATGGACCCCTGCTTTCGCAGGGGTGACATCGGTCTCGAATGAATTCCGCGCTTTTGCTCGTCATTTCGACCAAGGCTGAAGACCGCCCCCTTGTCATTTCGACCGGAGGCCGAAGGCCGGAGTGGAGAAATCCGGCTGCGAATGAGAGACGCGCCGTGTCCGCGGCCAGATGTCTCGACTCCGCTTGCGCTCCGCTCGACATGACAATCCTCGCGGTGTATTCCCGTCACCTGTGGCAGCGAGACGTCCGAGGGTCGGGATCATTGCGCCGGGTCACCGGAATCTTCGCGGGGCGTGCCGTTGACCGGCCGGCCGTTAGGTGTCACGCTGGCGAGCTGACAGGCCCGTTTGATCTTGGCCATCTGGATCGCCATCATGAGAGCGGACTCCATACTCGACGGGTTCGCCAGGTTGCGGCCGGCGATGTCGAAGGCCGTGCCGTGCGCGGGCGAGGTCCGGACGAGAGGAAGACCGATCGTGATGTTGACCGCGTGCTCGAAGTCGAGCAGCTTGACCGGAATCATGCCCTGGTCGTGATACATGGCGACCACGCCGTCGAACTCGCCGTGCATGGCGCGCACGAACAGTGCATCCGCCGGGATCGGGCCGACGCAGTTGATTCCCTGCTCCTGGGCCAGCAGAATCGCCGGGGCGATGATCCGCTGCTCCTCGTCTCCGAACTGGCCGTTCTCGCCCGCATGGGGGTTCAGGGCGGCCACGCCGATCCGCGGACTATCGACGGCGAAGTACTCCTTGAGGGCATCGTTGAGCAAGTCGATCGGCTCAAAGACACAGCCGATGGTAAACTTGTTGCGAACGTCGAAAAGCCCCACGTGGATGGTCGCCAGCGCCACCTTCAGCGGTCCGGCCACGAACATCATCGCCTTGCGCGGCGACTTCAGCTTTTGCGCGAACATCTCCGTATGGCCGGGCCAGGGCGCATCGGCCATCTTCCAGCTTTCCTTGCTGATCGGGCCGGTGACGATGGCGTCAATGACGCCGTCTCGGGCCGCCGAAATCGCATCGGTGCAGAACTTGATCGAGGCCTCGCCCGCCACCCGGCTCGGCTCTTTCAGCCACGGCGGCACGCTATATTCGTCGTAATCCGCCACCACGACCTTGTACGGGTACTCCCGGCTGATTTTCTCGTGCTGATGGCGGCCCCAGTACGGCTCGATCTCGGCCCGGTCCGCCGCATAGCAGAGCTGCTCGTTCATCCCGAAGACGATGAACTTGGCCGAGCGCCGGACCTCCGGGTCCGCCAGTGCCTTGACAACCACCTCGGGCCCGATGCCCGCCGCATCTCCCATGGTCACCCCGATGACCATCTGCTCCGAGATCGAGTTGTGGTTGTCCTTCATCATCAAAAACCCATCTGTCGTAATCGTTCGACCGTCAGCGGCTGCTGTTTTGGCACGATGGCTTCCAACTGCCGCCGGACAATCTTGACGAGAATATCCACCTCGATATTCACTCGCCCACCTATATATGCGTTGCCGAGCGTCGTTCTGTTCAACGTCTCAGGAATTGCCGCGATGCGGAAGCCCCCCGGCCCAATCCCCGCAATCGTCAAACTCACGCCGTCTACGGCCACCGAGCCTTTGGGCACCATCTGTTCCAACAGCTCCGGCTCGGCGTCCAACTCTATATCGGCAAACTCACCGAGCCTTTTAACCGCGCGAATCGTACCGACTCCGTCCGCATGGCCCTGCACGATGTGTCCACCGAAGCGATCCGTCGGCTTCATGGCCCGCTCGATGTTCACCCGGGCCGGCGGCCGCAGCGCGCCTAAGGTCGATTTACTCAGCGTTTCCGGGCTCAATCCGAAGGTCGCCAGGGCACCCTGGAGCCGGGTTACCGTCAGGCAGACCCCGCTGACGGCGATGCTGTCGCCGGTCCGGCAATCGCCGGCCAGCTCGCCCAAATCCACCACGAGCGACCCGTCCGAGCCGGCGCCCGGCGCTACCGACTTCACCTCGCAAACAGCTTCTATGAGTCCTGTAAACATGTCCGATTGTCTTTGCGCTACTTTCTCACTCCTCCGTGAGGCCTGATCCTATGCTATGATTATCCACCCCCTCCTGTCAAACAATTGTTCCAGGAGTGCTGCGCCGGGGTGCACAACAGACCCTGACAGAGCAGGCAAAAGGTCGATGGGCGGCACCACCTTGCGGCCGGTGTGGCAAATTCTCTTTTGCCTGGCGGGCGGGCGTGTTAGGATGACGGCGCAGCGAGAGCGCGGTGGTACCGGCGCTGGCTCGCCGCAACGGGTGGGGAGCCGGCCGCGTGTTTGCTATCGTCAGGCCCACAGCAGATTGGTATGATGAGTCCACGATAACGCTGTGAGGACGATGTGGTGGTTCCGGCAGAGAAAGGAGCGAACATCATGAATACGATCTGGCTGAAAATCGCAGGGGTTTTCCTTGTCGTGGTCATTGCGCTCGTTGTGCTCGGCAGATGGGGCGGCAATAAATCTGCGCCGGCGCCCGAGCAAACCCAGGCGAAATCCGAGCAGGCTCAGAAGCCCAAGACATTCTACGACATGGCGGACCGCGACAAGCAGTTCAACGAGCCGCCCAAGCCGGTGGAGCCGCCGGCGCCGCAATCGGCCCCCCAGCCCGAGCCGCAGCCGCCCCAGCCGCCGGCCCAACCGCCCGGACGCCCCTCCGGTGTGGTCTATCCGAGCGACCTCAAGGGCCCGACCACGCTGTACTTCAAGCCGATGAGCGAAGAAGATGACATTCAGGCGCAGCAATTGCTGCCCTATGCGACGGCCGGACGAAGTATCGGCAGGCTGCCCGTTATGCAGTACGGCCTGATGATGAAGGCCTGCGAGCAGATCGAACAGCGCTGGCCCGACAGTTGGTACGCCTTCCGGGCCAAGCAGATGGAGGAGGAGATCACCCAGTACCAGGATCGCTACGCGATGATGTACAAGATCACGCCGCAACGACTGGACATCAGCAGATTCATGAAGCCGAGGCAGGGCACGGAGCCTCGCGTTGTGGAGCCGACACGAAGATGACAGAGACCCTCGCCGAGACGATTCCCGTAATTTCCATCACCGCCGACTGTCTGCCCGAAGCCTGGGAAAAGGCCGTGCTCGCCGTGTGGGACCGGGGCTATGAAGTCAAGACCCAGTACGACAAGCCCCAGGACCCGCCGAGCAAGGATGCGACGGTCATGATCGTGGTGACGAATCCCTTCCGCGAGCCCCGCATCCACAAGAATTTCCCCGGCGGACCCGAGGAGCTCGAGGCGTACCGGCAGGAAGTGGTCCACGGCATCCACGACCATTGGATCGACCCGGCCGCCGGCAAGTGGACGTACACTTACCACGAGCGGCTGTTCGCCTATCGTCCGGTCGAGAACCTGCGCAACCCCAACGGCCAAAAGCCGTTCCGCGCGGTCAACCAGATTCAGTACATCATCGACAGCCTGTCGAAGACCCCCCATACCCGCCGGGCCCAGGCCGTGACCTGGATGCCGACCGCCGACCCGCAGACGGACGACCCGCCCTGCCTCCAGCGCATCTGGTGCCGGCTCGTCGCGGACGACGCGGGCACCTGGACGCTGAATATGAACACGCACTGGCGCAGTCGCGACCTCTACAAGGCGTGGTTCATGAACGTCTACGCGCTGACCGACCTGCAGCGGACCATGGCCGAGGCCATCGCGCAGAAACGGGGCGAGCCGGTGCGCGTGGGACGGTACGTCGATATCAGCGACTCGCTGCACATCTACGGCAGCTACTTCAAGGAGGCCGCCGTCGAGGTTGAGAAGATGCGCCGGACCCCCTTCACGCAGCGGGCCTGGGAAAGCAGCCATCCGGCGTTCGAAATGATGACGCAGGAGGCACGCGAGAAGCTGGCCCGCGACCCCGACTGGTTCGCCAAGGCACGAGGGTGATTCATCACGCTCATTTAGAGACGACAGGAGCAGATAATGGCAATGATCGTAAACGGCGAGAGAATCGAAGATCAGGACATCCGGCAGGAGGTAGAGCGCCTGCGACCCAGTTACGAGCAGGTCTTTGCCGACGACGAGCCGGCGATGCGCGAGGCCCGGCTCCTGGACTGGTCGAAGGAAAACATCATCGAGCGGGTCCTGCTGCGCCAGGAAGCGAAGAAGAACGGCGCGCAGATCCCGGCGTCCGACGTCGAGGTGGCCTTGACAAAACTCAAAGAACAGTACGAAAAGCCCCAGGAGCTCTATGAGGACTTCCACGTCGACAGCGACGAGAAGATTAGGGAGCTGATCGAGCTCCAGATGAAGGTCCAGCACAAGATCAACGACATCTACGCCGCCGTGCCGGAGCCTGCGGAGAGCGAGATTCGCGAATACTACGACCAGAACCGGGAACGGTTTCAAGCGGGCGAGCAGGTTCGCATCGCCCACATCGTCAAGTACGTCAACTGGCAGACCGACGAGACGGCCGCATTCGAGGCCATCACGCGGGCCCACGACGAGCTCCAACGCGGCACCCCGTTCGAGGCCGTGGTGGACAAGTACACCGACTGCGCCGACAGCGGTGGCGACCTCGGCTACGTCGTGCCGGGCCAGTTGGTCGAGGAGTTCGAGGACGTCGTCTTCAACCTCAGCGTCGGCCAGGTCAGCGACGTGTTCCGTACACGCTTCGGCTTCCACGTGGCGAAAGTCTACGACCGCAAGCCGCCGGCCGTGCCGCCGCTCCAGGAAATCCGCCGCCAGGTCACTGAGGAAGTCAAAGAGCACAAGCGCGAGCAGGCCCTCGGTGACTATCTCGACAAGCTGCGCAGCCAGGCGACCGTCGCAGAAGTCTGAGGCAAAGGCGGAGCCATCGATAAGCCCGCACGGCCCCGCACCGGAACTCGTGGAGACGCCAAATCTTGCGTCTCGACCGGCTTTCCTCGCTGCGCGGGAAGGACATTGCCGTAGCCCTCGGTCATCGTCTCATCCTGTAGGGCAAAAAAGCCGCCTGGGCGATTTGCCTCCCGCCATTTCTATCGTAGACTTTAAGTGACTGGAAAGGGAGGGCAGGATGCAACGGCTGGTGTCGTGTCGACCGAGAGGGGGACCTCAAGGCGGTTGTTGCCGAGAAATACCCCTGGCGGCGAACGACAAAAAGACCTCAAGCTGGCCTACGAACGCAAAAACTCGGGATTAGCGCCAAATCACCATAACCTTATGGGGGGGCTATGTGAGTTTCTTTCCGAGTTGGCCTCTGCGTCCCTGAACGCAGAGGCCCTTTTTTTTCTTGAATTTCCCACTTGGCACGCGGTATAATCAATTCCCGACCGGACCTGTGATTCTATTCCCGAAGAGCCAGTCTGCTCCGGAAGGAGGGGCAGCAACGAGCCCAATAGCGGCGACAAGCCAGAGGTGGTTACCGTTTGCTTCATGGCAAGGTATCACTATTTCTTAAAGAAGGAGGACCGTTATGTGGAAATTATCTTTATTAGTGGGTGTGGTCGCGGCCATCCTGCTCTGCGGTAACGTGGCCCAGGCGGGGCGGGACATCACCGGCCCGCTGGATACCGTGAAGGCGGTTCCTGACGACGGCGACTGGCCGCCCAACGAAGTGCCGCGTCAGGCCTGCGATGACCAGATCCTGACGAAGTATCTGCACTTTAAGGGTGGGAACATGCCCACGGGCATCCGAGTCACGCCCGTGGCAGGGCCGACTGTGGTGACAGGGGTTACTTTCACGACCGCCAATGATTCGGACTACCGCGACCCCATCACGTACGAGTTGTCCGGCTCCAATGACAGCATCGATGGGCCGTACACACTGATCGCCAGCGGCCCTATCAAGGATTTTGCCGGGGCGACGGCTTGGCCGCGGCGTACGAAGACCACGACACCCATGCGGTTCGCCAACACCGTATCGTACAAGCACTATCAGTTGTTGTTCCCAACGACTCGCACTCCAGCCACCGAGCCCTACATGCAGATTGCCGAGATCGAGTTGCTGTCGGACGTGTTCGTCGCCACCGCGCCGAAGCCGGCCAATGGCGCTCTCGGCATCGTGATGCCGCTGCTGCAGTGGACGCCCGGCGACACCGCTGTGTTCGAGGACGTCTATGTCGGCACGACACCGGAGCTGACGGCGGCCGACCGTGTCGGCAATCATCAGTCGGCCCTGTTGAAAATGTTGTACTATGCCAAAGGCCTGGTCCCCGGGCAGAAGTATTACTGGCGCGTCGATGATTTCGACGTGACCGGCAAGGTGTACACGGGCGACGTGTGGACGTTCTCCGCGGCCCCGCTGATCGCCTATTCGCCCAACCCGTTGGACGGCGACAAGTGGCTCTCCACGGGCACAACCTTGAGCTGGCTGCCGGGCCAGAACGCCCTGTCGCATGAACTCTATTTCAGCACCGACAAGAACGCCGTCCTGAACCGTGACGCCAGCGCCTTCCAAGGCAAGCTGAACGCGCCGACCTTCAACCCGGGCACCCTGACGGAGAAGACCGCGTACTACTGGGCCGTCGATGAAGTCCTCAGCGCGGGCAAGAACGCCGGCGAATTGTGGAGCTTCACCACGGTTGGTGCCGGCGGCGGCCTCAAAGGCGAGTACTTCAACAACACAACCATGAGTGGAGTGCCGGGCTTCACGCGGATCGACCCGGACATCAACTTCAATTGGGGTGGCAATGGCCCCGGCGCGCCGATCGGGACGACCGGTTGGTCGGCCCGCTGGACGGCGGACCTCGACATCGCCGTTGCCGACACGTATACCTTCGCGATCACCAGCGCCGGCGGCACCCGGTTGTGGATCGATGGCAAGCTGATCATCGACATGTGGGTGTCCTGGGTCCCCACGACGTATGGCAGTCTGCCGACGTACCTGGACCGAGGCATCCATTCGCTGCGCGTGGAGTACGCGAACTGGGATCGTACCGACGCCCAGCAGATATTGTACTGGGAGAGACCGGGGGCGGCCCAAGCGATCGTCCCGGCCGGTCCGTTGCAGCCGCCGGTCCGAGCCCGAGCGCTCTATCCGGCCAACGGCGATGTCAATGTCCCGCAGGACGTCACGCTGACCTGGTCGGTCGGGGAAAAGGCCGCCCAGCATGACATCTACTTCGGCGACGATGCCAATGCCGTGGCCGCCGCCGATCCCTCCAGCAGCTTGTACAAGGGCCAGCAGCAGCGGGACGAGAACACGCTCGCTGTCAGCAATCTGGAATGGAACAAGACCTACTACTGGAGAGTCGATGAGGTCAATGAGGCGGATGCCGACAGTCCGTGGGTCAGCAGCGTCTGGAGCTTTACCACGGCGGACTTCCTCGTGGTCGATAACTTCGAGACCTACACCATCGAGGAAGGCAACCGCATCTTCGATCTCTGGATCGATGGCTGGGCCACCGGTCTCAACGGCTCGATGGTCGGCTACATTGATCCGCCGTTTACGGAGCAAGCGATCGTGCATGGTGGTGCCCAGTCGATGCCGATGGACTACAACAACGTCAACTCGCCCTTCTACAGCGAGGCCGAGAGAGAGCTCTCGCCCGTACAGAACTGGACGGTCAACGGTGTGACGGACCTGGTTCTGTTCGTCCGAGGCAATGCGGCACGGTTCGTGGAGAATCCGGCCGGCACGTACAAGATCAGCGCCAACAGTGTCGATGTCTGGGGCACGGCGGACAACTTCCGCTTCGCGTACAAGACCCTCAACGGCGATGGCTCGATTTCCGCCAAGGTCATCAGTGTCACCAACACCAACGCCTGGGCGAAGGCCGGCGTGATGATTCGTGAGAGTGTGGATCCGGCCTCCTCGTACGCCTTCATGTTCCCGACGCCCGATGGCCGCCGCGCGTTCCAGAATCGCCCGGTGATGGGCGGCAGTGCCGTTTCGGCCCACAGTGCCACGGGTCTGGTCACCCTGCCGTTCTGGGTCAAGGTGGAGCGAAAGGGCAACCAGCTCACCGCGTACTATTCCACGGACGGCAAGAACTGGACCAAGCAGCCGGATACCGAGAACACCGGCACCGATGCTTCGCCCAACCCGCAGACGATTGCCATGACCGGCAGCGTCTGCATTGGTCTGGCCGTGGCCAGCAACAACAGCCGGGGTGGCACCTGCTTTGCCACGTTCTCCGATGTGGTTACCACCGGCTCGGTCAGCGGGTCATTCAAGGTGGCCGATGTCGGCACGATTGACCCCGGCAACGATCCGGCGACTCTGTATGTGGCGATCCAGGACAGCGCCGGCAAGCTGGCCGTGGTGAACAATCCGGATGCGGGCGCGGTCAACGTTCTGGAGTGGACCGAGTGGCAGATTCCGCTGAGCCAGTTCACCGGCGTGAATCCGGCCAAGGTCAAGAAGCTGTACATTGGTATGGGCGACCGGACGAATCCGGCCCCGGATGGCGCCGGCCGTATCTACATCGATGATATCCGCGTAACCAAGCCGTAACTGGTAGCGGATAAGACAGTCCATGCAGCACAACGGGACCTGTGCCAGGCAACCTTGGCACAGGTCCTTCTTTTCTATGACGCGCCCACCTTGCCCCGCACAGGCAAAATGTGCCGGTTGACACGCTGAATATCCTTTCTCGGCGCACATTTCATTTGACACACCACATCTGGGCCGTACAATAAATCGCGCAACTACGTAAGGTAGAGTTGCGGATAGTAAAGGAATACGAACGGTCGGCTGTCGTGAATCGTCTGGGGCCGGTTGTCGGTTGATCGTTGCTAATGACTGGGCCGGACCGGCGATCGACGGAACGCAAGGAGGTTGATTGGGGTTGTGAGATGTCCTTTCTGCAAGGAAGACAAGGATAAGGTCGTTGATTCGCGCGCCAGCGATTCCGGCCGCGTCATCCGACGGCGCCGCCAGTGCTTAGTCTGCAAGAGGCGTTTCACTACCTACGAGAGAACGGGCGAGAGCTTCAAACTGCACGTGGTGAAGAAGGACAAATCCCGCGTGCCCTACGAGCGGGAAAAGATCATCGCCGGCTTGCAGAAAGCGTGCTACAAGAGACCCGTCTCCGCCGAACAAATCCAGCAAATTGCCGACCGGACGGAAGAGGACGTTTTCCGCAGCTTCGACAAGGAGGTGACGTCCGCCTTTATCGGTGAGTGCGTGATGAAACACCTGCGCGACGTGGATAAGGTGGCTTATATCCGCTTCGCGAGCGTCTACCGGGAGTTCAAGGACGCCGGCGAGCTGATCGATGAGATCAGCCGGGCGATCCAGGAGACGGAGACGACCGACCAGCTCAAGCTCTTTGACCAGTAAACAGCACCTGGTAGAGATGCAAAATCGTGCATCGCTACGGAGGACGAATCGATTGCAGGGAGGCAACCGATCACAGATGAATAAGCAGCTACACGTTGTCAAGGCCGACGGAACGACCGAAGAGTACCTTCACACGAAGGTCATCGGGACGATCAACAACGCGCTTTCGGCCGCGGGCCGGCCCGACATCGCCATGGCCGAGGACCTGGCCGAGGTGGTGACGTATTACCTGTACAAAAAGCAGGACCAGCGTCAGGTCAGCTCCGGCGAAATTCTCGCCATGATTAAGGCGGTGCTCACCTCGACGGGTCATGAGGCGGCCGCGGTGGCGCTCGGCGAGCACGCCATCGGGCGACGGCTGCGACGCGCCCGCACCGAGGTCCTGGCCGTCAACGTGCAGGATTTCCGCGACGTGGAGGAGCTCCATCGCCTGCGGCAGTCGCCGCAGCGGATGCCCTGGGATAAGAGCAGGATCGTTTGCGACCTGACGACGGAGGCGGGTATGTCCCGCCAGACCGCCCGGGCGGTCGCGTCGGTCGTGGAGGAGCGGGTCTTCAACATGGGTATGACTCTGGTTCCGCGCAGTCTGGTCAAGCAGCTCGTATTGGGCGAAGCCGCCGCCATGCTCCGCGCCCAGAAGGAGCTTCAGGCGGTCTGAGGCTGCTGCGAAAGCCCGAAGCAGTATTCTGCCCGGCCTCGATATAGGACCTATTCTGATGCTTGATCGGCCGGGCCAGGGATCAGGTGCTTGGCGCGCTCGATCACTTGCTCGGCGGGCTCTTCCGGTCCGACATCGAGCCAATGGACCCCCCGGAACGTTTTGAACCAGGTACGCTGGCCTTTGGCGAGACGACGCGTGTTCTTTTTGATCTGCTCCACGGCATCCTCCAAGCTCATCCGCCCTTCGAGATACTCGATGATCTCGGCATAGCCGATCGCGCATCGCGCCTGCTGGCTCAAGGGCTTCTCCTCGGCCAGCAGCGATCGGACTTCCTCCACCAGACCCAGTTCCATCATCTGCTTGACCCGCGCGTTCATCCGCCGGCTCTCGACGTCCTTCTCGCGGCGGATGCCGATGATGGTCCAGTCATGCCTCGGCCGCTCCGCTTCGAACTGCCTTTGCAGGCTCGAGATAGGCTTGCCGGTCAGCCGGTATACTTCGAGGGCCCGAATGATGCGTTTCGCGTCGCTCGGACTGATCCGGCCGGCCGCCTCCGGGTCGATTCCGCCCAGCTCGGCATGAAGCGCCGCGAGGCCCTCGACCGCCGCCCTCGACCGCAGCTCGGCCCGGATCTGCTCGTCGCTACCGGGACCCTCGAACAGTCCGTAGAGCAGGGCCTTGATATATAAAGCGGTCCCGCCGACCGCCACCACCGTCTTGCCCCGGCGGCAGATCTCCGCGATGGCCGCCAGAGCCCGCTCGAGGAACAATCCCACACTGAACGATTCGCTCGGCTCGACCACGTCGATCAAGTGGTACCGGACGCGCTGCTGCGCCTCCCGGAAGGGCTTGGCCGTGCCGATGTCCATGCGGCGGTAAACCTTCATGGAATCTACGCTCAGAATCTCGCCGTCCAGGGCCTGGGCCAGCTCAAACCCCAGCCGGGCCTTGCCGGAGGCCGTGACCCCCAAGATCAGTATCATTGACGATTTACCATTTACCATTTATTATTTAGCTTCGCCCTGCGAGCGACTCCTTCAACAGTCGTTGGTCGCAAGTTGATGGTCGCCAACTCCCAACGACCGGCGACTTCACGGGCCGGGAGCAGAGCCTGTCTGTCCTCAATAGTAAATGGTAAGTAGTAAGTAGTAAACATGTCATCATCACGAACGGCTAACTCGGACTTCGATTCCTTACTGACCCAAAAGGTCCGGATTATCAATGAAACCCTCGCGCGGCTCCTCGCCGACCAGCAGCAGATCCAGGAGGACCTGCGCCAGGCCCTCGTCTACACGCTTTCCACGCCGGGCAAGCGGATTCGTCCGGCCCTCGTCCTCTGGTGCTGCGAGCTGATCGCCGGTCGGGACAATGCCGACGCGCGAACGGCGGCCGCCGTCATCGAGATGGTCCACACCTATTCGCTCGTTCACGACGACCTGCCCGCCATGGACGACGACGATCTGCGCCGGGGCCGGCCGACCTGCCACAAAGCGTTCGGCGAAGCGACCGCGATCCTGGCGGGCGATGCCCTGCTGACCCTGGCCTTCGAGATTCTCGCCGACCGGATCGAGGAGCCCGCCCTGGCCGTCCAGCTCATCAGCCAGTTGGCCCGGGCCGCCGGTCCCGCCGGCATGATCGCCGGTCAGATGGCGGACCTGAAGGCCGAAAACACCGTCGGAAGCATCGGCGTCCTCGAATATATCCATACCCACAAGACCGCCCAAATGTTCCGTTGCGCGGCCGTTATGGGCGCGCTGTGCGGGAAGGCCAGCCCGGAACAGTTGGAGTCGCTCGGGCGGTATGGCCTGAAGATCGGCCTGGGCTTTCAGATTGCGGACGACATTCTGGACGTCAGCGCCTCGAGCGAGCAATTGGGCAAGACGGCCGGTAAGGACCTCGAGGCCGCCAAGTGCACGTACCCGGCGGTTGTGGGTATCGAAAAAGCCAGGGAGCTGGAGCAAGAGCTGGCCCGCGAGGCCGTGGCCCTCCTGGAACCGTTCGGCCGCAACGCCGACGTCCTGCGACAACTGGCAACAGCCCTCTTGAGCCGAAGTCGTTAGTCAACCATGCCGGCCCGCTGACCACCGGCCCCAAGCCGCAACTTCCTGCACAACCGTTCGCGTTGCAGCCTGGAGACTCGATGCGCCAGATGGCACCCGTCGCAAACTCCGGATTACCAGCAGCTATACAAAGTATCTCGCCCGGTGGAAATTCCGCCTGGATGGAAAAAATTTTTGCGCGGAGCTCGACCCCGCGTATCAGCACTGATAACGCCGATGCTCAGGCAGACGGGCAGCGGGCTCCCAAATGACGACCAGAAAACACCTGTTATCAATATTGGTATGGCGTCGGCCCGAAAAGCCCTCCTATCCCTCGCCTCTATAGTGTCACGAGGGTCGCCCAGAACCCCTCATGAAAAGTTCTGGCCGCCGCCGATATGTCGAATGGAACATTGGGGACTGCCGCATGAAAACAAGGACGTTCGTTGTCGAGATACTCTGGTTGCTCGTCGAAATGTGTCTCTGCCCGCAGTGCGACGAGCAGACGACCGAGCACCCGCAAGCGGTGAGTCATCAAACCACACCTACGGATTCCTCTTCAAACTTGGAACGATGGTACTGTCCGAATTACGTCCGACCCCCGCCTCGCGGCAACCCAGATAAACACGATCTGGCATAACACGAAAATCGGATATTCGGTTACAAACAAACAGGCCATAAGCTCCCCTCTTATGGCCTTCTTTTTTGCGCCGGGGACGGGCCCCCGTGAGGATTAACGAGCGGACAAATCAGGGCTTTGCCCAGTGGAATTACTATTTACGATTTACTATTTACAATTTATGGGCAAGTGAAGCCACATCGTAGCTTGCTAAGAGCATTTCGAAAGGCGTCCGAGGGTCTTGCCACCATGATAACAGACGAGGTTTGGTCAGCCGTGGAAGCAGCCGCCCAGGCGGCCCGCGAAGTGCTTCGCAACAATCTGCACGGCCCCTGCGAGGGGTTGCCTCGGGCCGCCGCGTGGGGCTATCCGGAACCCTACACGCGGGACCTGCTGCTTTCCGGTCTGGCCGCCCTGGTGACCCAGGACAAAGAGCTGATGGAATCGCTCCGGCGGGTGTTGGAGAACCTGGCACAGAATCAAAGCCCGCGCGGTCTCATGCCGTCTCTGGCACACGATCGCAACAATCGGGGCGCCAGCGACACGACGCCGCTGTTCCTCGTGGCTCTGGCGCTCTATCGCAAGGTCACGGGCGAGCCGGACTTCCTGCGGGAGCCGGCCCGCAAGGCGCTGGCCTGGATGGATTATCGCAGTTGCGAGGACCGCGTCATCGTGGACCAGCAGCCGACCACGGACTGGCGCGACGAGTTGTGGGTGCCTGGCTACGGGCTGTACGTCAACGCGCTGGTCTACACGTATCTGCGGCTGTTTGGGGAGCGGGACAAGGCCGCCGAACTGCGCGGGCGTATCCACCGATTCGCGGCTACGGACCGGGGCTCTCTCGGGAGCGGCTCGCACGGCCTGCTGCTGCCGCACCGGCCCTACTTCGCCCTCTGGGCCGTCAAGGAGTACAGCAGCGACCGGTTCGATCTGATGGGCAACAGCCTCGCGATCCTGTCAGGACTGGCGTCACCGAATCTGGCCGCGGAGACGATCATGTGGGTCGAGACCGAATGCCAGCGGCTGCGCGAGCGTGGCGACCTGATGGGGGCACTGCCGCCGGGCCTGTTCCCGTTCCTGCGGCATGGCGACTGGGAGTACCGTCCTCGCATCGAACGGCTCAACCCACCCGGGTGTTACTGCAACGGAGGGATCTGGCCGTTCATCTGCGGCTTTTACATCGCCGCGCTGGTGGCGGCCGGAAGGATGGACCTGGCCCAACGCCAATTGGCCGCGCTCACGGAATTGGTCCGGCAGGCGAAGAACCCGGCCCTGGCGTACGGATTCAATGAGTGGCATCAGGCCCAAGACGGTCTGCCCAAAGGCCGGGACTGGCAGACGTGGTCCGCGGCCCTGTACCTTTACGCCGTCGAATGTGTCCGGCGCGGTACCACACCCCTGTTTGATGGTGTGAGAGAGGACTGACGTGTGCTCACGAGGGCGGTCCGTGACTTGTACTACCGTCGCTTCGCCCGCCGAGTCGTCCGAAGGCACGTCATCGGCCCAAGGCACAAATATGAAGACCGCCACGTGCTGGAACAGATTATCATCCCTTTCGTGCTATCGAGATTCGAACCCAAGACTGTGCTCGACATCGGGCGCGAGCCTTACGAAGCCTTTTACAACGAGTTCTACGCCGGCCGGGAGCTCTGGACGATGGATTGGGATCCGGCGCGGGCCCGGTTCGGTGCTCCGCATCACATCGTGGACAACGCCGCTCATTTGCGGCGCTATTTCCCCGCAGGCTATTTCGATTTCGTGCTGATGAACGGCGTCTTCGGCTGGGGCCTCAACCAAAAAGATGCTATCGAGCAGGCCTTCGCCGCCGTCTACGCCGTGCTGAAGCCGGGCGGCCTCTTCATCCTGGGGTGGAATGACACACCTGATCTGGTCCCGGTGCCTCTGGAACAGGTGCAGGCCCTCCGGCGCTTCACACCCTACTACTTCCAGCCGCTGCACGGCACGTCCTTCAAGTGCTCCACCTTCGCGCACACGTACAGCTTCTACACCCGGGAAGAGTGCTGATCTGTCCTCCCGGTTACGATGGGATTTCTCGCGGTCCGCCATGTCGAGCCGCTCATACGGATTAGGAAAAATCCTTGCGCGATGGGGCACTGTCATCCTGAGCCGAAGGCGAAGGATCTGGCCCGGGGACGAGAGGTTTCTCTGCTGCGCCGCCCAGATCCTTCCCTGCGCTCCGTTCAGGATGACATACCGCGCACGAACTAATCATCATCCACATGAGAGGCGTCATGGCTGGAGATTCCGCAGCGCGTGCGGCCGGGCTGTGCGATTTACTGCATGGGGAACTGGGTGCAGAGGTCCTGGACGCGCTGGCGGACCTCGGCCGTGAAGGCCGGCTCGAGACGGTACTGGCGCTCACCGAGGATTTCGACGTGTGTCAGGACCTCGTCCACCAGGCACGAGATGACCGGCATCTGAGCGGCGCCCATGCCATTTTTTGTGATGATGGGCGTTCCCAAGCGCATGCCGCTGGTGATCCGCGCGTTGTGCTTGTCGTAAGGCAGTCGATTCATGTTCACGATGATGCCGGAATCCTCCAGGCACCTTTGTGTGATGAAGCCCGTCAGTCCCTGTCGAAGATGGGCGACATTGGCGAGGAACATGTGATTGTCGGTGCCGCTCGTGAGGACGTCATAGCCCATGCGCAGGAATTCGTCGGCCAGGGTCTTGGCATTCTCCACGATCCGGAATTGTCTCTCCCGGTATTCGGCACAGAACATCTCCTTGAAGAACACCGCCTTGCCGGCGATGTTGTTCAGATAAGGCGTACCCTGGAAGCCGGGAAAGGTGGTCTTTTCGATGCGTTCCCAGAGCGGGATCGATTTGTTGCCCACCGGGAAAGGCCGGTCGAAGTCCCGGCCCATCAGGATCAGGCCGCCGCGCGGCCCGCCGGGCTTGTACGTGCTGGTCGTGGTGAAGTGGGCATAATCCACCGGCGATGGATGCGCCCCGGCGACGACCAGGCCGGAGATGTGCGAGACATCGGCCATGAGAAAGGCACCGACCTCATCGGCGATGGCCCGGAACCGGGCAAAATCGATCGTGCGCGAATAGGCGCTGGCTCCGCAGACGAGCAGCTTGGGCCGAAACCGCCGGGCCTGCTCGTGAATCACGTCGTAATCCAGCAGGAAGGTGTCCGGGTTGACGCAATAATGCTCCACCTCGAAGAACTTGCCCGCAAATGAGACGGGGGCGCCGTGCGAGACGTGGCCGCCCTGGTCCATGGCCTGGCTGAGGATACGGTCCCCCTTTTCGAGGATGGCCGTCAGCACAATCTGGTTGGCGCCGGTGCCCGAATGGGGCTGGACGTTCGCATATTGGGCCTTGAACGCCTCCTTGGCCCGGCTGATCGCGAGGGCCTCCAGGCAGTCCACGACCTCGCAGCCGCCGTGGAACCGCGCGCCGACGAAGCCTTCCGTCGTCTTGTTCTGCACGACGGACCCGAGCGCCGCCAGGACGGCCCGCGAGCACTGGTTCTCCGCCGCGATAAGCTGCAACGTATTCCGCAGCCGGTCGTACTCCCGCCCGATGAGTCGATAGACCTCCGCATCGGCCTCCTCCAGGGCGCGGGGAAGGTCCCGATGGTATTGTTCGCTGGTAGAGACGCAAGGTTTGGCGTCTCTAGCGACCGGCTGAATTACTTCAAAAACTGGTTTGTCGACACGCTTGCGCATCTCACCGGCGGGCTTCTCTACCAACATGCGCGGACTTCCAATTCGATTCTCGGCGACTCGTGCTTCATGATTCCTTCAGGTCCAACAGGTCCCTGGGACCTATAAGACTTATCATCGGCAATCGGGGCCGATTAACTGAAGAAACTACGGACGATATCGTTGAAAGTCACGTAGACCAGCAAAATGAGCACGAGCAGCCAGCCCGCATAGGCCACGACGCCTTGTGTGCGTTCGCTCAGCGCCGAGCCTTTGATCTTCTCGATGAGCATCAGGACGACCAATCCGCCGTCGAAGGGCGGTATGGGCAGGAAGTTGATGACCGCGATGGTCGCACTGATCAGGCCGAGGAAGTAGGCGTAGTTCACCAGCGGCTGCTCGGCGACGATGCGATAGCTGAACGTGATGATGCCCACGGGACCCATGAGGTTCTTGGGGCTGATCAGGCCGCTGATCAGACGTTTCAACGTGATGTACGTCTGGGCAATGAACGTCCCCGTCCGGCGGTAGCCCATACCGATGGCATTGAGCGGGCCGTTGGCCTGGTACAGCCGTTCGAGCGGCTCAAACGGCACCGGCTCTGCCAGCTCGGATGCCACGCTCACGGCCCCCTGGGCCGGAGGCACCTGGAGCGTCACCCCGCCCTCCGTCTGGTTGTCGAGCCGGTACGTAATCGCTACGGGCCGGCCCTCCCACTGCCGTACTTCCTCGATGATGTCATAGAAACTCGATACCGGCTTGCCGTTCACCGCCGTGATTCGGGCGCCCCGGGGAATCTCCAGCGCGCCCAGCCCGCCCGGCATCGGTATCGTCTTGGCGACCACCGCATGCCTGGCGTCCAAGGACGGGAGAAAACCGATCACCACGCGGTCGCTCTTCGGCTCGCGCCGCGGCTGGACGGTCACCGTCAGCGTCCGCTCCGAGCCGTTGGGGTCCGTCCGCAAAACCTTGATTGGCAAAGGCTTATCCTCGTACCCGGCGGTGATATCACGCAGCTCTTTGTACGTCGGAGACTCGATCTGTGCCGCGGCCAGAATGACGTCGCCGGGCCTCAGGTGCGTGGGGGCCTCGAACCTCAGCGTCTTGGCGGAATCCCTCGGCTCACTTTCCACTCCCCTGACCGCGAGGCGCGGGACCATCGAATAGATGCTGTTCAAGTCCGCCTCGGATTCCACGTCGCCACCCCGGGCCACGGTCCAATCGAGCGGCAACCGGGTCTGGACGAGCTTTGTGCCCTGGTTCTCACGGCGCTCGGCCGTCACCTCGACGGTCGGGGTCAGCGTATTCTCCACAACCGCCGCGAACTCCCAATAGTGGTTGACCTCCTTGCCGTTGACGGCCACCACGCGATCCGCCGGGGCCAGCCCGATGCGCTTCTGCAGGACATTGGGCTCGGCAACCGGGGCAATCTCCAGACTCAGCGGCTGAAGAATACCGAACTCGCGGAACGTGCTGCCCGGCACATCCTCGGCGACGAGCTTCGTCGTCTCCACCGTGCCATCCGGATGACGCACGGTTACCGGGACCGCCTCATCCTTCCGCGAGAGTGCTGCTGCGATCAGGATATTGCTGAAATCGAGGTCCTTGCTCTTGCCGTCGATCCGGAGGAACTCATCGCCCGACTGCAGGCCCGCCTTGGCCGCCGGGGACTTCGGGGCCACGCCCCCGACCACCGCGGGAGGCAGCTTGATCCCCACCAGAAAGACGACCATGAAAATGATGGCCGCACTGATAACGTTGAAGGTGACCCCCGCCGCGATGACCGCGATCCGGACGCTCACCGGCTTTCGGGCAAAGGACCGGGGGTCCTCGATTTGCTTGACGGGACCGGTGTCGTCCTGGCCCAGGAGCTTGACGTAGCCGCCGAACGGGAAGACGCCGATGCGATACTCGGTTTCCTCGACCTCCGCCTCGGGCTCCTCGCCTTTGTCGGACGAGAGGCTCGGCAACAGCCGATACTGGAATCCCGCTTTGGTCTTGCGAATCCCCAGCAGCGTCGGAGGCATGAAGATGGAAAAGGCCTCGACCTTGATTCCGGACAGCTTGGCAACGAGGAAATGCCCGAACTCATGCACGAGCACGACCGTGCCGAAACCGAGCAGCACGATCACGACATTGCCGACAACACCGAGGTACCGCACGATGAGATAGACCATCACCGCCAGGACCGCGATCCAGAAGATGCCGTTGAGCACTCTCGTCCGTGAGTTTTCCGCCTTTGTCATCCAAGCACTCCCAATTTGTCGATCGTCGTTAGTCGTCCGTTCGTTATCAGTAAGAGTTTTGCAGAATGGAGATTAGGCTTATATTATTCAAGGAAATCGGCCTTGGGATTTCCTTGAATAATCCGCGTTGCGGGTCGTGCAGCAAGCACTTGCCGTTTTGGAAGGAAAAATCACGAAGACGATTTTTCCTTCCTCAAGTAAGCCTAATCTCCATTCTGCAAAAGTTCCGCTATTAGTTGCCAAGCGCTACCCCTTGGCGACTAACAACTGCTTGACTTCTCTTCTTGCCCACGCATCGGCGTCGAGCAATTCATCGAGGGATACCGTACGCCTAACCTTATGTCTATGCAGGCAATGCTCGACCAGTTCGGTAATCTGTAGAAATCTGATCCGGCCGGCGAGGAATTCCTCGACCGCCGCTTCGTTGGCGGCATTGAAGACCGCCGCGGCCGTGCCGCCGGTCCGGGCCACCTCGTAGGCCAGCGGCAGCACGCGGAACGTTTCAGGGTCCGGCCGTTCGAACTGAAGCCGGCCGATCTCCTCCAGCCGCAGCCGCTTCGCCACGCCCGCCACCCGCTGCGGATACGTCAAGGCGTACTGGATCGGCAGGCACATGTCCGGCTCGCCCAACTGCGCGATCACCGAGCCGTCCACAAATTCCACGAGCGAGTGCACAATCGACTCGGGATGGATCAGCACCTCGATCTTCTCCACCGGCACATCGAACAGCCAGCGGGCCTCGATCACCTCCAAGGCCTTATTCATCATGGTTGCCGAGTCGATCGTGATCTTGGGCCCCATGTTCCACGTGGGATGGGCCAACGCCTGCTCCACGGTCACATCTTCCAGCTCGTCGAGGGTAGCCCCCCGAAACGGCCCGCCGGAGCCGGTCAGCAGGATCCGCTGGACCTCGGCCGTCGAGCCCGACCGCATCGCCTGGAAGATGGCCGAATGCTCGCTGTCCACGGGCAGCAGCGTACTGCCGTGCTCCCGCGCCGTCCGGGTGAGCAGCTCACCCGCTATCACGAGCGGCTCCTTGTTGGCGATGGCCAGCCGTTTGCCGGTCTGCGCGGCCGCCAGCACCGAGGGAAGCCCGGCCGCCCCCACGATCGCCGTCAGCACCGTATCCGCCTCGTCACACTGCACCAGCTCGGTGAGGCTATCGGGGCCGGAAAGAATCTCAAGATCGAGGCCGTCGACAAGGGCCCGAAACCTGGCCGCATAATCGCCGTTCGTCACCGCTACAAAGCGGGGCCGATACCGGCGGGCCTGCTGTGCCAGAAGCTCTACGCTGCTGTGGGCACTGAGCCCGACCACCTTGTATTCGGGTCCGAGGGCGTCCAGGACGCGCAGCGCGTTGCGGCCGATGGAGCCCGTCGATCCAAGAATAGTGATTCCTCGTGGCATAGGCCGGGATTCAGAGCATTCCTTTTCCTCGGCAGTAAATCCGCCGCTTTAGCATCATGACAACACCATCGCTACCGTCCATTCCGTCTCGGCATCAATCCCAGGCGAGTTCCCGCCCCCAACCTGAAGTAGGGGGCAGGCCGCTGTGCCTGCCCAAGGCAACCGCAAGTCGTCGCCCGTACACCGAGGGCAGGTCCTCGAAGGCAAAATACCGCCCCTCGTCCGGCCTGCAAACGATAAGGGCGATAGTATGATGAAAATAGGCAACCTGTCAAGCCGAAAGACCTTCGTTCAGCAGGACAAGTACAGTTGGCCTGCTCCGTCGCAAAAGGTAGTCGCACACGGCCGTGCAAGGCTCCTGGCGGAGCGCTTGCCCTTTACGGCTTGCCGGATTACACTGGCCGGCGTGTGAAGCGAAAAGCAGCAGCGCCGATGCGAAGGATTTGTATGACATACAACAGGACACTCAAGCGACTCTGGGGAACTCCAATCGATGAGCGCGTATCTGCAATGCAAGCTCGCAGTCGGCGAACGTCTCTGGAAGATGGGACGGACATGATCTGCACCGCTCGAATCCTTTTGCTATGGCTGCCCCTGCTCGTATTATCGGGTCAATGCGTCGCGGCTAACTTCTTCCCAACCCAAATCCGGCGCCAGGCCTTCCTGCGCGCCCTGGAAAAAGAGGATCAGAATTACGATCCAGGCGAGCGGATGCTGCGCACGCCCTACTCGTCGCCCGGCTACCACACGACGCTCACAGGCGGCTTCGTCCACGGCACCCGCAACACGCTCGACTACGCCGTGGCCCTGCTCGACTGCGGCGACCCCGACCGGCTCCCGCGCGCCGAGCAGATTCTCCGCCGGGTCATCGCCCTGCAGGACCAGGACCCGAACAGCCGGACGTATGGCATCTGGTCGTGGTTCCTCGAGGAACCGCTCGAGAAGATGTCCCCGCCCGACTGGAACTGGGCCGACTTCTGCGGCACGCAGCTCCTCCAGGTCGCCCTCGACCACCAGAACCGCCTGCCCGCCGACTTGCAGCGGCTGGTGCAGGACTCCATCCTGCACGCCGCCCGCTCCATCCAGCGCCGCAACGTCGGCCCCGGCTATACGAACATCGCCCTGATGGGCACTTACGTCACCCTCGTCGCGGGCGAGCGCTTCAACGTCCCGGACCTGCTCGACTACGGCAAACAGCGCCTCCGCCGGTTCTACGAATACACGAAGGATAAGGGCTCGTTCACCGAGTACAACAGCCCGACCTACACGATGGTAGCCATCGAGGAAATCTCGCGCATGATGCAGCACGTCCGCGACGCCGAAGCGCAGCGGCTGCTCCGGGAGTTGAATGAACTCGCCTGGCGCCATGTCGCCCGCCGCTTCCACCCGCCGACGAAGCAGTGGGCCGGCCCGCACAGCCGCGCCTACTCCACGCTCCTAGGCCCGAGCACCCTGGCTGCCCTCCAGCGCGCCACGGGCGGCAAGGTCCTGTTCCTGCCGGAGTCGGAAGCCTGGGAAAGTCTCGACGCCCACCGCGTTGATCTCAAATGCCCCTCGGAGCTGTACAGCCACTTCACCAAGCTCGAAGTCCCGCGCGAAGAAATCGAAATCTTCGAAAAGAATCCGCGGGCTGAGCACGACATTGTCGGCACGACTTATCTTCATCCCCAGTTCGCTCTGGGTTCCGTCAATATCGGCGACTTCTGGAACCAGCGTCACCCCGTGATCGCGTATTGGGACACGCCGGCCGGCCCCGCGGCCCTGCGCCTCCGCTGCCTGCATGACGATTACGATTACGCCTCCGCGAGTATTTTCACCGTCCAGAACAAAGGAGACATTCTGGGCGCGGTCCTCTTCGCCACCGACCGCGGCGACACCCACATCTCGCTCGACAAAATCCCGAACGCCACCATCACGGCCAAAGACCTGCGCCTGCGTCTGCAATTCGAAGGCGCCCTCCGCGACTTGAAGCTGCCGGCCGTCGCGACGGCGGAAAAGATGAAGATGCGCGAGCCGATTCGATTCTCCTGCGGCCCGACGGAGGGCGTGTTCTGCATTCACGACGCCGAATGCGACGGCCTGCCCGTGCGCGTCGAGACCGGCCGGGACGCCGAGAGCGCCTGGATCGACCTGGTCCTCTACCGCGGCCCAGGCCGCGAATTCAACTTCAGCAAAATCAAAGAAGCGGCGATCGTCTTCACCCTCTCCGTGGTCCCGTCCACGGCCTCCTTCGGAACCCCCACCACTTCCGTCTATTCCAGCATCGCCGCCGACCTGGCCGCCGGAGCCGGAATCACCTCGCCCCGCCAAGTATGGTCCTGGCAGAGAACCAACCAGTCCGCCCTGTCCCTGACCATCCCCGTGAAGCCCTTGCCCACCACCCCTCAAATAACCGCCGCCGAAGCCAAGCTCGGCCCCACCAACCCCTGGAAGCTCTCTTATCGCGGCCTTCAATAATCAATGATCGACAATCCATGCCGGGGCCGCCCACAGAGGACCAGAAACCCGCCGCCAGTCCGTGGAAAGTCCCCCTTGGGCACAATAGGCGATGTTTCGCAGCCCCCCGTGGCGGGTGCACGGCGAGGTTGTCGCAGGCCAAGTATGCCATCGGCTGGGATAACGGTTCGGAAGGACTCCGGCCCTTTCATTGTCATTTCGACCAAGGCCGAAGGCCGCGTGGAGAAATCTGGCCGCGAATTGACGACACGCCACATTCGCCGCCGGATATCTCGACTCCGCTACGCTGCGCTCGACATGACAGACAGCGCAATATTCTCTTCGAATCGAGACGAGCCTCAGATGAATCCACCCCTGGTTCACTGCCACTTCTTGTCGTACACCCGCGGTGGCAATTCAGGCGAAATTTTGCGCGGAAAAGTTTTGCATTCTTTTGGCCGATTCGTATAATTGTCTCAACATGGGTAATCGGTGCACAATTCGTTTGATCCGCAGCGGCCTCATCAGCCTTCCCAGGGTCCCCAAACGCAGTGAATCGCGTTTGGGAGCCCTCACCCTGCTCCTGCGCCGCTAACGGCGCAGACAAGAAGATCACCCACAACTCGTTCCCATTCCCGTACTTACGCAAAATCGTAGCGTTTCGGCTGCCCTTGCGGCATAATGGCCGGCTACGACCGAAATGGATTATGGATGATTGATTATTATCCATCATCAATAATCCTTCATCAATCTGTCTGGAGAGCCAACAATGCCTGGAGAAAAGGTAGTCATCTTCGACACTACATTACGCGACGGCGAGCAGTCGCCGGGGGCGGCCATGTCGATCCCGCAAAAAATCGAGATCGCCCGGCAGCTCGCGGTGCTGGGCGTCGATATCATCGAGGCGGGCTTTCCCGTCTCCTCGCCCGCCCAGTTCGAGGCCACGAAGCTCGTCGCCGAGCAGGTCAAAGGGCCGGTCATTGCGGCCCTGGCCCGTGCCAACGCCGGCGACATCGAAGCGGCGGGCAAGGCCGTCGCCGTGGCCAAGAAGAAGCGCATCCATACCTTCATTGCGACCTCACCGATCCACATGAAGCACAAGCTCAAGAAGGAGCCGGCCGAGGTCCTGAAGATGGCGATCGAGGCCGTCAAATTCGCGCGGACCTTCACGGACGACGTCGAGTTCTCGCCGGAGGACGCCTGCCGGAGCGAGGTCCCGTTCCTCATCGAGGTCCTGGCGGCGGTGATCAAGGCCGGCGCGACCACGCTGAATATTCCGGATACCGTCGGTTATGTATTGCCGTACGAGTACGGCCAGCTTATCGCGAAGCTCAAGTCCGACGTGCCGGGCATCGGCAAGTGCGTCATCAGCACGCACTGCCACAACGACCTCGGCATGGCGGTCGCGAACTCGCTGGCCGGCGTGCGCAACGGGGCCCGCCAGGTCGAGTGCACGATCAACGGGTTGGGCGAGCGCGCGGGCAACGCCGCCCTCGAAGAGGTCGTCATGGCCATTCGCACGCGGGCCGATTTCTTCGGTCAGGCCGCCAAGGACGGCCTGTACACGAATATCAATACGAAGGAGATCTTCCGCACGAGCCAGCTCGTCTCGCAGCTCACGGGCTTCGTGATCCAGCCGAACAAGGCGATTGTCGGCGCGAACGCCTTCGCGCACGAGTCCGGCATTCACGTGGACGGCATCCTGAAGGAGCGCACGACGTACGAGATCATGACGCCGGAGACCATCGGCCTCGTCGGCTCGCGCATGGTGCTCGGCCGCCATACGGGCCGGCACGGCTTCGCCGAACGATGCAAGCAGCTCGGCTACAAGCTCAGCAAGGACGAGATCGAGCGGGCATACCAGCGCTTTGTGGAGGTCGCCGATAAGAAAAAGGAAGTATTTGACGCGGACATCGCCGCTATCGTCAACGACGAAGTCCGCATCGTCGAGCAGGTCTACGTGCTGGAGTACCTGCACGTCGCCTCCGGGACCGGGACGCTGCCCACGGCCAGTGTGAAGATGCGCATCCAAAATGAGACGAAGATCGCCGTGGCGCTCGGCGACGGCCCGGTGGACGCCGCCTACGAGGCGATCCGCCAGGCGACCGGGCTGACGCCCAAACTCGAGGAGTACGCGATCCGCGCCGTCACCAGCGGTACCGAGGCCCTGGGCGAGGCGACGGTCCGGATTCGCGAGAACGGCCGGACCTTCATCGGCCGGGGCGTCTCCACCGACATCATCGAGGCCAGTGCCAAGGCCTACGTGGACGCGATCAATCGCATGGTCGCCGCCCAGACCGGCACGGCGGAACTGAAGGTCGAGCTGTAGCCGGCAGGGCCGGAAACTCGAATATCGAAATCCGAAATTCGAAACAAATCATGATGACCGAAATTCGAAATTCGAAACAGTGCGACCCGGAGGACCGAACGTTTGCCTTCGCACGTGTTTTGAACATTCGGTGCTGGAAAATTGGGATTTGTTTCGGATTTCGAGATTCGGATTTCGGATTTCATGAAATGACGAGGTAATAAACGATGGGAATGACAATCACGGAGAAAATTCTGGCCCGGGCGGCGGGGGTGGCGAAGGTCGTGCCGGGGCAGTTGGTGGATGCGAAGATCGACGTGGTCATGTGTCACGATGTGACGACGCCGCCGGCGATTTCCATGCTGGTGGCCAAGGGCATCGACCGCGTGTTCGATCCGGACAGGATCGTCGTGACGCCGGACCATTTCCAGCCGGCCAAGGACGTCCAGAGCGCCGAGCTGCACCAGCGGCTCGATGACTGGGCCCGACGCCACCACATCAAGCACTACTACAAGCTGGGCCGGGCCGGGGTCTGCCACGCGCTGCTGCCCGAGCAGGGCCACATCCGGCCGGGCGAGGTGATTGTGGGCGGCGACTCGCACACCTGCACCTACGGCGCGTTCGCGGCGTTCAGCACCGGCATCGGCTCGACCGACCTGGCGGCGGCGATTGCCACGGGCAAGCTGTGGTTCAAAGTGCCGGCATCGATGAAGCTCGTGCTCAACGGCTCCCTGCCGAAAGGCGTTTACAGCAAGGACGTCATCCTGGCGGTGATCGGCCGCATCGGCACCGACGGGGCGCTCTACCGGGCGATGGAGTTCGTCGGCCCCGCGCTGGCAGGAATGTCGATGGAAGCCCGGATGACGATGACGAACATGGCGATCGAGGCCGGGGCCAAGAATGGCATCATCGGCTTCGACAAGGTCACGAAGGCGTATCTCGGCGAGCATCTGAAAGATGATGCCGATTACACCGTGTTCGAGTCCGATGAGGACGCCGGATACCTCGCGACGGAAGAGTTCGACTGTTCGAAGCTGGAGCCGATGGTGGCCCTGCCGCACCTGCCGAGCAACGCCGTGCCCATCAGCGAATGCGCGGGCAAGGCGATGGACCAGGCGTACATCGGCAGTTGCACGAACGGCCGGATCGAAGACTTGCGCATCGCGGCCCAGATTATGAAAGACAAGCAGGTGGCGATTCGCACGATTGTCGTGCCGTCCACGCCGGAGGTCTGGAAGCAGGCGGCCGATGAGGGCCTGTTCGACGTCTTCTACAACGCCGGCTGCGTAATCTCGGCGCCGACCTGCGGCGCCTGCCTCGGCGGCTTCATGGGCGTGCTGGCCGCCGGCGAAAAGTGCGTCAGTACGACGAACCGCAATTTCGTCGGCCGGATGGGACACCCGAAGAGCGAAGTCTATCTCGCCAGCCCCGCCACGGCGGCAGCAAGTGCCATCGAGGGCAAGCTGACGGACCCGAGAAAGTACCTGTAGAAAGCACGAACATCGAAATCCGAAACAGATTCGGATTCCGGATTTGCTGAAAGTGAGGCTGACATGGCAAAAGCACATGTGTATAGGCGTGATCACATCAATACAGACGAAATCATCCCGGCCCGGTATTTGAATACGGACAATGAGGCGGAGTTGGCGAAGCATTGCCTGGAGGACCTCGATAAGGATTTCGTCGGCAAGGTCAAGCCCGGCGATGTAATTGTCGCGGGCGACGACTTCGGCTGCGGGTCGAGCCGGGAGCATGCGGTCTGGGCGATTCGCGGGGCGAAGGTGCAGACGGTGATTGCCAAATCGTTCGCACGGATTTTCTACCGCAATGCGATCAACTGCGGCTTCTATCTTATCGAGTCGGCGGATGCGGTGGACAAGATCAAAGATGGCGACGAGGTCGAGATTGACTACGACGCCAGCGTCATCAAGGACAAGACGAGCAAGGCGAAGATCAAGTTCCCGCCGCTGCCCGATTTCGCGTTGGAGATCATCCGCGACGGCGGGCTGCTCAACCACATTTTGAAGACCAGCGCGTGACGAGATGGAGGCCGGACCAGTGAGGGGCAGTCTCATGAACAGGCGGGCGTTCCTTCAAGCCGTGGGTGCGGCGGCGATGATGGGATTCTGCGCCAACGCGAGTTCCAGCCAGCAGAGGACACAGAGGCGCAGGCCGAACTTCGTGTTTTTCCTCGTGGATGACCTGGGCTGGAAGGATTTGGGGTGTTTCGGCAGCACGTTCTATGAGACGCCGAGCATCGACCGGCTGGCGGCGCAGGGGATGCGGTTCGCGAACGCGTATGCGGCCTGTCCGGTCTGCTCGCCGACGCGGGCCAGCATCATGACCGGCAAGTACCCGGCCCGGCTGCGGCTGACCAACTACATCCCCGGCGCGCGCAGCGGCAAGCTGCTCTCGGCTGAGTACTTCCACTACATGAAACTGGAGGAAGTGACGCTCGCGGAAGCCCTGAAGGAGGCAGGCTATAAGACGCATTTTGTGGGCAAGTGGCACCTCGGCAATGAGCCGTATTATCCCGAGACGCAGGGCTTTGACGTGAATATCGCAGGCGACCAGTCCGGCGCCCCGCCGACGTACTTCTATCCGTATAAACGCGGCAAGTACTCCCTTCCGGGCCTCGAAGAGGGCCAGCCGGGCGAGTATCTGACGGACCGGCTCACAGACGAATCGCTCAAGCTGATCGAGCGCAGCAAGGACGAGCCCTTCCTGCTGTACCTGTCGTTACTATGCAGTGCATATTCCGCTCGAGGCCAAAAAGGAGATGATCGAGAGATACAAGGCCAAGGTCCAGCGGCTGGGATTGGCGGATAAGCCTCACTTCCGGACGGACGAACCGTGGCCCAAGACGGCGGCCGGCGATGAGAAATGGCGCGCGACACTCAAGACCCGCATCCTGCAGGACCACGCCATCTACGCGGCGATGATCGAAAGCGTGGACCAGAGCGTCGGTCGGGTGATGGGCAAGCTCGATGAGCTCGGAATCGCCGATAACACGATCATTTTCTTCATGTCCGACAACGGCGGCCTGGCGACGGCGGAGGGCCAACCCACGTGCAACCTGCCTCTGCGGGGCGGCAAGGGCTGGCTCTACGAGGGCGGCGTCCGCGAGCCCATGATTATCAAATGGCCCGGTGCGGTCAAAGCGGGCAGCGTCTGTGAGGCGCCGGTGATCAGCACGGATTTCTATCCGACGATGCTGGAGATGGCAGGCCTGCCGCCGAGGCCCGCGCAGCACGTGGACGGCGAGAGCATGGTGCCGCTGCTTAAAGGCACAGGCGGGCAGAAACGAAAGGCGATTTACTGGCACTACCCGCACTACAGCAATCAGGGCGGCAAGCCGGGCGGGGCCGTCCGCGCCGGCGATTTCAAGCTGATAGAATTCTATGAAGACGGCCAGGTCGAACTGTATAATCTGCGGGCCGATCTCGGCGAGCAGCACGACCTGGCGGCCGAGATGCCGGAGAAGGCGGCGGAACTGCGCCGGATGCTGCGCGAATGGCGGGAGGAGGTCGGGGCCGTCATGCCCCAGCCGAACCCGAATTGGAAAGATTGACAGGTGTCGCTTGTCATTCCCGCGAAGGCGGGAATCCACCGAGCACAGGATTGACGGACCCCTGCCTTCCCAAGGGGAACACGACCGGGCGGCAGCGGTAGGGTGGGCTCCGCCCACCGTTTTCTGAGTGGAATTTGAGAAAGTGACTGGACTGAGAAAGGAAAGAGTTGGATGGCAAAGACGTACAAGATTGCCGTGATACCAGGCGATGGGACGGGGCCGGAAGTGATTGGCGAGGCCGTGAAGGTGCTCAAGACGGCCGCGAACAAATTCAAGTTCAAGGCGGACCTGACCACGTTTGATTTCGGCGGTGAGCGGTACAGGCGCACGGGCGAGACGCTGCCCGATAGCGCGATCGAGGAGTTGCGCAAGTTCGACGCGATTCTGCTCGGCGCGATCGGGCATCCGGACGTGGCGCCGGGAATTCTGGAAAAGGGCATCCTACTGAAGCTGCGATTCGATTTGGATCAATATATCAACCTGCGGCCGGTGCGGCTGTATCCCGGCGTCGAGACGCCGCTAAAGAACAAAGGCCCGCAGGACATCGACTTCGTCGTCGTGCGTGAGAACACCGGGGACGCCTATACCGGCACGGGCGGCGTCACGATGAAGGGCACGCCCAATGAGGTGGCCGTGCAGTCGGCGGTTTACACGCGTTTTCAGGTGGACCGCTGCCTGAAGTACGCCTTCGAGTACGCGCGCAAGCACGGCAAGAAGGCGCGCGGCCGGGGCGAGAAGAACACGCTGGCCCTGTGCGGCAAGACCAACGTGCTGACGTACCTCTACAACCTGTGGGAGCGGGCCTTCCACGAGATGGGCCAGGCCGAGTATCCCGACATCGCGCGCGAGTACTACCACGTCGATGCGACCTGCATGTGGTTTGTGAAGAACCCGGAATGGTTCGACGTGATTGTCACGGGCAATATGTTCGGCGACATCATCACCGACCTCGGCGCGATCATTCAGGGCGGCATGGGCATCGCCGCGGGCGGCAACATCAATCCCGAGGGTGTCAGCATGTTCGAGCCCATCGGCGGCAGCGCCCCCAAGTACACGGGCAAAGGCGTCATTAACCCGCTGGCGGCCATCTGTGCGGCCCAGATGATGCTGGCCAGTCTCGGCCAGGAGAAGGCGGCCGACGTGATCGAGCAGGCGGTCATGTACGTCACGGCCCACAAGCTCAAGAGCCTCGCCGCCGGCAAGATGGGCTACTCCACCTCCGAAGTCGGCGACCTGGTCGCGGCGAAAGTCGTGGAGTAGCAGCTCCACGTGGACATCTGACGGGTGGCAGCGGGAAGGCCGAAGGCTTTGCCGATGGCGGGCGGCCAAACCATCGGCAAACTGGCGTTTGCCGCTGCCACTCGAATCGGTTCGTCTTGCTTTACTGTGTCAGGTTTCATCCAGGATGGTGACGGTGCCGCGGTCGCCGTCGACGCGAAGCATCTGGCCCGTGCGGATGATCCGGGAGGCGGGGCCGACGTTGACAACGGCGGGGATGCCGTACTCGCGCGCGATGATCGCACCGTGCGAGAGGACGCCCCCCTGGTCCATGACGACCCCGGCGGTCGGCAGGAAGTACGGAGTCCACGCCGGGTCGGTGAACGGCGCCACCAGGATTTCCCCGGCCTCGACGTGCTGGCGGTCATCCGTACGCAGGATGACTCGTGCCTTGCCGGTCGCCGTCCCGGGACTCACGGCGAGGCCTTTCAGTTCCTTCACGGTGGCATCGATCCGGGGCAATTCATGCCGCTGCGGGTCGAACCGGCCCACCACGACAGGAGGCGGCGTGAAGGCTTTGTTCCGTTCATATTCCGCCCGGCGCTTGGCGATGCGCTGGCCCACATCGAAATTGACGCGGCCTTGTTCCAGCGACTCAATCTCGGGCAACTCCAAGAAGAAGACGTCGTCCACGCCGGCCAGAATGCCGCTCTTGTGAAACCTGGCCCCCAGCGTCAGGAGCACGCGGCGCAAGGCGGCCAACTGGCGGACGATCTCGTTCTTCCAGTTCTCCCGGTCCACCGCCAGCTTGCGGACCTGCCGGAGCGACCGATCAAACAGGGAGCGTTTGATCGGATTCTTCAAGCGCCGACGACACTGCTCGACCAGCTCCTCGCGTTCGAGAGCCAAGCGGCGGTGCTTCTCCAGAGGGCTTACGCTCCCCAGGGAACGCAGATAATTGCGGACCAGGTCGAGGACGTAGTCCGGCCTCTCGGACCAACGGGCGTTGCAGAATTCGAGCTCGCCACGGCAGTGGTGTCCATGCTCGGTCATGAACCGGTCCCAGGCTCCCAGGAACTGCCGCCCGTGCTCCGTCCGGGCGAGCCTTTCCTGAACCGCGGGCCATAAGTCCGCGGACAGCAACGTGGCCTCGGTCCCTGTGTCCGCGTGCGCCAACTCCGCGAGACGCCACAGGTCCAGGCCGGCTTCGGTGTCCGCCATGCCACCCTGAGCGGCCAGGAGCCGATACCCAAGGGTGAGGTCTTGTTCCCCCAGCCAACGCCGGCAGGCACGCTCGAACAGCAGCAGCGCCGGGACGCTCGTGGCCAGGTAGAGCAGGTCCACATCATGGGTATTCTCCCACAGGCTGGTCCGCAGAGTTCTGACAAGGTCCGCCGTTTCCATGGCTTCCAGGTCGAGCGCACGAAGCTTGTCGTTGCGCGCCTTCATTCTGGCGCGAGCCTTGTCGCCCCGCCGGGGCGAGTGACTCAACAGGTCATAGGCGATGCGCGGCCAGGAGAGCACGTAACGGGGCCAGCGAAAGCCGAGGTCCGAGAGGTCCTCGTCGGCGAGGTCGATCTCGCCGGGATCGTACAACTTCGTCTGCTCACCGCCAAAGATGGCTTCGAACTTCGCCGCGTTCCCCGGCCCGAGGCCGAAGGGCCGGCCGAGAGCAAGGCTCACATTGACATTGAAATAGATCCGGCCCGCCACCAGACCCGCGGCGGCGTCCCCGCCGGTCTCCATGCCGAACAGGCGAAAGAACGAGCGAAACACCGGGTGGAACAGGAGCTGAATCATCGACCACGTGACGGGGGTCACGACATCCGGGGCGACTTCGCCGGTATTCACGTTGGTCCAGACCTGGCGGTCCTCCCAGGATTGCGGCGCGGGGATCGCCGTGATGGGCCGGGCTTGGAGGAACCAGAATCTGCCGTCGCGGAGCGCCCACTCGACATCCTGTGGGCAGCCAAGTTTCCTCTCGATGCGCCGGACACATCGGGCGAGTCTACGGGCGGACCTCAGATCCAGCGACGGCTCCTCCGCGGCGAGGCTCTGACGCACCAGCTCCAGATTCTGCTTTCGCAGGACGATGCGATCAGGCTGGACCTTGCCGGAGACGAGAGCCTCGCCCAAGCCTCGGCAAGACTCGATCACAATCCGGCTGCGGCTGCCCCTGCTGGGATCGAGCGTGAAGGCGACCCCGGCGGCCCGGGGCTCAATCTGCTGCTGGACAATGACCGCCATTTCGACCTGCTGATGATCGATGCCATTTCGGCGGCGGTACTCGTAAGCGCGCTCGGTCCATAGCGAGGCCCAGCAGCGCTTGATGGCGTCAAGACAACCTTCGAGCGACGTTACGCCCAGGATCGTCTCATACTGGCCGGCGAAGGAATGGCCGGGCAGGTCCTCCGCCGTTGCCGAGGAGCGCACGCTCACAACATTGGCCCCCAGTCGACGGTAAGCGGCCGCAATCTGCTCGCACACAGGCTCCGGGAGGGGTGCACAAACGATGAGCTGTCGGATTTCTTGTAGAGACGCAAAATCTTGCGTCTCTACCCGGGTTTCGTCGGGCCGGGCATTGAGCTCGTTCCCGAGCGATGCGATACGCGGGCGGAGCTTATTCGCATCCAAGTGCTCACGGAAGGCAACAGTTGTCAAAAAGAAGCATGGCGGGACCCGCAGGCCCAGGCGGCGCAGCGCACACAGGCTTGCTGCTTTCGGGCCCACCAGACTTTTGTCCGAGGGCCTCAGCCGCCTGCCCAGCCACAGAATGACCCTCTCGTTCACGTCAGTAGATGCCCGGAACAAACCGATATTTCACCCGCCGCAAGTAATCCACATACGAGCCGTCACACGACAGGACATCTTCTTCATACTTTGCCCGCCTATCGTAGAGGATGGCTACGATGATGAGAAGCACGGCATTGTAAATCGACGGATTCTTCAGGACATATCCCACCCGCATGGCGATGGCCGACAGGTAGATGGGGTGTCGGACGACCTGGTACGCGTACCTTGTCTTCACCCGCCGCAAGGCGGGGAAGATATCGAAGCTTCTGCCGAGCGTAAGCGCCGCCGCCAGAGAGGAAAGACCCGCCACAGCGATGAGCGCATCACCCGTGGACAACAAAAGCACGCTGCCGCTCGGAGCGGCCCGGGCAAAGAGGAAGCCGGAAAACGAGGTCACCAGGGCGACCGTCCAATGGGCAGGATTCATGCTCACCACTGAGGGTCTGATGCGAATCAGGAAAAACAAGGCGAGCGTCACGTTGTAGGTAAAGTGCAGTAGTTCAAAAGGGTCGAAGCTTTTCAGAAGCGCCCTGGCACGAAAGACGGCGAAGCAGGCGCAGTACAGGCACAGCAGCACGCTGAAGGCAAAGCTCTTGAGAAATGCCTCGATTGCGGTGTTCCTGATTTCCATGGAACGCTTTTCCCTTTCCTGCCCCAAACCGGTCCGAGCCTCCGCCGAGCGGCTCGTTGGGCGACCCTCAGCCGATTCCTCCGCAGCGCGCCAGGCCGGCCGTGAGAACGACGACCACAACAATCGCGCTCCAAAGCCACACAGGTCCGAACATTCCCGTCGTTTGCCGGTAGGCCCCGTACGGCTCCTGGAATCGCACGCCCATATCGTACCGCTCTTCAATCAGCGCCTGCAAGGTCAAGATGCCCAGCAAGGCCGGGAACAGCAACAGCCCGTCCGGATTTCGGGTGACGAGCGCCAATCCCAGAGAGACCCAGAGGATCCCGGCATAAATGGGATGCCGGAAATACCGGTAGGCGCCTGATGTCAACAGTCCGACCGGAACGTCCTGCAAGCCGAGAACCCGTCTTTGCCGGACAGAAATGACGCAGAGCACGATCCCGACACAAATCAGGACCGCTCCCAGAACGGCGAATCCGATACGAACACTCGGATGCACGAACCAGACGGGCCGATGATCCCAACCACCGGCAGGCGGCAAAGCCGCGATGAGGTAGCAGCAGGAGTTGTACAGGACTACGCCCATTACGTTGAGGACGCCGTTTTCGATAAGTCTCTCGTGCTCCTTGCGGCGTCTGAGCATATAGAAATCGATCCCGGTCAAGACCACCAACACAGCCAACAGGATAAGTCGCGCCGTCCACATGTCTTCTCACCTTAGGCCTTTCCGTCGACAGACAAAATGGAGCTGCCGGCCCTTGCTGGCAGGACCGGCAGGAGTATCACGAGCCAGGGCCGCAGGTCCGCTCCGCCGAACCTGTGCCACAGAGCGAGGGCAGAGGCTCCTACTGACCTTTGATTTTCGCAATGGCTTCGCGAGCGTCCTTGAGCGGGAATTTCTCCGGATCACGGATGCCTTCGCCCGCCGCCAAGCAGCCTGCAAACGCGTCCAAGGCCTTTTCTTTCCGGCCCTGGTCGCGGTAGGCGCAGCCGAGGTAGAACCAGGTCGCGTCGATCCAGCCGCGCAGGTACGAATACTCTTTGACCGCCTTCTCGAGGACCTCGATCTCCTTGTCAAGCTGTCCCAGCCGATGATGGCACAGACCTATCATCATCAGAGCTTCTTCGGCGACATTCAGCTTGGGCCACCGGCTGTAGACCTGCCTGTAGACCTCGATGGCTTCGGCGTACTTCTTCTCCTGGTGGAACAAATTCTCCGCCTGATTGAAGAGAGCCCGGCTCTCGTCCTGTTCCTTCTGGTCCAGGATCGTCGTATCCGCGGGCAGTTCAAAGAGCGCCTCAGGCAATTCCTGGTTATAGATGAAGGTCTGCGCTTCGACGCAAGGCTCTCCCTCGTACTGGAGATTGCTCCAGAGCCGGGCCCCCTCGATGAGGCTGGTCTCGGGGTTCACCAGGAGAAGAAACGACATGTTCGAGGGTGGGTACTTGCAGGTGGCGACGATTCGCCGGCGGCCCGTGGCTGGGTCCTTCTCGATCGCCTGCGTCCAGTCCTCGGCGTGCTGCTGCACCATCTTCGGCAGATTGCTGATCAGCCACGGCGTCAGCTCGGCCGCTTTGTACCAGTACTTCAGGTCCGTGATCGCGGGGCCATGCCGAACCTCAGCGGTCTTCGCATCCGACCAGCATTCATACACCACATCGCCGCGGGCGATCATGATATGGTTCTTCACCTCGCCGCGCATCTGGAGAGGGACGTCCCCGGCCGGCGGCTGCACCCAGAAGCGAAAAGGCACACGCTCCGGGTCGGGGCCAAAGCCCCAGACAACCACGCCTTCGATCTGCAACGTCTCCACCTGCTCGATGGCCGCAATCGTCTGCTCCATCGACCAGGCAACGCTCGTTCCCCGGTTGAGGGTGATGACGGCCAAGCCGATCAGCAGGACGGCCGCCACCGCGCCAAACTTCGCTTGTCTCGTTCTCATGGTATCTCTCCCTGACTGGATGACCCACGTGACCAGCGGGCCATGGATTGTCATTTCGGCCGCGCGGTGCCTCAATGCGGCCACCGCGCAGGCGTGTTCCTTTTGCCACGTATCAAAGTCCGGCACAGGCGGACGGCCCGGCGCCGTGCGGCCGACCGCCTGCTCCAGCTCTTGCTCACGGTAAACGTGTTCCATGGTCATGTCTCCCGACGAAAGCCCTCTTTCGCGAGGTACGCTTCCATCCATCTGCGGGCCCGGGCCAGCCGGCCTTTGACCCTGTCGCCGGAAAGGCGCAGCACGGACTCGATCTCTTTGTAGCTCATGCCGTTGTAGTAGTGCAGAACGACGACCTCGCGGTACGGGAGCGGCAGGTGGTCCACGGCTTCTTTGACGGCCCGGTCGAACCCGTCGCTACTCGGCTCGGCTTGGACCGCGCTGACGAAACCCTTCTGCAGAGCCGCCTCGCGCCGCCGGCTGCGGCGCAAGTCTTGCGCCGTGTGGCGGCAGATCGTCGTCAGCCAAGGGCCGAACCGGTCGGGACGCCGCAGGTGCAGCTTCTCGCACGCCGTGACGAAGGCCTGCTGGGCGGCGTCCTCCGCCAGACCGCGGTCCAGCAGCACCGCGTAGGCCACCCACACCATGATGGCGTAGTAGCGCTCGTAGAGCCGGGCCAAGGCCTCTACGTCACCGTGGCAGGCCGCCACGACCGCGGCGTTCTCGTTGTCTTCGCAAGGTCTCAATGCTTTCGTCCGTTACTGGCCCACTGATCAGTGTCTGGAATAAAGACGCACGCCGGTGCCGGAAAGTGCGCGGAAAAAGCGCTCAGGGGTCCCATTCGTCCTGTCCGTCCTATCGGTCCTATGGAATCAATACGACCTGTGCGTGAATCCACGATGCGGCCGCCGAGGTGCGCACGCCCTTTCCCTGAATGAGAGCGCGGGGGCGAATGATCATTCGCCCCTACACGCGGATGGGCAATATCACAAACGGGATGCCCATGCGATGCAGTCGCTTCTGGATGGTGGACGCGAGCTGGTTGTGGAGCAGGATATCAAAAACGGATTCCTCCGGAAACAGCAGCTTGCCGCCGAAACAGACGGCGCCGGGGTGTTTCTCGATGATGTTGGGGACGATGCGGGTGATTTCGTTCGCGACATCGACGCCGATTTCGGCGACACCCTCGGCGTGGAAGCCTTCCCGTTTCATCAGCTCCACATAGCGGTTCACGTCCTGCTGGGTATGGGCTTGCAGGTGCTCGACCTCCTGGGGGCCTTTGAAGGTGCCGACGTCCAGGGCGCCGATCTCCACGAAAACGAAGTTTCGGAAGACGCCGCCGAACAAGCGGGTGACCGCCAAGAGCGTGTGCAGGCCGGTGCCGTTGAAGCCGCTGACGAGCAGCACGGCGGTCTTGGCCCGGGGGTCGAAGACCGGCGCGCCCGGTGGTCCTTCGGGCTTCTTCTCCGGTGCGCGCAGGATGTAGGATTCGGCCCGCTCGGCCAGCCGGTCGAGCCGGCGCAGCCGCAGCATGACGCGCCGGTAGTGCCGCCGGACCAGGATGGCAATCACGATGAGGGTCCCGGTGATCAGCAGGGTGACCCAGCCGCCCTCGAAGAACTTGAAGGCGACCATCGAGATCAGGATAAACGTCGTCAGGACCAGTCCGACGCCGTTGATGAGCAGTTTGCCGATCATCGAGGCCACGGTCCGGGGGCGGAAGGGTGCCGGCGTCTGGGGCGTCTGTTCTCGGCTCTCGACTTTGGGCTCGACCGACGCCACCGAAACCTCTCCGCGGTCCTCCGGCTGCTGCCCCATCGCGCGTCCCGACCCGCGCAGCATGCTCCACCAGTGGCGGACCATGCCCAATTGCGAGAGGGAGAACGTGATGAAAACGTTGATGCTGTAGAGGACCACCAGCAGCCGCACCGAGCCACGGGTGAAGAGCATGATCGCCAGCGACAGTACCCCCATAATCAGGATGCCGTTTTGAATGACCAGCCGGTCGCTCAGAACGGAGAACCGCGTGGGAAACCAGCGGTCGAGCGACATGTTGGCCAGCACGCGCGGGCCGTCGAGGAATCCGGTTTGGGCGGCCACGGACAGGAGGGTCGCTTCCGACAAAAGCGTGACCAGGACGAACAAACCGCCCGTACCCTCGCCCCAGCCCGCCGTCACCCGCTCAAACAGGACCGCATTGAGCGTTTTCCCCGGCTCCGGCTTGACCTCATATAGGAGATAGCCAAGGACCAGCCCCATGACGATGAACGCCAGCGACACGGCCATGTACCGCATCGTCGTTCGGGCGGTCTGCACCCTGGGCTCTCGTAAGACGGGAATCCCGTTGCTCACCGCCTCAATCCCGGTGTACGTGCCGGCCCCCATGCTGTAGGAGCGCAGCACCAGGGAAGCCAGACCCACAAATCCGACGGTGGCCATGGTATTGTGCACATCAGCCTGGGTGGCGCGGACCACGGTGCCCACCTCGGACAGATGCGTGAACAGCCCGTAGAGAATGACAAAAACGTGCGTTGCGAGAAAGGTCAGGAAAACCGGGACCAGCGGGAACACCGATTCTCGAACCCCCCTCATGTTCAGCAACACCATCACCGCGACCAGAGCTACCGCCAGGTCGAGCTTGTATCCATGCCACTCGGGCGGCAGGAAGCTGAAGATGGCGTCGGCGCCGCTGGCAATGGAAACGGAGATGGTCAGCACGTAGTCAATCAGCAGCGCGCAGCCGGAGACCATCCCCGCCCAGGGCGACAGCAGCTTGGTGGCGACAAAGTACCCGCCGCCGCCCGTGGGGAACAATTCGACGATCTGGGAGTAGCTCGCCGCAATGACGAAGATCGTGATGACGGTCCCCAGACCGACAAAAACGCCCAGGTACGGATGCTGCTCCAGCGTGATAAACGCCTCGGCCGGCCCGTAGCAGGAGGACGACAACCCGTCGGCTCCCAAGCCGACCCAGGCGAAGAAGGCCACCAGCGATAAGCGATGAAAAATCGTAACATCGCGGGGGTTGCGAGCGGCGCCGATGACTACCCTTTTGAGCGTTCGAACGAAGCTACGGTCGGATCTCGCCAAAACCTGCGTCTCCAACGATGCCCAACCAAATATATTGGAATAAGATTGAAAGGAGTACTATCTTAACCGGTTTGCGGTTCTGCGGCAACCGCCGAAATCGGCTCTTGATATGCCGTAGAACCCCTTGTATCCTGTGGTGGGAGCCGTAATCCGGTGGGGAATGGACCTATGCAGACGAGAAAACTTGGACAAACCGACCTGATGCTGACGACCGTGGGCTTGGGCACGTGGGCGATCGGCGGGCCCTGGCAATGGGGCTGGGGGCCGCAGGATGACCAGGAAGCCGTTGCCGCCATCCTGGCCGCACTGGACGCGGGCATCAACTGGATCGATACGGCGGCAGTGTACGGGCTGGGCCATTCCGAAGAGTTGGTGGGCCGGGCGCTGCGGCAGACGAAGCGGAAACCTTATATCGCCACCAAGTGCGGCCTGCGCTGGAATGAGAAAAGAGAGCGGGTACCCTGCCTCAAGAGGCAGAGCATTCGCCAGGAATGCCATGAGAGCCTCCAACGGCTGGGCGTCGAGCGCATCGATTTGTACCAGATGCACTGGCCGGAGCCGCCGGAGGATATCGAGGAGGCCTGGGAAGAGATGGCGCTTCTGGCCGCCGAGGGCAAGGTCCGCTACCTGGGCGTTTCCAATTTCAGCGTCGAGCAGATGGAGCGCGTTCGCCGGATTTATCCGATCTCGTCGCTGCAGCCGCCTTACAGTATGCTGCACCGCGAAGTGGAAAAGGAGCTGCTCGGCTATTGCGCCCGGCATGACATCGGCGTGATCGTCTACAGCCCCATGCAGCGGGGGCTGCTGACCGGCAAATTCAGTCGCGAAAGGCTGGCCGCCCTGGCGCCGGACGACCACCGCCGACGGATACCGGACTTCCAGGAGCCGCAGTTCACCGCCACCCTGGAGCTGGTCGAGCAGTTGCAGAAGATCGCCCAGCGCCACGGGCGGACTGTGGCCCAACTGGCGATCAGTTGGGTCCTGCGCCGGCCCGAGGTCACCGCCGCGATCGTCGGCGCCCGCCAGCCCGACCAGATCGCCGAAACGGTCCAGGCCTCCAACTGGAACCTGAGCAAAAAGGATATCGACGAGATCGAAAAGCTCCTGGCCGAGCGCGAAAAGAAGCTCGCGGGAAGTTGATAGGTCCTATTCGTCCTATAGGACCAATGGGACCAATCGGACCTATCGCGAAGCCACGCACACAAAGAAGGAAAAGGAATGCCGCAAGAGAAAAGCATTTATACCAGTCCGCTGGTCGAGAGAAACGCCTCGCCCGAAATGGCGGAGCTGTTCGGGGCTCAGAAGAAATTCAGCACGTGGCGGCGGCTCTGGCTGGAGCTGGCCAAAGCCGAGAAGAAGCTCGGCCTGAATATCAAGCAGAACCAGATCGACCAGATGGCCCGCCATCTCGACGATATCGATTTCGCCCGGGCGGCCCGCTACGAAAAGGAGCTGCGCCACGACGTCATGGCGCACATTCGCACGTTCGGCGATGCGGCCCCCAAGGCGGCGCCCGTCATTCACCTGGGCGCCACCAGTTGCTACGTGGGCGACAACGCCGACCTGATTATCATGCGCGAGGGCCTGCGCCTGATTGCCGGCAAGCTCGCGGCCGTCATCGATCTGCTGGGCCGGTTCGCCGTCGAGTACCGCGCCATGCCCACGCTGTCGTTCACGCACTATCAGCCCGCCCAGTTGACCACGGTCGGCAAACGGGCGACGCTCTGGTGCTACGAGTTCGCGCTGGACCTGGAGGAGATCGAGCATCGCATCGCGACGCTGCCCTTCCGGGGCGTCAAGGGCGTCACCGGCACGCAGGCCTCTTTCCTCGAGCTGTTCGACGGCAGCCACGCCAAGGTCAAGCGGCTCGATAAGATGGTCGCCGAAGCGTTCGGGTTCAAAAAAACCTGCGCCGTCACCGGCCAGACCTACCAGCGCAAGCTCGACACGCTCGTCGTCAACACGCTCGCCCTGGTGGCCCAGTCGGCCCACAAGGTCTGCAACGACCTGCGGCTGCTGGCGAATCTCAAGGAGATGGAAGAGCCCTTCGAGAAGTACCAGGTCGGCTCGTCCGCCATGCCCTACAAGCGAAATCCGATGCGCTGCGAGCGGGTCACCGGCCTGAGCCGGCTGGTGCTGAGCCTGGCTACGAGTCCGGCGCAGACGGCGTCCGAGCAGTGGTTCGAGCGGACGCTCGACGACTCCTCCAACCGGCGCGTGGTGATTCCGGAGGCGTTCCTGGCCGTCGATGGCATCATGCAGATTCTCTTGAACGTCTTCGACGGGCTGGTCGTGTACCCGAAAGTGATCGAGGCCCACGTCGCCGCGGAGCTGCCGTTCATGGCGACCGAGAATATCCTGATGGCGGCCGTCAAGGCCGGCGGCAATCGCCAGGAAGTGCACGAGAAGATTCGCCTGCACGCGCAGGCCGCCGCCGCCGAGGTCAAGCGCTTCGGCCGGCCCAACGACCTGATCGGCCGGCTGCGCGCGGACATCTCCTTCGCCAAGATCGACTTTGACCAGGTCCTCGACCCGGCGGCCTACATCGGCCGGGCCCCCCAGCAGGTCGATGAATTCGTACGAAGCGTGGTGACCCCGATCCGCAAAAAGTACCAGAAAGAACTGAATCGAAAAGTCGAGTTGAAAGTCTAATGTCATCTGCGAATGGATGCTTCGTGGTGTGTCATATCGAGTCGCTCAGCCGCTCCGCGGCGGGTGGGAGGAAGAAACGGCCTTTTGAGATGGTCTTTTCCCGCCTCGGGTGCCATGCTTACGCTGGCGTAAGCATGTCTTATCGATCGAATCATGCATGTCTACGCGAGCGTAGGCACGTGTTTAGCCTGAGCCTTCAAATGCGCTGGGTGCCACCGCCAAACTTGTTTGGGTCCCCACACGCGATGCTTCGCGTGTGGGAGCCCTTTGACGGTGCTCGTTCTGTCGGGCATGACCGTCCGAAAGCCCACGGGCAAACGAGTTTGCCCATGCCACCCGGCGTTACGTCTTCCAGGCTAAACACGCACGAGCGTAGACATGGCACCCAACCAAGTAGTTTCTTGGGGGCGACGCGCGGTCGAGACATCTGGCAACGAATATGGCGTGTCTCCTATTCGCGGCCAGATCCCTCGACTTCGCTCGGGATGACAATGAAAGAAAGGACGACAGGATGACCAGAAACGAGCTGATCAAGCGTATCAAGGAGACCGCGTACCTCGAGGGGGATTTCATTCTCCGCAGCGGCAAACGCAGTAAGTATTACCTGGATAAGTACCTGTTCGAGACCCGGCCCGATATTCTCAAGGCGCTCGGGCGGGAATTTGCCCGACATATGACGGACGATGTTACCTTGATCGCCGGCGCGGAGCTGGGCGGCGTCGCGCTGGCCGCCGCGGTCGCAATGGAGACCGGCAAAAACTGGATCATCGTCCGCAACAGCAAGAAAGATTACGGCACAAGCAAGCTCGTCGAGGGTACGCTCCAGAGCGGCGATGTGGTGCTGCTCGTCGAGGATATCGCCACCACCGGCGGCCAGGTCCTCGAAGCCGCCAAGGTCATTACCGACGCCGGCGCCCGCGTGAAAAAGATCGTCTGCGTCATCGACCGCAAGCAAGGGGCCCGCGAGAACATCACCCAGGCCGGCTACACCTTCGAATCCATCCTCACCAAGGACGACCTCGGCATCACCGATTGACGGCGGATCGCTGCGAATTCCCATGCCCAATTTGTTCGCCCGAGCACTTCTCTCAATTCGTATAGCGAAGAACGGGAAAGACTCTGTCATCCTGAGCCAAAGGCGAAGGATCCGGGCTGCGAATGACAAGTCTGCTCAATTCGCGGTCCGGATTGCCGTTCGAGATGACGGACGATGCATGAGAGCAAGCCGTAATGGATATGGGCGAGCCGCCGGGCGGGTATGCGGCACGATCTTTTGGGGGTAAGCATGATTATTGGTGTTCCAAAGGAAATCAAGAAGGATGAATACCGGGTGGCGCTGCTGCCAGTCGGGGCCGATTTGCTGACCCGGGACGGCCATACGGTGCTGATGGAGAAGGGGGCGGGGCTCGGCAGCGGCTTCGAGGACGGTCGATATTCTTCGGTCGGCGCGCGGATGGTCGAATCGGCCGACGAGATCTATGAGCGCGCGGGCATGATCGTCAAAGTCAAGGAGCCGCAGCCGCCCGAGATTGCCAGGCTCCGCGCGGGCCAAATCCTCTTCTGTTATTTTCACTTCGCCGCCTCGCGCGAGTTGACCGTTGCCTGCCTGCAGGCGGGCATCACCGCCGTGGCGTACGAGACCTTGCAGGACCTGCAGGGCCGGCTGCCGTTGCTGACCCCCATGAGCGAGATCGCCGGCCGGATGTCGATTCAGGAGGGGGCCAAATACCTCGAACGGCCGATGATGGGCCAGGGCATTCTGCTCGGCGGGGTTCCCGGCGTGGCTCCGGCCAACGTGCTGGTCCTCGGCGGCGGAGTCGTCGGCACCAACGCCGCCCGCATGGCCGCGGGCCTGGCGGCCAACGTGACGATCATGGACATCAACCTGGACCGGCTGCGCTATCTCGATGAAGTGATGCCCGCCAACGTCACGACCATCTACAGTGACCCGCACACCATCGAGGATTACGCGATCCGTGCGGACCTGGTCGTCGGCGCCGTGCTGATCCCCGGCGGCCGGGCCCCGGTCCTCATCCCCCGCTTGCTGCTCAAAAAGATGAAGCCCGGCAGCGTCATTGTGGACGTCTCCATCGACCAGGGCGGCTGCACGGAAATGTCGAGGCCCACGACCCACAGCGACCCCGTCTATCTCGTGGACGGCGTCGTGCATTACGGCGTGACGAACATTCCCGGCGCCGTCAGCCGGACTTCGACCCTGGCTTTGTGCAACGCCACGCTGCCCTACGCCCGGCAGCTCGCCTCGATGGGAGTCCAGGCCTTCACCGCCCTCAACGCCGGCCGCGCCGCCGCCCTCAACATGGCCAACCACAAACTGACCAATCCGGCCGTCGCCCAAGCCTTCCCCGACCTGCCGACCAGTAAATAGACCATCATCAGGCAACAAAGCCAAAGGCGCCGGGTGGCGGCTTGGGTGCCATGCCTACGCTCGCGTAGGCATGTATATATCCGCCCCCAAAAGCATGTCCACGCCAGCGTGGACATGGCACCCGGCGTAAACCATCGATCCACAGATGACAAACCTAAAGACACCGGGTGGCAGCGGCAAGCGCACAGGCTGTGTCACAATTCTGGTAGGGAGGTTCTTTTCTTTTTGTCCCTGGAGTCTATGATGGACTGTCGGTTTTGGAAAGGAGTCTGGCCATG